>Ga0105347_1000438_pt1 | contig 19753 bp, 15 predicted proteins | sample EasRivMeERMLT890_FD_89677 | JGI IMG/M metagenome (GOLD analysis project Ga0105347, IMG submission 89677) | Soil microbial communities from meander-bound floodplain in the East River, Colorado, USA - East River MetaG ERMLT890 | ecosystem: Environmental > Terrestrial > Soil > Floodplain | place... | reverse complement strand
CAGAGCGTAGTTGACCTTCACCGACTCCGTACGGTCGGCATTGAAGATCAGGGTCTCCTTGCCGGCGGTCACATCAGTCGCCGGGCCCGCGTCCAGGCGCACCGCGAAGCGAGCGGCCGTGACGTTGAGCAGGAGGTTGCCCAGGTTGATGCCGTTGGCGGCGGTGGCCACGGTGAAGTCAAGCGAACCGCGGCTGGCCGAACCGGAAGCGGCATTGTACAACGTGGCGCTCGTGGTGGCTGCGTAGCGCACGTCGTTGATGGTGTTGGTGTAGCCGTCGAACGAAACCAGCGCATCCGCGCCGGTCTGCGCGATGGTATCCACCGCCAGGCCCATCGACAGGTTGGCTTCTTCGGAACCGGTGCCCGTGGAGTTCAGGCGCAGGCTGAAGGACGAACCCTCATCCGACGTGTAGAAGCGGATCCGATTGGAGCCTTCCACCGTGGCATACACGTTGTTCACGGCCGGGGCCGCCAGGGCCACCGTGCCGAACGCCGTGGCCAGCGCCGTGTTGAGCGCCGACACGAGCGTGCTCATGGACGTGTACGTCGCCGAGGCAGCCGCCACGATGTCCACCGCCGCCGAGGTGTTGCTGCGGTTGGCGGTGTTGATCGTGAAGTTGAGCGCGTCTTCCGACACGCCGCGATTGGAGCCGGCGGCCACGAACAGCTTGCCGGCCGCGGTGTCGCCCGAGAACGACGTCACCTTGACCGAGTACTGCGAGCCGGTGCCCAGCGAACGGAACTGGAACACGCCGCCCACAGCCGTGGCCTGCACCTTGCCGGCCAGGAAGCTGTTGTTGTTGATCTGGGTGTTGAACTTGGACACGATCGTGGCCAGCGAATCGGCCGTGGCGGCCGTCACGCTGATCGTCTGATCGCCCACCGGATTGCCACCGTTTTCCTGGTAATTCAGGGTGGCGACCCAGGTGTGGTTGTCGGCGCCCAGTGAAGCGGCGGCCGAGCCCGCGATCAACGCCTGACGCGCGGTGGTGCCCAGGATCAACCCGTTGGAGAAGGCATCCAGCACCTGCATGGAGCTGCCCAGCTTCGACGCACCGTCGGAAGCCTGGAGCACGTCCACGTTGTGGACCTTCTCGGCGAGGTTGGTGATGTTCATCGTGGACGCCAGGGACACGCCGAGCGAGGTGCTGTTGAGGCTGGCATTGGCATCGGCCGTCTTGGTGGCCGACACGGAGTGCTGCCCCGTGGACATCGTGCTTTCCTCGAGCGACACCTGGGAGGTGTTCGACGTGGTGATCGTCGCCACGTTGGCCTTCGAGCCGTCGAGCAGCTTCTTCGTGCCGAACTGCGTGTTGGCCGAAATGCGGTCGATCGTCTTGATGGCGTTGTTGATTTCCGCCTGGTCGGCCGCGAGCTGATTGGCGTCGTTGAAGCCTTCGTTGGCGGCATGGATCGCCAGCTCACGCATACCGATGAGCAGGTTGTTGATTTCGGTGAGGGCCCCTTCCGCCGTCTGGATCATGTTGATCGAACCTTCCGAGTTCGAAATCGCGCGGTTGAGACCGGCGATCTGAGCGCGGAACTGTTCGGAAATCACGAGACCGGCCGGGTCATCGGCGGCCTTGTTGATCCGGAAGCCCGAAGAGAGCTTCTCCATCGTCGATGCCATCTTGTTCGTGGTCACCGACAGGTTGCGCTGGGCATCCAGCGCCGCCACGTTGTGATTGATACGCAGAGCCATTGCTACATTCCTCCTTGAGGATGGATCACCGGAAATCCGTTCCGGTGTGGTTCATTCCTTGAAACTCCGTTAGCGCCGTCCATGGTCTGCGAAGCCTGCCCACGCCTGGGTCCGATGAGGCGCGCACCTTGTGGTCCTTTCTCTACTTCTGCGATTCTGTTCTTATCGTTAGTCTCTTGCAGCCAAACGCATTGTGACTCCGTCCCACAATGGAGGAGTCGGCCTGTGGGGCCCGGAACTTGACACCGGGGGCGAACCTTCTTGTCAGGCCGGCTGGAGCGCTTGAAGGGCCTTGTGGGCCGGCTCGTAGCCAGGGTCGAGCGAGAGCAGATGCCGGTAGCCGAGAGCGGCCGCATCCTGTTGCCCCATGGCGTGATAGCTCTGGGACAGACGGAACAATGCGTCGTGATCGGCGGGGCGCATGGCCAGGTACTTTTCGTAATACCCCAGGGCCCGCTCGAAGTGTCCGCCGTGCGCGTGCAGGTCGGCCAGAAGACAGAGGACGTCGGCGTCCGCTTCGCTGTGCCTGAGGTACGCTTCGAGTTCCTGTGCGGCTTCGGTGGCCTGGCCACGCCGCAGGAGCACCAGAGCGCGATTGCGTCGCGCCACCCAGAATTCGGGCGATTCCGCAAGCGCGCGGTCGTAACACGCCAGGGCCTTCTGCCACTCGGAGCTCCGGAAATGTACATTGCCCAGATCCGACCAGAGGGAGGCGTCGCCGGGATGGAGAGCGAGGAGTGTCTCGTAACACGAGCGTGCGCCTTCGAGGTCGCCCGAACCGAAGGAGATGTCACCCGACAGACGCAGCGCGGTGGGTTCCTCGAGCAGGCGCGGGTCGGCCTGCAACAGATGTTCACGGGCCAGGCTCAGTTCGCCTGCACGATGTGCGCAGGCGGCGATGTTGATGTGCAGGGCCTCGTGATGGGGTTCCAGCTGAAGCGCGCACTGGTAATGCGCCAGGGCCTCTCCGTATCGGCCGCTTTTGGCGTCGATATCGCCCAGGCTGTAATGCGACCAGAATGAGTCTGGCTCGGCCGCCAGTTCGGTTTCGAGCGCCACGCGGGCTTCGTCGTACCGACCCAGCGCGTAACAGAGCCGGCCGATGCGCACGTGCGTGTCGAGATAGCGGGGCCGGGCTTCGAGCACGCGACGGTACCATTCGAGGGCCATGGGCACCTGACCCAGGGCCTCCTCCACCAGCCCCAGCCCGTAGTGGGCCTGATGCTGACTTTCCAGGTGCAGGAGAATGAAACCGCGCGTTTCGACCGATTCGTCGTACTCGTCGCACACGCGCAGGTATTCCAGGAAGGCGTCGCGAGCCTCCACGTAGCGCTTCCGCTGCGAGAGCACGTGTCCAAGCGTGATCAGGGGATCGATGAAGTCGGGCTTGAGCGAGAGGGCATCGCGACACGCCTTCTCGGAGCCCGCCCAGTCTTCCAGATGAAACAGGGCCGTGGCCAGCTGATGGTACGCCATGAGCAGGATGTGCCTGTGGTCGCTCTCGCCGGGGCGGATGAGTTCGATGACGCGCCGGGCGTGAAACGCAATCTCGTGCGAGCGCGTGCGGGCCTCTTCCCCGCCACGCATGATCTGGGCCATGTTGAAGTGCGCGAAGGCGTCGTCGGGGTTCTCCTCGAGCTGGCGGCGCAGGAGGCTGGTGGTGCGTTCGTACTTGCCTCGCGCTTCGGCCACCGACGGCGTGTAGCCGTAGTGATCGATGCGCACCGGGGCGCGCATCACGGGCGTGTCGCGCGGCAGTTCGATCTGGTTGTGCACGATGCCTCGATACGCGTAGCCCCGCCCGTTTCTGAACATGCGCACGCTGGGCAGAAACGACACGTGGCCGCTGTCGAGATCCACATTGTACACAGAGAAGGAGACGGCTTCCTGCAGACAGGACTGGGCCAGCTTGCGCACCAGAGGCGCCGAGGCGGCGTCGAGCCGCTCGTCGGCGTCGAGGATGAGTACCCAGTCGGAGGTGGCATACGACAGCGACTGATTGCGAGCCTTCGAGAAGTCGTGTTCCCAGGGATGGTGGAACACGCGCGCGCCGGCCGCCAGCGCGATCTCCACGGTGGCGTCTGTCGAGCCGGTGTCCACCACGATGATTTCGTCGACCACTGAGCGCACGCTCGCCAGGGCGTCGGCCAGCATCTTCTCCTCGTCCTTCACGATCATGCAGAGACTGATCGTGCGGTCGGTGAGCAGCCCCTTCTTGAACAGGCGCAGCTCTTCCGTGGGGCACGTCGACAGCCCCTCGGCCACGATGCGTTCGGCGTCAGCCAGAGCGCCTGCGCGCTTGTGCAGAAGAGCCAGGTTCAGGTACGGCAGCGGATAATCGGGCGCGTGCGATCGGGCCCGTTCGAAGTACTCCACGGCCGCCTGGTCGGCTCCGCGATCCTTCGCGGCGCAGCCGAGCGTATTGAGGATTTCGTGCAGCTTGTCCTGAGTGTTGCGCCCAGCGGCGTCCCCCGCCGGCTGTGCGTGCGACTCTAGAAACGCCCGGCCCCAGCGCTCCGTTTCGTCATAGTCCCCGCGCTGGTACGCCAGGTAGCAGGCGGCGTAGCAAAAATCGAGCTCCCCTGCGGCGCGACCTGCCGCCTCCAGGGCCAGTTGCCAGCCCCGCTCGAACTCACCGGCCTTGGCGAACGAGAACAAGGACAGAAGCGCTGCCGTGACCGCCTCGGAGTGAGACCCCTCTCGCGAAAACTCTTCCCACGCGCCTTTCGCCTCGCGCGCCGCTGCCGAGAAACGGGACGAGCCGTAGAATCGTTGCGCGCGCTTCAGCTGCTCCGCGGCGCTGCGTCTGGACGTGCGGGATGGTTTCCTGCTCATGAAGCGATCTCCGAATGGCCGGCCCGAGGAGCCGAGTGTGGCAGGTGCGGTTTCTGCAGAATCAGAAGCTTCGACGAGGGCGAAGCGATGCCCGAGGCGAGGTGAATTCGCTCGTGGAGGTAGCCCCAGCGCGCCACGCGCTCCTTCGCCGCCTCCCCGAGCAGATCTCCCGAAAAGAGAGATCGCGTCACGTCCCACAACTCGTCGTAGAGTTCGCGCAGTCCGGCGTCGGCCACACGCTGTGGGTCGAGCGGTGAGTTCATGGTGACGAACATTGGTTCGGCCGACAGCAGCGTGAGCCCGGAGGCGTCGAACGCCGCGCGGTATTCGGCTTCCGTGCGCGCGCGATAGTGCTCGCTCGATTGCGGGCACGGAGCCTCTGTGTAGCAGGCGGTGAGGACGAGATGCCCGCCCGGCGACAGGCACGACGCCAGATGGCGCAGGGCCCGCGCGAAGCCTGCGTCGTCCACGATGTGAAACAGCACGTCGAAGGCCGAGACGATGTCGTACGGGCCGGAGAGCGGCCAGGCCTGGGCCGACAGGTCGGCCTGATGCACCACCAGGTCGGGATAGCGCTCGCGCAGTCTCGTGACCGCGGTGTCTGTGAGATCGAGTGCCTCCAGGCTCGCGGGGCCGAAGCGTTGCCAGAAGTCGAGAAAGAAGCCGGTGCCGGAGCCCGTGTCGAGAATCGTGCGACCGGCCGGTTCGATCTCCAGGCTCGAGAGCCTCTCGCGCAGACGGTCGGCGCGAAGCTTGTACATGTAACGGTTGAAGGTCTCCCCCAGATCCAGATAGCCCACGCCGGCCAGGTCGAAGTGAGCCGACAGGCGGCTCTCCCAGTAGGGCTTCACGCCAAAGGTCACGGGCGCTTCCCGCCGCTTCACCGGCGTGCGTGATTCCGGCCGATCGAGCACCGATTCGAGGAAGGTGCGCGTGTCGGAAAGCTGCCGGCTCACGTCGAAGCGCGCCGTCAGGTGTTCGCGCAGTCTGCCAGCGCGCTCGAGCGGAGAAGGATCCTGCCGGTGGCGGCGCATCACGTCCACGCATTCCGACAGCGTGTTGAAGCGAACCTCGGCCGGGTAGCAGTTCTCGCTGCCGGGCCAGTTGTACACCAGGGGCAGAAGTCCGCAGGCCATGCCTTCGGCCACCGCGTAGTGAAACGATTCGAAGTAGGACGAACTGACGATGTAATCCTTGTCGGCCAGCCACGCCGGCATGTCCTCCACCCAGCCGTGCAGATGCACGCGAAATGGAAGCTTCGGCAGCATGTGCTCGAGGAACACCTGGAGATGTGCCCCCTGGTAGGTGCCCGCGACGTGAAAGGTGAGATCGGGGTTCTCGCGCCAGAGCGCTTCGAAGCACGCCAGGAGGAACCCGGGGTTCTTCTTGAAGTTGAGATAGCCTGCGTAGGCCACTTTGTTGCCATAGGTCTTGGCCCGCGGGAAGGGAAACTTCGCGAAGTCGACGCCATTCGGGATCACCGCGGTGGGCAGCGTGGAAGGCAATCGGTCGGTGAGGAGGCGGCGTACGCTCTCGTTGACAAACATCAGCCCGTCCACCTTCGACCAGTCCACATTCTCAGGATGATGCGTAAACGCTTCGAACGAATGCAGGCGGCACACGATGGGACAGCGCTTGGGCAGGGACGTGGCGGCCTGGAGAAACTCGTCGCACCACTCGAACCACGCCAGGTCGCACCAGTCCAGCTCGCGCTCCATGAGCGCGCGCGAACCGCCCGTGAACAGTCTCACTTCGTTGTCGGTTTCGAGCATGCGCTTGATGTCGCCCAGGAACGCGGCGTTCGACGCGAACAGCGCGATGCGACGCCCCGTGAGTCCCCGACCGGGTTTCGCAGTGGCCACCGACACCGGACCGGCCGCGGGTTTACGCGCTTCCAGAATGATCTTCCCGTCGAAGCGAACTTCGCCGGGCTCGAAGCCGGCCGCCCGGACCGAGTTCGCCAGCTGGGGCAGCGTCATGAGATTCACGTGCACCGGAAAGTCGTACATCTCCCGGGGCACTGAGTGGGTGTGGGTTTCCGCCCCCTGCCCCAGGCGCACTTCGCCCACCACGGGAGAGTGTATGATGACCTGCCCGCCCGGCTTCAACGCCCGCCAGACGCGCGAGATCACGTCCTGCCATTCCCACGGATAGAGGTGCTCGGCCACGTCGGTGAGCACGACCAGAGCGAACCGATCGACAAACTCGATCGACTTGGCGTCGGCGCAGATGAATTCCACGTTCTGCCGATCGGAACACACTTCACGTGCGATGGCGATGGCCGCTTCACTGTAGTCCACCGCCACCACACCTCGGCAGAGACCCGAGAAGTGACGTGCCAGTTCGCCGCGGCCGCACCCCAGGTCGAGGACTTCGTCTTCGGAGCCGGCACGTGCCAGCTGCACCACGGTCTGGAAGCGTTCATCGAGCTTTCGGCCACGGTGCGCTCGCCAGGCGGCTGTGGTCTGTGCCGTTCCGAGATGGTTTTCGAAGTACTCGTTGTCGTACACCGATGCGGCGAGGGGCGGCTCCTGCCAGCCCTGGCGGAATGATTCGGGCAATTCGCTCCAGAGACGCTGTTTGCGATCCGCAAGAATCGGGTCGCCCGGCTGGAAGCGGGCGGACTCCGCAAGCACGCGAAACGCTGCTTCTGAACGCCCGGCCGCTTCGTGCACATCGGCCAGGTTGAGGGACGCGTCGACGTATCCGGGGCGAAGCGAGAGCGCTCGCTCCAGCGCCGCCTGCGCACCGTGGGCGTCTTCCAGCTTGAACAGGATCACTCCAAGATCGTTGTGCCACTCCGGCTCGGAATCATGGCGCCGCAACGCCTGCCGCATGTGTTCTGCCGCTTCGTTCCAGTCCTCACGCGCCGCAGAAATCAGTGCCATGTTGGCGAACGGTTCAGGTGCGTTCGGATCGCGTTTTTGGTGCAGACGGAATTGTTCCATGGCGCACTCGAGCTGTCCCACGCTCACCGCCACAGAGCCGGCCAGAGCGGCGAGTTCGGGAGATGGGTGCGTGCTCGAAGCCTGGAGCAGATGTTCCAGGGCACGATCCGGCAGCTTTTGCTCCAGGAGGGAGCGGGCGCACGCCAGGTGATCCTCGGCCGTGGCATTCGCTCCCCGTGCGGCCTGAATCAGGCGCGCGGTGCGGGCGAGATCGTTTGATGGTGTAGTGGACACGCGGACACCTCCGGGTCGGGCTTTCGCAATCCCGGTGCCGCCATCTAACCTATTGTGGATGAATATCTTAGCCGAACCGCTCCAAAGCAGTCAGGACATATCTGCCGCCCCGCAGTGCCGAATCGGCCGCTACGCTGTGGCTCTTGCCGCTCCGGCGTGCACCGGGCGTGCAGCTGCCGGATGCGTCGACGCAGTCCTGGTCACGAGCCCCTCGGCCAACCGGTGTTGAGTGCCGTAGCCCGAGTGGTTGAGCACGAGCTGCTTGCCGCGGCGGCTGGCCTGATTGATCACCACCGGTCCCTGGAGATTCATGGTCACCAGCGCGGGCGTTTCGGCCAGGGTGCAAATGCCCAGCACGAGGAGCCGTTCGTTGGAACCCGGGCGCACATCCCCCAGCTCGCGGGGATCCAGTTCCACTCTGTACTCCGGAAAAAACAGCGCCGGATGGCTCACCACGAACGCGGTCTGCGGGTCGTCCAGACTCTGCAGCCAGCCGAACGGATGCTCGGCGTCGATTTCCACGTGGACGAATCGCTTCAGATGTTCGAATCCCAAAAGTCCGCGGCCGAATTCCAGCTGCTCCGACTCAGGAACGTTCAGGACCCCGAACCGAACCGTGGCAATGTTCGTCATACCCTCTCCTAGCGTAGAAACTGTGCGAGACTTGGCTGAATCATCCGGGCGGCAGCTGCCAGCGCCGCCTGATACACCGCTTCCTGCTTCGACAAGTCCGACGAGAGCGCGAGAATATCGGCATCCTCGTATTCGGAGCGCAGGCGTGTGACATTGAGATGCTGTTCCACCAGGCGATAGTCCGTGGCGTCCAGTCGGATCTGTTTGGACCCCGTGCGCGAGCGCTCGAAGACGATCTGATCAAGGGCGCCCTGCAGGCTCGTATTGGTCATGCGGACCAGGTCGCGATTGTTCTCTTCCAGGGCCTTGCGCAGGAGATACAGGCTTCCGAACACGTCGGGCGAGCCCACGATCCCGAGCTTTTCGGCGGTCTGCTGCGTGTCATCGGAGGTCACGATGAAACTGCGATCGTCCACCAGCGAGTAGATCTCGATCCCCGTGTTGGCGGCATTCACTCGCGCCTCCACCGGGAGGCCCGAGCCGTTGAGCAGACTCAGCACTTCGCCGATGGTGGTGGCCGTGCTCAGGTCCACGATGGCCGAGCGGTCGCCCAGATCGAGCTTCACGCGACCCAGGGGCAGCCCCACCCCGTTGTTCAACTGAGAGATCGAGGTGGCGGTGGTGAGCAGCGGTTCGAGTGCTTCCCCGTCCTGGAATGTGTGAAAGCGGCCGAGCAGGCCGAGGTCTGCGGCGGTCGTGAGGCCGGAGCCAAACTCGAGCACCTCGAAGTCCGGCTGCGGATTCAAGTCCGACCCCACCAGGGAAGCCTGCACGAATCCCACCAGGCCGAGGTCGGCGGCGGACGTCGAGCTTCCGGAGACCTCCTGCACTTCGAACACATGCGGCGGGATCTGCGTATCGTTGATCTGAAGTCCGAGAGTGTCGGCGCGCAGGCTCATGGTCACCGTGCCGAACCCCGCCGCGGCCATCTGAGAGTTGAACGAGGCGATCACATCCGACACGCGCGTCGCACCCGACAGGTCGATCTGCACGTCGGAGGTGCCGTCCGTCTTGTGCATGACAAACGACGCCGGTGCGCCGTTCACCCCTTCGCCCAGGTTGAGGTTCGACAACAGCGTGGTGGGCCGCACGATTCCGTTGGGTACGGCCGTGAGGCGGATCCCGTCGCCCGTGGGCGCAATCGAGGCGGTCACGTTCCCCATGCCGAACGCCGCCGTGGTGGAGTTGATCACGGCGATGAGTTGAGCCACCGTGGTCACCGAGGACGCGTTGACGAAGGCCGTGAGTGTGCCGTTGTGGTCCTTGATGCTGAAGATGCCGGGGACCTGCTGGATCCCCGTCCCGCCGTTGAGATGCGAAATGGGAGTGGCACTGGAGAGGGCCACCTTGAGGTCGAAGCCTTTGCCCAGAGTGGTGAAGGCGCGGGTAAACGTGTGCGAGCCGATGGCGTTGAGATCGATCATCGAACCCGACCCGAGCTTGGTGCGAATGAAGTCGGTGTTGCCGCGAAACACCACGCCGGTGCTGGAGGCCACCAGGGCCGCCTGGTCGGTGAGCGTTCCCGAGAACAGATACCGACCATTCATTTGGGCGTTGGCCGCTTCAAGCGCCTGATCGATGATGGCGCTCACGCGTCCCGCCATACTGTCGCGCTGGTCGTCGGGGATGGTGTCGTTGGACATGTTCAGAGTGATGTCGTAGGCCTCGATGAGCAGGTTGTCCAGGCTCGACAGGGCCGAGTCGGTGCCTCCCAGCCAGGCCTGACCGAACTGCACGTCCTTCTGCCACTGGCCGATCTGGTCCAGTTCGTGCCGGTATTCCAGGACGCGCATGGTGCCGATCGGGTCGTCGGAGGGGCGGTTGATGCGCCGCGTCGAAGACAGCTGCTCCTCGATGCGCGCGAAGCGCGTCAGGTTGCGGCCCAGGTTGGCCACCACCGAGGCGGTGAGCATCGAATTGGTTACGCGCACGGCGGAGCTCCCGACAGAGCCGGTTGAATCGCGAAGGGCGACGTCACCATCTGATCACTTCTCCGGGCGACGACGTTTGCGACGCGCGTTGCGCTCATATTTCACTTCCGTGGATTCCGGCCGGGCGTTGTCGTCCTTGCGCACCATGTCCCGCAGGAACCCTGCGATCTTGGTGAGATCGTCGCGGATCGAGCCGGACGCCGCGCGGTTTTCATCCTGAATCTTGAGATACACTTCTTCCCTGTGCACGATGACGGCGGGCGGCGCGTCGACTCCCAGTCGAACCTGCCTCCCGAACACCCCGAGCACGGTGACTTTGATCTCGTCGCCGATGGTGATACTCTCACCCAGTTTTCGTGTCAGTATGAGCACGGTACCCTCCCTGGTACCCCGGCCGGTTAGCGCCCGACCAGGCCCATTCCATTCACCACCGTGTTGATCGCTTCATCCATGGTGGTGATCACCCGCGCCGCGGCTTCGTAGGCATGCTGGAACTTGATCATGTTCGCGAGCTCCTCATCCAGTGAGGTGCCCATCACCGATTGACGGTGGTTCTCGAGTTGTTCGACCAAGAGAGTCTGCGTTTCCGTCACGTCCTGTGCTTCCATGCTGCGCATGCCCACGGTGGCCACCACGGAGTCCCAGTACCCGTTGAGCGTCGTGCGGCCATCGGGCAGAACGGGCGTTTCCGCCAGGTCGGCCAGGGCCTGCGCGATCTCCACATCGCTTTCCGCTGTGGTTCGCCCCGCGACGATGTTCTGCTGGGGGTTATCGGCCACCATGGAGTGAAGCTGAATCTTGTCGGCCGTGACATAAAGCGGGTCAAAGAACGCCTGCCCCGTGCGGCCGTCTGCGGTAACGCCCTGTCGATGCAGGGTGTTCACTTCCGTCACCAGCGTCTGCGCCAGCCGATCGAGCGCTTCGCGGCTCTCCGGCAACCACACATCCCGCGCGACCTGCGTAGAGTGCAGTTCGCCGCCCGTGAAGTTCACAGCCTGCCCGGAGTAGCCCCACACCAGTTCCACCTTGGGCCGGCGAGAGCTGCTGGAGATTTGCGCCTTGATCTCGTGAAACTCGTGGCGATTGACGAACTCCATGCTGCCGATGTACACGTTCACGGCGCCGGTGAGCGTGGGTTCAATGGTGACCTGGGCCAGGCGTGACAGTTCGTCCAGCACGAGGTTGCGCTTGTCGCGCAGGTCGTTGGCCGACTGGCCGCCCAGTTCGCCGCGGGCGATCTGTTCGTTGAGCAGCGCGAGCTGGCGACCCATTTCGTTGAGCTTGTCCGCCTGTGATTTCAACTCGCTGTTGAGGGAACTCTCCAGATTGTCCAGCTGCCGCGTGGCCGTGCGAAACCCGTTGATCAGGAGGTCGGCCTGTTCGGTGACCGCGGTGCGCGACGCGCCGGACGGTTCGTTGGCCAGCTGCTGCCAGCTGTTCCAGAACTTGGTCATGAGATCGCCGATCGTGTGGTCCTGAGGCTCCGTGAAGATCAGCTCGATCTGGCTCAGCATCTTGTTCTGCGCCTGCCAGCTGCCCAGCGAGTTGTTCTCGCGGCGGAACTGGAAGTCGACGAAGGTGTCTCGCAGCTGGTTGATGGCCAGGGTCGTCACGCCGGTGCCGATGCGGCCGCCCGGCAGATCCAGAGGCATCGTGCTGCCGAGGATGGCGCGCTGGCGGGCGAATCCCGGCGTATTGACGTTGGCGATGTTGTGACCGGTAGTGAACATCGACAGCTGCTGCGTAAGGAGCGATCGCTTGCCGATCTCCAGGCCCTGAAATAATCCTGACATGGGTTGGTGTCCTCTCCGCTCAGCAGCGACGGTTGATGGCCAGCTGCACGGGCGCGTTTTCGCGTTTGCCCGGCAGCGTGTACGTGGCCTCCGCGCGCGAGGCGCGGGCCACCCATTGCAGAGTCTCGCCTGTGCACCTCAGCGACGCTTCAATGAGCGACGCGTTGAGGCGCCTGCGGCGTTCGATTTCGCGATGCAGGGAACGCAGCCTCGATTGAACGGCTGCGAGTTCCGAGGCTTCGGAGGCGGCCACGAGCCGGGTCAATTCCGCCAGCGTGGCCCCGTCCGTGATGGCGTCTGCTGAATTCTGCTTCAGTCCGGCGAGCAGCCGGGCGGTCAGCGACTTGCGCGTGCTTTCGAGGCGCTGTGACTGCGTCACGACCTGTTCCAGTTCACGCGTGGTGCGATCTACGTCCTCGGTGCTGCGAGCCACTAACGCCTTCTGCTGGCGGGCCAGCAGATCCAGAAACTGGTGAAGGCTTTCGGCCTGCCGCTTGAGACAGGTCACGAGTTCAGAGGCCAGGAGGCGGGGATCACGATCCACGGTTGGCCTCCGTGCCCAGGCGCTGGAAGTGATTCAACACTCTCTTCACGTAGTGCTGAGTTTCGCTGTATGGAGGGATGCCCCGGTAGCGCTGCACCGCGGTGGGGCCGGCGTTGTAAGCGGCCAGCGCCCAATCGAGCTTTCCGTCGAACCGGTCGAGCAGCGAACGCAGGTAGCGTGCACCACCGTTCACGTTGTCCAACGGATTCCAGACATTGCGCACACCGAGCATCTGAGCCGTGGAATCGACCAGCTGCATCAGTCCTTTAGCTCCCTTGGGCGAAGTCGCCAGACGATCCCCGCCGGATTCGCAGGCGATGACGGCGCGCAGAAGATTGGGATGAAGCTCGTGCTCACGTGCCGCGCGCTCGATGATGGGGTCGATGTCGGGTTCGGAGGGTGTGGGAATTTTGGCCAGCGGTGCTTCGGCCGCAGAGATCGGCGGGGCCACCACGCGGATCGGCGCGTCCACTTTGCGTGCGAGTGGCGGAGGCGCCACGTTCAACGGCACGGAGGCGCGCTTGAGCGGAACGGAGGCTTTCACCGCAGCTTTGAGCGGGAGGAACGGTCCGGACTGTGCCTCGGCCGACGCTTCGTCCGGCGGTTTCGTGAGCGATCGGCTCAGCATGTCGGCCACGCCCATGGGCCGGCGTTCGGCCAGGACGCGCGTGAATTCAAGTTCGGCAAAGTCGCTCAGAGGATCCGAGCGGAACAGACCTTCCTTCTTCCCCATGGCGACCGACTGCTTCATCGCCTTGAACAGCTGAGCCAGGAAAAGCCCTTCGAACCCGCGCGACGCCTCGCGGATCTTCTCTGGATTCGGGGGCGCGGGCGTGTCGGGACCGCGCAGAGGCAGAAAGGCGTCGAGTTTCATGTTACATGATCACCAGTTCGGCCCTCAGGGCTCCGGCGCGGTGAATGGCCTGGAGAATGGCGATGATGTCGCGTGGCGTGGCGCCAATGGCATTGAGGGCCGCAGCCACCTCGGCCACGGAGGCCGCTTCCTCGAAGGCCACCACCTTGGCGGCCTCCTCCTGCACCGCAATGTCGGTGAGATCGCGATACGTGGTTTCGCCCTCGGAGAAGGGCAACGGCTGTGAAATGACGGGGCTCGAAGACACCTGCACCGTGAGCGCTCCGTGCGCCAGGGCCACGGGGGCGACGGACACCTGTCCGCCGGCCACGATGGTACCCGTGCGTTCGTTCACCACCACTCGCGCCTGGGTGTCGGGATCTACTTCCACGCTCTCCAGTCGGGCCATGAAGGCCATCGCCTGGGTGCGGTCCTCGGGCACGGTCACTGTGATGGTAGCAGCATCAACGGCTGAGGCGATGTCGCCATATCGTTCATTGATGGCCTGCGTGGCGCGCGAGGCCGTGGTGATGTCGGGATCGTTGAGCGTGAAGGTCACGAGCCCGATCACCGTCGGCAGGTCGGGAGGAGCTTCCTGCACCAGCGCGCCGCCGGGAATGCGCCCCACAAGGGAATAGTTGTTCTGAACGGCGTTGCCGCCCGAAGCCTGAATGTTGAACCCGCCGATGGTGATCGGCCCCTGCGCCACCGCGTAGGCCACACCGTCGGGCCCGGACAGGGGAGTGAGCAACAGCACACCACCCTGAAGCGACTTGGCATCGCCCACCGACGAAACGGTCACATCGAGGCGGCCGCCGGGGTGCGCCAGAGGATCGATGGACGCCGTCACCATCACCGCCGCGACGTTCTTCACCTTCACGTCGTCGGCATTTACAGTGACACCCATCCGCTGGAGCATGTTCACAAGCGAGCGGATGGTGAACTGCGTGTTCTTGCCGTCGCCCGTGCCGTCCAGTCCAACCACCAGACCGTAGCCTACCAGAGGCACGCTGTATTCGGTGGACAACGACGAGATGTCTTTAAGCCTCGTTCCGGCCTTTGCCTGCGAACACAGGCCACAAGCCAGGGAAACCACCAGGGCGCCCGAGAGGATGCGCATGGTCCGCTCCTAGAAAAGCCAGTTGATGAGCCGCTGAATCAGCCCGGGTCGCGTTCCTGTGCCCACCGGACCGCGGCCGTTGTAGATGATCTGGGCGTCGGCGATCACGTAGGAAGGCACCGTGTTGTCGGCGGCCACATCCATGGGGCGAACCACGCCGGTAAGCGTGATGGCCTCCTTGTCGTCGTTGACGCCGATGACGCGCTTGCCTTCAATGAGCAGGTCGCCATTGGTCGTGATGCCGGTGACGCGCGCAGTCATGCGAGCGCGCAGTTTCGTGGCGCGGTCGGTGGAGCCTTCGCCCTTGAAGTCGGCCTGCCCCGAGGCCGAGACGCCGAAGAGCGGGATGAAGTCCAAAGGTCCTACGCCGGGGCCGCCCGAGATGTCGGTCGTCGTGCTCTTCTTCGACTCGGTGTTGGTCTCGTTTTCCGCCGAGGCGTCTTCGAAGATCAGGATGGTGAGCAGGTCACCCACGCGGTGCGCCTTGAGATCCGTGAACAGCGATGGCGCTCCGATGTTGAGACGATCCTGTGCCTTGAGCGAGTAGGGCAGAAGCAACGCCAGGGCGATGACCAGCACGATGAAGAAGAACTGTCGCATGTGAGGCTCCTAAAACCCCACCACGCACAGGTCGGTGCCTGTCGCGGTGGCTGAAATGATGGTATGGCGATCCACGCGAACACGAACGGGCTCGCCCAGCCGCGCATCGGCCAGGGCCACTCCCGTGCGGCTCACCTTGATCCCGCCTGCGGCCGCGGCCACCGTCACCGGGCGTCCGCGCAGAATGAGAGGCAGAGACTCCACCGCATCGTGCGAGAGAGCCGTGCCGGGTCGAAGCGTGCGCCGGGCACGCACTTCAGCAAAGTTTCGTCCCGACCAGACGGCCAGATCGGTGACGTCCTGCCAGCTGCGGGAGAATCGCTCCGCGGAGAGCACTTCCCCGCGCTCCACGGGCGAAACCACCACCCACGCAGAATCCCACAGCCGTACATCGATGGTGAAGGTGACCTGCTTGTGCTGTTCGGAGAGTCCGCGTACGACGGTGCGCCCGCGCGGCGTGGCGCCGAATTCGAAGCGATAGTCTGACAGGGGGCCGGCCAGCTGTGGCAGTTCGCTTGGACCCAGCGTCAGCCGGGCGCGATCGACGGCCAGTTGAGAGGAGATCTGATTCAGAAGCGCGTTCTCGAGTTCCTGCGTTGCGAGGGCAGTGCCGGCAAGCAGAGCGACTGTGAACAGTCCGAGGACTATGGTCTTCATCGCGCTTACCGTCTCATGTTGTTGGCCAGCTCCGCCATCTGGTCGGAGGTCTGGACCGCCTTGGAGTTGATTTCGAATGCGCGCTGCGCGACGATCATCTTCACCATCTCCTCAACCACTTCCACGTTGGACATTTCCAGGTAGCCCTGGTTGAGTGTGGCCAGGCCGTCGGTGCCCGGGTTGCCGAGGATGGGATTGCCCGAGGCCGCGGTTTCGGCAAACAGGTTGCGACCCATGGCCGTGAGGCCTGCGGGATTGATGAAGCGCGCCAGCTCGATCTGCCCCACTTCCTGAGGCTGGTCGTCGCCCACGATCAGAACCTCCACGCGACCGTCCACCTGGATGGAGATGTTGGTGGCGTCGTCGGGAATGGTGATCTCAGGCTGAAGGATGTACCCGTCCGACGTCACGAGGGTGCCCTCGGCATCCATCTTGAGAGCGCCGTCGCGCGTGAAGGCCGTCGTGCCGTCGGGCAGGAGAACCTGCAGGAAGCCGTTCCCTTCGATCATGATGTCGAGCGGATTGCCAGTGGGCTGGATGTTGCCCACCGAGAACAGGCGGTCGGTGGCCGAAGGCCGCGATCCATAGCCCACGTCGAGCGCCACGGGGCGCAGCGAGGTGCCGCCCGTGGACACCCCTGCGGGCTTGATCTGCTGATACAGCACATCCTGGAACTGAAGGCTCGAGCGCTTGAAGCCCGTGGTATTGACGTTGGCCAGGTTGTTGGCCACCACGTCCACGTTCATCTGCTGGGCGATCATGCCGGAGGCGGCGGTGCGCATTGCTCTGATCATCTGTGATTACCTCTGGATTCGGCCCACCTGGTTGACGGCGCGGTCCAGGGAAGCGTCCTGGATCTGCACGGCCTTCTGGGCGGTTTCGAAGTAGCGGAATATGGTCATCATTTCGACCATCTGCTGCACCAGGTCGAAGTTGGCGCGTTCGATGTAGCCCTGCCGCACCAGACTTTGGGCGTCGGGCTGAGCTTCTTCAGTGGTGGTAAAGAGATTTCGTCCGAGAGGCGTGAGTGTCTGCGGAGTGGTGAAGCTCACCACACGCAGGCGGCCGCGTTCGACGCCGTTCTCCGACACTTCCCCGCGCTCCCCCACCACAAAGTTGTCGCTGGTGAGTACGATGGGGCCGGAGTCGCCCAGTACGGGGTAGCCGTCAGATGTGACCAGCTGCCCTTCTTCATTGAGCGTGAAGTTGCCGGAACGCGTGTAGCGCTCGCCCTCCGGCGCCTCCACCACGAAGAACCCGGGACCGTCGATGGCCTGATGGAACGGATTACCGGTGATGTCGAGTGGGCCCTGTGTGAAGTCGGTGTACTTCTCCTGCTGAAGCGGGATGAACCAGGGTTGGCTCGCGTCGGTCTGCGCGGCTTCGAGTCGGCGCATGAAGATCGATTCGCGCTTGAACCCTGCCGTTTCCGCGTTGGCGAGATTGTTGGCGATGGCATCCTGCTGTTTTGCACGCGCCACCATCGCACTGGCGGCATGAGAGATTCCGCGTATCATGGCGACACGCCCCCTTGCAACGGGCGTGCCCCATCCCTGCGGAATTGTATAAGTATTACTGTGACAACAGGTTGCGCAGAGCTGAGACCATTACAGCGCTACTACTAGTAGTGGCAATTGTGGCGGTTCCTGCCGCCCCCGAGGGAAATAAGTGATCCGGGGCCAGTCACAGTTCGAGTGACACCGCAGACCAGATTCTCTCCCGGGTCACCCCTCATCCACGACTTCTTCCAGACGACTTGCATTCGGGAACTGGAAGTTAGAATGATTCTCACGTCCAGTTCCCGCTTGTGAGAGGTTGCCACAGGCCTCCAAAAGCACAAGGACCATGGAGACGGCGGGGGGGCCGTAGGCTCGGACACGAATCATGGAATCTCACTCCAGGAGTCGGCGTGTGACCCTGGCCCGGTCACTCCACTTTGAAATTGGCCAGGGCGATCTTGGTGACGCTGGCTACGAGATCCGTAGTCTTCACTTCGAGAATATAGGTGCCTGATTCAACCGTACCGGGCGGAAGCGTGCCCGACTGAAAGGTCGCCCGTTCGGCCGACTCGTAGTCGCCGGCAAACAGGATCCGCCTCTCCCCCTCGCCTTCAGGATAGAGACTGTACTCTACGCGGTACCGACACTGTCCCTCCCGGCCGGGGCGGAGATTGTACACTTCGTGATAGAATGCCACCTTCTGCGACTTCTCGAAGATGTGCGAAGGCGTGGGAATGATCTCCTTGCCATTGCGGACGAACCCTCCCGACCCCTCGCGCGCCTCCCTCACGTCTTCCGCAATTACAAGTGGCGAGAGATCCAGCTCCACGGCCGTATCGTATGGCACGAGCCAGCGATCGAAGCTGGCCACACCACGCCGGGGACTTTGAGCATCGTCCCACTCCGCGGCCACTACGTAGAATCCGGGAGTCAGCACCGTGGACCACTGGTGCAGGCTCAGGCCCCGCTTCTCAGCCCGGGATCTGGTTTCCTCCACCTGAGTGCTGTCGAGCCAGCGCACGCCGAGCGCCGAATCGAAAGCTATGATGCGCGCGACGTAGTGGAAGCCCTCGATGTCGCGTCGCCAGTTGCGCTTGGCCAGATCGCGCACCGGGGCCGCGCTGGCCACATACACGTCGTAGGCGCCATCGGAGCGTCGAAACGGATAGAGATCCAGCGCCACATCGAGGTGCAGTTCGCCCAGGGGCGGAACGTAGAGCACGCCGTGCGCTTCCATGCGCTTGATGTCTTCGTAGTATCGCGGCAGCGACTGCACACCGCCTGAGAACTCGTGAAATGGAATGATGCGCAGGCCCTCGGCGCCCCCTTCGAACATGAACTTCAGATTGAGCCCGAAGTAGTACCACTTCTCGTAGTAGGCGTCGAAGGTAGAGTCCACGATGTCGTCGGGCTGACCGAACCGGATGTACACTTCGCCGCGACGGTCCCACGGCTCGGGCTGAGAACGCACGGGAAAGCGCGTGAGCGCATAGTCGACGCGCTCCTCGAACTGAGTGAGGAATTCGTTGTCGGGTGTGGTGGGTGTGGGATCGCGACGCTTCCAGAAGAGCCCGAGAAATTGCTCACGAGCCTCGCCTTGAAGTGTATCGAACGCGGCCCACTCCTCACGTGAGGCGATGAGCACATACGACCAGTCGAACACCGCCTTCGGCCACTCGGTGTGATCCAGAGGGAGTTTCGGCGCCGCCTGCGCCGGCCCGTGGCTCAGGAGCGCAAACAGCGCGCAGATGCCCAGCCACCGGGAACCGCACGCTGGTCCGGCCACCCGTGAACCGGGTCGTCGCCGCGCTTTCTGCTCTGGCCAATGCGCCCTCACACATCTATAATACGTGGCGGTCTGCGGCGGTTTCCACAAGATAGGGTGCTTCGATGAAAAAGGTTGCTGCCCATCCATCCTGCGGTACAGACGACGTGTTCGTGGCACGGGTCACGGGGCGCCTGACCACAGCGGCGAGTCGCGATTTCGATCGCCATCTGCGCACGTGCCCTGCGTGCCGAATGCGGCTCTCGTCGTTCAAGTCGGCCCGCGGCCGGCTGGAACGCATGTTCTCCAAGACCCCCCGCCGACAGGAGATTGCGCCGGCTCACCGCCTCTTGTCTGTGCTCTTGTCGCAGGTCCCTGAAAAGCGCCTCTACTACGGTACGCTGGTCGTGGAGGACTTTGGCGGCCTGCTTCTGGCCGCCACCGACTCGGGGCTGTGCTTCGTCTCCTTCCGCCCCACGGCCGAATCCGAGTACCTCGCGCGCTGGGCCAAGGCCGACTTCACGGTGACGCGCGGCGGCGATCGCATCACGGCCGCTTGCAAACAGCTGAAAGAGTACTTCGCCGGCTCACGAAGAGCCTTCGATCTCGACGTCGATCTTCACCTGGTGTCCGATTT
>Ga0105347_1000434_pt1 | contig 19854 bp, 15 predicted proteins | sample EasRivMeERMLT890_FD_89677 | JGI IMG/M metagenome (GOLD analysis project Ga0105347, IMG submission 89677) | Soil microbial communities from meander-bound floodplain in the East River, Colorado, USA - East River MetaG ERMLT890 | ecosystem: Environmental > Terrestrial > Soil > Floodplain | place... | reverse complement strand
TGGGCAAGACCGGCGTCATCGGCGCGGCCATCTACTCCGGGTGGGGCCACATGGGGTTCCACTGGATCACGCCCTTCCACAACATCGCCGGCATGCTGACCGAATCGGCGAGCGCTCGGTTGGCCACGCCGATGTACCTACACCCCGACCAGCTGCGCGGCGGCCCGCGCAACCTGCCGGCGTACGAATCGCAGACGACGATGCCGAGCCTGTGGCCGGGCGGCTGGTGGCGCGTCCGCGACATCGTCGAGCAGCAGAAGATCGCGGCGTGGGCGACGGTCGATCTCGCGGCGCGGAATCGCGAGACCGTGCTGTGGAACATGTACCTCAAGGGCACGCGTCAAACCGAGCGTGGCGCGAAGGGAGACGTGAAGGCCTATGCGATTTCCGCCGCTCAGCACGATTCCCTGACGGCCAGAAAGCTCGTGAACCTGCTCCTCGACTCCGGCGTCGAAGTGCAGCAGGTCAAGGCGCAGGTGATTGCCGACGGCAGAGTCTACGCGCCTGGGTCGTTCATCGTGTCGATGGCCCAGCCCAAGGGCGGCCTCGTGCGCTGGATGCTCGGGCGGACGTTCTACCCCGACAACACCTATACCCGCGATCGCGACGGTAATCCCATCCGCCCGTACGATATGGCCACCGATACCTTCAGTGAGTTCATGGGCGTGCGGTGCGATCCGATCGGCGAGGCGATTTCGACCGACCTCGTCAAGCTGACCGCGCGCGTGCCGCTCGCCGGCACCGTGGCCGCAAGCGCGGCGAATGGTTATCTCCTGAGCACCAAGCTGAACGACAGCTTCCGCGCCGTCAATCTCCTGCTCGAGAAGGGCGTTGCCGTCCGGCGAGTTCCCCGCGTTGACGCGTTCACGCCCGGGGACTTCATCGTCGCCGGCGGCGCGGGGAGCGCGGTGGCAGAAGTCGCCAAGCAGACCGGCGTGACGTTCGCGACGCCCGCAGGCGCTGTCCCGGCCGCCGCCTACGACGTCAAGAAGCCGCGGGTTGCGATGTATCAGCGCTATGGCGGCGGCAACATGGACGAGGGCTGGACGCGATTGATGTTCGAGCAGTTCAACGTCCCGTTCACGTCGCTCATGGACGCCGAAATCAAGAAGGGTGACCTGAACGCCAGATTCGACGTCATCGTCCTGCCCGCCGATTCTGTAACGGCGATGACAGGGGAGCCGGCGGCCGGCGGTGGCGGTGGACGAGGAGGCGGAGGCGCCGGCGCCGGCGCCGGCGGCGGACAGGACAGCACGCCGCCCGAGTATCGCAGCGGCTTCGGCGCCGACGGCGTCAAGGCCTTGCAGGGGTTCGTGCAGAAAGGCGGCACGCTCGTGACGTTCGCGCAGGCGGGCGACCTCGCCATCCAGCGCTTCGGCCTGCCGCTGCGCAACGTCGTGGCGAACCTCCCGCCGAAGGAGTTCTGGGCTCCTGGTTCGACGCTGCGCGTGCGCTACGACACCACGCATCCAATCGCCTACGGCATGCCGGCCGAAGGCCTGGCGCTCTTCATGGCCGGGAGTCAAGCCTACGAAGTGACCTCGACGCTGAACAGCCAGGACGTCGAGATCGTATCGACCTACGTCGAGCGCGACCTGCTCCAGAGCGGATGGCTGCTCGGCGAGGAAGTGATCGCGAAAAAGGCCGCCGCGGTGTCGGTTCGCCACGGCCAGGGCAAGGTCGTGCTCATCGGCTTCCGGCCGCAGCACCGCGATCAGACGCACGGCACCTTCAAGCTCGTGTTCAACGCGTTGCTGAACGCGCCAGCCGTCCAGGCGCCACGCACGACGCCGGCGGCGGCTCAGCACCAACCGCAATCGGAGAGGTAAGCATTGGCTGCGATTCTTCAGGATTTTCGCTACGCGCTGCGCACGTTGACCCGGAGCCCCGGGCTCACATTTGTCATCGTCGCGTCGCTGGCAATCGGCATCGGCGCCAACTCGGCCATCTTCAGCGTGGTCAACGCGCTCCTGCTCAAGCCGCTGCCGTATCCCGAACCCGACCGCCTCGCCGTGCTCTGGCTGCGCTCGCCCGGGATCAACATCCCGCAGGATTGGCCCTCGCCTGGCCAGTTCATCGACATCCGCACCGAGAACCAGTCATTCGAGGAGATGTCCATCTCGCAGGGGGGCGGCGGAACATTGCTGGGGCGCGATCAGCCCGAACGCGTTGAAGTCCTTCGCACCTCCTCGAGTCTCTTTCATCTCCTCGGCGCCACCCCACTGCACGGCCGATTGTTGTTACCCGAGGACGATGTCCCGGGGAAAGCCCCGGTCGTCGTCCTGAGCTACGGCTTCTGGCGCCGGTCGTTCAACGCCGATCCCGGCATCGTCGGGCAGAGCATCACGCTCAACGGCGTGGTCGCCGGCTCGGGCGAGGCGAAGAACCAGTTCACGGTCGTCGGTGTGCTCCGCCCCGAGTTCATGCTGAACGGGGAAGTCATGCAGACCGTCGGTGGCACCGTCCGCATGGACATCTACCTGCCGCTTCCCCTCGGCGCCGACGCCGTGAACCGCCGCGGCGACGAGAACTACAACCTCATGGCGCGCCTCAAGCCGGGCGTGACCATGACCCAGGCGCAGGCCGACATCGAGATGATTGCCGCGCGTATCCGGGACAAGGACAAGCGCGACAAGACGTTCACGATCAGCGTCGTGCCGCTCCTCGAACAGGTCGTCGGCAACGTCCGTCGCGCCGTGCTCGTGCTGCTCGGATCGGTGGCGCTGGTCCTCCTGATCGCGTGCGCCAACGTCGCCAACCTGCTTCTGACCCGCGCCACGACGCGGCAGAAGGAAGTGGCGATCCGGACCGCGCTCGGCGCGCGCTGGCAGCGGCTGGTACGGCAGTTGCTGATGGAAAGCATGCTGCTCGGCGTCCTTGGCGGAGCGCTCGGGCTGCTTGTGGCCCAGGCGAGCCTGTATGTCGTCCGCACGGTCAACCCCGGCAACATCCCGCGTCTTGACGTGATCGGCATCGACCCGACGGTGCTGGCGTTCACGTTTGTCGTCTCGGTGCTGACCGGCATCGTGTTCGGCCTGGCCCCGGCACTGCGTGCCGCCAAGGTCGATCTCAGCAGCGGCCTGAAGGCGGGCGGACGGAACACCCAAGGTGACGGCGGTTTCGGCACGTCCCGCCGGCGCCTGCGGAGCCTGCTCGTCGTCTCCGAAGTCGCCCTCTCGCTGATGCTCCTCATCGGCGCCGGCCTGCTCGTGCGCAGCTTCGTGCGGCTGCAGAGCGTCTCTCCCGGCTTCACGGCCGACAACGTGATTTCCATGCGCCTCGGCGCGAGCGGCCGCCAGTTCCCGAACCGTGACGCGGCGGTCGAGTTCTACCGGCAGTTCGGCGATCGCCTCGCGACCGTTCCAGGCGTCAAGGTGCGGGGCGCGGTTTCCGTGTTGCCGTTCACTTCATCGATCGGCTGGGGTTCGATCAACGTCGAAGGCTGGACTCCTCAGCCGGGACAGGAACTGCAGGTCGATCAGCGCGCCGCGACCACGGACTATTTCAGCGCGATGGAGATTCCGCTCGTGAAGGGGCGTTTCTTCACCCATTTCGACACCATGACGACGGCGCAGCCAGTTGTCATCATCGACGAGAAGTTCGCGGAGCGGTTCTGGCCCGGGCAGGATCCGATCGGCAAACACGTCTGGAACGATCCCAAGCGGCAGGCGACGATCGTCGGCGTGGTGGGGACGGTGAAGCAGTACGGCCTCGACGTCGACGGCCGCATCGTCGTCTATCGCCCGTCGCCCGGCTTGCTGTCCTGGCACGTCGCCCGCACGGCGGGCGATCCCGGCGCGGTCGCGAGCGCCATGGTGCGCGAGATTCATGCGCTCGATCCGACCATCCCGGTGTTCGACGTCCAGACGATGACGGATCGGATGAGCGACTCGATGGCGCGGCAGCGATTCTCGACCCTCATGCTCGGCGCGTTCGCCGTGTTCGCGCTCGTTCTCGCCGCGGTCGGTGTTTACGGCGTCATGTCGTATCTCGTCTCCCAGGGCACGCACGACATCGGCGTCCGCATGGCGCTCGGCGCGCAGCGCAGCAGCATCCTCGGCATGGTCGTGCGGCAGGGCCTGGAGTTGACCGGCGCCGGCATCGTCATCGGTCTCATCGGCGCCGCGGTGCTGACCCGCGTGATGGCGAGCCTGCTGTTCGGGGTGAACGCGCTCGACCTACTGACGTTCTCGACCGTGCCCGTGATTCTGGCGGCGACCGCCGCGCTGGCGTGTTACATCCCGGCGCTGCGCGCGACGCGGGTCAATCCGGTCATCGCGTTGCGGGAGGAGTAGTGGCGTCCAGCCTCATCACGATGTCCGTCTCGCTATGCTAAATGGTTTGCCGCCAGGACGTCGCACCGACGGGCTGTCCAAGAGCCTCTGAACGCCGAGGACGCCGAGCACGCCGAGACGAGTGGGGTGGGGCGCCAATGGTGGAGTCCGGGCTGGGCCACGTACGGGTCCGATCTCTGCGTCCTCGGCGTGCTCCGCGGTGAGAGGCTCTTGGACTGGAACTTCGCCGCGCTACCGCTGTCCAAGAGCCTCTGAACGCCGAGGACGCCGAGCACGCCGAGACGTGTGGTGGAGTTCGGCTGGGCCACGTACTGGTCTGATCTCTGCGTCCTCGGCGTGCTCCGCGGTGAGAGCTCTTGGACTGCAACTTCGCCGCGCTACTGCTGTCCAAGAGCCTCTGAACGCCGAGGGCGCCGAGCACGCCGAGACGTGTGGGTGGGGCGGCAATGGTGGAGTTCGGCTGGGCCACGTACGGGTCTGATCTCTGCGTCCTCGGCGTGCTCCGCGGTGAGAGGCTCTTGGACTGGAACATCGCAGCGCTGCTGCTGTCCAAAGGCCTTTTACCGCCGAGGGCGCCGAGCACGCCGAGACGACTGGGGTGGGGCGCCAATGGTGGAGGCCGGGCTGGGAGCCTTTACTGGTCCGATCTCTGCGTCCTCGGCGTGCTCCGCGGTGAGAGGCTCTTGGACTGGAACTTCGCCGCGCTACTGCTGTCCAAGAGCCTCTGAACGCCGAGGACGCCGAGCACGCCGAGGCGCGTGGGTGGGCCGTCAAAAAGTATAGAGGTGCGGTTACGTCTTGGGCTGCAGTCGGCGTCATCGGCCTGTTCTGCAGGGGCCGCGCAGATTCTGCGACGCCAGGGCGGCAGGAGAGCTGCAGTTCCTGCGCGCTAGCCAGCCCAAACCTGCAAGAATCCGAAGGAAGCCCGGTGGCGCTGGCGTTGCATCGTCAATCCGTCATGACTGACGTGCAGGCGATTGACGCGATCACCGACGGCATCATCGGGGCGGCTATCAAGGTGCACAGGTTGCTCGGGCCCGGCCTGCTCCATTCCGCGTATCTCGTCTGCCTGACGCAGGAGCTCGTGGCCGATGGTTACGACGTCGAGGTTGAGAAACCCATATCCCTAAGCTACGGCGACGACACGATCGCCTGCGCTTTTCGGGCGGACCTGATGGTCGACGGGCAGGTCATCGTGGAAGTGAAGTGCCTCGAGCGGTTTGCTTCTGTGCATCGCGCCCAGCTGCTCACCTACCTCAAGCTGACCAACTGTCGCGTTGGGCTCCTGATCAATTTCAACGTGCCCGTCCTGAAAGATGGCATCCGCCGAGTTGCGAACGACCTGCGCGACGACCAGGGGAACCTGGCGTAATGGTCTGCCGCCCAAACGTCGCACCGCCGGGCTGTCCAAGAGCCTCTGAGCGCCGAGGGCGCCGAGACGTGTGGGTGGGCGCCAATGGTGGAGTCCGGGCTGGGGCCACACTGGTCTGATCTCGGCGTCCTCGGCGTGCTCCGCGGTGAGAGGCTCTTGGACGGCGACAGCAGACATCGCACCGCCGCTGTCCAAAAGCCCTTACCGCGGAGAACGCCGAGCACGCCGAGACGCGTGGGTGGGGCGACAATGGCGGATTCCGGGCTGGGGCCACGTACTGGTCTGATCTCTGCGTCCTCGGCGCACTCTGCGGTGAGAGGCTCTTGGACTGGAACTTCGCAGCGCTACTGCTGTCCAAGAGCCTCTGAACGCCGAGGGCGCCGAGCACGCCGAGGCGCGTGGGTGGGCGGCCATGGTGGAGTCCGGGCTGGGGCCACGTACGGGTCTGATCTCTGCGTCCTCGGCGCACTCCGCGGTGAGAGGCTCTTGGACGGCGACAGCAGACGTCGCACCGCCGCTGTCCAAAAGCCCTCACCGCGGAGAACGCCGAGCACGCCGAGACGTGTGGGTGGGGCGGCCATGGTGGAGTCCGGGCCGGGCCCACGTACTTGGTCTGATCTCCGCGTCCTCGGCGCACTCCGCGGTGAGAGGCTCTTGGACGGCGACAGCAGACGTCGCACCGCCGCTGTCCTAAAGCCCTTACCGCTGAGAACGCCGAGCACGCCGAGACGTGTGGGTGGGGCGGCAATGGTGGAGTTTGGGCCGAGGACGCGGCGGACGCCGGGGCGCGAAGAGCTGCGGATCCACACGCGGCCTGCATGGGCGAGTTGGAGTCGTTCTATACTTCCTCCGCCAGCAAGCTTACCGAGCCGGCGGAGGACATCGTGCGTCTAGTCATTCTGGCCGGACTCGTCGTCGCCAGCATCCTCACGCGGCAGGATCCGCCGCAGCCGGTGCCTCGGTTCCGCGGCGGCGTCGATGTCGTCCTGCTTGATGTCAGCGTTCTCGATCGCGATCGCCGGCCCGTCCGCGGCCTGACGGCGCGGGATTTCTCGATCCTCGAGGAGGGCCGCCCACAGCCCATCGTCTCGTTCGACGAGCTGAACGCTCCCGAGCCGGACGGCGCGCTCGTACCGTGGATGCGCGACGTCGCTCCCGATGTCCGCACCAACACCGACGATCAGCGCCGCATTGTCCTCATCATCCTCGACGACGCGACGATCAGCTTCCGGTACCGGCAGGATGTCAGGCGCATCGGGCGGACGATCGTCGATCAGCTTGGCCCCGCGGATCAGGCCGCGGTGGTCTACACGGCTGACAACCGGAAATCGCAGGACTTTACCAATGACCGTCAGGTGCTGCGGTCAGTCGTCGAGCGCTACGTCGACACGTCCATTCCGGGCGAGCTTCGCGCCGCGTATGCCATCGGCACGGTGCGCAGAGCCGTGCAGGGGCTGATTGACATCCCGCACCGGCGAAAGGCGGTGATCTTCGTCAGTTCCGTTGGTCTGGGGCTGACGGCCGGCGGTGACCTGGGAATCGGACTCATGGGCGGGGCGGCAGAGGCTCCGGCAGCCGATCGCGACCGGCTGCGGGACATCGGCGATCTGGTCCGGCACGCGCATCGCAGCAACGTCACGATCTACACCGTCAATCCCGCCGGTCTGGAAACCCCGATAAAGCCTGGCCAGGACGCCACCGCGGAGCCTGGCCTTGACACCACGCTCGAAACGGGCGCAGATGCGACGGTCGAAACGCTGCGCACGATTGCCAACGCGACTGGTGGGTTTGCCGTCGTCAACAGCAACACGTTCGGCGCGCAGATTCGTCAGATTTTCAGAGAGACCGGTTCCTACTATCTCCTCGGCTTCCGCTCGGCGCACACCGATGGAAAGTTCCGCCGCATCCAGGTCGCGGTCAGCCGTCCGGGCCTGACCATCCGGACGCGCAACGGCTACGACGCAAGAAAGCCCGAAGGCGAGCCAAGGCCGGCGAAACCCGGCGAGACACCGTTGCCGCTGGTCAAGGCGGTGTCGACGCTGTTGCCCAACCCCGACATGCCGATGCGCGTGAGCGTCGCGCCGTTTGCCGTGCCCGGCAGAGACACGGCGGCGCTCACGATCGTGCTGGGGCTGCGCCAACCAGTCCCGCGGAACACCCGCGTCGTGGAGACGATCGACCTCATCTCGACCGCGTTCAACAACGACGGCGGCAGCCGTAGCGCTCGCCGGCAGACCGTCCAGCTGACGCTCCGTCCCGTCGACGCCGACGATGCGATGTACGAGATCCTGTCGCAGCTGGAGCTGAAGCCGGGACACTACAACCTGCGCTTTGCACTCCACAGCGGATCGCTCGGCCGGAGTGGGAGTGTTTATCAGGAGGTTGATATCCCCGACTTCCGGAAGGGGGCGCTGTCGCTATCGGGTGTCGTCGTGAGTGTCGTGCCAGCGTTACCGGCGGCCCCGAAAGGGTTTCTCGCCGCTCTGGTGCCGGTAGAGCCCACCACCCAACGCAGCTTCGTGCGCGGCGACGTGACGGCCGGGTTCTTGCGGGTGTATCAGGGAGGCCGGAAGCCACCCGGAACGGTGGTGCTGACGACCGAGGTCGTCGACGACAGCAACGCCACGGTCCACACGTCCGAGCAGGCGCTGTCGTCCGAGCAGTTCGGGGCGACCCGGGCGGCCGATTGCCGTTTCACGCTACCGCTCGATCGCCTGCTCCCCGGGGCATATCTTCTGCGCATCACGGCACGCGCAGGCGAAGCGAGCGCAGCGCGAGACGTCCGGTTCCTCGTCCGTCAGCCCCCTCTGGGCGAACGATGAGCGTCACCCTCCCTCGCCGCTTCGGCCTGCTGCAGGCGATCGCGCTCAACATGTCGAACATGATTGGGATCGGTCCCTTCATCACAATCCCGCTCCTCATGACCGGGCTGGGGGCCGGAGGCGTGGCTGGGCTGGCTCATGGATCTCGGGCGGCCGTTGCAGGAACCTTGGCCTGAGCCTGGAGCCTGGAGCGATTGTGTGCGCAGGTCAGAGCCCTTAGAGGCCAGAATCCTACACGGTGAGAGACGGTCGCCTGCGCAGGGTCGCAAAACCCGCCAGCGCCAGAAGACAAATGAGCACAATCACCGCCCACGTTGAAAGTGTGGGCACGGGAGGCGGTCCAGGCACGGGAGGCGGTCCCCCCCCCACGCTGCAAGGGGCGAACGAGATGTTGTTGGTGTCCAGCGTCACCGCACCGTTTCTCGCCAGTGCTCTCCCGATGATGTTCGCGCCGGTGTTCAAGGTGATGCTGGTCAGCGCGATCAGGTTGCCAATGAATGACGGGGTCGTTCCGAGTGTGGCGGAGCTGCCGATCTGCCAAGCCACGCCGCACGGGTTCCCGCCGTTGATCAGGACAACAGACGATCCGCTTGCGGTCGTCAGCGTGCTCCCGGTCTTGAAAACGAACACGGCGTTCGCATTCCCCTGCGCGTTGAGCGTCAGGGTGCCGGTCAACTGGGCCGACGTCGAAAAACAGTACACTCCGGGTATGAGCGTCTGTCCCCCCAGGTCCTGCCCCGTCAGGTCGGCGGTACACGCCGCAGCCGCGAGCGCATTGTACTGAGTGGTGACATCATTCTGCGCCTGAAGCGCCACGGCGTTTGCCGCCTGGGTTGTCCCCGTCACCGTTCCTGGAGGGAAGCCGGTAATCGCCGCGCCTGGGCTGACCCCCAGATCTCCCGTGATCACGCTCGGGCCGGTGTTGGTGACCGTCGAGCCCCCGAGGACAGCGAAGCTTTGGGCCGTCCCGAGTGTAGATTGGGCCCAGACTGCGGCCACGCAAAGAACGGCGGCCAATCCCACACACGACAGGACCCGCACGTATTTTGGCAACATGCCGAGGCTCCTAGGTTTCACTTGACGGATATCGCACGCGATTTCCGGCGTAGTATACAATACGCATTCCGTCATTCGAGCAACTGTTCAGTTTCGAACCGTTCCGTCCCGTGCCCCCCTAACGTCTCGGAGATGAAAACGCAGGACCCACCCGCCCTCTACTCGGTCGATCTCGGTGGGTGCACGGATCTTGTCGACCGCGCGCCCAAAGAGATAATGGCCACTTTTTGCGCGGCCCTGCAGCGGGCGGGTGCGACGGTTGTGCACGAGCTCTCCCATTCGTTTCCGGAGGCCGGCCTCACCTGCGTCCTGATCCTCAGCGAGTCGCACGCCGTCCTCCACACGTGGCCGGAAACGGGGACGGTGAACATCGACATCTTTTCCTGCTCGACGAGGCTCAAGAGCCTCGAAGCCATCGATGAGCTGCGCCGGTCCTTCGGCGCCCAACACGTCACCGTGCAGGAGATCCCCCGTGCCGACGGACACAGCCCGCGGCCGGACGGACGCCTTTAAATTCGCGCTGCGGGGCGTCGCGTGGAGCCTCGGCTTGTTCAGCCTGTTTCGTCTGAACTGGACCGAAGCGCATGTGGTGCTGCCGCTCACCCGCGTGCAGGGGGGGCTCGCGGTGGGACTGTTCGGCACGCCGACGTTGCCCGTCGAGGTCACGCTTGCGTGCAGCGGCGCCGACGCGTTGGCCATGTGCCTCGGCGCCGTCCTCGCCTACCCGGTGAAGTGGCGAGCGCGCCTGGCCGGCGCGGGTGGCGGCGCCGCACTGATCCTCGGCCTGAACACGCTGCGGATCGGCACGCTCGGACGAGCGGCCGCGTCGCCGGAGTGGTTCAGCACTCTCCACGTCCATGTCTGGCCTGCCCTGCTCACCCTCGGGATCGCAGGATACGTGTTTGCCTGGATGCGCCTTGCGGGTCGTCGCCACCCGCCGGACGAAAGAGGGGTGACGCGCGACCCTCTTCCCAGCGAGCGCCCGCCTTCGCCGTTGACTACGGCGCGGCTGGCCCCGAAGCCGACGCGACGATTCGTCGGGCTCACGGTTGCATTTCTGCTCCTGTTTTTGCTCGCCTCGCCGCTCTATCTCGAGAGCCCCAGCGTCCTCGCGCTCGCCGGCTTCGTCGCCCGCTCGGCTGCCGTGATCCTCGGCGTCGTCGGGGTCAGCGCGCAGGCGGCGGCCAACGTGCTCTGGACGCCGCGCGGGGGCTTCCTCGTCACGCAGGAATGCATTGCGACGCCGCTGATCCCGGTCTATCTGGCAGCCATCTGCGCACACTCGACGACCTGGCGGCGGCTGATTCTGGGCGTCGTCGCCGCTGCGCCGCTCTTCATCGCCCTGGGCATCGTGCGGGTTCTCGTGGTGGCTCTCCCCGATGCCGTAGTGGCCTCACCGTTATTCCTGGCGCACGCCTTTTATCAGTTGCTCCTCGGCGCGGTGGTCGTGTTCCTCGCCGCGCAGTGGCGCCACGGCGGCAGCGCGGCGCCACGGTACGCCCTGGTCGGCGTCATCGTGGGCGTTGCGTTCGTCCTTCTCGTCGGCCCGTTGTACACGCGCATCGTCACATATCCGGCCGGCGCGCCGCTTGACGATCCGCAGGGAGCGATCGCGCTCCTCCCCTCGTTCCAGATCGGCCTCTATCTCGCGCTGTGGGTCGCGGCCTTCGCCGCCGTTGGCTGGAGGGGTTTGCTCGCGGGGCTCGCGGTACTCGGGCTCACCCAGACGGCAGGCTTGCTCGCGCTGCACGCCCTCGCCAGCCACGCCGGCCTGACGGCGCACGTGCGCGACGTCCGCGGCTGGGCGGTTGCCGGCCCCGTACTGATCTTCGCCGCGGTGCTCAACGTTGCCAGGGCGCGTCGCTGAAGTCGTCGCGGTTTCGGCCCTGGCCACGATCGTCACCGTGGCGATGGCTGCACCGGTTCTTCGCTCGCCGTCGGAGCGAGTGTTCGGGATGGAGATCGTCGGGCGCCACTACGATCCTTTCACCGTGATGGAGCAGTTCGGGCGCCCCATCAGCGTCGGGGTGTATTCGCAGCCGGTCACCGACATCACCGGCGCGCTGCTTGCGCGCATCACGGGTGCGGTGGCTGCGTACAATTGGCTCGTCCTTCTCAGCTTTCCACTGTCGGCCGCTGCGGCGTACGTGCTTGCGCGTTACCTCGCGCTTTCGCCGGCGGGCGCGACGGTAGCCGCGATGGCCTACGCGTTCTCCCCGTTCCATGTGGCGCACGCCGCCTATCACCCTCATATCGCACAGACGCAGTGGTTGCCGCTGTACTTGCTCGCGCTGTGGCGTTGTCTCGACGACGCTTCGCCGGTAGCGGTTGGCTTTCTTGGCGCCGCGACGATGGCCGTGACGCTCTCCAACTTCTACGCCGGCTTGATCGCGGCCGTCATCACCCCGGTCGCTGTGGCTGCGTACTGGCTCGTCACGGGCCGGGCGGACACACGCTCGATGCGCCGACTGGGGATCACCGTCGGGAGTCTCGTGCTCATCGCCGCCGCCGGGATGGCGTACGCGTGGTACGCCGCTGGCAGCGTCGTCGTGAACCGCGCGGTCTTCGCGTTCCCTCGTGCCGATCTGTTCCGCTATAACGCAAAATGGTGGAGTTATCTGGTTCCGCCGGTCGAGCATCCGCTGCTCGGCGCAACCGCGCATCGCGTCTGGAATGCGGTGGGCGTCCGCGAGGGGCTGCTCGAACAGCAGGTGAGCCTCGGCTGGGGAATCGTCGCGCTCGGGCTCATCGCCGTCTTTCGGTGGCTGGTCCCGTGGAGGAACGTTCGGCCACCGGCGTCGCTCGCGCGCGTTCCGGTCCTCGTCATCGTCGCCGTGGCTGCGCTCGTGTGCTCGCTGTCGCCGGAGCGGACGATCGGGGCGTTCACCTTCGTCCGGCCTTCCGCACTTCTGTACAGCGTCCTGCCGATGTTCCGGTCGTACGCGCGGTTCGCGGTGGTCGTGCAGCTCATGGCGGCGCTGCTGGCGGGCATCGGGGTGGATTATCTCCGGCGGGCCGGGACCAGGCGCGCGCAGATCGTGTGTCTCGCCCTCGGGGTACTCGCCGCCGGCGAATACATGGTGTGGCCGCCGGCCTTGTGGCGCGACGTGCTGCCCACGAGCGCGCACCGCTGGGTCACGCGGCAGCCTGATGGGCTTCGGGTGCTCGACTGCGCACCGCTTACGCCGGAGTCTGCGTCCGTCCAATGGTTGTCGGGCTACAAGGTCGTGCTGCTGACCGGGGCTGTCGATGACTGCCTGGAGCCCGGCCTGCCCCAGAAGCTTGCGGCGGTCGGTTACACGCATCTGCTCGTGCGGAGAGGTACATGGGAAGAACGATGGTTCGCGAATCGGGGCGCACCCGACGGGCTGCGACTGCAGGCACACTTCGGCGACGGAGACGTGTTCGCCGTTACGGCGGAGACGCCCTCCGTGTACACCGCTGAGATGACGGCGTTCTCCGACCGCGAGTACAACGAGGACTGGACGTGGCGATGGATGGGACCTGATGCGTCCTGGAAGATCGTGAACACCAGCACTCGGCCGATCGTCGCGACCCTCGGCCTTGAAGTGTCGGCGTTCCACCGTGCCCGCCGCATGGAGTTGCGGCTCGACGGGCACTCGGTGCAGACGCTCGTCGTCGAGCCATCGCGTCGGATCTACGAAATCGGTCCGCTCACCCTGCCTCCAGGCGATCACGTGCTCGTGTTTCATCCGGCTGACGCGCCCGCGGTGGCTGACGACGTGCTCAATAACGGGGATCGACGCCCGTTGTCGTTTGCGTTCGGCACGTGGAACTGGACCATGCGGGGTGAGCAGCCTTGACGCCGCCCTTCGACAAGCTCAGGGCGCCCCGAGCGACGAGTCGAGGGGCGCAGTCCGCCTATCGCGATTTCTGGGCCGGGGTCGGCGAGCGGTTTCCGGATCTTGACGGTGCAGCGTCGACGCGGTATTACGCGGAGAACGAACAGCGTTTGCTCACCGAGCACTTCCCTCCGCTCGAGGGACTGAGGATTCTCAAGACCGATCTCTGGGACGAGGCCAAGAACACGCGCATCCTGGCGTGGGCCAGCCGCCAGGGCGCGCGCGCGTACGGGATCGATATCTCCGAACCCACCGTAATTCAGGCCCGCGCCGCGTTCGACACCGGCCCAGGCGCGCGACATTGTCTACAGGGCGCCGTCGGCGATGTGCGCGACCTGCCCTTCCGCGACGCAAGCTTCGACGCGATCTACTCGATGGGAACGATCGAGCATTTCGATGAAACCGAGCGCGCCGTCGAAGAGATGGCTCGCGTGCTCAAACCCGGCGGGCGCGCCATCGTCGGTGTGCCGAACCGATACGACCCGTTTCTCAGGCCCTTGTTGGCCACGGTGCTCCAGGCGGTCGGACTTTACGGGTACGGGTACGAGAAGTCCTACTCACGTCGCGCACTGAAACAGATGCTCGAAAAGGCCGGCCTGGACGTGGTCGCTGAAACGGCGATTCTGTTCGTCCCCGGGTGGCTGAGGATGCTCGACCTCGCGTGCCACGCGTGGTGCAGGCCGTTGGCTGCGGTGACGGGTGCTCTCGTGCGCCCGTTCGTGTTCCTCGATCGCCACGTGCCGGCCGTGCGGAGGCACGGTTACCTGCTGGCGACCGTCGTCATGAAGCCCGAACGCGGGTGTTGAATCAACGCTTGGTTGCTACAAGGATGGAGACTAGGGCGCGCGGAGAACGCGAGACCGCTTGGACCATGACCGCGCCGGGGGTCGACCGGTTCGGGTAAGACTTTACAATCCGCCGAGACACAATCGAGCGGATCGAGGCCCGTGCCTCGGCTCGAAAGGCGTTGGTGGCACGCCGCTCGCTTGGGCCTGCTACAATCCCGAGCCGCGACGCATCGAATGCTGCTTGGCGCGTCGCTGACACACGATGAGCGTCACCCTCCCTCGCCGCTTCGGCCTGCTGCAGGCGATCGCGCTCAACATGTCGAACATGGTTGGGATCGGTCCCTTCATCACCATCCCGATCCTGATGTCGGCGCTCGGGGGGCCGCAGGCGATGCTCGGGTGGCTGGTGGCGGTCCTCGTCACGATCCCCGACGGCCTGGTGTGGAGCGAGCTCGGCGCCGCGATGCCGGCCTCCGGCGGCAGCTACGGCTATCTTCGCGAGGCCTACGGCCGTGAGCGCCTCGGCCGCATGGTCGGCTTCCTCTTTATCTGGCAGTTCATCCTGAGCGGGCCGCTCGAGATTGCCTCCGGCTACATCGGGTTCTCGCGCTATGCGCGCTACATCTGGCCGGACCTGACCTCGGGCCAGGTGTTTCTCGTCGCCGCCGGCGTCGGTGTCCTCAACATCGTCCTGCTCTACCGCCGCATCGAAGCGATTGGCACGCTCACGGTCAGCCTCTGGATCGGCACGATGGTGACGACGGCGGCGGTCATCGTGAGCGGGGCGATTCACTTTGACGCGGGGCGGGCGTTCGACTTTCCGCCGGGGGCATTCGATTTCTCGCTCGGGTTCCTCCTCGGGCTCGGGGCGGCGTCCAGGGTCGGGATCTACGACTACCTGGGCTACTACGACATCTGCTACATCGGCGACGAGGTCAAGGATCCCGGCCGCGTGATTCCGCGCTCGATTCTCGTCAGCATCGTGGCCGTGGCGGCCCTCTACTTCGCGATCAACCTCTCGATTACCGGCGTCATCCCGTGGCGCGAGTTCGTGCCGGCCGACGCGCATCCGGAATCGGAGTTCATCGTCTCGACCTTCATGGAGCGCCTCTACGGACCGCAGGTCGCGACCGTCTTCACGTTTCTGATTCTCTGGACCGCGTTCGGATCCGTGTTCGCGCTGCTGCTGGGGTACTCACGCATCCCCTACGCCGCGGCCAGGGATGGCTGCTTCTTCAGCGTGTTCGGCCGCCTGCACCCGACCAAGCGCTTTCCCCACGTGTCGCTCGCCGTGCTCGGCGGGATCTCGATCCTGTGCAGCCTGCTGCCCCTGGGCCTGGTGATCGACGCGCTCATCACGACCAGGATTCTGGTGCAGTTCATCGGACAGGTGTTCGCCGTGATGCTCCTGCGCGCGAGCCGCCCGGACATGCCCAGGCCGTTTCGCATGTGGCTCTATCCTGTGCCCGCGATTGTGGCGCTCGCCGGATGGATTTTTCTGCTGCTCACGTCCGGCTGGTTTCTCGTTGCGCTCGGCCTCGGCACGTTGGCGCTCGGCATCGTGTGCTACCTGGTGTGGTCGTGGCGCTCGCGCCAGTGGCCCTTTACGTCCCGGCATCCGGTTCAGACAGAAGGGGAAAGACAATCATGACCAAGGCGATGATGACGAGGCTGGCGGCATGCATGGTCGTCTTCTGGAGCGCGCTCCATGTCTCCGGCCCGACCCGGCTCGCGGGCGCGCCGTTCGAGCACCAGGCGCCGCAGCGCACCCAGGCGCCGAGCGCGGACGGCAAGCTCAATATCATCGCGTTTGGCGCGCATCCCGACGACTGCGACATCCGCGCCGGCGGCACGGCGGCGAAGTACGCGGCCCTCGGCCATCGTGTGCGATTTGTCGCGGTCACCAACGGTGATGCCGGGCACCAGACCGAAGGCGGCGGTGCGCTCGCGGCGCGCCGTCGCGCCGAGGCGCAGGAAGCCGCGCGCCGCATCGGCATCGAGTATGTCGTTCTCGATAATCACGACGGCGAACTGCTGCCGTCCGTCAACGTTCGCGAGCAGATCATCCGGCAGATCCGGCAGTGGAATGCCGACCTCGTGCTCGCGCCTCGCCCGAACGACTATCACCCCGATCATCGCTACACCGGGGTCCTCGTGCAGGATGCCGCCTATATGGTGGTCGTACCGAACATCGCGACCGATACGCCCGCCTTGCGGAAGAATCCCGTGTTCATGTACTTCCAGGACGGCTTCCAGCGGCCGAATCCGTTCAGCCCGGACGTGGCGATTGCTATCGACGATGTGATCGAGAAGAAGATCGACATGCTGGATGCGCATGTGTCGCAGATGTACGAATGGCTGCCGTGGGTCGCCGGCAACCTGGCGTCGGTGCCGAAGGGCGCGGCGGAGCGCAAGAAGTGGCTGCAAGAGGCGCGCGCCTCACAGCCGAATCCAGCGGTCCGCGCTGCGCTCGTGAAGTGGTACGGTGCGGAGAAGGGCAACGCCGTTCGGCATGCCGAAGCGTTCGAAATCTGCGAGTACGGGACGCGTCCCGACCAGGCCCTGATCCGAAAGCTGTTTCCGTTCTTGCCGTAGTGGTCACCGATGACTCACACGTGGCCTACAGGGAGAGGGACTGGAATGTCTGAGCGTCGCGCTCGCGGAACGCGGTACAGGTAAGCGGGCTCTCGGCTCTTGGCTCTGGGCTTCAGGACGAGCGAACGGGTCCGTGCGCAGGACGGGCCGGACTAACCGGCCGTTTTGTCCTCACCGATGCCGAGGCCCTGCCGGTCAGCGACCGAGGCGTCTTGCTTCTCATCGCGGTCGGCGAACGATCGCGCGATCGTCGTCTGCAGCCGACGCTCCCAGCGCTCGAGCGTCGCGGTGCGTTCGGCGGGCAGCATCTCGGTGAGATTCTTGATGAGCGCCATCATGCGGCGCATGACCTGCACGCTGCTGGCGCCGTAGGCGCGAATCTCGTCGAGCGCGAGCAGCAGGAAATCGTCCCAGGTGGGAAACGGCACCACCAACCGCAGCCGGCCGGCATCGTCGTGGAAGGCGCGGATGTCGAGGTCGCGGCGGCCGAGCCGCAGCAGCAGATCCTCGATCTGGTCGAGCGCCTGAACCGCCGTCGTGGGGTCGTTGACGGCGGGCGACAGCGCCTTGATCGCGATGTCCACCAAGAGGCGGATGGCGTACTTGGGATCCTGGCGGAACGTGCGCTCGTCGCCCGCCTCGATGCAGTCGGCCAGGGCCCGTTCGGCGAGCGGCTGGCGCGCGCCGCGCACGCGCAGCAGTGGCGTCAGCTCGAGCACGGTGTCGCCCACGGCCGAGAGCATTTCGATGACGGCATCGGCCTGCCGCGCCTGCACGATCAGGGCGCCGATGTCCACGGCCTGGATCACGAGCGGCCGGCCCGCGTGGACGAGCGTCTGGGTGATGGGCTTTCGCTCCACAACCTCCGTCTCGATGCGAGCGGCACGCGAACCTTCCGAAGGGTATAGCTCCCGAATCGCCTGGCGGCCCTGGTCGCCGGTGAAGATCAGCATGCGGTTGACCTGCAGGCTGCCGATCCGCTCGATGAGGGCGATGAACATGGCCATGCTGGCCGCGAGCAGCCCGATCACCAGCCAGCCGCTGATGAGCGGCACCTGGCCGGACGCCTCGCGATCGACCCACGCCATCAACATCAGCGCATACAGGAACGTGGCGATGAACACGCCCATGGCGTGCGACACCACCGGATCCCGTGCGACCCACAACACCAGGCGCGGGGAGTACGCCGTCGCGCTGAACTGCACCATGACGAACGCGAGGGAGAAGACGATGCCCGTCAACGCGATCATCCCCGAGGCGATGGCCGAACCGATGGCCATCGCGGATGACACGCTGATCGTGGAGACCAGGTCGGGCAGGAAGCGGTGTTCCAGGCGCGGAAACACCATCCCGAATCCGAACGTGACGGCCGTATAGGCGAGCGGGGTGACCCAGGTCTGCTTGTGCCAGTGGTGCCCGGAGGACTTCAGGCGATAGGAGGTGCTCGCGGCGTCCGGCGTCGACATGGCACTCCCCGTCACTGCAGACGACGATACAGCCGGCGCGCATCCTCAGACGCTGACTTCGCGCCGCTCAGCTCGCTTTCGGCCGCCTGGCGTGACTGCGCGGCGTACGGGCTCGTCGCATCGAGGATGCGGACCATGTAGAAGGCGTCGTACTTCGTGACCGCGTTGCTGATGTGGAGGTTGAGATCGGTCAGCGGCCTGTCGCCCCAGCGGTCGAGCAGCTTGCGGCCGCCGGCCGCTCTCATCAACGCGTGTACTCGTCGTAGCGTCGACTGGCCATCCGATCGCGCCCGGGCGTCGCCGCCTAGCGCTGCGGTCGCCTGCGGAGCCAGCGCATCGAGCGCCGCGATCATCTCCCCGGCGCAGGGCAAGTAGTCGGCCCGGGCGACCCCGGCGTCGGTGTAAACGAGCTTTCCACAGGCGCTGTCGCTCGGGGCCTCGCCACCGCAGGCGGTGGCGAAGAGAAGCGAGAGGATCAACCAGCGGCTGGAGCACGGCCAGCGGCGGACTCGTGAGGACTTGACCATAGCAGTGTCTTGAGCTTATCGGTCGGTCGGGAGCCGCGGCGCAGCCGCGGGCGTCGCACGGCCGAAGTCTTCGCCGACCACGGCGGCGATCGTCGCCGCCAGCTGCGAGGTGGTGACCGTCACCCCCGAACGTACCCCCAGCGGAGCGATGCCCGGGCCGAGCGCCGCCATCCAGGTCGATTCCGCCGCCGGCACCTTGCGCCCGTGATCGGTCCAATCGGTCGTGGTCGCGCCGCGTCCATGGTCGGTCGTCACGAGCAGCGTCGTCTGATTGGCGTAGTCGGGGATCGACTGGAGCGTTTTCCAGATGCGCTCGATGAAGCGATCGGCACGGGACGTCGCATCCAGATAGAGGTCGTACCGGCCTGCGTGCGCCCATTCGTCGCCCTCGCCGAGCATGATGTAGAGGACGCGTGGCTTGGTCGAGCGCAGCGCCTCGAGCGCTGCGTACACGATCGGCGCGTCGAACGGACCGTAGTCCCAGTAGGCCGGCAAATCTGTCGCGAGCTCGTTGATCGCGCGTTCCCGCTCGGTCTTCGGCGCTGGCACGGGCGTGAAGCCGCTGCCGACCGGGATGCGGCTGCGGCCGGTGTTGAGGATCGATGGCAGCACGTCCCACGAGCCGAACGCCGCGACGCGATCCTGAAAGCCCGGGCGGCCGTTGAGCCACTCGAGCACCGTGACGTTGGGATTGGGGATCTTGTCGTTGCTGTCGACGCGTGGATCGGCGGCGCCCGAGAACATCTCGTTGTAGCCGGGGTACGAGAACCACAGGCCGTTGGTCAGGTGCGCGCGGCTCCCCTTCGACGGATCGCCGAAGATTTGCCCCGAGCTGGCAATCGTGCCCCACATGAACGGCATCAGGACAGTGCGCCGTTCCTCAGGCGTCGATCGCCAGAAGCGTTTCTCGGCCGCGCCGGGGACGCCCGTCTTGTCCTGCTTGAAGTAGCCGCGATCGGCGCCCGTGAACATCTCCTGCCATCGCAAGCCGTCGATTGTTATGTCAATGACGCTGCGACCCCCCACATGTACACTCTTGAGCTACACGGCCATCTTCCTCCGACAGCGGC
>Ga0105347_1000430_pt1 | contig 19923 bp, 11 predicted proteins | sample EasRivMeERMLT890_FD_89677 | JGI IMG/M metagenome (GOLD analysis project Ga0105347, IMG submission 89677) | Soil microbial communities from meander-bound floodplain in the East River, Colorado, USA - East River MetaG ERMLT890 | ecosystem: Environmental > Terrestrial > Soil > Floodplain | place... | reverse complement strand
TGAAGGTCTGCGTTCCCGGCTCGCGCTCGTACTCGTAGTTGGCGAAGTAGTGCAGCCGGTCCCTGAGAATGGGCCCGCCGTAGGTGGCGCTGACCTGCTGATTCGAGTACGGCAGGACGCTCCCCGCGAGGAAGTCGGCCGCGTTGAAGGCGTCGTCGCGGAAGTAGCCGGAGAAGGATCCTGACGAGACGTTGCTGCCCGATTTCGTGATGGCGTTCACCTGAAGACCGGTCGAGCGCCCCTGCGTGGCATCGAACCGGCTCGAGAGGAATTGAAATTCGCCAATCGCGTCGCGGCTGAAACGCGGCTGGCCGCGGTTGCCGCCCTGCGCGACCGACACCTCCTGGCCGTCGATGTTGAGCTGGAACTCGCGGTTCCCCATCCGCTCGCCAGAGGTCGGCCCGAGGTCGGTGGCGTTGGCGCGCATGCCGGGCGCCAGCGTCGAGAGCGCCATCCAGTCGCGGCCGTTGACCGGCAGCTCCTGCGTCTGCCGCGGGTCGACGTTGCCGCCCATGCTCGACGAGGTGATGTCGAGGAGCGGCGCGTCGCCGGTCACCGTGATCGACTCCTGCACGTTCGACGGCGACAGCTCGAAATTGACCAGGACCTGCTGCCCCACGAGCAGCTCGATGCCCTGGCGATTGACGCTTCGGAACCCGGACATCGCCACCGCCAGGCGGTACACACCGGCGCGGGCGGAGATTCGAAAGACACCGCGCTCGTCGGTGAAGCCTTCGAACGTATTGCCTGACGCTTCATGAACAGCCGTGAGCGTCGCCCCGGGCAGCACGCCGCCCGTTGAATCGACCACGGTGCCGCCAAGTGTGGCTTCCTGCGCGGATGCGAGAGCCGGCAGGACGAGGAGGACGCCAACCGAGAGGAGCCGCCGGACGACTTGTACGAACATTCAATCCTCCTTACATCAACGATTCACCCTGGAAAGACAATCAGGACGTCGCTATCGAACCGAGGATTCGTATCCGTTTGCAGCCGACGAAGTATTCGTGTGACCGCGGATTATACGCTTCTGGCCCCGCTACGCAACGATAGTTTCAACGCGACCGCATCGAGGTCCTCGTGCGCTACCATGTGGCCCGGCGATAGGTTGGTTTGATCGCGTCACTTTCCAAATAGGAAAACCGGATGGCAGTTAAGCCTTGGGTTCCCGTGCTCGCCCTGGCCGCCGCGTTCGGCGCACAACGGATGGTGGCAGCCCAGTCGATTGCCGCCGTCCCCCAGATCACGGTGCATGAACTTGGCGAGGGCGAGCGACCGCTGATCGACGGCCACGTTGACGAGATGTCCTGGTCGACCACCGAGTCCTTCAGCGCATTCGTCCAGCAAGAACCCAACGACGGCGCGCCCGCTACCGAGCGAACGGAGATTCGATTTCTTCTCGATCGCCAGAACTTGTACATAGGCGTCATCTGCTTCGACGACGATCCAGAAAACATTCTGGTCAGCCAGAGCCGCCGTGATGCGGATCTCGACGACACCGACTCGATTCAGATCCTTCTCGACACGTTCAACGATGGCCAGAACGCCTTCGTCTTCGGGACCAATCCGTTCGGCATCGAATACGACGGCCAGGTCATGGCCGAAGGGCAGGCAGGCCAGGGGAACCGCGGCGGATTCAATCTGGACTGGGACGCTGACTGGGCCGTCCGCACCGGGATGACCGACCGCGGCTGGGAGGCGGAGTTCGCGATTCCACTCAAGACGCTGCGGTACAGCGCGGGGCAGGAACGGACCTGGGGCATCAACGCCATGCGCAACATCCGTCGCAAGAACGAGCAGGTGTTCCTTGCGCCGGTGCCGCGCGGCTACAACCTGCACCGTGTGTCGGTCGCCGGCAAGCTGCACGGCCTGAGCCTTCCCGCTCGGCGCGACCTGAAATTCCTGCCGTACGCGTCAGGCGCGGTGACCGACGACGCAACGCTTCGAACTGATACCGTCAGTCGAACCGGCGACGTGGGCCTCGACGTCAAGTGGGGCGTGCGCGCCGACCTGACGCTCGATGTCACTGTCAATACTGACTTCGCGCAGGTCGAGGCCGACGAGCAGCAGGTCAACCTGACGCGGTTCCCGCTGTTCTTTCCGGAGAAGCGCCCGTTCTTCCTCGAAAACGCGCAGCTCTTCCAGCTTGGACAGCCGCGGGCCGTCGATCTGTTCTTCTCGCGCCGGGTAGGTCTGTCGGGTGCCGGCGAGCCGATCGACATCATCGCGGGCGGGAGGCTGAGCGGCAAACTCGGTGGTTACAACGTCGGGCTTCTGAACATGCAGACCGATGCGGCCGTCGACAAACGACTGGGGCAGACCGTGGCGCCCGCCAGCAATTTCACCGTGCTGCGGCTGCAGCGCGAACTGGGTCGATCGAACTTCGGCGCGATGTACGTGGGCCGCCAGGGAGGCGGCAGCCGGGCGCCGGCCAACGACTACAACCGCGCGTACGGGCTCGATCTCGGCTGGCAGGCGTCAACGAACGGACGGATGACTGCGTTTCTGGCACGGACTGATTCGCCCGAGACCAAAGGCGGGTCCGACTACGCAGGCGCCCTGTCATACGGGTACACCAATGAAATGTGGAACAACGGTGTCGGCTTTACCCAGGTTGGCGACCGGTTCAACCCGGAGGTCGGCTTCCTTCAGCGAAAAGGCTACCGCCGTCTCGAATTGCGTTCGAACATGCGCTACCAGCCGAAGCAGTGGCCCTGGATCCGGCGTATCAGCCCGCACGCCAATTACAACGGGTACGTGGATCTCCAGAACCGCCTGGAAAGCTCACAGGGACACTGGCACTTCTTCGATATCCAGACGCTGTCGGGCGCCCGCTTCGGCTATGTGATCATCTCCGGACAGGACCGCCCGCGACTGCCGTTCACCATCTATCAGGACGTCACGGGCAGGCGTGTCGTCGTTCCCGCGGGCCACTATGGGTGGGCATGGGGCGAATTCGAAGGCAACACGAATCAAAGCGCGCCGATCTCGGCGGCGCTCGTTCACAAAATCGGCAACTATTACGACGGTGATTACCACGGCTGGCGATTGACGCTCGGCCTGCGCGCGGGAGCGAGGCTGCTTTCGGAGCTTGGATGGACACGTGACGATGTCACGCTCCCGGGTGGTCGCTTCAGGAACGACCTGGTCCCAGTGAAAGCCAGCTATTCGTTCACGAGCCTTGCCAGCGTGCAGGGACTGATTCAGTACAACAAGCAGGCATCGACCGTCTCGTCCAACATCCGGCTCGCGCTGCTGAATCGGAGTGGCACCGGGTTCTTCGTCGTCTACAACGATCGGCGCGACACGTCGCCGTTCACTCCCGACGAACTGCTCGGTCGTTCCTTCACCATCAAGTACACACGGCTGTTCGCCTACTGACCTCAGGTGCTACGGACGCTTCGACTGCCCTCAGCGTCGCCTGAGCATTGTCGAGGGGGGACTCGCTCCGCTCGCATGGGCGCCCGTGTCGCTACGTGCCGTTCGGGTCCATCTCGAGAGCCGACTGCACCTGCATCTTCGGGATCATCGGCCGGAGGTACGGACGGCCGACGCTCTTGTGACACGAATAACAGCTGTCGAGCATCGTCTTGTAGGTCGCCGCGAACTTCGCGCTGTCTTTGGCCGCAATGGCGTTCTTGACATCGGCAAGGCTGCTCGTGTCGACCGCGTCGAAGATCGCCTGGACGTCGACCTCTTCTTTGTCAGGACCTTGGGACCTGATTTTGGGCGACTTCTTGATCAACCACTGGATGTGACTGCGCGTCTCGTTGAAATAGAACTGGGCGAGCGGCCAGTTCTTCGCCTGGCCGGCGAACCACAGGTTTGTCCATTGCCACTGCACGTCCATCATGATGTGGGAGTTGGACGGCAGGAGCGCCTTGAGCCGTGTCACGTCGGCGTCGAGCGCCTTCAGATCGATTGCCGGCGGCGCACCGGCCGCTGATTGTGCGGGCGCCTGCGCGGCGACTGAATACCTCCACTGCATAACGACGGCGCCGATGACGGCGCCGCATAAGAGCAACAGCACGGATCGGACGAGTAAGCGTGTTCTCATGACGTCTCCTTGTGCGAGCGGCACGAGTCTACAGGAGACGCGAATTTGCAACGCGTTCTGCGATCTAGTCTCACGATCGTCCCGCGCACCGCGGCCGTGAACGGGTGGCCGATCCACATGCGATCGAGATACGAATCGTCCCGGCGAATCGAAATCGGGTCGCGACTACAGCGGTCCAAGGCGCAAGGAAAACGGGCTAGAATCGTCCGAGCGACCCCATTCGTGAGGGGGCTGGCAATGTGCTGGCGCCAGAAACGCAGCTCCCGACTGAGAGGATCGTATGAACAAGATCGTCGCGATCGTCGGAACTGTGCTGTGTGCCGCCTTTGCGCTGTTCGCCGCATTGGAGGCCGCACCGGGACAGGGCGCGCCGGATACGGCGGATGCTCCGACGTATACCAAGGATGTCGCGCCCATCTTTTTCGGTCAATGCACGCAGTGCCACCGGCCGGGTGAAATTGCGCCGATGTCGCTATTGACGTACAACGACGCGCGTCCATGGGCGAGAGCTATCCGCAACGCTGTGCTCACAGGCGCGATGCCACCATGGCATGCGGATCCGACGTACGGCGAGTTCGCCAACGCGAGGCGCCTGACGGAGACAGAGAAGACGACCCTCGCCCGGTGGGTGGCCGCCGGCGCGCCGGAGGGCAATCCAGCCGACTTGCCACCGCCTCCCTGGTATATGGATGGTTGGCAAATTGGTGAGCCTGATCTTGTCCTCGAAATGGAGCCCTATGCCGTGCCGGCGGAGGGGACCGTCCAATACGAGTGGACGTACATTCCGACGAATTTCACTGACGCGAAGTACGTTCAGGCCATCGAGATTCGGCCGGGCAATCGCAAGCTCGTGCACCATGTGCTGGCGTATTACCGGTCGAAACCAGATCGCCAGCGCACACCAGTTCTCCGAATGGATCAGGAACGGCAGCAGGTTGCGCCGCGAACGCCCGGTCTCCGTCCCCGCCGCAGCGACTCCACGCCCTCACGCCTGATTGCCACTTACGCACCGGGGACGCTGCCGCAGGTTCTCCCGGCTGGCAAGGCCATGCGGCTCGAACCCGCCGGAGAGATCGAGTTGCAACTGCATTATTCGACCAACGGCACGGCCGGCACGGATCGAACCAAGATCGGGTTCATCTTCTCCAAGGATGAGACACCCGTTGAGATTCAAGCGGGGCAGTTCTTCAACGCGAAGCTCCAAATACCTGCTCGCGCGCGCGACGTTCGAGTGGACGCGGAGCTCGCGTTTCAGCAGGACGCGAGTGTGTGGGGCCTCTTTCCCCACACCCACTTGCGTGGGAAAAGATGGGAATACCGCCTCGTGATGGCTGACGGCACCGAGCGGATGATTCTTGCGGTGCCGCGCTACGACTTCAATTGGCAGACTTACTACATGTTCCGGGAACCGCTTCAGGTGCCGAAGGGATCCCGCATCGTGTCGAGCGCTTGGTACGACAACTCCGCGGCAAATCGGTTCAATCCCAATCCTGATAGCGACGTGTTCTGGGGCGACCAGACGTGGGAGGAGATGCAGTACACAGGGCTCCTCTACAGCGCGAATTGAGTTGGAGGGCCGACCGTACGGTCGCGGTTCACCGCGTTCGTCGTCAGATCCGCGACGTTGTGCGCGACGAAATCGCTCAGACCGTGTCGTCTCCGGAAGAAACCGACGGTGAATTGCGCCACCCGTGGTCGGCTGTCAGAGGGTGACGGCTACTGAACTGCCCTGGCCGCCTCGTCGGCGAGGATGGCGTGGCCGGCCTTGGTCGGATGGATGCCATCCCAGAACAGGAACTCATCGGCATGGTGACAGCTGAACGGGACGACATTGGGGGTCACGCACGCATCCGTTACATTCGTGAGATCGAACGCCGCGGGATCCGCGACGATCGCGTTCAGCAGCTGATAGGCATCAAGCCGGGCGAAACTCGTCCCGGGAAGATTTGCGGATAACTGCGCGAGCACGGCGGTGAGATTGTTGTCGAAGACCTGCGTGAGTTGCGTCGCAAGCGCCTGCGCGGCTGGAGGGAGGGAGCGAAGCGCCGGTGTCAGCGCCACGTTCGGCGCCGCCCAGACGAGGAACTCCCGCGCGCCTGCCACGTACAACCGCTGAATATTTGCGGCGATGGCACCGAGTGCCTGTGTGAGAATCGGGCCGCCATTTCCGCCGACGGCATACACTGCGAAGGCGTCGCGGATGTCATTGCTGCCCATCTCGATGACGAACAGGTCCTGAACCGACGCCACGTTGCCGGATCGTGCGAGGAACGTATCGACCTGACGCGTCAGGTTGAAATTGATGCCGTCGTTGTAGGCCCTAGCCCCGCCAACCGCATAGTTGGTCGCGTTCGGGTCCGCCAGGGCGGCCCGAGCGCTGCCGCTCAACCCGACCGAGCGTGCGAACTGTTCAACCCAGGTCGCACCGTTGCTGAAGTGATGGCCGCCCTTCGCGTAGGGTGCACCTGGAATAAGGAACGGATTCAGCATGAAATCCGGCGGCTTACCTGCATCGCCGACCAATACGAACGCATTGCCGGGGTCTGACAAGCTGGTTCCGAAGACCACGATTCCCAAGAAACGTGATTGGGCCTCAGCCCATCCCGGCACCGCCAGGACGAGAGTGAAGCAACTTACCGCGACCCACCGGATGAAGGATGCTGATGTGCGTTCAGTGCTGTTCATGACATAACTCTCGCTATCTGGATGCAGAAGAGTGGTGACCGATCGCGGCGCCCCCGGCTTTCGGTGCCGCTTTGCGGACATCTCGAAGTCCTTCTTCTTATACAGGAGCCGGGCACAGAAGTTACGGTCTGCGCCGGGTCAGTTCCAGTGGGTCCCGGTAGCCTGGTGTTCATTCCGGCTGGCGAATGGCATCAGCTGATCGCGTCCGAGACCGGTTTCGATTACATTGAATTCCAGGCACCGTTCGACTTCGTCACCACCATGGATCACGATCCTCTGGGCTAGAACTGGTACATCAAAGGGACTGACGATTGAACAGGCAAGCCGGTGCTATGGGTTCAGAGCTGAATCGACGTCCCGTCCAACCGAGTCAGAATGGCCCGCATCTGTGGATAGGCCGCGAGCAGCGCCGGCGCGAGAGCCTCGCCGGCGACGCAGATCGCGGTTGCGAGCCCGTCCGCTGCCGTCGCCCTCGGACCAATCACCGCCACGTCCACAAAGCTGTTGGCGCTCGCGCCGGTCCGCGGATCAAAAATATGGTGAAAGCGCCCGCTCGCCTCGAATGTGGTGCCATACCCACCAGACACGGCGAGGGCCATGTCCTCAAGATCGACCATGCGGTCGATGCTGCCGAAGTCCCTGCCGTCGCGGATGCCAATGCGCCAGGGACGCCCATCCGGGTGGCGGCCGATGGTGCGGTATTCGCCTAAATCGACCACCGCCCCCTCAAAGCCTTCATTGCGCAGCATATCGGCTATGGCGTCCGTGATGAAGCCTTGGGCAATGCTGTTCAGCGTAATGGCCATGCCGGCGCGTGCGAACCCGATTGCAGCCGCGCCGCTTTCGATCCGGCGGAAATCCACCACGGTGTGTGCAACGTCGCGCGCGCGGGCCGCGATGTCCGGCTGGATCTCGGTATGCGACCAGAAATGTGCCTCGTAAAGTCGCCACAAGGGCTGTACCGAAATGTCAAAAGCGCCGCCGCTCAGCTCACCGAGGCGTTGGCTCTCCTCGACCAGTTTTCGCAGCTCGGGCGATGGCTTCATCAGCTTGCCGGCTGCATTGAGGCGCGAGATTTCGCTGTCCGGCCGATAGAGGCTGAAGATCCGCTCGAGGCGCTCGATCTCATGGCGTACACGCAGGATCGTACGTTGCGCGAATGCGGCGTCGGGGTGCCATAAAGTGAGCTCAGACAGTGCGCCAAGCACTTCGCCGTGCCAGCTGTGCGACTGAGCTTTCGACGCGGTAGCGCGCACCGCCGCGATGATCAGCGGCAGGCCGGCAACCGCCGCAACGACGCGCAAGAAACGACGGCGCGTCGGACGTCCTTCCGCGCGAGCACAATCGGGCGTGCCTGCTCGAGCTGCGAGTTTCTCTTCAGGCATTGTTCACCCTGACGCCGCTAGACGTCTTGATGGCTAGGATTCTTTTGAATGCAAAACAAACACTGTGACTAGCGAGGCGGAGCTGCACGACACTCATTGCCGCTGCCGAGGCGAAGCCTCGCTAGGTTTTGCCTCGCGGCGCAGCTTGACGGTTCGCACCAGCGGTGGACATCGCTTCTCGTCGTGATACTCGACTTGGCAATCGAGGCACTGAAAGCACTCGGCCGTGACGATTCTGCCCGTCGGCTCGATCGCCCCCACGGGGCACGCGTGTTCGCACAAGTGGCAGGGACTGCCGCATTCGGGACGACGCTTCAGCAGATTGAGAAGGTGCAGCCGATCAAGGAATGCGAGCACGCCACCCATCGGACACAGGAAACGGCAATAGGCCCGCTCCGAGAACAGCCCGATGGCCAACAATGCGCCGGCATAGATCACATAGGGCCAGGCGCGCGTGAATCTTGTGGTGATCGCCGTCTTGAACGGCTCGATCTCCAACGTGGCCCCCGCTGCGTCGATCTGCGTCATCACCAACGTCAGCACCGCTGCGGCTGCGATGTACTTGCCCATCCACAAGCGCTTTTCCAGCGCGACCGGCGGGTTCCATTGCGGCACGCGCAGCGCGCGGGAGAGCTGGCCAAGCAGCTCCTGCAGTGCCCCGAACGGGCACAGCCAGCCGCAGAACACGCCGCGCCCAATCAACACCACCGAGACGAGCGTGTAGCCGGCGATGATGACCATCAGCGGCTCGGCAAGGTAGAAACCGATCTCGAAGTGATTGAACGGCGCGCTGACATAGTTCATGACATTGAGAATCGAGAGCTGCACACCGGCGGTCCAACCGAGCCAAACCAGAACAACGAGCAGAAATCCAGTGCGCACGAGCCGATGGGCAACGCGAAAGCGCGCCAGCGTCGACTGGAATATGAAGATCAGCGTCAGCACCGACAGGAGCACGGCCAGAATCGCAATGTTTACCCGCGCGTCGCTCCAGGCCTCGACCCAGGCGGGGACGGGCGGCAGCAGTTCCAGCTCCGGCTCCAGCTCCGACTGCGGTTGCGGCTGCGGCTGCGGCTGCGGTTGCGGCTGGGGCTTGAGGACACGAGGGACCGGGACCTGGAGGACATAGGTGTCCGGGATCTTGTAGTCGAGCCCGAACGCGACCGTCAGCGGGGGAGTGCCGACGCTAGCGATCAAAATTTCCAGTCGCCACGGCTTCAACGGATCGAAGCCGGAATTGGCCGGTAGCGCGAACAGCCCGGTAACTTGCTGCCCCTCGATGGGCGTGGCATACGAATAGTCGTGTTGCACGAAGCCAAAAGTTTTCCCGTCTTGAACCACGCGTAGGCGATCGAAGCGGTTGCCCTCGGACTCCCGAAAGTATTTTGTGCCGAGAAAATCGTACGGACCGTTGGAGGCGACATAGATCGCTTGGGCGCCGCGCGGCAGCTCGCGCTTATAGTCCTCGAATTTCAGCAGGCCGAGCAGGTTGCCGCCGATGGCGGGAGGCGTGACCAGCGCCGTCATGAATTCGATATAGAGATCGTCGCCCGTGCCGAGCGGCCAGTCGAGCTTTACGGCGGCCGCGCCCGCGTTGGTGAGGGCCGTCGCCACCTCGCCCGAGGTCACCCGCCGTCGCACCACGGCGCCCCCGGCGAGGAGGTCGTCCCAGGACTTGATGCTGAAGCTCTCGAGATCGAGGGTGGGAACGGTCTCTGCGGTCGAAGCAGCGGTCACAGTGGTCACAGCAGTCGGAGCGGTCACAGCGGTGCGCGCGGCGTGCGCGCGCAGAACCAGTCTCGCGGTGGTGAGGACGGCGGCGCGCATGGCGCGCGCGCTGATGGTTGCACCGTCGACGTAGTCGGGCGGCAGCGCGTTGGTGCCGCCGCGCAGCGGCCTGCCGGCTTCGCGGGCGAGAAGCGTATCGATTTGGCGCTGACGCACGCGATCGTGAACGATCATGGACTCCTGGTGGAAGACGACCTTGGCCCCCGTGATGCGGCCGCTGAGATCGACGCCGGCGATGACGTCGAACGGTGTCGTCGAATAACCCGGCGCCGCGATGATGTCGAGGGTCGAAAATACATAGGCGACAATCTGGTCGCCCTTGAAGACCGCGATCGCTGGCGGCGAGCCTTCCTCCATCCCGAGGCGTTCGGCGCCGGGATAGACCACCGCCATGACCTCGGGCGTGAGCCGTTCGCGGAGCTTCCCCTGTTCAGCAATGGCAGGTGAGGCGAAGACGAGTGCTATCAAGGCGATGCAGACGCCGCGCACCCCTTCGAATGAATCGCGGACGTGCATTGCATGGAGCGCAGACAGAGGGCTCAACATTCGAAATTCAGGCTGAGGATAGCGACCGTACCAGGCAGCAGACAAGCGCTACTTGCGGGCAAAACTGCCACACGAAACGCTTGTAAGGAGGCATGCCGTTGGTGTACTCTGCCCGAGTTATGTGACCTGTTTGCGGGTGGGAGGGAGCGACCCATGATTCGAACCCGATCCCTGGCGTCACTAGGCATTGCACTCGCGGGCGGGGTTTTCTTGTCCGCGGTAACACTCTCCGCGCAAAACCCCGCGGCGCCGAATTCCCTGGCGCAAGGGTCTTCCCCTGCGGCCGCAACCCCCCATCGCGCGACACTCGATAGATTTTGTATCACCTGTCATAGGGGTCCCACGCCAACTGCGGGACTGCACCTGGACACTTTCGACATCTCCAATTTCGAGACCAACGGCGCCACGTGGGAAAAGCTGGCGCGCAAGCTTCGCAACCGCGAGATGCCGCCGGCCGACATGCGGCGTCCCGATGAGGCCACCTACAAGTCGCTCGTCGAATACATCGAGACCGGGCGCGATCGCCTGGCGGAGGCGAAGCCGAATCCGGGACGCCCCACGCTCCATCGGCTCAACCGAACGGAGTACGGGAATGCCGTCCGCGATTTGCTGGCGTTAGAGATTGACGTCGCCGATCTGTTGCCGGCCGACGACATCGGCTACGGCTTCGACAACATCGGAGACGTGTTGCAGGTGTCGCCGGTGTTGCTGGAGCGGTACCTTTCGGTGGCTCGCAAAATCAGCCGAACCGCAGTGGGCGATCCGACGATACCGGTGTCGTATCAGACCTACGAGGTTCCTCATCGCCTGGTTCAGGACGATCGTTTGGGCGAAGACGCACCGGTCGGCTCGCGCGGCGGCACCATCGTGCGCCACCTGTTCCCGGTGGACGGCGAGTATGAGATTTCCGTCTCCCTGGCACGGAACAGAGACGATGAATATCTGGGCCTCCAGCGGGAACGCAAGGTCGATCTCAGGCTCGATGATCAACGGCTGCAACTGTTCACCATCGCGGCCAACCCGAAGAAAGTCGTGCTCGGCGGCGGCACCCCACCTGATGCGCACATGAAGATCCGCGTGCCCGTGAAGGCTGGCACACGAGAGCTTGCTGCGACGTTCCTGAAAGACACGCTGATCAAGGAAGGCATCATCGACAGGATTCGCGGGGACGACGTGCTGACGTACTTCGAAGGCGTCGGCAGCATTACCGTCGCCGGTCCGTTCAACGTGCAAGGGTCTGGGAACACAGTCACGCGCGACAGGATTTTCATCTGTCATCCATCGGCGGCCGCCGAGCAGGAGGCGTGTGCGAACAAGATCCTGGCGAATCTCGCCCACCGCGCCTATCGGCGTCCGGCACGTCCCGACGACGTGACGCAACTGCTCGCGCTCTACAAGACGGGCGCACAGAATGGTGGCTTCGAGCCGGGCGTGAGACTCGCGTTGCAGAAGATCCTCGTGTCGCCCGACTTTCTCTTCCGCGCGGAAGTCGATCCGTCGGGCGCGGCACCCGGGACGGTCTACAAGGTCAGCGACATCGAGCTTGCCTCACGTTTGTCCTTCTTCCTGTGGAGCAGCATCCCCGACGACCAGCTGCTCGCCGTTGCGGAGAGCGGGCGTCTCTCCGACCCGTCGGTCCTGCAGGGTCAGGTCAAGCGCATGCTGGCCGATCCGCGCTCGCGGGCGCTGGTGAAGAACTTCGCCGGCCAATGGCTGTACTTGCGCAATATCGCGAGGATATCGCCGGATCAGACGACCTTTCCGAACTTCGATGACAACTTGCGCGGGGCCCTTGCGAAGGAAACGGAGCTCCTGATCGAAAGCCAGCTGCGCGAGGATCGCCCCGTCACCGACCTGCTGACGACCGACTACACGTTCCTCAATGAGCGCCTGGCCGAGCACTACGGGATCAAGGGCGTTTACGGCAGCGAATTCCGCCGCGTGAAGCTCGAAGACCCGAACCGGTACGGGCTGCTCGGACAGGCCAGCATCTTGGCGGTGACCTCGTATCCCAACCGGACGGCTCCGACGATACGCGGAAAGTGGGTGTTGGAGCAGCTCCTGGGTTCTCCGCCACCACCGCCGCCGCCGAATGTTCCATCGCTGAAAGATGATTCGACCGCACAGCAGATGACGATGCGCCAGCGCATGGAACAGCACAGGGCCAATCCCACCTGCGCGGCCTGCCACCGGCTGATGGATCCACTCGGGTTCGCGCTCGAGAACTTCGATGGTCTCGGCAACTGGCGCGTCTCCACGGCACCCGGATCGGGACCGATCGATGCGTCCGGCACCACGCCGGACGGCACTGCGTTCAACGGGCCGGCGGGCCTGCGCGACGTCCTGATGAAAAAACAGGACATGTTCGTCGAAAACTTCACGGAGCGGCTGATGACCTATGCGCTGGGTCGCGGCGTGGAAGAGTACGACTACGCTGCGCTTCGCAAGATCTCGCGCGAGGCTGCCGCGGACAATCAGAAGTGGTCATCAATCATTTTGGGCATCGTCAAGAGCACACCATTTCGAATGAGGAGGGCTAGCGATGGTAATTTTTAAGGTAGCTATTCCCAGGCGCACGTTCCTGCGCGGAGTGGGTGCTACTCTCGCCTTGCCGGTACTTGACGCCATGACGCCGGCGTTTGCGGCCCCCTCGACACGGCCGACGCGCATGGCGTTCATGCAGACGCCGAACGGGATCTTCAACATGAACGGCGAGTGGACGCCCAAGACCGTGGGCGCCAACTTCGAGCTGACCCGGACGCTCGAGCCGCTCGCCGCCTTCAAGGACCGCATGCTGGTGCTATCTGGGCTCGATAACCAGCAAGCCGCGGGCCTCACGGGCGAAATAGGCGGCGACCATCCACGCGCGTGCACCGCCTGGCTGACGGGAACACACGCGAAGATGACTTCCGGCGCGGATCTGCACGCCGGAATATCCGCCGACCAGATTGCCGCGAAGGAGTTCGGGAAATACACCCAGCTCGCCTCGCTCGAGATCGGTCTGGAAGCCCCCGAAATCGTCGGCGCCTGCGAGTCCGCGTATGGCTGCGCCTATTACGACACGATCTCATGGGCCAACGAGACCACGCCGCTGCCGATGGAGAACCGCCCGCGTGCCCTTTTCGAGCGTCTGTTCGGCGACGGGGGCACCGATCCGAAGGTGCGTCTGGCCATCAGACAGGAAGACCGCAGCATCCTCGACGCCATCGGTGTGGAGGTGAAGCGGCTGCGCCTGAAGGTCGGTGGATCGGATCGCGGCAAGATCGACCAGTACCTGGACGCCATCCGCGACATCGAGCGGCGCATGCAGCTGGCTGAGAAGCAGGGGCACCAGGAGATTACCTTTGGAACTCCGACCGGTGCCCCGGAAGTCTTCTCGGACTACTACAAGTTGATGGCCGATCTCATGGTGCTCGCCTGGCAGACCGACCTGACGCGCGTCATCACGTTCCAGATGGGCCATGAAATGAGCGGCCGCGCCTATCCCGAGCTGGGATTTGGCGACGCCCATCACCCCTGCACGCATCACCAGGGCGACAAGGAGAAGCAGGAGAAGACCACGAAGATCAACATCCTCCACACGAAGATGTTGGCGTATTACCTCGGGCGCCTGCGCGATACCCAGGACGGCGACGGTTCGCTGCTCGATCACTCGATGGTCCTCTATGGCGCAGGGTTGAGCGACGCCAATCTGCATCTCTATACCGATCTCTCGCTGCTGCTCGTCGCCGGGGGTGTTGGCGGGATCAAGGGCGGACAGCATGTGCGCTATCCCAACCGCACGCCGATGGCCAATCTGCTGCTCACCATGCTGGACAAGGCAGATGTTCCGCACGTGGACAAGTTGGGCGACAGCACGGGAAGGTTGGACTTGCCGACCGTCTAGCCATTCGCCAAAGGTCCCCGCGATCGCAGGGACCTTTGGCTGGAAACGTAAGATGTAAGCAATCGCCCCTGGATGGCGTTCAGCGGGAGAATGGCGATGAAAATGAGAGCAACGATTCTGGCAGCACTTATGGGCTCGACGATTTTTGCGGGCGCCGCGCTTGCCGCCGACGCAAGCAATGTGTCGCTGGTGACTGCCGCGAAGCAAGGGGACCGCGCAGCCGTGCAGTCGCTGTTGAACGGTCGTGCGAAGCACGCTGTCGCCGGGGCCGAAGGGACCGCCGCGCTGGTCTGGGCGGCCACCCGCAACGACCTGGAGATGGCCGATCTTCTCCTGCGCGCCGGCGCGAACGTGAAGGCGGCGAACGAATTCGGCGCAACGCCGCTGTATGCGGCCGTGGCACACGCGGATCCGGCCATGACCGAAAGGCTGCTGGCGGCCGGCGCCGATCCCAATGCGGCCCTGATGTCGGGCGAGACGCCGCTCATGGAAGCTGCAAGACGAGGCAACCTCGCGGACGTGCGTGTGTTGCTCGCGAACCACGCGAACCCCAACGTCAAGGAGTCCAATGGCGGACAAACCGCTTTGATGTGGGCGCTCTCGGAACGTCAGTCGGCGGTGGTCGAGGAGCTGATCAAGGGCGGCGCCGACGTCCAGGCCGGTTCGAAAAGCGGCTTCACGCCGCTGATGTTCGCCGCCCAGCAGGGCGATCAGGACAGCGCCCGCATCCTGCTCCGCGCCGGCGCGAAACCGAACGACGCGCAGCCGAAAACTGGGTTGACGGCGCTGATGATCGCCAGCGCCATGGCGCAGGTGAAGGCCGTGGACGTGCTGCTCGACAAGGGCGCCGATCCCAACCTCGCCGATGCGAGCGGGTACACCTCGTTGCACCGCGTCGTGCGCGATTCAGATTACGGAATCAATCTGGCGGCTAAGGACGACATCCTGACCATTGTCAAATCGCTTCTCAAGCACGGCGCGAATCCGAATGTCCGTCTCAGCCAGGACAAGGAAAAGGCTGCCGAGGAAATCAAGAACGGCAACGTCGCAATCGAAGGGAAACGCACCGCCGTCACCGTCGATGAAATCATTCTCCAGGGCGCCACGCCGCTCTTCCTCGCCGCGGAAGTCAACAACCTCGACGTGATCAAGGCGTTGGTGGACGCGGGGGCGGATCCGCTCATCGCCAGCGAGCGGGGCACGACGCCGTTGATGATGGCGGCTGGAGCCGGCACGGACGTGCAAAGGGAGCGAGAGCTCCCGGAACGGGCCACGGCGGTCGAAACCGCGAAGTTCCTGGTGGAGCATGGCGCCGACGTGAATGCCGCGGGACAGTACGGCTGGACCGCACTGCACGCGGCCACGTATCAGGGACTGAACGACGTCATCGAATACCTGGTCAGCAAGGGTGCAAAGATCGATCAGAAGGACGAGTTCGGGCAGACACCGTTGAGCATTTCCCTGTCCGTCCTCACCAAGGATATTGGGGCCCGCCGCCTGCAGATTCCGCGCAGATACCGGCAGGACACCGCCGAGCTGCTGCTCAAATTGGGCGCCGGCACGCTCGACAAGACCGGGGTCGTGGTGGTCCTCCAGCGCAGCGGGGACCTGAACCTGGGGAATCGCGTTCCCTAAACCGCTTTCACTACTACGGGCCACGGAGGCACGGAGTCACGGAGGGTACGAGGTACCTTTATTCTCCGTGTCTTCGTACCTCCGTGGCCCGTTCTCATCGTAACGTGAATTCCCAACTCCCAACTCCCAAGATGACTCTCTGTCGTTCAGAAGCCGTACTTGACGCCGAACTGCAGGACACGCGGCGTGCCCGCGATTGATGTCACCCGGCCGAACGTACCCGCACTGAAATTCGTATCGGTGATCCTTCCACCCTGGATGGGCCCCGCGATCGGCGCGCCCCAGTTGAACGTGTTGAGCAGGTTGAACGTCTCCACTCGGAGCTCCACCGTCCGGCTGGCGCCGAACGGGATGAGGCGCGAGAGTGCCAGGTCGATCGATCGGTAGCCCGGCGCGCGCACGCTGTTGCGGCGGAAGTTGCCGAGCGTGCCCGGCGCCGGCAGCGCGAACGCGGCCGGGTTGAGCCAGTCGTTCAGCGTTTTCTTTCCGTATGGGTTCGAGAGCACCTGGTCGACCCGCTGATTCTGGATGCCGGTGAAGGCGCGGTCCTGGCCGGCGATGACGTTCAGCGGCTGCCCGGAACGCGCGCTGAAGATGCCCGAGATCCGCCAATCCGAGAATGCGGCACGCAGCGCGCCGTTGTCCATCCGCGGTGTTCGCACGCCGGCGACCAGGGTGCCGATGTGCGTCCGATCCTGGTCGCAGATCCCGCGATCGAATGAAAAATCGTCGGGGTTGGTATAGCCGTTGGCAATCTGCGGGAAGCCGCCCGTCTGCAGCGCAGGATCGCCAAAGCAGCGCGACACGGTGTAATTGCCGCTGAGGCTCACGCCGTCGCCGGCCCGGCGCTGGAACGACAGCTTCAGCCCCTTGTAGTCCTGCGTCCCCACGGCCTGGTGGATATCCATGTTGCCCAGGAGCCGCGCCGCCGCCGGGTTCTCGCCGGAAAGCGAGAACACCCGCCGCTGGTTCAGGTTCGCGTTGGTGCTGCAGATCGGGTAAGAAACTCCCTGGAGCGCGCACGGACCCAATCCCAGGAACACGCCGGGATTGATCGCCACCTGCTCCCACAGACGATCGGTGTGGCTGCCGATGTAGCTCGCGGCCACCTGCCAGACCGTCCCGAGCTGCTGCTCGAGGGTGACGTTCCACTGCTGGATGCGCGGCGAGTTGATGTTCGGATCGGTCGCCCCGTACGCGCCGAACGGGAGGAATTGCGTGTTGCGGTTCGTCAGAATCGGGTGCGGATCCCCGCCCAGATGGGCGTAGGGCCGATCGAACCCGCCGGGAGGATCTTCCACGATCGAGCGGTTGCCATACGGCGGCGAGTTCGCATTAATGAGCTGATACTCGGCGTTCGGGAAGTCGTACGTCAGCCCGTAGGACGCACGCACCGCCGTCTTGCCATTTCCGCTCACGTCCCAGCCAAGCCCGACGCGCGGCGAGAAATTCAGCCACTGCGTGAACAGCCCGCGCTTGCCCGGCGGGAACCCAGGATCGCCCGGATAGAGGAGACCGGCTGGCGCGTTCACGAACGCCTGGCTCCTCACGTTATTGCGCAAGTTCTCGCGGCTGAAGTTATAGACGGCGCCACTTGTGACGTTCTGTCCGAAATAGGGCTCCCACCGAAGGCCTGCGTTGATCGTCAGTCGCGACGTCGCGCGCCAGGTGTCCTGGCCATACAGGCCCATGTACCACTGGTCCATCGGCAGGATCGCCGGGCCGCCATGTTCGAGCCGGCCGACGCGGCCCATGAGAAAGTCCGCCAGGCCCAGCCCGGTCAGCCCTCCCGTAAAGGTCCAGAAGCCGCCCGAGCGTGCCTGCGTCTCGAAGTAGTACCGCCAGTACGCGGCGCTCGCGCCAAGCGATACCTGGTGGCTGCCGCGGACGACGGTGTAGTCGTCGCTCAGTTGAGAGGCGTTCGTCAGGAACCGGCTCGGGCCCTGATTCTGGGCCTCGAACGCGCCCTGTACTCGCACCCACATGACGTGGGGCGAATAGCTGTACACGTCGGAGCCGAGGTCGTGTGGCTCGAATGTCTCCGGCGCGAGGCGGCTGACAGCGGAGCGGTTGAAGGAAAACCGAATCGAGTTCACGGTGTTCGGGCCGAACACGCGCGTATCGCCGATCGCCAGCGAATGGGCCAGGGCATCCATGCCGAGCAGGCCGACGTTGTTCGCGGCGTCGAACAGGGACAGGACAGTATCTCCTTCCCGCATGGGAATCGGCTGGGTGGCCGAGGTGGCCATGTAGCGGCCGAAGATCGTGTGGTCGGAGGTCCGCTGGTAGTCGATCCGGCCGACGTACTGCAGCTCGTTGCTGTCCTTCGCCTGCGAATACGTAACCTGGCCGCACGGATCCGTCGTCGTCGGCAGGCGGCGGGTCATGTTGAGCGCCGCAGGGCTGAGCAGCGCCGGATTGACCCGGTTGTTCTCGAATCCACCGCGCAGCGCGATCTGCCGTCCGCCGTTGCAGGCGGGCGAGGCGAACGCCGTGAAGTCGCCGGCCAGCATCGCTGGCGTCGGCACCCACGCGATGTTGGCGGCCGGCTGCTGGCGGACCGTCGTGCCCTGGAACGCCCCGAAGAAGAACAGCCGGTTCTGCACGAGTGGTCCACCCAGCGTGCCCCCGAACTGGTTGCGCTTGAGGCCATCGTCCGCGCGTTTCCCGTCCGGTCCGATCTGTGCGAACGGGTTCTTGGCGTTGAAGCGCCGATCGCGCACGAACTCGAAGGCGTTGCCCGTAAAGCGGTTGGTGCCCGACTTCGTCACGGCGTTGACCGCGGCGCCGGAGTGCATGCCGTGCTGGGCGCTCAATCCGCTCGTGGCCACGCTGAACTCCTGCAGCGCATCCGGGAACGGGAACGGGAGGTTCAAATTGTCCTGAGGGTTGTTGTGCATGGCGCCGTCGAGCAGGTACGCCACCCCGAAGGACTGCCCGCCGGCCACCGACACCCCGAGCCCGCCGGGCACCGCCCGCTGCGGTGCGTTTGTCACCTGCACGGCCGCGCCCGACATCATCACGAGCTCGACGGCATTGCGACCGTTGAGCGGCAACGCCAGGATTTCCTCGTTCCGAACGACGTCGCTGATGCCGGAGCTCTGCACGTCCACCAGCGGCGCGGCCCCTTCCACCGTCACGGACTCCTCGAGCGCACCGACCGACAGCACCACGTTGATCGCCGGCGAGCCGGCGACCTGCAGGACGATGCCCGTCTGGACGTAGGAACGGAAGCCTGAGAGCGACACCTCCAACCGATAGGGACCGGGCGGCAGGTTCGACAGCACGTACGACCCGTTGCTATCGGTCACGTCGCTTCGGGTGAACCCCGTGGCCGTTTGCGTCGCCGTGACGGTGACCCCGGGAAGAACGGCAGCACTCTGGTCGGTGATCCGACCACTGAGCTGGGCGGTTGACAGCTGCGCCCAGGCGAGGCCGGCGGTCAGAAAAACACTCAGGACGCCGATCGAGAATCCCCTGAGAAAACGCCTCATATATCCTCCTCCGTAAACGGGACATGTAAGAAGGCGAGCGACCGAGAGGACCGTGTGCGGCGCAGTATACGCCCGTAATGCCTCATCTCGGCCTAGGGGCTTGAGCACCGAATTTCGTAAAGGCAATAGCCGCGTCCTGGTGCACAATCCGAGGCGCACCACAGACTCGCGAACGCGGAGAGAAACATGCTCGGACGACGCACGTTCATCAAAGGCGCCTCGATGCTGGCGCTGGCGGCAACGTCATCGCGAATGTACGTTGAAGAAATGTTTGCCCAGCAGGTGCCAAATTCCGCGGGCACCGAGCCGGCGAAGCTCAAGGCGCCGCCGGGCGCGTGCGACTGCCACCACCACATCTACGACGCGGTGCGCTTTCCGGCCCCGACGTCAGGAGGCCGGCTCATACCAGACGCGCGCGTCGAGGAATTCCGCATGCTGCAGCGCCGGATC
>Ga0105347_1000429_pt1 | contig 19942 bp, 18 predicted proteins | sample EasRivMeERMLT890_FD_89677 | JGI IMG/M metagenome (GOLD analysis project Ga0105347, IMG submission 89677) | Soil microbial communities from meander-bound floodplain in the East River, Colorado, USA - East River MetaG ERMLT890 | ecosystem: Environmental > Terrestrial > Soil > Floodplain | place... | reverse complement strand
GTCCCGCTCCGGCCGGCAGTCTCCACCGCTGGTTCGAGTAAAAGAACGATTACCGATAAAAAGACTGGTGTCCAAAATCGCCTGGGCGCCCGGCGGCGTAATGCCTATCAACAGGGCCGTGCCTCCTTTGTTAAGGCCCGCGTATCCGGGCCGCACAGATTTCAATATTTGCTCCTGGGTCTGCGGCAAGCCGATGGCATCGATAGCGTAATCGACGCCGCCTCCGGTCAGCTCCCGGATAGCTTCCACCGGATCGACTGTCCGCGCGTTAACCGTGTGGGTCGCGCCGAAGCGCCGGGCAAAGGCGAGTTTTTCCTCGATCACGTCCACGGCAACGATCGGGTGCGCATCGACGATCGCCGCGGCTTGGATCGCGCAAAGCCCTATGCCTCCGGCGCCAAACACAGCAACCGACTGCCCGGGCCTAACATCGAGGGTGTTAATGATGGCGCCGGCCCCCGTCATTACCGCGCAGCCGACGATGGCCGTCACGTCGGTCGGCACGTCCTTGGGCATCGTCACAACGACCCGATCGGACGCCAAAGCATATTCCGCCCACGTCGCGGCAGATCCCGAAACCTCCTTGCCATGCCACATGTAGGTAGATTGAGCACGGTCATTTAAAGCGTGCGTCGCCAAAGGCAGTGGAGTGTTGGAATTGTTCCGGTCGACCCACGTCGTGATGACGTGATCGCCTTCTTTCACATGGCTTACGTCACGTCCTTTCGCAACCACGATTCCGGTTGATTCGTGTCCCAACAGCGCCGGCAGCCGCTGCCCGGGCCGGGCGGGCCTGCGCATGGTATGGATTTGCGAATGACAAACGCCGCTGGAAAAAAGCTTGACCAGAACCTGGTCCGGCGCAGGGTCCGGAAACTCGATTTCGTCCACGACCAGCGGCTTGTTAGCTTCCACCAGGATTGCCGCTCGACCTTTAGTGCTCATCGTGTTTTCCTCCTCTCTCCATTGTTGCGGAACCGTGCTAGCTTTCTTTTATGACGCGTGGCGATTCATACAACAGCGCGGACCCGAAAATCCAGCTGGAACCTGGGCCCAACGCCTCCGCCTTTCGTCTTTATCATCGCTTCACGAGTTCAAGCCACTCACGCTTTCCCCTTGACGCCCGCGCTCGCCCTGCCCTATTTTACCCGGAACCGGCTTCTTGATTTTGTCCTTATTCTGGAAAAAGGTGAACTATGAAAAGATTGTGGATTGCCGTTCTGCTTATTCTATCACTCTATTGTCCACGAAAACCCCTCGAAGCCGCAGAAAGCCTGCGCGCGGCCAGCGGCGGATTTACCACTGCGATTCATGCCGTGCTCTGGGCTGCCTATGAAGAAAAGATATTTCGGAAATACCATCTCGATGTCGAGTACCTGGCTCTCAACAGCGGCCGATTGGGCATGCAAATGCTGCTCTCCGATGACGTGCAGATTCTCTTCTCCACCGGGGTTACGGTCGTGACCACTAATCTACAAAAAGCCGACCTGGCGATCATCGCCGGCGGGCTGAATTTTTTTCCCACCAAGCTGATCGCCCGCCCGGAAATCAAAAAACCCGAAGATCTCAGAGGTAAGGTTCTGGCCGTGGGCGGATTTGGCGCCGCCAACCACATGGCGCTGCTCGTGGCGCTGGAAAAGCTGGGCGTCAATGCCAAAGAAGTCACTATCATTCAAGTGGCCGGAGGCGCGGCGCAACTGGGCGCTCTCACCAAGGGCGTTATCTCGGGCCTGGTCTTTAATGAGCCGCAAGCGACTATCGCGGTAAAAAGGTTCGGCATGCAATCTTTGATCGACCTCATGGAGAGCAAAACCCCTTTCCCCCAGAACTGTTTCATCGTCAAACGCGGGTATCTCGAGGCCAACCGGGAAAAAGTCGCGAATTTCATGAGGGCGGTTATTGAATCGATCTACCTCCTCAAAAAAGACCGGGCGCTAGCGATCCGGCTGATAAAGAAATATATCCGCGTCAACGACGAGGAGGCGGCCATCGGCTATGATTATTACTTGGCCAACCACAGCGAGGGAATCCTGGATCTCCCCGACCGTCGAGGGCTTCAATTCGTCATCGAGGAGACGGCGAAAACCAATCCCAAAGCCGTAGGCCAGACGCCTGAAACACTCAGACTCCTGGAACCGTCGGTGCTTGATCAGATCAAGCGAAGCGGCTTCGTGGACAAAGTAAAAAATTGAACTATCTGAAGCAAGCCGAGGCTAGTCGAGCCCGCGGTGCTTGAAGAAGAGCACCATGATTTCGGCGGCTGCCATAGCTACGCGCGCCACGGAGTAGGTGTTCTCCTTGACTCCCTTGATCCGTTTGCCTATTTTTCATTACAAAGAACGGCTCCTTTTTGCGTTGCGGGGATTCCCCCCGCGCGCTCAGGCCGCGGCTTGGCGCAAAACAAATTCATGCAACGTTAACGTCACACGATTTATGGAGAACCCTTATGACTGAACCTTTGGCTTCCCACAGGATAATCCACGTCGCGCTGTTCACGAGAAACCCACGGGAGCTCGCCCCTTTCTATCGGGATGCTTTCGGTATGAAAATCGTTCATGTCGGCGGCGCCGTGCAGTTGTGGGACGGTCATGTGCTGCTGGCACTGAACCCATGGCGAAGCACCGGTGATGAAACTCTCCGCATCGATGAGGTGGGTGAGCCCCAGGCCAAGGGCTTCGATCACTTCGGGTTTCAGATAGACGACTTGGAAGCCGTGAAGATGCGTTTAAAGAACGCTGGCGCCAGCGCCGAGGTTACCAAGCGTCCCGCCGGAAGAACGTTTACGGAATGGCGCGCTCATGACCTCGAAGGCAACCGGATCGATCTTTCTGAAAGAGGCTACAAGCCGGTTTCTGCGGATAAGCTTCAAGCGCTCGAGGTCGACGCAGCTTCCGAGATCAACCGGATTGTGATCGGGACCGATACGCCTTCAGGGCTAGCGGAATTTTACCAAAGCGCTTTCGGCATGAAGCTCTCATACCAATCCGAGGGTAAGGTAACCCTTACCGACGGGAGAATGCATCTGCTCTTGTTGGCCCGAGCGGAGGAGTTTCCCAGCGGGTTTCATTGTCTCGGCTTTCGCCTGGTGGACAAAAAAAGGATGCTCGAGCGCGCGGCGGAATTGGGAGCATCCGTATCCCACACGCCGGATTGGGAGCATCCGGACAGAGATCAGTATCTCTTCCGCGATCCTGACGGCAACCTGCTGGCACTGTTGGGTAACGACGGTTAGGGCAAGGACCCCAATGAAATCCATTGGTACCTTAGTTGCTGCGCTGAGCCTTTTTGCCGCCTTGCATACATTCCAACCCGAAATCGTCCGCGCACAAAAGCTTCAGAAGTTGATGATGGGGTATCCGACCCCAGGAGCCGGAGTAACAGCCGAAGTTATTCGCAGAGGAGGTTTCTTCAAAAAAAATGGGCTTGACGTGGATCTGGTTCTGCTTTCCGGGAGCTCACTACTCGCAGCGGCGATGATATCCGGACACGTGCCTATAGCCCAGGTGGGAGCCGCCCCAATGGTGGTCTCCGCAGTGGGTGGAGCCGATACAGTTCTGCTCGCTTGCGCCACCAGCTTTGCCTACGGCCGTCTCTTTGCCACCCAGGATATTAAGAGCATCCGGGAACTCAAGGGAAAAAGGCTCGGACTTACGCGATTGGGAACCATAGACGATGGAATTTTACGTTATGTGTTCAAGGAGCACGGGCTTAATCCTGATCGCGATGTCACCTTTCTTGCGGCGGGCAGCGGGCCGGAGCGGCTGATCGCCCTTGGCAATGGCGCCATCGACGCCGGTATTTTTCGCGCCCCCCATGACAGCTTCGCCGAGAAGTCAGGTTTCAACGAACTGCTCGATGTGAACAAGGCCGGTCTTTATAATCCCGCGAGCTGTATCGGCACGACGAAAACCTACGTGAAAAACAATCGCGACACGGTAATGCGGGTGATGAAGGGATTTGTCGAGGGATTAAAGTTTTTTAAAGAGAATCGACAATTCACTTTGAAGGTCGCCGCCGAGTTGACCCGCACGACGGACGTCGAAGCAGTAAGCGCGATCCTGGACTCGCCGGCTCGGCTCCAGGAAAAGGTTCCCTATGTCCCGATTAAAGGCATCGAGTTCCTGCTCAAGATCGCCCAGCTGCGCGATCCCCGCGCCAAAAACTTCGACCCGGGCTTCGTCATCGACTCCAGCTTCATGCAAGAGCTGGAAAAAAGCGGCTTCATTGACTCCCTGTGGAAAAAGTAACTTTCTCGGATACGATGGTATCGGTGTTTTTCCGATTGCCGAGTCGGGAACCGGGGAGTTTGACGGTAACCAATGTTATTTTGCTTACGATTATGTGATGCAATAGGAGAACTGCAATGAATTTGATCGGCCTCATTTCGCCCAATCTCACCGAAGACACTCTGGTCGATGTCTACAAGATGCTACCGCAGGGAACTCGCATCGAGGGACGAGCGCTCAAGGTTGGAAAATTTACCGATGAGGAGTTCCACCGGGCAGAGCAAGCCTTCTCGGATCTGGTCCGGGACTTGGCGCGCCTTCCTTTGGACTTTCTCATGGTCACGGGTGAGCTGTTTCTTTCTTACAAAGGTCCGGGCTCAGATCGCCAGATCCTCGACCTGGTGAAAAAGATCACGGCGGTACCCGCTTCAACGGTGCTGACGGCAGTGGTGCGCGGATGCCAAGCGTTGGGACTCAAACGAGTGGTAATGGCGAGTCCGTTTCCTGAAGACCAGGACGAAGGCCTGGTGCGCTTTCTCGCTCACGACGGCATCGAAGTTGTGGCATTCCGCGGCCTGGGCTGCCCCAACTCCGATGCGATCTGGGCGCTGCCACCGGAAACCGGTTATGAGTTGGCCACCGCTCTCTTGAGCGAGCACCCCGACGTCGACGGCGTCTATATGCCCTGCAACAAGTGGCGCACCGTTTCCGTCCTTGACCGCATCGAGCAAGACACCGGCAAGCCGGTGGTTACAAACACGCAAGCGTGGGTCTGGGAGGCGCTGCGCGCCATGGGAATGAAACAACCCATCCCAGGCTACGGCCGCTTGTTACGCGATCCTGATCTTTGAGGATCGACTGTCCCTGATTGCGGCGCCAAATGAAGTGATACATCGTCACCAACGTACCTGCGTCATAGTTGTGCTTCGAGTTATCCATTTAGCCAGTCGGCCACCATCCTTAGGAAGACTACGTAGATCCCCAAAAGAACCAGGGTGATGAGAAGATTCTTCGTCCAATTCTTGCTCCAGGCGATGCCGAAAGGGATCCCGGTCACGAAGCCGATGATATGGGTGATGTAACCTACTTGGGGATCGTAGCCAGGGATTAACCGAGGATCGTAGACTACGACGACGTTGTAGAGAAAATAAAGGATGGCTACTAGTCCCTGCGGCGCCAGAAAAAGCCAGGAGAATTTGAGCGGCCGCACCAACATGACGCAAGCGGCGACGGCGAAGATCGCAGCCGACGCCCCCAGCATTCCGGCATCGGGCGCGACAAAGGGCAGACTGAATACGAATCCGGTTAACCCCCCGGCTAAGAAAACCGCCAGGTGCCTGGCCGACCCGATGTTGTTCTCCAGCGTGCCGCCGAACACGAATAGAAAGATCATGTTGCCGAACAGGTGAAACAGGCTTCCGTGAACAAACAGAGCGGTCAGGAGAGTCCAATACCTGCCCTGCATCAGGTTGTTGAAGCTGAAAAGGAGGTTTTGCTCGGTAAACTTTGGCTCCTGCTGCCAGGCCCATAAGCTTGCCGCTATGCACGCGATTATCAGAAGGGAGTTGATTCTCAAGCGCTCGTCGGCTCAGCTTATCGTTACATCCAACCGCTGTTGGGTGTTTGTCTAGCGGAAATCAGGCAAGATCTCTTTGGCGAAAAGTTGCAGCATCTCCGAGTGACGTTCTAGGGTGGGATAAATAAACTTGATTTCAAAGTGGGAGACGCCGGCATCGGCGTAGGCTCTCACCGTGCGGCGGATTTCTTCCGGCGATCCGATGAGGCTCACCGCCGCGAGCTGGTCCACGGTCATCAGTCTTTCAAAGGTGCTGCGTCCGATGGCGAGGGTGCCAAGACCGTTTTCCCGCGCTGTTTTTGAGTCTTCGTCGATACAGCCGTAGACTTCGATGCCGAGATGGATAGCGTCCGGGTTCCTGCCCTGCTCCGCGGCCATTTCCTTCAATTCGCGAAATCTTTTCTCAATATCCTCAGGCAAAAGCCAGGCCGGCAGCCAGCCGTCTCCTAGAGTTGCCGTTCTCTTCATCGCCGCCTCGGTCCACCCGCCGATCCATAGGGGCGGATGCGGTTTCTGCAGCGGCTTTGGACAGATCTCCGCGTCTTTGAACGCGACAAACTCGCCTTCATAGGTCGAGGGCTGGCTCGTCCAGATGGTTTTCATCGCCCGAATGTGATCATCAGCGATTTTTCCTCTGAGTTTTCGATTGACGCCAAGAACTTCGTATTCCCTCGACTTGAGGGTCGACGGCGAACCGATGCCAAGGCCGATGTCCAATCGGCCGTCGCAAAACACGTCGAGGGATGAGATTTGCTTGGCGGCGAGCAGCGGATTTCTGCAAGGAACCACCAAGCAAGCGATCCCCAGACGTACCCGACGAACCAGCGCCGCGACATAAGCAAGCGTCGTCATCGCTTCATAGAAGTCCGGGCTGTCATTGCCCCTATGGGAATCGTCGGATCCCGAGGAGATGTGAGTCCGATGAATCTCTTCCGTCCAGGTGAGATGGTCGTGAACCCAGATCGAATCATAGCCCAGCGACTCGGCCGCCCTGGCGACTTTCACGATTGACTCCGGCGACGCCAGAGGTCCCGAGTTGGGGACTCTGATGCCGAAAGTAACTTTAGGTTTTGCGGCAGCTCCTTTTTCGCTCATTCTCCAGCTTCCATTACGTAGTCCTTCGATTTCCAACGCATCCGTTGTCGCTAAAATTAGGTGAATTAGCAAGTCGTCCTGGGACAAATTCAAAGTTGCCAAGCGCGGAGGTTCTGAAACCCGCCTTTTTCTCCTTGACTCTCCTCTTTTGTTTGCCCTATCTTACCTTCAACCGACTGCGGCTGGGGTCTGGTGATCCGGTCACTTCCCCTTGTCATTGCATCGTTGCCCCACCGGATTCCTCGGCCCACTTTCAAAAGAATAAACTTCCTCACAGCGCTGCGGGGAGCTAAAACCACTGAGATTGAGAATGACTTTGTATCGTTTTTAACCAAGGAGGTCGTCATGGGTTTTTTGAGCGCTGAAGAACTGAAGCAATTGTTACCGGCTGAGACATCTGCTTTTCCCGCGCCGATTCCGACCCAGTCAGTGTCCAGCGACGAATTCATGCCGGCGCCGCAGACTGTGAAGCAACGGGAGCTCGAGACGCGGATCAAACAGTACGGCAACGAGTTGGCGCGGCATCAAGGCATTAGCCGGCGGGCGTTCTTCAAGACTGCCGCCGGTATGGCGGCGGCCTTCGTCGCCATGAACGAAACCTATGGTCCACTCTATGAAGCGAGCCGGGTCGAGGCCGCCATACCCGAGAAGGCGGCTGAACGCGCCCAGGCGCTATCCAAGCAGTTCGTGATGGACATGCACACCCACTTCCTGCGCGACGACACGCGGATTATGAACTTCGTGCGCCAGCGGGAGACCGTGGGCAAAGCGGGCTGGAACCCGGCGCTGCAGGGCAAACCCCAAACCATCGAAGACCTCAAGTTCGACAACTACTTCAAAGAAGTTTTTCTCGACAGCGATACCAAGGTGGCGTGCATCAGCGGATCGCCATCCGAGGAGCCCCTCGACTGGTTTCTCACTAACGAGATGAAGGTCGACGCCCGCGCGAAGATCAACAAAGAAGCCGGCACCAAGCGCGCCTTCGCCCACGCCATCTTCACGCCGGGTTGGCCGGGCTGGTTGGAGAAAGTAGACGAGGCTATTGAGAAGCTGAAACCCGATTCATTCAAGGGCTACACTATCGGCGACAACACCAACAAGCATCTGGCCAAGCATCCTTATCGGTTGGATGACGACAAACTGCTCTACCCTTTCTACGAGAAACTGGTCAAGGCAGGTCTCGTCAACGTCTGCATTCACAAGGGCCTTTTCCCACCCCAGGTGGAAAACAAGTTTCCCCATCTGCTGGGCTACTGCACCGTAGCCGACGTCGGCAAAGCGGCGAAGGACTGGCCGCAATTGAATTTCATTATTTATCACTCCGCCTACCGCTTCGCCGGTGGCGGAACCGTGGAGCAAGCCTGGGAACAGTTGCAGCGCACCGGTCGCATCGAATGGGTCAACGATCTCGCCGAGATACCGGCGCAGTACGGCGTGAAAAACGTATACGGCGACCTCGGGCAGATCTTTGCCCAGACGACGATGGCCGACCCCCGCGTGTGCGCTTTCATGATGGGTACCATGGTCAAAGGCCTCGGCGCCGATCACGTGGTGTGGGGCTCGGACGCGGTTTGGACCGGCTCGCCGCAGTGGCAGATCGAAGCCTTGCGCCGGCTCGAGATTCCGCAAGATATGCAGAAGAAGTATGGCTTCAAACCGCTGGGACCGGCGGACGGTCAAGTCAAGCGCGCGATCTTCGGCGACAACAACGCGCGGCTTTATAACTTCACGCCCCAGCAGCGGTCGGCGCTCGAAACCGATCGCTTCGCTAGCATCAAGAAGGACTATGAGCGAGACGGAGAAGGCCGCAGCAATCTAACTTACGGCTATATCCTAAAACAGCGCGCTATCTAGCGTTCCGCGGTGCGTACCGCGGCGCCGCCGCCGTTGAGTGGGATGTGCCATCTGTGCCATCTGCACAGGTCGGTTCGATCGCTCCGTGGGGCCTCAAGCCTGCATGGAAGGCGCGGGCAGTCACTTTCCACCTTGGTGCCTTCATCCGCAACAGAGAGAGGCAGCTCTTTGGTTTTTCCTATGCCTAACTAACTCGACGCTTGACAGACTTGACATAGATAGATAGCGTTCGCGCATCCTATGCCCGGTCGACCCTTTCTACAGATTCCAGGTCCGAGCATTGTGCCGGAGCGCGTTTCTCGGGCCATGTCCCAGTCCCTGATCGATCATCGGGGTGCTGAATTTGGCGTTCTTCTGCGCCAAGTTTTAGGTGATCTGAAGGCGCTATTTCGGACCGCCGAAGGTCAGGTTCTCCTCTTCCCCGGCTCCGGCACCGGAGGATGGGAATGCTGCATCGTCAATACGCTTTCGCCCGGCGACCAGGTATTGGGCTGTGTCAACGGCCACTTCAGCGACCTGTTTTGCCGGACCGCCGCATCTCACGGCATTGACGTGCAGCGGTTGGAAGTCGAGTACGGCGCCGGCATGCCGGCTGACGCCATTGAAGCTCGCCTGCGAGAAGATAAACACCACCGACTCAAGGCGGTCCTGGTGGTCCAAACGGAAACCTCCACCGGGGTGACAAGCAGCCTCGCGGCCGTTCGCAAAGCCATCGACGCCGCGGTCCACCCTGCGCTTCTCCTGGCCGATGTGGTCAGCTCGCTAGGCTGCACGGACTTGCGCTTCGACGAGTGGCAATTAGACGTTGCGCTGACCGCTACGCAAAAAGGACTCATGCTGCCGCCGGGCATGGCGCTTTTGGCTGTGAGCGAGAAGGCGCTCCAGGCGAACCAATCAGCCCGATGCGCGCGCTCGTTTTGGGACTGGCGACCGGTTCTGGAAAGCAATGCCGAAGGTTATTTCCCGTACACTCCGGCAACCGCCCTGTTATTCGGTCTTAGTGAAAGCCTTAAGATGCTCTCCGAAGAAGGACTGGAGAATGTCTTCCGGCGTCACGCGCGACTGGCCGAAGCCTGCCGAAGAGGGATCGAGGCGATGAATCTGAGACTGTTTGCGCGCAATCCCGCGGAGTATTCCAATACGCTGACCGCCGTAGCGATGCCCGCAGGATTCGATGCCGATCTTTTTCTCGATCACGTGCTCAAGCTCGTCGCTCTCCCGCTTGGTAAAGGTCTTGGCAAAGTTAAAGGAAAACTTTTTCGCGTCGGCCACCTCGGCAGTCTCAACGAGCTTGAGCTCCTGGGCGTCCTGGGTGGGATTGAAATGGGGCTGAAGAGCTTCGGCGTGAAGCTGCCGCTCGGTTCGGGCCTGGCTGCGGCGGAAACCTATCTCCTGGAGACAGCGGCCAAACGATTGCCGTTATGAAAATCGATCCTCACAAGTGCGTTGCCTGCGGTAACTGCTTGCCGGTCTGCCCGATGGGCGCGATTTACATTGATCCGTCGCTCAACCGGGCTCGCATCAATACAGACGAGTGCGTGGAATGCTTTACCTGTTACCGCGGCATGTCGAAGGAGCACCTCAACCCGACCTTCGTGCGAGCGATTCGCAAGACGGCGCAATTTTTCCGCTTCCGCTTCGACCCGGAGCCGGACATCTGCCCGACGGATGCCATTGTTCCCGAAGAGTTGAGTTGGCCGCGGCTGGTGCGCCGCGCCTTCTCTGATCCTCAGGTGCCTCACGAGTCTACCGGCATTCACGGGCGCGGCACCGCCGAGGTCAAAACCAACGACGTCACCGACCGGGTGAAGCAAGGTGAGGCCGGCTTCGTGGTGGAGTTCGGCCGGCCGGGCATCGGCGCTCGCTTTCGCGACATCGAGCGGGTCACGCGGGCCCTCGCCGAGTTGGGTGTTGAATTCGAAAGCAACAATCCCGTCACTTCGCTCATGACCGACCCTGCGCGCGGTCTCATCCGGCCCGAAATCTTGAACGAGAAAGTTCTGTCGGCGATCGTCGAGATCAAAACGCGATTGGAAGATGTGCCTTCGGTCTTGAAGCTCATCAAAGAGCTTTCCCGCCAACTGGCAACCGTTGTCAGCCTGGGTGTTTCGACGCGCTGCGGCGGCGCCGGCGAAGAGCCGTTGCAGGAGATTTTGGAACGGCAGGGTTATCCCACCTATCGGGGGAAAACTAACTTAGGTCTAGGACGAGTCACCAATCAATGAAACATAGGAAATGAAAATTGTAAACTTGACAGTTTAGAATTCGGTCTGTAACCCGAAACCTGAAACCTTTGCTCTTCACGATGACTCGAAATGACCAATACACTGCATCGCTATAGCGAACACTACGCCTCTGAAAGCCCGCCAAACCCCCAGGCGGTCAAGGATGACTTCATCGTTTTTGCCATGGCCAGCCGGGGAATCAACGATGACGATCTGGTGGAAAAATATCGCGTTTTTTTGCGCCTGGCGCTGAAGCATCATCCCGTCAACATCGGCGACGCGACTAAAGGCGGCATGCTTCGCCCACGACAGGACTTGAATCCCAAAGCTCACTGGAAGCGCAGTCAGGCGCCCAACCCCGAAGCAGTGATCGCAGGCATCGAAGGGCACACTACGGTGGCGGCGGTCTTTGATAACTACGAAGCCATGAAAAACTTCGTCAACGAAATCCACAGTGTGAATCTGGGCATTTCAGTGAATATCAGCGCGCCGATTGAAGCGGCCGAGCGCTGCTGCCGCGAGACCGGGATTACCCGCCACAGCGTCGAATACTCCTTGGGCTTTTGCGGGCGGGTCGACCGGTTGCCTGACGCCACCGTGCTTGAACTTTCAACCATGTGCGGCCACGGCATGCTTTCCGCCCAGCTCGTCAAAAAAATGATCGATTGGGTCAAGGAAAACCGCCGCACTCCCGCCGAGGTTTCCAGCACGATGAGTCGTTTTTGCAGTTGCGGCGTGTTTAACACCAGCCGGGCCGAACGCATCCTCAACGAGGCACGGACAAAAAACCGGTAGGATGACCAGATGACGACGGTTCAAGAAGTTCAGTCCGTTCGATAATGTAAAGTTTAATATGTCTAGTAACACTTGAAACAACTCGCCCCCGCTTTGGTAGTCGAGCTGCCATGGAGGGAAAGGAGAAAATGCTATGAAGCGTACATTCTTCACCGTTCTGGTTTTGACAGCGGTATCCGTTTGGGCTCAAGCGTCGAGAGCGCAGACGATTACATTGCGGCTCGGCCACGTCGGTTTTCCCGGCTCGCTTTTCGCGATCACGACGGATGAATATGCCAAGAGAGCCAACGCGGCGCTCAAAGGAAAAGTGGAGATCAAGGTCTTTCACTCCAGCCAGCTCGGCAGCGACGAGCAGATGATGAGAGGTATTAAGATCGGCGCCCCGGAGATGGTGGCGCCTTCAACGGTCATGAGCACCGTGGATGCCAGATTCGGGGTGTTTGAGATGCCCTACCTCATTGTCAGCCGAGCCCACATCAAGAAGGTGGCTGAGAATAAACAGGTACAGCACCAGCTCTTCGGCGGCTTGCCGGCAAAGGGAATCAGGGTCCTTGGGGTCTGGGAGAACGGATTCCGCCACATCACGAACAATGTCCGGCCCATCGTCAAGCCCGAGGATCTCAAAGGAATCAAGCTGAGAGTCCCGGGCGGAGTCTGGCGCGTCAAAATGTTCAAGGACTATGGAGCTAATCCATCGCCCATGCCGCTCGCTGAAGTTTATTCGGCGCTGCAGTCCGGCGTCATGGACGCGCAGGAAAACCCCTTCCCACAAATCGCCTCGGCGAAATTTTACGAGGTGCAAAAGTTCCTTTCGTTAAGCGGCCATGTCTATACCCCCGCCTACTTGGCGGTAGGAGAAGAGTCCTGGGCAAAACTATCCAAAGATGTTCAGGACACGCTCTCTAAGATCGCCTGGGACATGGGGGATTTCGCGCGTTCCGAGGGCGAGCGATTGGATAAAGAGCTGATGGGCAAGCTGGCTCCGCCGATGAAGGCCAACGAGGTGGATAAAGAGGCGTTCATCAAGGGCTCAGGGACCATCTACGAAGAATTTGGCAAAGACGTGCCGGGCGGGACCGAGCTGATCAAGCTCATTCAGTCGCTCCGATAAGACCGGAGTTCTGTTTCACGTCTGGGATTCGCTGCTAACTTACTTGAAGGTGGAAAAACTCTTACCCTTCGACAGAGCGAGCACGCGCAAACTTTGAACTAAAAACCACCAATGGGAAAAATCCTCGCCCGATTGATCAATCTGCTCGAGTGGTGGGCAGTGCTCCTGCTCGTCCTGATGGTCGTATTGGTCTTCCTAGGAGTTTTCTTCCGCTATGTCCTCAGTGCGTCGCTTGCCTGGTACGATGAATTCGCCTCTTACCTGCTGGTCTGGTTGACGTTTTACGGGGCCGTCGCCGCATCCTACCGCCGACGACACATCGGCTTCGAGACCTTCGTCGCACGGCTCACCCCGAACTCTAGACGGAATGTCGAGGTGGTCGCCGAGCTCTTCGTTTTGGGATTCCAGGTCGTGCTCTTCTACTATGGCTGGCTCCTGATGCAAAAGATGGGCGACGAGACTGCGGTCTCGCTGGTGTGGGTAAAAATGGGCTGGGTCTACAGCGTGCTGCCTATTACCGGCGGGCTCATGCTTCTCATCAGTCTCGAGCGCCTGCTTAATCTTCTCTTAGCCGGCGCAGCCGAGAAAGGAGCTGAAGCAGCGTGGAGTCGCTCATCTTCGGAATAATCATCCTCCTTACGCTCATCAACGTCCCGATCGCTTTCGCGCTCTCGATCACGACCATCATCTTCCTGATCTGGAACGGTACGGCGCCGCTCAGCGTAGTTCCTTTGAATCTCTTTTCCGGGGCATCGAGCTTTCCATTGCTCGCCATTCCCCTCTTCATTCTGGCCGGCGGTCTCATGGAGACTTCGGGTATCTCGCTCCGGCTGGTGAACCTGGCCAATAGTCTGGTGGGCTTCATCCGCGGCGGCCTTGCGATGGTGACCGTGGTGGCGACGATGATTCAGAGCGAGATCTCGGGATCGTCCGTAGCCGACGCGGCCGCTATTGGCAACGTTGTGATCCCGGCCATGGAGAAGCGGGGTTATCCGAAGGCCTTGAGCGCCGCCATCGTTTCCAACGCGGCTTCGGCGGCCATTCTCATTCCTCCCTCCATTCCCATGATCATCTATGCCTGGATGGCCGAGGTGTCAGTGGCCAAGCTTTTTTTTGCCGGCTTTCTACCCGGCTTTATCGCCTGCGCCAGCATGATGGGGCTGAGTTATTATTACGCGCGGAGATATCAGCTGCCGGTGGAACAAAAATTCTCTTTGGCGCGGGTTGGAAAAACCACCATGCAGGCTTTCTGGGCGCTTTTCATTCCGCTGGTGATTTGGGGCGGCATCTTTCTCGGCATTGCGACCGCTACCGAGGTTGCGGCGCTGGCGGTGATCGCGGCGTTGCTTATCGGTGCTTTGATCTACCGTGAGCTGCCAGCGCGCGAGATCACCCGCGTCTTGCGGGATTCGACCGGGCAGACCGCGGTGGTCATGCTGATCGTGGCCTCGTCTGCTGTGCTGGGATGGTTTCTGACCAGCGAACAGATCCCCCAGAAGTTCGCGCGGATGATCCTCGAAACGACATCGAACAAGTACCTGATCCTGTTTTTCTTGAACATCTTCTTTTTTATCGCCGGGATGTTTCTCCACTCGGCGGCGGCGATCATCTTGATTGTCCCCATCGTGATGCCGCTTATCCGGCAGATTGGCGTGGATCCGATCCATTTCGGCATCATCGTGACGATCAACCTCGGCGTCGGCCAGCAGACTCCCCCCGTCGCTACCGTGCTCTTTACCGTCGCCGCCATTGCCCATTTGCCCTTCTGGGAGGTTTTTAAAGCGGGCTGGCCGTTCACAGTTGTGCTCGCTCTGGTCACTCTCCTGGTTACCTATGTTCCGTGGATCAGCCTCGGATTGGTCAACCTGGTCAATTGGTAATTGGTTTTTTAGAAGATGCTGCTAGCTCCTTCCTTCTCGGCAGATGCGCTCGTTGGTGCGCGGGATGGACGCAGGCGCCGTCGGCTTCTCCACCGTTTGCCAACTCTGAAAGAGAAGGATTATAAGTCATTCCAATATCATCTAAGGGAGGTTTCTATGGGATCGTTGAAAGTAGAGGGCGTCACCCATTGGTCGATTCCGGTGAACAACCTGCAAGAGTCGGAGGACTTCTATGGTGATCTGCTCGGTCTGAAACCGTTAGGGCGGCTCGGCAATGCGGTCATGTCCTGCTTCAACGTGGGGGACCACAACATTTTGCTCTGCGAGCGCGAGCAACCGGTCGACAAAACTGCCGGCGTAGATCAACGGGTGCACCATTCCTTCACCGTCAGCCCGGCGACTTTTGTCGAGGCCTGTAAAGTCTTCCATCAAAAGGGAATTCCCATCGTCGAGCTTCATTACCGCGCAAAGGGCTATTTTACGGGACGGGAGCTCTATTTCCACGATCCGAGCGGGAACCGGCTTGAGCTGCGCGATCCGACTTGGAAGCAGGGCATGCCGGAGCCTTCTTTCGAGGAAATAGTGCGTTCGTAAGTGATCTTCGGAGAAGCTTCGGGCACAGGGTCATTCGCGGCGGAAGTATTGGTCGAATGCCCAGGAGGCCAATACAAAGCCAAAAAAGTAGCCGACGAATTGCACGACTCCTGGTACGGATTTCAGCATGTACCAGAAGGTGGCTAGCAGTACTATATCGTAGGTGCCCATTGGCGATTCAAGGATGGGTCACAAGATCATTGTGGGAATCGGCACCGAGGGTTTTGATCGTCGCCCAGCAAAGCGCATGTAAATTGTTGCGGCTCACGGCAGGCGGATGAGGCGAGCAAAATAAATGCCGTCAAGAAAAAGCTGGAAAATTCATCCGGACGGGGGCCAAATACTAGCGACGAATGCCCATACTTGGACAATCTGCTCGTTTTTGTAGCTCCCTCATGACCCTCGAGTGCTTCCCCTGCGAAACTAGCGTCCCTTCGGTGGAGAGCACCCCAGAGCTGTGAAGTTAAGAAGGAGGGAATTCACTTGAAATGGCGGCAGCCATTCGGGTCATCGGAGAGTAATCCAAACCCTCTTGCGCCGCCATCGCAAAAAGCTAAATTGAAAACTGGTGGGTATCCTGCTGAGAATTCACTTCCGGCACGAAAAACTGACTATGTTGGCGAAGTCTAAAACTTCCATCCGGAGAGGAGCTAGCTGCCATGTGGAGCCGGTTGTACCGCGATCATGTCATTATGGCCTTTCCCAGTTTCGACACCGCCAGAAACGGTTGGGCGCCCCAGGCCCATATTAGCTGGTGCGTCGGACCTAGGCGCGAGTTTAAGTTTGTCAGGTTCCCAAATCGCTTCGCTACAGAGGGAGAAGCTGTCGCTTGTTCATTAAGTCGGGGCCAGGCTTGGATTGATAATCGTCTCAAGCGATTGAGTAGCAGGGCCGGCTCGGAGGAGCACCACATGATCGAAGTTATCGACACCTTGAAGGAAAATATCCAAGCGGTCACTGCCAAGCAGTCACGGCTAAGCCAAACAGCAACCAAACCGCAGAAGGAAAAGACACTCACGTTTGACGAGTTTAAACGCGCTATCGCCCGGAGTGGACCAAAGCTCAGTGAAGAATGGTTACGGCAAAGTTATGGCGCGTTGGTAACCTTGCAGGAAAACAAACACTGGTCTTGGGCGGAGACCAGACTGAAAGTCGAGCATTCCCAGCAGGGTCCCAGAGCCGATCCAAGGCCGAGTCGACACCCCCGAGGCGGGCGGATTCCTCTCACGCAGCGCGATTGGCGGAGAATCGGCTGAAACCCTTCGCATCGCGACGTCAATACGACCGCTCGGACAATCCTGCGACTCGAATCGATAGACTGCCGGCGCATGCTCCAGCGCAACAGCAACCTGCGTTCGGGGCCAGCGTCAGTCCTGCCTGACGACCTCGTGACTTGGCCCGAAGTCTGCCCGTTTAAAGCTTTCCTTTACCCACCGTTTCCCTAACCGAAAAGGCAAGCAAAATTGCGGTGGCCAAGGCGCAGAGCCCGAACAAAGCAAAGGCTGCGCTGTAATCGATCTGCTCCGCCACCAGCGCAAAAAGCGCTGGACTAACAAGCGACCCAATCTCCCCCACCAGACGCCAAAAACCGAAGAACCGGCCGCGCGCCACGGCGGGCGCCATGTCGGAGCCAAGTACCTGCATGCTACCCGCCGTGACACTGTGGCCACAATGAATCCAAAGAAAGGCTCCGATAAAACTAGCCAGGCTCCAGTGCCACTCCGCGCTCAGTGCAAGAAACATGAGACCGAGTGCAATGAAAGCAAACCCCGGCACCATCGTGGTTTTGCGCCCGAAGCGGTCCATCAAATAACCGCACGAAAGCGTAATCGGAATACCGACGATGCTACTGGCAGTCACAAGGCCGCCCAATAACTGAGGGCTTGCGCTATGAACGTAAGTCGCATAGAGCAACAGCGTTCCTCCCCACAATACACCGCGAGTCATTGAAGCGAAGAACTGCGCGGAGAAAAAGCCGAGATATTTAGGATCAAGCATCAGCGCCAGCAGCGCACGGGTGTCGAGACGATCTTCTTGGTTCTTAGCAACCCCAGCCTCATCAACTGGCGCCGGCTCCCGCACCAGAAAGAAGCTTGGCACGATAGCGAGAAAAGCCAGCACCCCGTGAGCCACGAACGGTACACGAAGGCTCCAGGTCGCTAGTATCCCACCCACCGCCGGTCCCAACAGCCTGCCCGCCCCTTCGGTGCCGACCATGCCACTCATCTGCCGGCCGCGCTGTCGGCTTTTGCTGACGTCCGCAATGATCGCCAGCCGGGCTTGCCGCCACATCTCCATCGCCGCGCCGCCGAGAAAGCGGTAAACCAGAAGCTCGGGAAACGATCGGGCCGCCGCCGTCAGACAAGAGGAGCCCGCCATCAGCATCGGACCGGCAAAGAGCACGGGCCGACGGCCCAGACGGTCCACGAGAAAACCCGTGGGAACCGCCGCCACGAGACCGCCGATGGCATGAACCACAATGACAAGCGAAGCAACGCCAAAGCCGGTATCGAACGACTTGGCGAACACCGGAATTACCGGCGTCGCTATGCTGTAGCCCAGGGCGAGAACAAAGGCCGGGAAATAGAGTGTCAGAAATTGATAAAGGGAGACTATGCCGTCGGTTTCAGCCTTCTCGTGTGAATCGATGACGTTGGCCATAGTGCAACGAAACGTTTTCCCAGTTTGAATAACTTGGCAGGAAACTATCGGTGTGTTCCATTTCCTTTCCATGCGCCGGAGCGTGGTATCTCCAGGATATAATCGGATGAATGTCCGGCGTCAACCAGATCAACGGGCTGTGACCGAGTACAAGAAGTACAAGCAGAGAAATTCACCCACTGCATTCGTTTGCGGGAACGAACTTTGAAACACCGTACCGCAGTATACGCCCTCAGGGCACATCGCTTTAAACCATCAAACGCTCTGCTCGAAGCCGACGTGCTTTCAACAACAAGGGTTGTCAGCGCCGCTTGGACTTGATTAGCCTCTATTCTGAGGACCGACCTTTTCGATGGCGACACGAATGGCAATCCGGCCTTCGGACATGGTCTTGTTTCGGATATCGTCCCAATTATCCGGCACACCGCGGATCTGCCGGTGCCAGTCGAGGACGATAGCCATGGCCTCTGGATGTTCGATGACCTCGGCCTTGCCGTCGATTTGGATGTAGTCAGAACCGTTAAATTTTTCACCGTAAACCACCAGTGACACTCGCGGATTGCGTCTGATATTTTTCACCTTGTAGGTGGAATCCCGCGCCGTGATGATGACGTTTCCTGCCGCATCGATGACCGGCGACACCAAGGTCATTTGCAAGGAGCCGTCTTTTTTCCGCGCCACCAGGACGCCATGATGGTGATCTTTTAAGAATTTGCGCGCATCAGAAATATCCATAACACCTCCAACGAAAAAAGGGATATCACGTGATCCGGCGGCCACTATTCAAGGATCAAAAGAGCGAAAAACCACCATCGTGAAGGCACAAGCAAGACCGGTTGGAACCGTTAGAAGGGGTGTCAATGGATAGCCGAAATTTGATCGCCACCGGCAGACAAGTTAGGGAACGAGGAGCAGATGCCTTGGAGCAGGTTTCAAGGCAAGGGATCAAACAACCGGGGTTCGCGCCTAGTTAGCTTTCGTCTGTGCCCGGTTCGCGATTAGGTTTGGACTCGACTGTAGCAGGATCTTTTCGATTGTTCATGGGTCTGCGCTGGGCTTCGTATTCACGCGCGCGTAATGTATTCAGCCGCTCACGGAACCAGGTTTTCTCAGGCCAGGCCCAGTTTTGATCAGAGTTTTGATTGAACTCCGGCGGTTTCATGGCGATCTGCGCAAAGTTCAGCAATCAGCATGCCACAGAAGGTTACCGCAATTTTACAACTAATTTTGTTAAGATCACTGTCAACCACTGGACGAAAACGGTTACTTGTTGGCAATTTTTGAACGGTACCGGCAAACAGGGATAGCGGATAGACTTCGCCAGCCACCATCCACCCCTTGTCAAGCGATGCGAAGTCACTACTTCGAATGATCAGAAACTATTCCAATTCATGAATGACTTATCTAAGTAGAGTTTGTCGGCGTCCAATGGAACTACGACACCGCGGCTTTTCAAATAGTCGGCGATGGGCTTGAGAGGCAGGCCCACTGCGGCCAGGTAGTCGCCGCAAATGGACTGAATCAAAGCCCGGCCCTTCCCTTGTATCGAATAGGCGCCCGCTTTATCGAGTGACTCGTTGCATGAGAGATAGCTCTCGATCTTTTGGTCCGAGTAGTGGTGCATCTTAACCGAAACTTCCTCGACGATCCTGAGCCCAGGTCCGCCTGAACCATCGAGAATCGCCAGGCTGGTGAAAATATGATGCCAATTGCCTGAAAGGTGCCGCAGAATCCGTTTCGCGTCAGCCATACCGTCAGGTTTGCCGACTTTCGTCGTCTTGAAAAGAATCATGGTATCGCTGCCGATAACCACGCTTCCCGGATAATTCCTTGCTACCGATTGTGCTTTTCCGACAGCGAAGTCGAGGACCTCATCTTGAACCTGCCGTTGGGACGACAGAAGCTCATCGAAATCCCGAGCAATT
>Ga0105347_1000428_pt1 | contig 19951 bp, 15 predicted proteins | sample EasRivMeERMLT890_FD_89677 | JGI IMG/M metagenome (GOLD analysis project Ga0105347, IMG submission 89677) | Soil microbial communities from meander-bound floodplain in the East River, Colorado, USA - East River MetaG ERMLT890 | ecosystem: Environmental > Terrestrial > Soil > Floodplain | place... | reverse complement strand
CGTCGTTGACTTCCATGCTGCCGCCGCCACGACGATGACCCACCTGTCGCGCCTGAGCGAAGAACTCATCCTCTGGTCCAGCGACGAATTCGGCTTCATCCGTCTTTCCGATGAATTTGCGACGGGTTCCAGCATCATGCCCCAGAAGCGCAACGCCGACATGGCAGAGATCACCCGCGGCAAGACCGGCCGTGTCTTCGGCAACCTCGTCGCCACGCTCACGATCCTCAAGGGCCTCCCCCTCTCGTACAACCGCGACCTCCAGGAGGACAAGGAGCCCCTCTTCGACAGCGCGAGCACAGTGCTCTCGGCACTCGATGTTATGGCGGCCATGCTACCCGGGATTACCGTCGATACGGCGCGTGTGGAGGCTGCGGCCAGCGGCGGTTACCTGGTCGCCACAGACGTCGCCGACTACCTCGTGCGCAAGGGCGTGGCTTTCCGCGACGCGCACAAGGCGGTGGTGGAGCTCGTGAAATACGCGGAATCCCAGTCCAGGCCGCTGGCCGACCTCTCGTTGGAGGAGTACCGCCGCTTCTCCCCCGAATTCCAGGAGGATGTGCTGGGCCTCGATGCCCGCGCCTCCATAGCCGCTCGCGACGTTCCCGGCGGTACCGCACCGGGGCGCGTCAAGGATGCCATTACAGATGCTCGCCGCCGCCTCGACGAACCCGCCGAATGAGCGGCGTCATAATCGCCCCCTCCATCGTCTCCGCCGACCTCGCCCACCTCGCCGACCAGGTGAAACAGTGCGAGGACGCGGGTGCCGAGTACCTCCACATTGACGTCATGGATGGCCAATTCGTCCCTGCCATCACCATCGGCTGGCCGGTGGTTGAGGCAGTACGCCGCGTAACTGGGCTCGTCCTCGACGTTCACCTCATGGTCGTCGACCCCGAGAAGCAGATCGAACAGTTCATCGATGCGGGCGGCGACATCATTAACGTCCACGTCGAGGCAGCCACTTCTCTCGAAGCGATAGTCGAGCGCGTCCACTCCCGTGGCAAGCGGGTCGGTGTCTGCCTCAACCCACCCACGCCCGTTGAGGCTCTGGACCGCATCCTCCCCGACATTGAGCAGGTCATGGTCATGAGCGTGAACCCCGGAAAATCAGGCCAGTCGTTCATCGAATCGGCATTGCCGAAGCTCCAGCACTTCCGCCGCAAGATAGACGAGAACAACTACCGCGCAAAGATCGAAATCGACGGCGGAGTCAAAGTAGACAACGCCCCCCGCTGCGTCGCCGCCGGCGCCGACATCCTGGTAGCCGCCAGCGCCATCTTCAACGACCGCGCACCGGCGAGCGAAAACGTCGCCGCGCTCCGGGCAGCAGCTTCAACGACGCCCGCTTAGCACCGCCGCCACATCAACTATTCGAGAGGCTCGTCGCCAGTCCCCACGAACTCGCCCGTAAACACTCGCGACACGTCATCCACCGGCGCCGCCAATCCGCCGTATTCCACCAGGTAGTCGTGCAGCGACTGCCACTGCTCCTGGTTTTGTGCGCCGATTCCGCCCTCGGCGGCAGCCCCGCCCTCGGCCATCCCGATCTCGGTCGCCAGCATGTACTGCTGGTGTTCCGGGTCTTCCTGGGGCGCATACTCCATAACGATGTCGACCGCCTCTGCCGGGTTAACCCGCGCGTACTCGATCCCCTTCAACGCCGCGCGAATGAACCTCGCCGCGATGTCAGGGTTCTCCGCCACGTACTCCTCCATCGCGATGTAAGTGAGGCCCAGTGTCGGCGCGCCGTCATCCGCCGCAGTAAACACGTTGGTTTCGAACCCGAGCGTCCGCAGTGTGTCCGGCTCGTTGGACAAAAACACCGGGAAGATGTCCACCGCCCCCTCTGTCAGCACCTGCGGCTCGAACCCTACCTTGACCTCCTGGATCGACGCCCTGTCGACTTCGTTCTCGTCCACGATCGCGAGGTAATCCGGGGTCACCGTCGCGCCCTTGTATCCCGCCGTCTTGCCCGCCCAATCCGCCGGCGTCTCGATCCCTGAGTCCGCCAGCACCGCGAACCCCTGCTGACCTGTCTGCCCGATCAACGCCAGCGAGACGACCGGAAGCTGCGGATCAGCCGTCCAGCGCTCCAGCACTGCACTGCTGTCCGCGGTCGAGAACTTCACCTCGCCCGAGGCCAGGAACCGGAAGTTCTCGCCCGGGTTGGAGTGCCTGATCTCCACCTCCAGGTTCTCCTCCGCGAAGAACCCCTTCTCCTGTGCCACGTATGCGCCGACGAACGGGAGATTCGCCTGCGGCTTAAACCCGGCCATGAACACGACCTTGTCCGGCTCCGACGGCGTCGCTGACGCCGAAGCAGTGGCGTCTTGAGCGGAATCTTCGTCACCGTCGTCGTTGCAGGCCAGCCCGATCAGTCCGGCAAACAAAGCGAACAGCAGGGCGGTGAGGGCGCGTGGAAGCATCGTTACTCCTTAGTGTGTGGTGCGAACGCTCTCGTGCCAGAACAGGACTCGCCGCTCCAGCAACGACAGCGCAACGTTGATGACGATTCCAATGAAAGCGAGGACGGCGATGGAGGCGAACAGCGTCGGCGTGTCAAGGTTCGCGTTCGCGACGTAGATGACAACCCCCAGCCCCCGGTCTCCCGTGAACCATTCGGCGACCACCGCACCGATCAGAGCAAGCGGATAAGTGATGCGCAGGGCCGCAAACAAGTACGGCTGTGCGCTCGGCCACCGCAGCTTGCTAAAGATGGCCCACGTTGATGCCCGCATCGACCGCATGAACTCAAGCGAGCCCGTATTCACGTCCCGAAATCCCGTCAGTGCGTTTACCAGCATCGGGAAGAACGAGAGCAGGGCGGCTACAACAACCTTCGGAGTGGTCCCAAATCCCAGGACGATGACGAGCACCGGCGCGATTGCCACCAGAGGCGTAACCTTGGCGATGATCGCCAGTGGAAATACCGTGCGCTCCACCGTCCGCGAATGCGCCATGACTGCAGCCAGCAGGATCGCCGCCAGGGAGCCGAGCAGAAGGCCCAGCGTCGCCTCGTATAGAGTCCACATCGCCTCGCGAGCGAAGAACTCCGGATCCTCAATGAAACGCTCCGCCACATCCGACGGCGCCGGCATCACGATGATGTGCACGTCCTTCCAGGCGATGTAGAACTCCCAGAACGCCAGTACTAGCGCGCACGCGATTACCGGAGGAAGCACGTACGTTACCAGTGCTCGCGTGACCACTCTCATGCTGCCGCCCTCAGGACATCTCGCAGGTGGTTCGTGTAGTCCAGGAACGGCTGTGTCCGCTCTGCCTCCTCCGTTCGCGGCCGCGGCAGCTCGATATCAACGTCAGCCACGATACGCCCCGGTTGCTTGGACAGCACGATCACGCGGTCTGATACGGCCACTGCCTCGGCGACCGAGTGAGTCACGAATACGACCGTCCGTCGTTCTGCGGCCGGCGCCTGCGACTGCCAGATCCGCAGTAGCTCGTAGCGCATCGCCGAGCGCGTGATCTCGTCCAGCGCGCCGAATGGCTCGTCCATGAGGAGCAGGGACGGATCGAAGACGATCGCCCGTGCCAGCGCCACGCGCTGTTGCATTCCGCCCGATAACTGGTGCGGGTAGTAGTTCCGAAAGTCCGCCAACCCCACCATCTCCAGGACGGCATCCGGGTCGGCGTTATCGACTCTCCCATTTCCGGCGATTTCCAGCGGCAAGCGAACGTTCGCGATGACGGATCGCCACGGCAGCAGTGAAGGGTCCTGGAACACAAAGCCCACATCGCGGCGGCCCTGCGCCCGGCCCGGCTGCTCCCCGTCTACCGAGACCACCCCTTCGCTCGGGTGGAGCAGCCCACCAATTGCCCGGAGCAGCGTCGATTTTCCACAGCCACTCGGCCCGATGATCGAAAGGAACCTGCCCCGGGGTACGCTGAATGTGAGGTTGTCCAGCACGCGGAGAGGGGCGCGCCCATCCTCGAAGACGTGCGACAAACCGCTCAGCGAAACGTGGTTCTGTACTACGGCCATGCCTGCAATCCGGTGGAGCCTCGATGGCTCGAACTGATATGGCTGCGGGGGTGCTGTCCTGCCGGCAGGCAAGATGGCCGTAAACTCGTTCTGCCGGAGGGCGCACCCCGCGCCACCTGCCCGGCGAGTCCCCACGATTGTAGTCGTGGCAGCGCAAAGGGCGCAATCCCTACCCGCTCACGTGTACGCGGGATATACTGGCGCTCACCCGCCCACCTGCGGGACATACCAAAACGGAGAATCTTAGAAATGGCGAAAATAGCATTTGTAGGCGGCACTGGGCCTGAGGGAGTCGGCCTGGCGATTCGCTTCGCAAAGTCCGGCAACGCCGTGTTCATCGGCTCGCGGACGGAGGAGAGGGCGGCCGAAGCCGTCGCGAAGGTCCAACAGGCCGTCCCGGAAGGCGAAATCTACGGCGGCTTCAACTACGAGGGCGCCGAGAAGGCGGACTTCGTCTTCATCACCGTACCCGCGAGCGGCCACGCCGAAGTCCTCGCTGAGCTTGCAGAAGTGATCGATGACCGCATCGTCGTCGATACCGTCGTACCACTGACCTTCGATGGTGAAGATGGGCCGCGACCGGCGATGCCAGAGGCGGGATCGGCAGCCGAGGAGGCACGTGATCTCCTGCCAAAAGCCACGATCATCAGTGCCTTCCAGCACCTGGATGCCTCCGCCCTGGCAAAGGTGGACAGGCCGATTCAGGGCGACGTCGTAGTCTGCGGCGATAACAAGCCGGCGAAGAAAAAGGTGATGGCGCTCGTGGAGGAGATCGAGTACGTGCGCGCCCTCGACGGCGGCCCTCTCATGAACTCCCGCATCACCGAGCAGATCACCTGCCTTCTCATCCACATCAACAAGATCTACAAGTCCCACAGCGGCATCCGCATCACCGGCATCTAGGAGCGCTGTGTCGATAACGGTCATCCCGTTGACCGGCATCCCCGAGGTCAAGTCCGGGGATGACGCCGCCCGGTTAATCGCCGATGCGGCACTGGATGGTGCCGGCCTCGAATCCGGTGATGTCCTTGTTGTCACTCAAAAGATCGTGTCCAAAGCGGAGGGACGTGTGATCGCCCTGGACACGGTCACGCCCTCTGCCGAAGCAGAGCGTCTGGCCGCGGAGACGGAAAAAGATCCTCGCCTCGTTGAACTCATCCTGCGGGAGAGCAATGGCATCGTAAGACAACGTGGCCCCGTCCTCATCACCGAGACGAAGCACGGATTTGTCTGCGCCAACGCCGGCATCGACGCCTCGAACGTCGGGCCGGAAGGTACGGTTTGCCTCCTCCCCGAAGACCCGGACCGCTCGGCCCGCGAGATCCGGGATGCGGTCAGGCAAGCGACGGGCGCTGATGTCGCCGTGATCATCTCGGACACGTTCGGGCGGGCATGGCGCGAGGGGCATACGAACGTTGCGATTGGGCTCGCTGGGATTCTCCCGTTCGTGGACTACGTGGGCCAGAGCGACTCCTTCGGATACGAACTCCGGGTCAGCACCCTCTGCGTCGCGGACGAACTGGCAGCAGCGGCCGAACTCGTCCAGAACAAGCTCGACGGCGTCCCGGTCACGATCGTCCGTGGTTACGACTACCCGCGGGGCGAAGGATCGGCCCGAGACATCGTTCGCGCGAGAGAGAACGACCTCTTCCGCTAGCCGCTGACAACCGCTGCAGCCGGACTGTACCCTACTACGGGGGTGGAAGGGTCCCGGTGGGCCTCCCGGTCTTCAAAACCGTGTGCCCCGGCGTCGCCGGGGGGTGGGTTCGACTCCCATGCACTCCCGCCACGAGTCTCAAGGTCACATCAAATGTTGTTCGCTGAATCAATTGCCCGGTCATATGGCCCGCTCGAAGTCCTTGTCGACATCTCGTTCGTGGTCGGCAAGGGGGAGCGTGCCGGCCTCGTCGGCCCCAACGGGTCGGGAAAGACCACGCTGTTGCGCATCCTCGCCGGTGAGGACCCGGACTACGAGGGTACTGGCGGTTGGAAGGGCGGCGGGCAGCCGGGGTATCTCAAGCAGGAGGCTGGCCTCGTCGACGACCGGACGCTGCTGGAAGAGATGTGGACCTCCTTCCCTGAGGCCCGTGGGGTCGATCTCCGGCTCAACCAGATCGCCGGCGAACTGGAATCCGGATCCGGCGATATCGACAACCTCGTCGACGAGCAGGCGGAAATGTTCGCAGAGTTCGAACGCCTGGATGGCTACCGCGTGGAGTCGCGCATCGGCCGCGTCCTGCAGGGTCTCGGCTTCGAGCCCGCCGATCACGCCAAGCTCTGCGGAGAATTCAGCGGTGGCTGGCAGATGCGCATCGCGCTCGCCAAGGTGCTCGTCCGGCAGCCGGAAAACATGCTCCTCGACGAGCCCACAAACCATCTCGACAGGTCGGCGCAGGACTGGCTCATCGAGGATCTGCTCGACTACAAAGGCAGCCTTCTCATCGTGACTCACGATGCGGAGTTCCTGGACCGCGTTGCCACCCGCATCCTCGAGCTGCGCGACGGCATGGTGGAGAGCTACGCCGGCAACTACAGCGAGTACCAGCGGGTGAAAGCCGAGCGCCTGATGCAACAGGACAAGGCCGCGGGACGGCAGGAACGCGAGTTGGCCCGCCAGCAGCGGTTCATCGACCGCTTTCGCGCCAAGCAGAGCAAAGCCACCAGCGTGAAGAGCCGCGAAAAGGCTGTCGCGAAGATCGAACGGATCGACCGCCCCAAGAAGGACTCCGAGGTCCACATCGGACTCGAGGCGAAGGGCCGCACCGAGAACGGCGTCCTCGTCATGGAAGCGGTCGGCCACTCCTACCCCGATGGACGCAAGGGCGACCACGTGGTCCTCATCGACGTCAATCTCCACGTCGAGCGCGGACAGAAGGTCATCCTCGTCGGGCCCAACGGCAGCGGTAAGAGTACCCTCCTCAAGATTGCCGCGGGCTTCCTCGAACCCGTCCAGGGATCGGTCCGCTGGGCCGAACTGGCCCGCCGCGGTTACTACGACCAGCACCAGGACGAGGCACTCGACCCGGAGTCCAGCCCCCTTGAGGAGGTCCGACTCGTGGCCCCGGACGAAACGGAAACGAGAATGCGGACGATTCTCGGCAACTTCCTTTTCCGCGGCGATGACGTCTACAAGCGCGTAAGCATGCTTTCCGGCGGCGAGCGAAGCCGGCTGGCGCTCGCGAAGCTCACCCTCCAACCCAGCAACGTCCTCATCCTCGACGAGCCCACGAACCACCTCGACCGGACAACGCGGCGCAAGCTGATCGACGTACTGGCTAAGTACGACGGCACGATAATCTGCGCCGCCCACGACCCGGGGTTGCTGGAGAAAGTGGCCACGCGCGTCTACGAAGTCATCGACGGGGACTGCCGGGAGCTGATGGACCTCCGCAAGGACAACCCGGTCTGAACTAGTCGGTGGCGCCAGCTGGCCTGATTACCAGCACGGGCCTATCGGCGCTCCGGCGCACGACGCCATCGGCGACGCTACCCAGTACGGCACGGCCAAGCCCTCCGCGCCCATGCGTTGCGATCGCGATAAGATCAGCGTTCGTCTCGTCCGCGGCCTGCAATATGCCGTCGACGGCCGAGGAGAGTACCACTGCCGAGGTCGCTTCGATGCCGTTAGCTACGGCACCCTCCGCGGCGCGGCCTGTAACCGTCTTCGCCTGCTCCAGGATCTCCCCCATCACGTCTCCTATCGCCGCTCCTTGAGAGGACTCGAACCCTGGATAGGTCGTGATCGGTGCGACAGCACTGAAGAACACCAGGCTTGCCCCCATGGTCCTGGCGAAACTCTCGATCGCGGGGATCACCGATCCGGCCACCTCCGACCCATCCACCGGCACAAGTATCTTCTTGATGACCGGTCCAGGCGCTCCCTTGTCCTCGCCCGTTCGTGGGTGGAGGAATAGTACCGGAATCGGAGAGGACTCCAGCACCCGCGACGCAACGCTCCCGAACAGCCAGCGAGTTACCCCGGAGCGCCCATGAGTACCGATCGCGACCAGGTCGGCGCCTTCGCGTTCGGCGATGCTGAGGATCCCCTCCGCTGCCTCGCCGCGGGTAAATGCCATTTTCGCGCTGGCGCCCGCAGCCCGAAGCTCCTCTACCTGTTCCGATAAGTACTGGCGTACGAGTTCCTCATCTCGCTCCATCGTTTGTAGCGTCAGCGTAGAGTCCCAGGCACCCACCGCCTGAACGACCATGGAAAGGAGCAACTCCGCACCGCTGAGCGATGCTATCTCAAGCACGAACGGGATAACCGCAGCCGCAGTGTCCGACCCGTCGAGGGGAACGACGATCTTCTTCAGAAGGGGTACTCCGGCAAAATGCTGATCACGTGAACGCCCACAACGATAGCACGTTCAGGTTCGCGCATCACCGGATGCGCAGGGTTCGACCGGAGACGCTATCGATTCGGGTGCCGGGACACGCGGGTCAGGGGATAGTGATGCTGGGCGGCAGCAGCCCTGGCGGGGTCGTGAGCGGACTCGCAATCGTCTCCGCGATGTTGCGCACGCCCGTCAACCGGTCTGCGTGCATACCGAACGTCGCCCGGCCGTTGCACTGCAAGCAATGGAAATAGTCTCCAGATAGGTCCGAACGGTGGACAAGGTCTCCAAGGCAGTTTGGACACACCTTGAGCAGTAAGGAAATGTCCATCTTGCGGGACGCCCGCCGAGGAAAGTAACGCAAGCCGTACCTCCTGTACGTAGCGGACCAGTTGACTCGCTGTGTCCGGCGCGAATAGTGGGGTGCGCTGCCGGCGTGCAAGACGATTGGCCGTCTCAGTGGCCTGCGAGGTTAGCTGTCGGGTTAGGGCTGAGAGGCAACTGCCCTTCCGCCTTTCGGCGGATTCACCCCCTTTGCGGCGGTGGATCCCCCGCTCCCCGCCATCCGGGCGAGGATTAGGCCAGCCTCAAGCTAGCACTACTACCACATTTTTTCAACGTACCGTGGTTACATCATCGTTACAAATATGTTCACAAATGGTTCATTGCCGCCTGCCGCAAGCGGCAATATGCTCTTGGGGACGACAGGAGGCACACGTGAAACTTTCGATATTCTTCGGCGGACAGATGGGTGTAGACGCCCACGTCCAGGCGGCGGTCAAGGCGGAAGAGGACGGGTTCGACGGGATCTGGTATGGACAGATATTTGGGCCCGACGTACTTACATGCATCGCGATAGCAGGGGACAAGACCTCGCGCATCGAGTTCGGCACCTCTGTTGTACCCACGTACCCGCGTCACCCGCACGTGATGGCGCAACAGGCACTGACGACGCAAGCTGCGACGGGCGGACGCTTCAACCTTGGGATCGGGCTCTCGCACGCTCCGGTGGTTGAGGGCATGTGGGGCCTCTCTTACGACCGTCCGGCCGTGCACATGCGAGAGTACCTCACGATCCTCAACTCGCTGATCGACACCGGCGCAGCGAGCTTCCAGGGAGAGAACTACAAGGTCCAACTCAGCGTGGCGGTGCCGGTGGAGAAGAAGCCGCCGGTGCTGATCGCGGCGCTCGCGCCGGTCATGCTCAAGATGGCAGGGACGATGACGGACGGCACCGTCACGTGGATGGTGGGCGCTAAGACGCTGGAGTCGCACATTGTTCCACGAATAACGAAGGCCGCATCCGAGGCGGGTAAGCCTGCCCCGCGCGTGGTCTGCGCGCTTCCGGTCGCCGTCTGGGACAACGCCGACGAGGCCCGCGAACGGGCCGCGCGCTCGTTCGCGATCTACGGCACGCTGCCGAACTACCAGCGGATGTTGAACATCGAAGGCGCGGGCGGGCCGGCAGACGTCGCCGTGGTGGGCAACGAGGCGGAGGTAGAGCGGCGGCTGCGTGAGCTGGCAGAAGCGGGCGCGACGGATTTCGTGGCGGGCGAGTTCCCCGTCGGCGATGACCCCGAGGGTTCCCTGAAGCGCACGCGCGATCTCCTGAAGAGTTTGATCGGGAAGATCTGATCCTGGCGAGGCCCGTATACATCCGCGCCACCATCGCGGCGCTTGTGCTGCTGTTGCCGGCCGTGGCCACTCCGCTTCCGGCCCGTGCCGATGAGCCGCTGGATACGGCGGCGCAACTGTCACCCGAGGAGGAACTGGCCGAGAAGTACAAGCCGTTCCTCAAGTTAACGCTCCAACGCATACCCTGCAGCAAGTCGGGTAACGTCTACGACCCGGCGAGCCTCGACATCCTCTTCGGGAACCCCGACGTCGAGTTGATGAAGTGGCCCGAGAGGGAGCTCATCAAGACGGCGCCGGAGCCAGGCGACCTGATGGGCCTCGGCGAGGAGTACTACCTCAACTTCCCCGGCAACCCGCGGCGTCCCGGATGCCGCTACGAGCAGGACTATCTGCGTTTCCGCGAGGGGTTCGAGCCCACCATCTACGCCAACGCCACCACGGAGGAAGGCGAAGGGCTGGGGATCGGCTACTGGTTCTACTACTACTACAACGACTTCGCCAACAAGCACGAGGGCGACTGGGAGATGATCCAGGTCCTGTGGGACGACGTCTTCACGATCGAGGAGGCGCTCCAGACCGACCCGACGCGCACTGTCTACTCGAGCCACGCCGGCGGCGAGCAGTCCGGGTGGACCGACAAGAAGCTTCAAAAGATCGACGAAACGCACCCGGTGGTTTACGTGACCACCGGTTCGCACGCCTCCTTCTATTCCGAGGGCGTGTTCATGGGGGTGGCGAAGCGCGGCCAGGTCTTCGGCTGCGATCCCACGACGGGGCCGCACCGGACCGTGGAGCCGGAGATCGTCTATCTGCCGAACGAGCCGCCGACAGATCCGGACGATCCCAACGCCTGGATGTCATTCGAGGGCGCCTGGGGTGAGATCGACCGGAACAGCATCTTCTCCGGGCCGCAGGGGCCGCCGGTGCGGCCGCGGTGGGTCGATCCGTTCGAGTACGCCAACCAGCAGCGCGACTTCAGCGACAAGGTGCCCGATTCCGTGCTGGGCATCGACCCCAGCGGCTTCTTCTGCACCGTCGTTAACGCCGGGTCCGACTTCATGATCTTCTTCGTCGAGTACCCGATCCCTGTCGGCAGCGCGATCCTGGTCACCATGGTCCTGGCCGGGCTCGTCCTCTTTAACGGCGTGCCCGACGGGCTGGTAGGCCGATCCCTGTCGGAGGCTGGCCGCGCTTATGTGCCGCCCGGGCCTGGATTTCTCCGCAAGGAGCGGCGAATAAGGCAGCTTGCCCGCTCTCCGCTGCGCCTGTACGCGATGCACTGGTGGCTGTGGATGCTTGTCGGCCTCGTCTTCGTGCCCATCTCGGTTGGGTTCATGGCGCTCGACCAGGCCTTTGGCCTGAACTCGCTGGACGACATCGTGAACAGCAGCGTCGCCGAGCCGTTCATGCAGATCATCGGGATGTCCATCGGCGCGCTGATCGCGGCCACGGTCGTGTCCGCCTGCGTCTTCGCGGTGCTCCGCCACATCGATGAAGGAAAGACGATTGGGTTGGTCGAGACCCTGCGCCACGTCGTGCCGCGACTGCCCGCGATCGCCGGTGAGGTCGCGCTCATCGGACTGTCGATCGTCGGCCTCTCGATAACGATCGTTGGCATCCCGGTCGCGATAAACCGGTCTATCGCATGGGCCGTCGCAGGACAGGCCGTGATCATCGACGACCACAGGGCCGTGAGTTCCATGAAACGGAGCGCTTACGTCGTGAAGGGGCGCTGGCTGCGGACGTTCTTCGTGGTCGCGCTCATCGGCCTGTTGATCGGGCTGCCGGGGCCATTCCTGACGTTCGCAGCGCTGGTGCTCCTGGAGCCGCCGGTGCTGCAGACGATCTACCCGTTGCTCACCATGCTCTACGTATTGGTGTTGTTCCCGCTGGGGTTCATTTGCTCGGGGTTGCTGTACGGGGATCTTTCGTCGGACCGGCCTAACGTCCCGTGAACTGCGGCTCGCGCTTCTGGATGAAGGCCTGGACGCCCTCCATGAAGTCCTTCGTGCCGAAGAGGGGCAGCAATTGCAGGAAGACGTGGTGGACGCTGGCCTCGAACGTCTCGTCCATGCCGAGGCGCATCATCCGTTTCGTGGCCTGGACGGCGAGAGGGGCGTTGGCGGCGATCTCCTCGGCCATCTTACGCGCGGCAGGCATCAGTTCGTCGTGCTCGACGACGTGGTTGACGAGGCCCAACTCCAGCGCCTCCTCGGCGCCGAGGGTCTGGGCGCGGAAACAGATCTCAGCGGCCTTGGGCCAGCCGACGAGGCGGGGCAGGAGCCAGGCGCCGCCGCTCTCGGGGAGGATGCCGCGGCGCGTGAAGACGGCCGCGAGCTTGGCGGTGGTGGAGGCGATGCGGATGTCTGCACCGAGGGCGAGGTCCATGCCGTAGCCGGCGGCGGGGCCGTTTATCGCGCAGATTACGGGCTTGTCTGTGTTGTGAAGGACCACTGGCGGGCTGTTGTTGAGGTCGAAGCGCTGAGCCAGTGCGCCGCCACCGCCGTTGTTGGCCACGGCGCCAATCCCGGTGCCAGCGGCTAGGTCCTTGAGGTCAAGACCTGCGCAAAAGCCGCGGCCCGCGCCGGTCAGGATGATGACGCGGATGTTGGTGTCGGCGTCCGCGGCCTGGACGGCCCGGGAGAAGGACTCGAGCATCCCGGTGGAGAGGGCGTTGAGGCGGTCGGGGCGGTCCAGGGTGACGGTGGCGATAGCGCCGTCGGTCTCGTACTTGAGGTCGGTGTATTCGGTCATTTGGGGCCTCCTGCGATTAAGTGTGGATAGATTAGCACGCGCGGTTGCCCGCGGGCGGCGATGGCGCCTAGAATCCGATTAACCCTCGCCCCATCGCTGCGTTTCACCGGGTAGAGACCAGCGCGCCACCGGGGCGTGTAGCTGGCTATTGCCTTTCGAAAGGTGGTCACCCTATGACAACCCATATCCTTGCTCGCATCAGCGTATTCGGCGTGTTGCTCGCGGTAGTGGGCGCGTTACTTGCGTCCGGATTGTCCGTGAGGGCGGCCGTCATCACGGTCAACTCAACTGCCGATGACCTGACTGTCAACGGAAACTGTACGCTGCGGGAAGCTATCCAATCAGCGAATACAGACTCGGCGGTCGACGCATGCGCGGCGGGCAGCGGTGACGATGTCATCGACTTGCCGGCCGGGACGTACACGATCACGATCGTCGGTTCGGGTGAGGACGCCAATGCGACCGGGGACTTCGATATCCTGACGAACCTGGCGATCAACGGGGCGGCGGCGGGAACAACGATCGTGGACGGTGGCCAGCTGGACCGCGTGTTCGATATCTCGACGAATAACGGACCGACAACGACCACAATCGCCGGTCTCACGGTTCGCAATGGTGGGGCGAATGGAGATGAGGACGGAGGAGGAATTCAGTCGGACTACACACTCACGCTCAGTGGCGTGATCGTCACGGAGAACGACGGAGACGACGGCGGCGGAATCGAGAACGACGGCACGTTGACCATCAACGACAGCACCATCAGCAACAACACGGCCGATGAAGGCGATGAAGGAGGTGGGATCTGGAACTCTGGGGACCTTACGGTCAACCGGTCCACGTTTAGCGGCAACACGTCCGATGACAACGGGGGTGGCGCAATCTCGAACGAGGGTGGATTGGCGGAACTCAACAACACCACGGTCTCCGGGAATACTACCGTCGGCGCCGGCGGCGGCATCCTGAACGACGGGGGATCGACGCTGCTACTGAACAACTCGACGATAGCGGGCAACTCCGCCGACGGCGGTGGAGGCGGGATCGCGGCCGAAGATATCATCAACAAGTCTGCTTCCATCCAGGTTCATGACACCTATGTATCGGCTGGCATCGGGACGTCAGGGGCCTTCGGCTTTGCCCTCCTCGGAGGCAGCGCCATCGACCTGGCGAACACTATCGTCGGCAACAACCCGACCGGTGGGGACTGCGAAGTGGAGACCGGCTCGTTCCAGAGCAACAATAGCCTGGACAGTGACGGGACGTGTGGGTTGGCGGGGCCGGGCGACAAGTCGGCCGTAGACCCGCAACTGGCGGCGCTGGCGAACAATGGCGGCCCGACGGAGACGCGGGCTATCCCGGCGACCAGTCCGGCGACGGACGCCGGCGATCCGGAGACATGCCTCACAGAAGACCAGCGCGGCATCACGCGGCCGCAGGACGGCAATAACGACGGGACCTCCGTCTGCGACATCGGCGCATACGAGCTGCAGCCGGCGACGCCGGCGCCCTCGGGCACGCCGACGCTGGCACCGGCAACAGCATCCCCGGCGGCATTGCCACCGACCGGCGCATCCGGAGATAGCGGCGGTTCTTCAATGCCGTGGCTGGTCCTCGCCGGGCTGGCGACACTGGGAGCGATCGGCGGGTTCTTCATGGTCCGCAGGCGAATGGGCGCAACCACCAGCTAGCGTCACCTACAGCGAACATGAGGGCGGGCACGGCCACCGTGCCCGCCTTTCTTCTTTCCGATTTGATCGAAGGGGAACCAAATCGCATCTCGATTCCGTTATCCTTAAGTCGACCTGCCCGGACGGCCATGGAGGAGTGCCCCGAATCCTTGGATGCCAGAGACACCGCCCAGAAAATCGTCGATAACGTCGAGAGCGTGATCATCGGCAAGCGCGCGCAGGTGGAGCTTGCCGTGATGACCCTGATGTGCGGCGGGCACCTGTTGATCGAAGACGTGCCAGGCGTCGGAAAGACGATGCTGGCGCGCTCCCTGGCCAAGTCCAGCGGCTGCTCCTTTAACCGCATCCAGTTCACCCCGGACCTCCTCCCGAGCGACGTGACCGGCGTCTCGGTCTTCAACCAGACCACCAGCGGCTTCGAATTCCGTCCCGGCCCCGTACTCTCGCAGGTCGTACTCGCTGACGAGATCAACCGCGCGACCCCCAAAGCCCAGTCCGCCCTCCTCGAAGCGATGGAGGAGCACCAGGTGACCGTGGACGGAATCACGCACCGCGTACCGGAGCCGTTCATGGTGATGGCTACGCAGAACCCCATCGAATACGAAGGCACCTTCCCTCTGCCCGAGGCGCAACTCGACCGCTTCCTCGTGCGCCTCGAACTAGGCTATCCTGCGGCTGCGCAGGAGCGGGAGATGATGCAGCTCCAGCTCCATGGCCACCCGGTCGGTGAGCTGGCCGAGGTCTGCGAATCAAGTGAGGTCCTGGGCCTCCAGGCTGCAGTCCGAGAGGTGCTCGTGGACGTCCTGGTGCAGGAATACATCGTCAAAGTCGTCGAAGCGACCCGCTCGCACATCAGCGTCTACCTCGGCGCCTCGCCGCGCGGATCCCTCGCCCTGCAGCGGCTAACGCAGGCCCGCGCCGTCCTCGAAGGGCGAGACTACGTGCTCCCCGATGACGTGAAGTCGCTCGCCTACCCGGCATTGTCGCACCGGCTGATCCTCAAGGCGCAGGCTCGCGTGCAGGGCGTGACCGCTGCGCAGGTCATCGAAGAGTGCTTGCAAGGGATACCGGTGCCCGGAGTGCGACCGAAGGAGTAGTGAGTAGTGAGTGGTGAGTAGAGAAGGGGCGATAGGCGGGTAGATGGTCTTGCGGGCCCTGCGGCGGGCGATGTGGTTTCCGGCCGATATCGTTGAGTTCGTCATCGTCAACCACAGCCTCGTCTTCGTCCTCCTCGCCTTCGCCGCCGCGGCGATCATGGCGGGGACCACCGGCCACTGGCTGTTTTACCGCGGTGCCTACCTGATCGGCGGTCTCACCGTCCTCTGCTTCGTCTGGACACGGATCATGTCACGAGGCCTCGATGTCGAAGTGGAGCGAGCGACGGAGCGGTTGCAGGTGGGCCAGGAAACTGAGACCCGCCTGAGGTTCAAGAGCCACAGCGCCTGGACGAAGCTCTGGCTCGAGATCGAGGATGAGACCGACATACCGGGGCGTTCCTCGAAAACAGTGGTGACACTGCCTGCCAAAGGCTCGCGCAACTGGAAGATCAACACCCGTGTCCGCCGGCGCGGGAAGTACTCTATGGGCCCTGTCAAGATCACGACGGGCGACCCCTTCGGGCTGTTCCGCCGCTCGAAACGCTACGGTGGGCCGCAGCCCGTGCTCGTACTCCCCTCCGCCGAGGAGTTGCCTTACTTCTGGGCGCCGGTAGCTCAGCTCCCCGGCGAGGGGTCGGTCAGCAAGCGGACGCACTACGTCACCCCGAACGCCTCCGGCATTCGCGAGTACTATCCCGGAGACAGCTACAATCGCATCCACTGGAAAAGCACGGCGCGCCTTGGGCGCCTGATGGCCAAGACCTTCGAGATGGACCCGACTAGCAGCGTCTGGGTCGTGCTCGACATGCACAAGGACGTGCAGGCTGGCAAAGGCGACGAGAGCACAGAGGAATACGGCGTCCGTGTGGCGACATCCCTCGTGTACCACTTCCTGCAGGCGAACCGGATGTTCGGCCTGATCATGCACGGCGCCGACCGCATCGCCTACGCGCCGTCGCGCGGCGCCCAGCAGTACATGCGAATCCTCGAGTCGCTGGCGGTGGCCGAAGCGCAAGGGGATGTCCCACTGGCGACCCTGCTTGAAGAGGAAGGGCGTCACCTGGGACGGCACAGCACTGTCATCGTGGTGACGCCATCACTGGACGAGAAATGGACAGCCGTGCTGAGCCTGCTCCTGGAACAAGGCGCCCGTGCTGCGGTTGTGCTTCTCGATCCTGCGAGCTTCGGGAAGAAGAACGCGGGAGACACGTCTACGGTCGCCGCGCTGGCCGCGGCCAGTGTCCTCGTCTACGAGGTGCGCTCCGGGTCCGACCTGTCGATGATGCTGGGCCCAGCGGGCGTGGTCACGGCTGGCACCCCGGAGCGGCAGACCGGCGGGGCGGGGCGAGCGTTCGCGGTGGGAGCAAGGTAGATGGCCGAGCTGGACTGGGCGCGAGCAACCCCGGCGGCACGAGACGAACCAACGGTCCTCGACCGGCTGCCGCGGATAGCGGACTGGGAGTCACTGATCGCGCTCGTCCTGGTCATCGGTGCCACCTTGAGTGTGACGTTGGTCCTCGAAGCCGGCGGCTGGTCCCAGGAGATGCCGGCCCTGACGACGGTAGCCTTGATCGCAATCGCGCTTTCTACAATGCTCGCGCGCTCGCGGACGCCGGTCTACGTCGCGTGGCCCCTTGGCCTCGTGGCCGGCCTTGGAGTCTTAGCGTGGCAAACGCTTGCCGAGGCTGGGCCGGGCGGCCTCGAAACCCGTGTGGACCTGGCCTACGACCGCTTCGCGGCCTGGGTCGAGGTGGCGAACACGAATGGCGTTACGAACGACCCACTGCCGTTCAACACCCTCATCCTCGCCCTGACCTGGGTCGGCGTGTTCCTCTTCGGATGGAGCGTGTTCCGCTGGCACAACGCCTGGATCGGGATCATCCCCGGCGGCATCGCGATCTTCCTCGACCTGACTCTCGTCGGCGACGACCTCACGGGTTCGATCATCCTGTACATGCTTTGCGGCAGCCTGCTGGTGATGCAGACGAATTTGCTCTCGCGCATGGCTCGTTGGCGGCGTGACGGCACCGATTATCCGGCGATGATCAACCTCACGTTCCTCAACTTCAGCTTCTGGGCGCTTCTCGCCCTCATGATCGCGTCCTGGGTGGCGCCGGTTGGGCCGTACTCGACGCCGGCCCCCGTACAACAAGGGATCGAGGGAGTGCTCTCGCTCGGCACGGACTTTGTGAGGCTGGCCGGGCCGCTTCAGTCCAACAAGGTCGTTCCAGTGCACGAGTACTCAGGGGCGTTGCCGTTCCAGGGGTCGGTGGACCTCGGCGAGCGCGAACTCCTTTCGGTGCAGGTGCAGGACCCGACGATCCAGGGGCCGTTCCTCCTCCGCGGCAATGTCTACGACCAGTACTCCAGCGGCGGGTGGACCACGGGCGACCGCCGAAGTCTGGACTTCCCGCCAAGCGCCGAGGAGGAAGTACGCGAGGGGCTCAACAACGAGGAACTGGAGGGGCTGGTCGTCCCTCTTGAAGTCACGCTCGAAGCGAAGAGCGTGGTGGGGACTGTGGTTTTCACACCGGGCGAAACGCTGTACGTGAATCGTGAGCTAAAGGCCGAGGTACCGGCCGGCAGCACCGAAAAAGTGTCCCTTGACCTGTCGCAGGACGGGCGCTACCTGAGCGATTTGGAGGTCCTTAACGAGAACGTTCCTGACGATCTAGTAGGACTGCAGGTCGTGCGAGGCGACGGCGGATCGGTGCGGTACGTCGAAGCGGCGAAGCTCGACGAGGATGGCGTGCTTAAGGACGCGGTCCGGCTGGACCCGGGCGCGCGCATCAGGAAGAACCGCTTCTACAGTGTGTCCGCGTTCGTCCCGTTCTTCTCTCCGGACGACTTGCGGGCCGCGGAGGGAGAATACCCCCTCTGGGTGCGCGAACAGTACCTGCAACTTCCGGCGACTCTACCCGAACGCGTACCCGAACTTGCGGCGCAATTGGCGGCGGGAGAGGACAACGCTTACGACCAGACGAAGGCGCTGGAGGACTACCTCCGCACGTACCCGGTGGCGTACGACATCAAAGAAGCGCCGGAGGGACAGGACACCGTTGACCACTTCCTGTTCGAGGAACGACGGGGCTACTTTGACTACCACGCCTCGGCAATGGTCGTGATGCTGCGCTCTCTCGGCATCCCGGCGAGACTGGCCGCGGGCTTCGCGGTCGAGGACAAGGACATCGACGAGGAGACCGGTGCCTACGTTGCCCGCGACCGGAACGCCTACGCCTGGCCAGAGGTGTACTTCCCCGGTCATGGCTGGGTGGCGTTCAACCCGAGCCCGGACCGCCCCGCCGAGCTAAGGCCGAGCGAGCGCGAGGGCGTGGAGTTGGGCGACGGCTCGATCCAGGACCTACTGGACCAGTTGCCGGTGTCCGGCCAGGACCAGGCCTTCACCCCGCCGGAGGGGGACGAGATCAAACCGCAGGGGCTGGGTGGGGCTGGCGGGTTTCCTGTAAGCACCCAGCCCGGCGCTCCGTCCATGCTGACGCTGGGCATCCTGGCGTTCGCCGGCGCCCTGGGGGTTGCCGTTTTTGCGGGCTGGCAGCGGTCGGTGGCTGGAATGCCTTACGAGCAGCAGATATGGGAAAAGACGGTCCGCATGGCGAGCTGGGGCGGGATGCCTCCGGGACCAGGGCAGACGCCGCACGAGTACGCAAAGCGGCTCGGGAAGCGCTTCCGGGACGTGTGGGAGTGGGACGAACTGGCGGAAGCCTATACGCGGTCTAAGTTCGGCCACCGACCGGCCGATGAGGCGGTGAGGAAGCGGCTTGGCGTGATCTGGCCGGATGCGCGGGGGGCGCTGATGGGAGGGATATGGCGGCGACCGTTCCGGAGAGGGAAGTAAGAAGTTAGAAGATAGAAGTCAGAAGTGGGTGGCGGCTTTACAACGGCGCGCCGGTTAGCCCCAATAGGCCCTTGATGTACTGGACTTCGCCGAGGTGTTCGGCGGTGTGGCCGATGCAGAAGAAGTTGAGGACTTCCGCGCGGGTCATCGTGTCCAGCATCGGGTAGACGGGCGTGAGGAAGGGGAGAGGGATCTCGATGCCACCGTCGCGCTCATCCAGGGTGTCGGCGTAGGCCTGCATGGCCTCGCCGACCGACACCGCGTAATCCAGCAGGTCCGGCATCGGGAGGCGGACGCGGGCGATCTGCTCGCGGTTAAGGCCGGTCCCGAAGGGCGGATTGCCGGGCTCTTCAACGGAGAGCTTCTGGTGCCAGCCGTCGCGGGCGAAGACGGACGGCTTGTTCATGAGGATGCCGTGGATGATCTCGTCCTCGGATCGGTAGGCGTGCCAGATAGCGAAGGTGATGTGGTTGGCGTTCCATTCGGGCTGCCAATGCAGCTGGTCTTCGTTCATCCCCTCGGTGAGGAGCTGCGGGTACCAGTGCCAGAAGTGGAGGTTCTTGCGGAGGGAGTCGCCTACGGACATG
>Ga0105347_1000426_pt1 | contig 19963 bp, 17 predicted proteins | sample EasRivMeERMLT890_FD_89677 | JGI IMG/M metagenome (GOLD analysis project Ga0105347, IMG submission 89677) | Soil microbial communities from meander-bound floodplain in the East River, Colorado, USA - East River MetaG ERMLT890 | ecosystem: Environmental > Terrestrial > Soil > Floodplain | place... | reverse complement strand
GTTTGCCATTCGAAGAACTCCGGTTTTTCGTTCCCCTCTTTGAAAAAGAGGGGCTAGGGGAGATTTTACGAAACTGCTTGAGGGTCTCATAAATTTTTTCACAGCTTCCCTTTGTTAAAGGGGGAATTTCTCCGCAGGACTCTAACCCCTCTTTGGCAAAGCATGCCCTGAGACGAGTCGAAGGGAGGGGAAGGGGAGATTTTCAGCTGTGAATTATGTGGCCGGTTCCCGGAGAAGACACTAGATCGGATCGAGCTATTCGGCGTTAACTCGAAACCCGGAACCCGAAACTGGTGCAGCGCAGTCTTTTGCACCTCGGCATGCCGAGTCGCTGATCGAGTGATATTTCGATGCGCCTCCTTGTCTACGGCTTTGGCCCCTATGGCCATTTTCGAGATAACGTTACTAAGAAAATTCTTCGGCAGTTGCCGCGCAAAAGCGGACTCAAGAAAATCGTCTTCCCGGTTAGATTTCACAAGCGCCAGTTCATCAACGCCGTCAAAGCGCACGATCCTGATGCCGTCCTGGGTTTGGGACAGTGCTCTAGCGGTCGACGCTTGCGGCTTGAGGCCCAGGCCGTGAACCGGAGGCGAAATAGTCCACATGAGAAGGCCAGACCAATCATCGCGGGCGGGCCGCAAAAGCTTGCGACCGATTTCAACTTAGACCTCGGACGGCACGGGCGGCCTTCCACCCGCGCGGGGGACTACGTCTGCAATTATTCCATGTATGTCATTCTCGATTTCATCAAGCGCCGCCGCCGTAAAGTTCGCTTCGGTTTCATCCACATTCCCTACAGTTACGACCCCGGGATGGCTGCCCGATTGTTGCTGCAAGCTATGGACAAGATGGAAAACGCCCCGTAAAGAGCGTTTTTCCCAACTCCATCGGTTTCCTGCGAAACTTGTGGAAGCTTGTGAACCTGGCGGGCTCATGCCTATAACAGGGTATGCCCTTCTCCATGCTCAATCTGTCCCCCAAGGTTCTCGACGGTGTTCGCGCCGCCGGCTATACCGATCCCACTCCGATTCAGCTGCGCGCGATTCCCATCGTGATGGCGGGACGGGACCTGATCGGTTCAGCCCAGACTGGCACCGGTAAAACCGCCGCCTTCGCGCTGCCCATTATCTCTCGACTCGGCCAGCGCGGCGCATTGCGCGCTCTGATACTTGAGCCCACCCGAGAGCTTGCGGCCCAAGTAGAAACCGCCATCCACGACTACGGGCGCTTTACCAACCTCCGCACGGTGGTCCTTTACGGCGGCACGGGCTATGGCCGGCAAGACCAGGCACTCCGTCAGGGCGTGGATATTCTGGTAGCGACACCTGGGCGCCTGCTCGATCAAATGAAGCGCGGCATGGTGCGCCTCAATCAGATCGAGGTCCTGGTTCTGGACGAAGCGGATCGGATGCTCGACATGGGTTTTCTCCCCGATGTGCGCCGCATCGTGGAGCGCTGCCCGCGCGGGCGCCAGACGATGCTTTTTTCCGCAACCATTCCTCCCGAGATCGATCAGCTCTGCAAATGGGCGTTGCGTAATCCCGAGACCGTGGAGATCGGTCAACGGCGCTCCCCCGCCGAGACCGTGACGCATGCGCTGTATCCCGTGGCCAGTGATCAGAAGCAGGCGCTTTTAGAGGAGCTCCTCAAGCGCACCGATTACGACCAGGTGCTGATTTTTTGCCGTACCAAGAACGGCGCCGACCGTGTCGCCCGCAAGCTGCACCAGCAAGGGCATGCCGTCGCGGTGCTGCACTCCAACCGCACCCAGCGGGAGCGGGAGCGAGCGCTGGAGGGATTTCGCAACGGCCGGTATGAAGTGATGGTCGCCACCGACATTGCTTCGCGTGGCATCGACGTCGAGCAGATCAGCCACGTCATCAACTTCGACGTGCCGCACCATCCCGAGGACTATGTTCATCGCATCGGCCGGACCGGTCGCGCGCAGAGCGTGGGCGACGCCTTTACGATCATGACCGGCGAGGACGTCCAGGAAGTAGCCGCCATCGAGCGTTTTATCGGCCAGAAAATTCCGCGCGTCAAGCTCGAAGGTTTCACCTACGAGTACACCCGACTGCTCGACAACAACCCGCCTCCGGCTTTTGGCGCCCGGCGTCCCCGTGGCAGCTGGTCTTTCGGTTACGGCAGTAAAGTCCGCCGATAAGAGCTTGTCTGCTGCGGATGAGTGGGGGTCGAGGCCCCCGCTGGCTATGTCGCCGCCAAACCAACCCCCTATAGCGCGGGAAAAAATGCCATGCCGCAGTCGTGAGAAGGCCGGGATTTCATGACGGTTGTTTCGGTTACGCGTCTTCGCGTAAGATCGGCTCGTTTCCTGATGCTATTCATTTGGCATGCGGTCAGGTCGGCCCACCAGGCCAAGCGCAGTCGCGGCAATCTCGGGGTGAGGTTGCGAAAGACGAGAGGGTTGGCCTTTTGGACTTTAACGATGTGGACCAACGATTCTATGATGCGGGAGTTTCGTTCGGCACCGCCTCATCGCGAGGCGATGCGCAAGTTGCCTTATTGGTGTGATGAGGCATCCTATGTCCACTGGGATCAGAACAGCTCAATCATGCCTGCTTGGGAGGACGCCGCCGAACGATTAGCTGTGCTCGGCCAGTTATCGAGGGTGCTTTGCCCCTCGGTGGATCACCAAGCGGGGCGTGTTATGACGACGTAGCGGCAGGTATTACGGCAAACGGAGGTTAAAAATGCGTATAGCTAATCGAGCAGGCTTGGCGATCTGCGTGGTTGCAGTTTTACAAATTATTGGCTGCGGAAAGGGAGACAAACCGAAAGGTCGAGTGTTCGTTGTCGAGCCGAAAGACGGCGCGGAAATCAAGGGGCCGATCAACATAGTCATGGGAGTGGAGGGAATAAAGATAGCACCGGCAGGTGAAGTTATCGAAGGCACCGGTCATCACCATATTTTGATCAATAAAGACTTCATAGCACCGGGCCAGGTGATTCCCACGGACGATTCTCACAGGCATTACGGTAAAGGGCAGACGGAAGCAGAGTTAGATTTGCCTCCTGGGGATTATAAGTTGACCTTGCAGTTCGCGGACGGACTGCATCGCTCCTACGGGCGGGACTTGTCCGCCACGATCAACGTTAAGGTCGTCGCGAAGTAAGGCCCGCAGCTTGTCCAGAAGGTCAAGAAACCTCGATAAAATACGGGATCGCCTGGAGTCCAATGGCGAGGGCAAGGAGCGCCACGGAAGCTAAAGCAAATGGGTGATAGCGGGGCACGTGAGCGACCTGTGCTTTGGTTAAATAAGTCCCCTTTTCCAACCGGTCGATCTCACCGTACGCCTTGCCGAGCTGCTCGGCGTCTCTGACATCGTAGTAGTTTCCCCCGGCGGCTTGCACGGCGGCGATCAGGCGCGGTGTCTGTACCGCTCTTTTGACTTCGACACCGATGAAGTAGATTTTAAATCTCGCCTGCGCCGCCTTTTGGATGGCGGCGTAGACGTCGCGACCGGTGTTGTTCTCCCCGTCCGTCAGCACAATCATGACCCGGCTGAGAGCTTTCGTGGTGCCTTGATGCTGCTGTTCCGAAAGATGCAGAGCCGTCAGAATCCCTTCGCCAATGGCTGTCTGGCCCTCGCTGGCCAGGGTTTTGTTGTCCACCATGCGCAAATAGTTTGTCAGGTAGGCGATGTCCTGGGTCATGGGAGCAACCACGTAGCTATTCTCGGAGAAGACGATGAGACCGATGCGGTCGCCGTGGCGTTTTTGCACGAAGCGGAGCATGACTTCTTTGACCGCTTCGAGCCGCGTAACTTCCTTGCGCACCACCCCCGCTCTTCTTCTCTCCAAAGCCCCCTCCACATCGATGGGCTCTTGCATACTCCAGGAGAGGTCCAAAAGCAGAAGGATGTCGAGCCCCTTGTTGACGACGCTGTGCTCTGCCGAAGGCTGCACGGGATTGAGCAGAGCGATCGCCAACACGACCAGCGCCAGGAATTCAAGAACCCTGGGAAGATAGACGAAACGCGACACCGGCCGGATTCGATTGCGGAGGTAAGGTAGCATGGAATGGGTGAGGTAGCTTGCGCGTTTTCGCCACGTGAGAAGCAGCAATATCAGCAGCAGAGGCAGAATCAGATACAGGCTATCCAGCCGGGTGAAAATCATCTTGCTCTCGGGGTCGTTTTGATGGCTTGTTCCAGCGAGCTAAGCAATGACGCCTGATGCCCGCCATCGGCCGGCGGCTCAAGCGTTTTACCGTATTGGGCTTCCTCGCACTGCTCCAGCACGGCTCGTACTTGCTGTGCGAAGCTACCGTTATAGCCCGCTGCTTGGACCGCTTGCTGAGCTTCGAGGGGAGTCAGTCCGCGCGCTTCGACGTCCAGCCACTCTGTCAGATACTGCCGCAAGAACTGGCTGACTTCAGCGTAAAGCGTTTGCGGATCTTTGGGAGATTCTTGGGCGATTTTCCGAATGCGCTGCAAGCGGTCGTGAATCCAGCGCTGGCGCGCGCGGCGGCTGACGACTCTCGTGGAAACTTTATCCCGATGAATGGCGTGCCACAACACGGCGGTCACGCGGGACCCCACAAATCCCATGCCGATCAAACCCAACACCAGGGCGCCGATTGCATAAGTCGGATCCACGGGATGGATCTGCTTGAACTCCCTCAACTTAGGCTGCCCTCCGGGCAAGGTGCTCCTCAAGGCAATTTTCTGCGCTGGAATCCGAATAGCCTGGGCACGAGCTTCCTTTTCGGAAAGGGTGCCGTCCCGCCTGAAATAATAAAGCGCCACCGGCGGGATCACGACGTCGGACTTGCCGCTCTCATAGGTGGTCAGGAGCAGCACGACTTCGAAAAGCTTCTTGTCTTCCCGCCAGTCCCGCTCTTCTGCCCGAACGGCGCGCAGCACGAAGGGCGGCAGCGAAAGATTCTCTTTTTTAAGATCGTCCGCGACGAACTGCACGCTGCGGGGGTGGATCACTTGAATCGTGTATTCCAACGGGTCGCCGACCCAGAGAGCGGTACGGTCGAGTCGAGTCGTGACTGAGAAGGGAGTCTGCGGCTTCTGGCCCGCGGTAGCGGCCTCCAGCTCGACGGCTGTAAACAAGAGCAGCAGGCATAGGAAGAACCAGTTCATCGGGATCTTCTCCGCGTGAAAAAGAAACCGATGATGGAATCCAGAAAGGGCTTGCCGGTTCGGATAAAAACGTGATCCAAGTTTAGCCTGTAGAGCGACCGCTGAAGCCCGATCTTTCTTTCCCGCAGCAGGGCTTCGTATTTTCCCTTGGTCCTGTCCGACAAGCGGAACAGCAGCTCGCCACCGGCTTCCGCGTCTCTGAGTCTCAAGTAGCCCCGGGCTCGGGGAAGCGCTGCTTCGAGCTCATCTTCGAGGATCACAGGGATAAAGTCGTGCCGGCGCGTGAGTCTTTGCAACATGTGCGAGGTCAGCACCTCTTCCTGAGCGATCAAGTCCGAAATACAGAACAGCAGACTGGCGGTTTGCAGCCGTCTATCCAGGTATTCCAAAGGCCGGAGCAGATTCGTCTTCTGCGAGCCGGGGCGGATATCCCACAGGCTCTCGAGAATTTTCCACACTTGCGTCAACCCCTTTTTCGAAGGCAGGTCGATTTCGATTGCGTCGGTGAAACCGAGCAGGCCTACTTTCATGTCGTCGTTGATGGCGGAAAAGGCCAGGGTCGCCGCCACTTCGAGGAGGAGTTGCCGCTTGGACTGCGTTACGGTCGTGAACTCCATCGAGCGGGAAAGGTCCGCTAAAATGATCGCGTTCATTTCCTTCTCTTCGTAAGCCTTCTTGATATAGGGCTGGGGCATCCGCGCCGTTACGTTCCAATCGATCTGTCGGTAATCGTCTCCCTGCTGATAGGGTTTGTGCTGATCGAACTCAAACCCTCGCCCGCGGAGCGGACTGCGATAGTCCGCCACCCAATGATGCCGTGCCGCCTTGCGGGTGTAGATCTCGATGTACTGGAGTCGCTTGATGAGTTCATTGGGGATCATTGGCCAACCGGCGCTCAAGGGATGGTGACGCGCTGCAAAAGTTCATCAACGATTTCCTCGGCCGAAACCCGCTCGGCCTCGGCGCGCACAGTCCGGATGAGCCGGTGCCGGAGCGCGTCTGGAGCGATGCGCTTGACGTCCGTCGGCAAAACATAGTCCCGGCCGGCGAAAAATGCCGTGGTGCGCGCCAGCGCTAGCAGGTGCTGCGCCGAGCGCGGCGAAGCCCCATGAAGGATCATTTCCTTGACCACAGGTAGGCTCGTGGGCTCGCTATTGCGGGTCGCTCGGACGATGCGCACGACATATTCGCGCAAAGCGTCGCTCACATAGGTCCTGCTGACCAGTCGGCGATAACGAACGACATCGCCGGGAGCCATCAGGTGATCCACGGAGATTTCGCCAAGTTTCAGATTGAGCATGGCGGTCTCGTCGCTGTGCGAAGGATAATCCACCTGGAGCTTTAGGGCGAAGCGATCCACCTGAGCCTCCGGAAGCGTGTAGACGCCCTCTTGCTCGATGGGATTTTGGGTCGCGAGCACCCAAAAGGGTTCTTCCAATGAATAGGTTGTTTCACCGATGGTGACCTGCCGTTCCTGCATGGCTTCCAGGAGCGCGCTTTGGGTTTTCTGCGGTGCCCGGTTGACTTCATCCGCAAGAATCAAATTGGCAAAGATCGGCCCCTTTTCGGTGCGGAAGGAACTGACCACCCGGTCGTAAATCCGCGTGCCGATGATGTCCGCCGGCAACAGGTCGGGAGTAAACTGAATGCGCTGAAATCTTGCGCTGAGGGTGCTTGCCAGGGTCATCACCGTCAGGGTCTTGGCCAATCCCGGGACGCCTTCAAGCAAAACGTGTCCATAGCCGGTCTTTTCTTCGCCGTCGCGCTTGAACGAATAGGGAATCTCAGAAAAAAGCCCGATCAGGAGGCGCCGGATGAGCCAGTCCTGTCCCACTACCACACGGTTGACTTCGGCCTCGACCCGCTGGATGGCGGCAAAAACTTTTTCCTGATTGAGTTCTGCTCTCTGTTCCATCATGGTTTACTAATAACAGTTTGAGGCTCGTATTGCAGACTGCTCAAAAGAATCTCAGAGCGCACCCTTTGACACTGTTCAGAGCTTGCCTTGAGTTCATCGAAGGGGCGATCGGTTCAGGATTCGCTGCGACGATCATTTTCCGTTCGTGCTGAGCTTGTCGAAGCATGAATCCCATTCCTAGAGCAGCCTGCTAGACTAACATTCCAAATAGTAAAAGACCGAAGGCAGCCATGAGAAATCGACGATAGGTGTCTTCATATTCAATGACCTTCCGGAAGCCCTCGATCTTTCGCTCTTGTTTCACAATCCCCGTGAAAAAGCCCTCAAGCTCCTGGCCGGTGAGCGATCGATGGGCGCTGCCGCCCGTGGTTTCGGCGATCCAACGCAAGGTTCGCTCATCGAAACGGCTCACTATTCGGTTGCCCTTGGCATCTTCTACGTATCGGACCGTGCCGTTTTCGCGCCCCATGGGAATCGGAGCGCCCTCCAGGGAACCCAGGCCGATGGTGTGAATTCTGATGCCGTGGCGGGTGGCCTCACGCACCGCGCTTTCCAGCTCATTTCCATGGTCTTCGCCATCGGACATCAGGATGAACACTTTCTTCTGACGGGCGCCTTCGGGATGAAGCTCGGCGTCCCTCGAGAGGACAGTCAAGCCGTTTTGGATCGCGCGCCCGATATTGGTTCCCGGGTTAAAAACCGAATCGTCTTTCAAGTAATTTAGATAATAGAGAATGTTCGAGGGATCCTCAGTGAGATAGGAGAGAATCAAGCTTCCCGAAGCAAAGGAGACCAGGCCAATGCGGTCCTGAGAGGGCTTGTTGCGCGCAAATCGGCCGACGATCTCCAGCGCGCGCTCCAGACGGGAGGGGGGAATATCCTCGGCGCGCATGGAGGGAGAAGTGTCGAGCAGAAAAATCACATCTATCCTTTCCGACTGGGCCATTTGTTTCTCCCGTATCAGTTGAGGTTGGGCCAGTGCCAGCACCAGTGCCACCAATGCCAGATTGATCAGCAGGTAGCGCGCTAGGTCGCGCCACAAAGGGCGCAGATGAGAAATCTTGCGTAGCGGGCTACCGGCGCCCAAGCGTCTGCGGCTATTGCGCTTGCTGAGAAAATAAAACAGCCAAAAGGGCACCAGAAAAGCGAGCACGAAAAACAGCTTGAAATACTCCGGCTGCAAAAAAACCATACAGGGTTACCCTAGCTTTTCTGGCGCGATTTCCTGCTTTTTCTCCTGGGCCGGCCGCATCTTGTCAAGAATTGATTTTACCTTCTCCCCCTCGCGCCTACCGTCCTGTTCCTTTTGCGCGAAAATCTGCTTGATGACTTCGTAGTTGTATTTTAAATCCCAATCCTCTGGCGCCGCGGCCAATCCCCTCTGGTATTCCGCCAGCGCCGATTTTAGATAACTCAGCGCTTCTTCGCCGTCCTTGCTGGCCACTGCCCGGCGAAAGAGCAGGCTACCCGTCCAGAAGGCGAAGTCGCCCCGATCTTTGATTGTCGGAGAATTATTGACTGCCTCTTCAAATTTCTCCGCAATCACCTCTTGCTCCCCCTGAGCAAAAAGCACATTCGCTTGATCAAAGATCAGCTTTTGGTAGTCGTCTTTGAGGATCTGCGAGAGCCACGGAACCGTGCGGAAAGGAGTTTCGGCCAGTGCAAAAATGGTCGCCGCTTTTTCGAGCTCGCCCTGGCGAGCCGCGGCGACGCCACGGGACATCTGCAACACCAGCCACGAGTAACCGATGAGCGCCGCCGAGCAGAGCAAAACGATCATTAAGAAAATCGGCCAGAAAATGTTCTTCATCGACGATGCTCCGTCTCACTGAGAATCTATATCCGTCATTGAATGTTTACTACCCCACCAAACGCAAAAGCAAGCAGCGAGACTTTCGCCCCTGGCTTTGGGCACCGACCTGGCCCAGAACGTAAGTCTGTCATACAGGGTTTACAATCGCCATTCCCGTGCTTAAATTTCCTTTCGAGTTCCCATTTTATGAAGGAGATGAAATGAAGCCAGCCCTTAGGCTCGTACTGGACAAAGACAGCCAAAACAACAATTCGTTTAAGCCCGCCGACCGGTCAGATGAAGCTTTGCTCGACGCCTATTCCCTTGCGGTCACAGCGGCGGCCGAGAAAGTTAGCCCATCGGTGGTCAATATCGAGGTTAGGCACAGCCCGGATAGCCAGCAAGCGTCTCCATCCCGTCGTTCCGCAGAGGCTCGTGGCAGCGGTTCGGGTTTCGTAGTGACGCCGGACGGATTTATTCTGACCAATAGTCATGTGGTGCATGGAGCGTCCAAGATTGGCGTTACGCTTGCGGACGGGCGTAACTTCGAAGCGCGCCTGATCGGAGAAGATCCGGACACGGATCTAGCGGTGATTCGCATCACCGCGTACGGCCTGGTGCCGGCTCAGCTGGGCGACTCGAAATCGATCCGTGTGGGCCAATTAGTCGTGGCCATCGGCAATCCCTACGGCTTTCAGTGTACAGTAACCGCCGGCGTGGTGAGCGCCCTCGGCCGCTCGCTTAGATCACAGTCCGGCCGTTTGATCGACGACGTCATTCAAACGGATGCGGCGCTCAACCCGGGCAACTCCGGTGGCCCGCTGGTGACTTCGCGGGGAGAAGTTATCGGCGTCAACACGGCGGTTATCCTGCCGGCCCAGGGTCTATGCTTTGCCACCGCAATCAACACGGCGAAGCATGTCGCCGGCTTGCTCATACGGGACGGCAAAGTCCGGCGCGGACAGCTCGGGGTTGCCGGCCAAAACGTTGTGCTCCATCGCCGTCAAGTGCTGCTGCACAACCTGGCCGTCTCAAGTGGCGTTCTGGTGGTTTCTCTGGAACCGAATGGACCCGGCTATCGCGCCGGACTCCGAGAAGGCGACGTCATCGTGGCTTACGGAAACCATCCGGTTGCGAGTATTGACGATTTGCACAAGTTCTTGACCGAGGAGCAGGTGGGAGCAAAGGTCGAATTGACGGCGCTACGCGGGGGCGACAAGACGGTGTTGGACGTTGTCCCTGAGGAGTCCCAGCGGCAGGCCAAAGCACCGTAGCTTTCTATTCGGCTTCGACCTCGGCCGCCTCTTTGAGGCGGCGCTGGCGCACCGCGTCTGCCAGGGTATCGAGGAGCCCGCGGCTGTCTTCCCAGCCGACACAGGCGTCGGTGATGCTCATGCCGTAGACCAATTCTTTCCCCGGCACCAAATCCTGGCGGCCGGCTTTGAGGTGGCTCTCGACCATTACGCCGCAGATCCGGCCTTCACCGTTGCTGATCTGACCGGCCACGCCGTGACCAACTGCCAGTTGATTCTGCGGGTCCTTGCCGCTGTTGCCGTGGCTAAAGTCGATCATGATCCGCGCCGGGATGCCGGCCTCGGCCAGGCTCTTGGCCGCGGCGTCGACGCTGGCTGCATCGTGATTGGGCTGCTTACCGCCGCGCAGGATGACGTGGCAATCTTCGTTGCCGGTGGTGGAGACGATGGCGGAATATCCATCCTTGGTTACCGACAGGAAATGATGGGGAGCCTGGGCTGCGCGGATCGCATCGAGGGCGATTCTAACGTTGCCGTCGGTGCCGTTTTTGAATCCCACCGGGCAGGACAAACCGGAAGCGAGCTCGCGGTGCACTTGACTCTCCGTCGTGCGCGCGCCGATGGCCCCCCAGGAGACGAGGTCGGCCAGATATTGCGGGGTGATCATGTCGAGAAACTCGGAGCCCGCCGGCATGCCGCTCTCGTTAAGCTCGAGCATCAGGTGACGCGCGATTTGCAGCCCTTCGTTAATGTGGAAGCTACCGTCCAGTTTGGGGTCGTTGATGAGTCCCTTCCAGCCCACGGTGGTGCGCGGTTTTTCAAAATAGACGCGCATTACCACCAAGAGGTCCGCCGCCAATTGGTTCTTCGCTTCCATCAGTTTGCCGGCATATTCCTTGGCGGCCTTCGAGTCGTGAATCGAGCACGGACCCATGATCACGAGCAAGCGGTCGTCCGCGCCGTGCAGAATCCGGTGAATGGCCTGCCGTGTTTCCCATACTGTTTTTGCCGAGTTGTGCGTGATGGGAAAATCACGCAGAACTTCCGCCGGCGGCAAGAGTTCCTTTATTTCCTTGATTCGTAGGTCGTCGGTTCTGTATTCCATGTCGAAGCCTCAAATCCAGAAAAACCTTATTATAATAGCAGAACCATTAGGAATCTAAAGTCGCTAATAGCCAATGCAATCGACATCAGAAATCAGTCGTTGCCGATGCCCGCTGGGGGCGTTTGTACTGCGTTGAAGGAAGAAGGATTAAAAATATTCCTTATAGAAAACCTGCTAATCCTCAAGGGTGAGTCTCCAGGCGGACCAGGCCGGCGCCTATGCAATACCGTAGCGCTGCTGTTTCATTTCCTTTTGATGGATTCAAAAAAACCCTCACGTTCCAATTCATCGATCACTGTTTCGTCAACGAACTGGCCCGCGTTGAAATCCCCGATCCCGTCCTTGGAGACCAACTCGACGGCATTGCGCAAACCTTGTCGATTCAGCCGCGGCGGGAAGGAGAATTTGCCGGCAATATCGTCGTAGGTTGCATCTAAGCTTTTGGCATCTTGCTGCTTGAGATACTTCTTATAGATGTGAGTGCCCGTGTCTTTGGATTGCATCAATCTATATATCGCTTCGCTGTATCCCGCCATGAACTGCTTTACCACGGCCCGTTTCTTCTGAAGAAAACCGCGGTTGACCGCGACCACCGTCATCGGAAAAGCGGCTTGCATGTCACCTAGGTGCGCTAAAATGTTAAGTCCCAATTTCTGGGCCTCAAGCGTGTAAGGCATAGACAATAGAGTTGCGTCGAGACCTCGGTTTGCGAGCGCAATCAGTCGACTCGCTGTGTCGCCGCTCCGGATTAGAGTCACTGCCTGACGAGGGATGCCCCATTCCTTCAAAGCCAAAACCACGGCAAGCTCGTTGGATCCACCGAAGTTGACGATCCCAATTCTTTTGCCCGCCAACTTGGAGGGATGATCAATCCCCTTCTGCGTCACCAAACTAAAAGGGAACTTGTTGAGCGCGGCGCCGATAATCGCCACGTTTCCTCCCTGCAGCCCAACACTGATCGGCGGTGTTGCCGACGCTAAAGCGAAATGAGTATAGCTTGACAAAAGCGCCTGCATGGATTGTGTCCCGCCGGCGATTAGAACGATTTCCGGGTTGAGGTTGTATTTGGGGAAGAGCTTCAACTCGGAGAACGCCCACAAGGGCCCCTGAAAGCCAGAAATACCGCTGTACGCCACGACTATGTTTTCATTGGGCTCTGCTGCGCCGCGGCTCAGCAAAAGAAAAAAGGCTGTCGTGATGATGGAAATCAAGCAGAAGAATTTAGTTAGCACTGCAGGTTTCCTCGACTATTGCATGGTCCTTAGATTGATTTTCATAATCCCCAGTTCTTGTCAAGGTTGTCTCGATTCTGTGTTGTCGCAAAAGTTTACTCCTCTCGGCATTTGATGTCGCATATCGTAAGCAACGTCGCTTGGTCAGGTTAGCGGCGAGATGATTCGCTATGCTGAGACTTATGGACTCTTGAATGTGGTTGGGCAAATTGCAGTAGGGGTTAACGCCCAACAGAATTACTTTACTAACGACAAATCCGACATCGCGTTGACACACTATAACGGATCTGTTATTCGGCTGGCGTCTCGACGAGGAATTGTCTGCTATGTATGATTTGCGCTACTGGCTCCAAGAAGTTGAAGGTTTAGGGTATCTCAAACGAGTTCAAGGAGCGAATCCCCACCTCGAAATCGGAATCATCACGGAGCTAAACTGCCGGCGCAAAGGACCGGCGCTTCTGTTTGATGAGATTCCCGGTTTTCCAGCAGGCCGGAGAATTCTCACCGGAACGATTCTTGACGCACCGCGCCTTGGATTAACTCTTGGCCAGAGGGGCGTCAGTTCGAGTGAGGAACTGGTGGCTCGACTCGAGGGGAAGATGACCGAGTATGAGCTAGCGTCTTCAAAATTCCCGCCTCGTGAGGTGAACCAGGGGCCGGTTCTCGAGAATCAGCTTTTCGGTGACGATATTGATCTCCTGAAGTTCCCCGCGCCCAAATGGCACGAGCATGATGGCGGGAACTATATCGGTACAGGTTGCGTGGTCATGACCAGAGACCCGGATTCCGGACAGGTAAACCTCGGTTGTTACCGGGTCATGGCGCAGGACGAAAAGAACGTCACCGTGCAAATCTCCTCCGCCCATCACGGCGCCATCAATCTCAAGAAGTACCGGGATAGAAATGAGCCGGCACCGGTGGCCGTGTCTTTTGGCCATCATCCCATCTATCTCGTGATCGGTGGACTCGGTGTTCCTTATCGAGTTTCTGAGTATGCCTATCTAGGCGCGATGTTCGGAGAGCCGGTTCCGGTGGTGAGCGGCAAGATGACTGGGCTCCCTATCCCGGCCGACAGCGAGTTTGCCATCGAGGGGTTTTGCCTGCCGAACCAGTCGCGCAACGAAGGTCCTTTCGGCGAATTCACCGGTTACTACGGTTCGGGAGAGGAGCAAGAGCCGTTGCTCGACGTAAAAGCCGTGTACTTCAGAAACGACCCGATCAACTTGGGATCGCCTCCGGGTCGCCCGCCGCACGACTATTCCTATATGTATTCTTTGATCCGATCGGTGATGGTCAAAGAGTCACTGGTGCGGGATGGAGTACAGGACGTGCGGGGAGTCTGGTTCCATGAGGTGGCGGGTGTCAATTTCTTTGCGGTAGTATCGATCAAGCAGCGCTTTCCGGGACACGCAAGGCAGGCCGCTTATTTGACGGCGCAGTGTCAGGCGGCCGCCGGTCATCTCGGCCGATACGTGGTCGTGGTGGATGACGATATCGATCCGTCGAACCTTGCGGATGTCGTTTGGGCCATGGGCACCCGAACGAATCCGGAAGCGGACATCGATCTTGTCCGCAACACGTATTCGAGTACGCTGGACCCAATCTATCCTAAAGGCCCGCGGAAATTTTTCGGCTCCCGCGCGATCATCGATGCGACTCGGCCCTACGACTGGATCGAGGATTTTCCCAAAGTCGCCGAGTCGAGCGCAGAGGAGAAACAAAAAGTAATCAAGAAATGGAAGGAGTTGTTCAGCTAGTGAGTCTGAAGATCCGGAAGAGCAAAAAGGCAGCTAAAAACTCCCCGGTTTTTGACGGGAGCACATCAGGAAGTTGAGAAGAACATTGCCAAGGAGGCGAGGATGATTACGCTGGATGGAGAAAAGATAGAAGTTATCGACGCTCATTCGCATATGGGCTCAAGAAACAAGTTGGCGGTCCACCAGATCCCCCGTATCATGAATTTCACCGCAGAGGACATGATCGCTTCGATGGATGAGGCAGGGGTTGATAAAGTGGCGACATTTGCCATCGGCGCGGGTGAGCCCGTGGATTACCGCGACACCAACAGCTACATCGCAGACTCGATGAAGAAGTATCCCGACCGGATTATCGGATTCATTCGTCTCAATCCCGCCAAAGGTCCGAAAGATACTTTGAAGGTGTTGGAAGAGGGGGTGAAGCTGGGCCTCAAAGGAATTAAGATTCACCCGCTGATCGAAAAATGCCCGGCGAACGACAAAGAAAACGTTTATCCTCTAATGGAGGCGGCGCAACATCACGGGCTCCCTGTGCTATTTCATTGTGGCCTGGGCGAGGATGCGAGTCCCAAACGTATCGCTGAGGTGGCAAAAGACTTTCCGAAATTATCGGTGATCCTGGGCCACTCGGGTGTCATAGAGGGCGTCCGGGATGCCATCGACGCGGCCAAAAAATACGAAAATCTTTCAATGGATAGTTCCGCCGTCGGATGGCTGCCGTTTTTTTGTGAAACGATTTCCTGGGCAGGCATCGACCGGGTGATGTATGGTTCGGATCATCCTTTCAATCCGATGGATTGGGAAGTGGCCAAGATCGTAAAACATGCCCAGAAACATTTGAAACTGCAGATCGAAGATTTGCGAAAGATTATGGGAGGAAACCTGAAGCGCCTTCTCGGTATTTCCTGATCTCACACGAACTTCGGCGACTGCATTCTTGAGACAGTTTGATTTTCAATTATTTGCTAAATCAATGGCCTGGAATTTTCAAATTCAGGGCTGGGCGGTGCGCGGTCAGCCGTCCCGGCACAACCAGGTAATTGACAAAGAAAGAGACGGGAACAATGGAGCCCAAAATTTCAACGCAGCCGATTGCGGAAAAAAAGAGCTCATACCGAAAGTGGATTGAAACCGAAGGCATACCGCTGATGGAGGGATTCTTCATCGAAGATCTCAAAACTATGTCGCTTTACCCGTGGGACCGCAAGGGCGGCTTGGGAGCCCGGATCTGCCTGGAAGGCACCGGCGAGACCAACGACTCCTATGTCTGCGAAATTCCGCCGGGCAAGAGTCTCAAACCCCAAAGGCACCTCTTTGAAGAGTTGATCTACGTGGTGAGCGGCCGGGGTGCCACGACCATCTGGCAAGACGGCGGAACGAAGCGCAACTTCGAATGGCAGGAAGGTTCGCTCTTTTCACCGCCGCTTAACAGCTGGTATCACCACTTTAACGGCAGCGGCGATCAGCCGGTGCGTTACTTCGCGGTTACGAGCGCACCCCTCATGATCAACCTGCTGCACAATGTGGATTTCATCTTTAACTGCGATTACGTGTTCAAAGATCGGTACGATGACCAGGCGGACTACTTTACCGGCGAGGGAACCTGGTACGCCGGCAGGATATGGGAAACTAACTTTGTCCCTGACGTGAAAAATCTTAAATTGCTCGAGTGGAAGGAACGCGGCGCCGGCGGCTCGCAGGTGCGCTTCGAGATTTCCGAGAACACGATGTGCGCCCATGTCTCGCAGTTTCCCGTGGGCACTTACAAAAAGGCCCATTTTCACGGCCCCGGCGCGCACGTGGTCATTCTTGGGGGTCAAGGCTACTCTCTCATGTACCCACAGGGGCAACCGATCCAACGGTATGATTGGAAGCCTGGAAGCATGATCGTGCCTCCGGCCAACTGGTTTCACCAGCATTTCAATTCCGGCAATGGTCCGGCGCGCTATCTGGCGCTTCGCTGGGGCAGCAGAAAATATTACGGGATTACCGGAGAAACGTCGTCAAAGACCGACCTGGATGTGAAGCTTGGCGGCAATCAGATCGAGTATGAAGACGAAGACCCCATCGTGCGGCAGATGTTTGAAGAAGCCTGCGCCAAGGCGGGTGTGAAAAGCCAGATGGAGAAGTATTATGCTGCGAAAGCGTAACTTGCATAGCAAGCTGGCCTTATTCGTATTATTCGCTTCGCTGCTTTGGGGCGTCAAAGCCGGCGCGGCAGAGCTAAGGCGAATTACTTTGGGCTATTCCAGTATCGGACCCATGGCCACCGGCTTTTGGATGGCGAAGGAGATCGGCGCCTTTGAGAAGCACGGGATTCATGCAGAGCTCATTTATATCTCCTCCGGACCCGTGGTTATCCAGGCTCTCATCGGCGGAGATCTGCAGGGAGGAAGCGCGGCGACCAACGCTGTCATCAATGCAATCTTGAACGGAGCACCTATCCTCGGTGTGGCGGGAACCTCTAATCGGCCCTATCATCGACTCTACGTGCAGCCGGAAATCAACCGGCTCGAAGACCTGCGAGGCAAGACCCTGGGGGTCACGCGGTTCGGCGCCATCACGGATAACCTGACGCGGATCTTGCTCCGGAAGAACAACCTGGAGAACGCGGTAACCGTTCGGCAATTGGGGGCGAGCGCCGCGGTGGGAGCGGCATTCCAGCAGCGGGTAATAGCCGGCGCCGTCACTTCCGACCTTCGTGTGGGAACCAAACTGCCGGCAAAGATTCTCGTCAATCTCGTTGACTTGGGGATTCCCTATTCGATGCAATTGATCACGGTGTCGCGCGATTATTACCGGCGTAATCCGGAAGTCGTGGAGGGGATGATCAGAGCCTACGCCGCAGGCGTGGCTGCCTTACATGATCAAAAAGAGAGAGCACTCAAAGTGATCGCCAAGTATTCGCGCCAGGCTGACGCCCAGGGTATCGAAGAGCATTACCGCGACTCGGTAGCCAATCTCGACCGCATCCCCCGCGTCGAGTCGGAAGCGATCGCGACGATCCTGGAGTTCATGGGGAAGCCAGGGATTCCTCGCGAGACCTTTGTTGACGATTCCATCGTCGAACGGATGTCACGCGAGGGCGGCTTCGATAAAAAGAAGTAACGCGCCGATCCAAAACAGCACTCAGAGCAAATTGCTGTCAGATGTTTTGCCCCGTGCGATGCTAGATTGACGCCACGTTCCCCTTTCTTTCGATGCAAGAAACTCTCTCGATGAGATAGGCTAGATTAGAAAGCCCGACCCCGTGACCGACCGACCCCCGGCGCCGGTCAAATAAGCTGGAATGACCTGCAGTTGTAGATTACCTTTGTAAGGTTTCGCGACCCACAGCTGCGAGCAGAACTGCGGATAAGACAAGCAGCGGCGCGTAGGCCAAGAACGGCACACCGGGGCCGAAACTATCGGCGAGAAAGCCGCCGAGCAGTGGCGCGCCGACGCCTCCCATTTCGGCAATCGTGCGCCGTGCGGCTTGCAGCCGCCCGCGGGCGCTTGCCGGCACAACATCATAAGTGGACGTGGCCAACGATCCCAACGATAGTCCGTTGGCAATGCCGAGAAACGCAAGCAAGATGGCCAGCTGGAGGAATGTCTCAGAGAAAGGAATGAGCAGAAAAGCCAGAGCAGGAATTCCAGTGCTCGGCACTGTTGCCCATTTTCTTCCAACCTTGTCGATGACGAAGCCGGCGGGCAGGATCATGGCAAAAACGGTGGCGCCGAAAATCGAAAACAAGAAGCCCACTTCCTTCGGCGTCAGGTTGAGCTGAGAACTGGCGTAGAGGGGTACGATGCTCTGAGTCGTGACCCGGTGAACGAAACTGGTGAACGTGGCAAATACCAACACGGCATAGGTCGCCCGGAGATCCGGTTGAATCTGATTAAAAAGATCTCTCAGGCTGCGCAGCCGGTCGAGTACCGCCGAAAGCCCCCAGCCCTTTATGGAGTCTTCTAGATTAGAATGAGACTCATGAGAGGATCGCGAGTTCTGAACCGAAAGCCCAATGATTACGGATAGCGCGGCGCATGCCGCGTAGGCGACGAATATGGCTCTGAAGCCCGCAGTTTCGACGAGCATGCCTCCGAGCAGGGGACCCAAAGCGAAACCCAAGTAGTTGACGCCATGAAAACCGCTGAGGATTCTGCCGCGCTGGTCCGGGCGGGCGAGATCAATGCCGGCCACCTCCCGAGCGATGACCCAGACACTCTCTGAGACGCCGATCAAGACGACCAACACCAGGATCAAACCGAACCAGGGCATGCCAGCCGCCAGGAGTCCCGCGATGCAACTTAGTGCCGGGCCGGCAATCAGCGCGGAGCGCGTGCCTAGCCGATCGAGGACTACGCCGGCGACCGGCAAGCCGACAAATCGTCCCAGCGCCAATGCCGTAATGATTTGCGCGGCGGTGCCGGCGGAAATGCCAAAAGATTTTGCCAATACCGGGAGGGCCGGAACGATCATCGACCACATCCCCGCCAGCAAGGTGCTGGTATAAAGCGTGACGAGACCCCGGGTTGTGGGGCTAAAATTCAGCGAGAGGGCCATGGGTTTTAGGTGCTTGGAATGTATCGTTCGGGACCGGGTCAGTTTGGCTCAATGTAGAACGGCAACCAAGAGAAAATCTTTCTCCTTTGCCGGCCGCCGGTGAGCCGATGGCAAGGTCATGGTGCTAAAAGTCCGCATTCCCTGGCGTGCGCGGGAACGGAATCACGTCGCGGATGTTTTTGAGACCGGTCAGATACATCATCATTCTTTCAAGTCCCAAACCGAAGCCAGAGTGCGGCGCCGAACCATAGCGACGCAAGTCGAAATACCACCAATATGCTTTTTCATCCAATCCGCTGTCACGGAGCCGTTGCAGCAGCACGTCGTGGCGGTCTTCGCGCTGGCTGCCGCCGATAATCTCGCCGACTCGGGGAACCAAGACGTCCATGGCCCGCACGGTTTTGTTGTCGTCGTTGACGCGCATGTAGAAAGCTTTGATGTCCTTTGGGTAGTCTGTAACGATCACCGGTTTCTTGAAAAGTTCTTCCGAGAGAAACCGCTCGTGCTCGGTTTGCAAATCGACGCCCCAGTCCACGGGAAATTCCCAAGTTTTTCCGGACTTCTTGAGCTCTTGAATCGCGTCGGTGTAAGTGATGTGGCCGAATTTCGATTCGGCGACGTGTTCCAGGGTGCTGAGCACGGTTCTTTCGATCCGCTCATTGAAGAACTCGAGATCTTCACGGCAGTGTTCCAGCACATAGCGAATGATGAACTGCAAGAACTCCTCTGCCAGGGCCATGTTGTCTTCCAGCTCGTAAAACGCCATCTCCGGTTCGATCATCCAGAACTCGGCCAAGTGGCGCGGCGTGTTGCTGTTCTCGGCCCGAAACGTAGGGCCGAACGTGTAGACCTTGGAAAAGGCCAGGGCGAAGATCTCTCCTTCCAACTGCCCGCTGACGGTGAGGTAGGCGGGGCGGCCGAAGAAATCTTGCTGCCAGTCGACGTTGCCTTCGCCAGTGCGGGGCGGGCTCGCCATATTCAAAGACGTCACGTTGAACATTTGCCCTGCGCCTTCGCAGTCGGAAGTCGTGATGATGGGTGTTTGGACATAGATGAAATCGCGCTCTTGGAAGAAGGTGTGGATCGCGTGGGTCAGAGCGTTGCGCACCCGAAAGGCCGCGCCGAAGGTGTTGCTGCGCACCCGCAGGTGACCGATCTCGCGGAGAAACTCCAGGGTGTGGCCTTTCTTCTGCAGGGGATAGGTGGCCGGATCCGCGCTGCCATACACTGAAATTTCACCGACCTT
>Ga0105347_1000425_pt1 | contig 19982 bp, 20 predicted proteins | sample EasRivMeERMLT890_FD_89677 | JGI IMG/M metagenome (GOLD analysis project Ga0105347, IMG submission 89677) | Soil microbial communities from meander-bound floodplain in the East River, Colorado, USA - East River MetaG ERMLT890 | ecosystem: Environmental > Terrestrial > Soil > Floodplain | place... | reverse complement strand
TCCATCGGATCCGAGTAAATCAGGCATCCGACCGCGCCATGTTCGGCGGCGACCTTTGGCTTGATCCCCCGCCACGACGCGCCATAGCGCGCAATGACGATCGCCCCTTTCACCGAGATACCGCGTCGATCGAGTAGGCGTTGAACGACGGCAGCTGCTCCGTCTTCTGACCCGAGGTCGGGTCGACGGCAACCGGCGGCTCATCGAGCTTCAGCGTAAACGCCGCCGGCGCGACCATTTCGACCAGCCGCTCTTTGGGGGTCGGAAAGAGGACGTCGTAAGTCTCGAGGCGCGCATCCCAGCCCCACTCCTTGAACTTCGAGAGGATCCACTCCGCATTGTCCTTGTCGTAGGCGGACCCGAGGTGGTGCGGCCGCGCGCTCATTCGCTTCATGTACTCGCCGATGTTCTTTGCCTCGGGGATCGCGCGAAACTTCGCGTCCCAGCCCTGCGTCTGGGCCAGCAGTGGCAGTGACAACGCGCCAATCGCGGCAATGATTGCGCCGGCGAACGCGAACAAATTGATTCTTCGTGTCCGTCGTGACCTTCGTGGTGTGTTTATTTCGTCTTCCATACCTGCTGAATCCATGGCACGGCCTGGCGCAGGCCGTCGACGAAGCGGTTCGTCTCGTAGTGCGCGATACCCGTCAGCACGACGATCCGCGCGTTGAGCCCCTGCTTCTTGAGCTCGGCGATGCGCTGCTCGGTCGGGCCGATCGGATTCGTCTGGTCGTTGCGTGAGTGCACGGCGAACACGGGCACACGCCAGGTGGCTGCAGACGACGTCGGGCGGCCGGATACGGGCACGGCGGCGCTGAACCGTTCGGGATACTTGTCAGCCCAGTACCACGTCCCGGCGCCGCCCATGCTGTAGCCAGTGACGATCATCTTTTTCTGATCGATTGCGTAGCTCTTCTCGACCGCGGCGAGCAGCGCGTTGACTGCCCGCTCGTTCTGCGGACTGCCCCATCCGCCCGAGAGAGAATCCGGCGCAACTATGACGGCGCCGAGACCCTCAAGTGCCGGCTGGATGAGGATATCGAGCATCGACCGGCCGGCACCATCGGGGTTTCCGCCGAAGTGCAGCGCGAGCACCAGCGGCACCGGTTCGCCGCGGTAGCGCGGCGGCACGGAGAGCGCATAGTGAATCGTCGGCGCGCCGCTCTGTGCAAGCGTCAGATCGTGAATGCCCGGCGACAGGACGGGCACTTTGTCCTGCGCGTACGCGGACCATGTGACGCATAGCGCGATAACCGCGAAGAGTGCCGAACGTCTCATAACTTGCCTCCGTGACTCCGTGCCTCGTCTCAGTACTTTCGGAATGTGAGATTGAACCGCCCGTCAATGCCCAGTTCCGGCGGCGCCGAGCCCGGGATGATCCGCGACACGCCGTGATACCGCAGCCTCGCCGGACCACCGAACACAAACGCGTCGCCTGATTCGAGCAGCAGCGATTCGATCGGCTCGCGGCGCCGGACACCGCCAAACAGGAATCGCGCCGTGTCGCCGATCGAGATCGAAACGACCGGGAGTCCCGCCTCGATCGACTCTGGTCCTTCGTCCTTGTCCTGGTGTAAGCCCATCTTTCCGTCGGCGTCATAGTAATTGAGGATGCAGAGGTCCGGTGTGAAGTCGAATCCCGCCTCGCACCCGATGCGCGACGCGAGCGCCATCCATTCTTCCGGCACCGGCAACACTGGCGCATCGTCGTAGTCGGCACGCGTCGACTCGTACTTGTATGTGAGCGCGTTCCAGTGGCGGCCGAGGCAGACCATCCGGACGCGCATCCTGCCGCCGCCGCGCACGGTCGGCACGTAGCCGCCCGCCGGACCATCCATGATCGCGCGACACCGATCGACGAGTGACCGTTGCTCCGTGAGCGAGAGGACATGCCGAAACCACGTGGCGCCGTCCGCAATCGCAACAACTTCGCGCTCGCGCGCCGCGAATGGAATCTGGCCTTGAGTCACTGCTATATGATGGATCTTGTCAATCTCAACGCTCAATGCTCAAGGCCCGATGCTCAACCTTCCGCATTGGGCATTCGGCATTGCGCATTGGGCATTCGTCCCGCTGACCAACCATCAACTGAAATGGGCTTCCCCGGTTTCCATCCGCTTGTCGCTCGCTGGTTTCGCGAGACCCTTGGTGCTCCGACTTCCGCGCAGGAGCGCGGCTGGGCCGCCATCCGCGACGGGCGTCACACGCTCATCGCGGCGCCGACCGGCTCCGGCAAGACACTGGCGGCGTTTCTGACGGCCATCGACGATCTCATTCACGAAGGACTGCAGGCGCCCCTGCCGGATGAGGTCCGCGTTGTCTACGTCTCGCCGCTGAAGGCGCTGAGCGCCGATATCCACAAGAACCTCGCGGAGCCCAGGCAGGGCATCCGCAAGCTGGCGGCATCGCGTGGCGTCGAAGCACCGCGCATCACGGCGGCCGTGCGGACAGGCGACACGACACAGTCGGAGCGGGCAGCGATGCTCCGGACTCCTCCGCACATCCTGGTGACGACGCCGGAGTCGCTGTATCTGTTGCTCACGTCGGCACGCAGCCGCGAGATGCTGCGGACCGTCCGCACGGTCATAGTCGATGAGATCCACGCCGTGATCGGTGGTCGCCGCGGCGCGCACCTGGCGTTATCGCTGGAGAGACTCCAAGGAATCGTAGAGGCGGACCTTCAGGTCCGCCCGGGCGACCGTCCCGTGCTCCAGCGCATCGGCCTCTCCGCAACGCAGAAGCCGATCGACGAAGTCGCGCGTTTTCTCGTCGGAAATCGTTCGGCGGACCTGGAAGGTCCGCCCCGCACTGTCGAGTACTCTGCCTCGCGGCGCACTGTCGAGTACTCTGCCTCGCGGCGCACTGTCGAGTACTCTGCCTCGCGGCGCGGACCTTTCAGGTCCGCGGCAATCGTAGATGAGGGCCATCGCCGCGAGATCGACCTGGCGGTCGAGATCCCTCGCTCACCCCTCGATGCCGTCATGTCGAACGAGGTGTGGCAGGAGTACTACGACCGGCTCACCGAGCTGATTTCCGAGCACAAGACAACGCTGATCTTCGTGAACACGAGGAAGATGGCGGAGCGCACGGCGCGGCACCTCAGCGAGCGGCTTGGCGAGCACGCGGTCACGGCGCATCACGGAAGCCTGTCCAAGGAGATCCGGCTGGACGCGGAGCATCGTCTGAAGACAGGCACGCTCAAGGCGCTCGTCGCCACCGCGTCGCTGGAGCTCGGGATCGACATCGGCCATGTTGATCTCGTCTGTCAGATCGGATCGCCCCATCGGATTGCGACGTTGCTCCAGCGTGTCGGCCGATCCGGCCATACGATCGCCGGCACGCCAAAGGGACGGCTGATGCCGGTCTCTCGCGACGACCTGATCGAATGCGCCGCTCTTCTGCGAAGCGTTCGCCTGGGTGAGCTCGATCGCATCGTTACGCAGGACGCGCCGCTCGATGTGCTCGCGCAGCAGATTGCCGCGGAAGTCGCGACCACCGAGTACGGCGAGGACGAGCTCTTTGCGTTCGTGCGGCGGGCGTGGCCGTATCGCTCGTTGTCGCGCAGCGATTTCGACGCGGTCGTCGGCATGCTGGCCGACGGCTTTGCCACGAAACGGGGACGGCGCGCGGCGCTCGTGCATCGAGATGAAGTGCACGCAGTGCTCAGGGGACGGCGCGGGACGCGGATGCTCGCCCTTACTTCCGGCGGCGCGATCCCGGAAGTCGCCGATTACCGTGTCGTGGTCGAACCGGACGACACGTTTGTCGGCACGCTGAACGAGGACTTCGCGATCGAGAGCAACGCGGGCGACGTGTTTCAGCTCGGCAACACCTCGTGGCAGATCACGCAGGTAGTGGCGGGTAGCGTGCGCGTCAGAGATGCGCACGGCGCGCCGCCGACGATCCCGTTCTGGCTTGGTGAGGCTCCCGCACGAAGCGACGAGCTTTCGCGGGCGGTGTCCGATCTTCGCAAAGATGCAGAAACCGTCCTCAGCGCCGCGGACAATCTGGCGGCCTGGCTCGAGACCGAGAGCGGCCTTTGCCCCGGCGGCGCCGAACAGGCCGCCAGCTATCTGCTCGACGGACGTGCGGCTCTGGGCGTAATCCCGACGCAGGAGACGCTCGTGCTCGAGCGCTTCTTCGACGAATCGGGCGGCATGCAGCTCGTGCTGCACGCGCCATTTGGAAGCCGCATCAACAAGGCGTGGACCCTTGCGCTCCGCAAGCGGTTCTGCCGGCAGTTCAACTTCGAGCTGCAGGCTGCCGCCACCGAGGACGCGCTGCTGCTGTCACTCGGCCCGCAGCACTCGTTCCCGCTCTCGGATGTCTTCCGTTATCTCCACCCGGCGACGACGCGCGACATCCTCGTGCAGGCGCTGCTCGACGCGCCTGTGTTCAAGACACGCTGGCGCTGGAACACAACGATCTCGCTGGCCGTACCGCGCAGTCGCGGCGGCCGCAAGGTGCCTCCACAGCTGCAGCGCATGCAGGCCGACGATCTCATGGCCGCTGTCTTTCCGGACGCAGCCGCGTGCCTCGAGAACATTCCGGGCGACCGTGAAGTGCCTGACCACCCGCTGGTGAACCAGACCGTGCGCGATTGTCTGGACGAGGCGATGGACTTCGACGGTCTCGTTGCAGTTCTCACGCGCATACACGCCGGCGAGCTGAGGTGCGTCTCGCGCGATACCCCCGAGCCGTCGGCGTTCGCGCACGAGATCCTCAACGCCAAGCCGTACGCGTTCCTGGATGACGCGCCCCTGGAAGAGAGGCGGACACAGGCCGTGCAGACACGGATGGCAAGCGACCAGGCGGGCAGCGAGATGCGTGCGCTCGACGCGGACGCTATCGAGCGCGTCCGGGACGAAGAGCGCCCCGACCCGCGCGACGGCGACGAATTGCACGATGCCCTGCTGACGGCGGGCTTCTTGCGCGACGACGAAATCACAATTCCCGCGACACCGCTCACGGGCAGCGGACGGGCGACGCGAGCAAGGATAGGGGTTAGGGGGCAGGGGGAAGGGGTTAGGGGGCAGGGGGAAGGGATTAGGGGGCAGGGGGAAGGGGTTAGTGACGCAGGTCTCGGGATCCGGGGCCCGGGCCGAGGCGCCGCGAACCTTCCGGATCCCGGATCCCGGATCCCGGATTCCGGGACTGTCGATCCCCGAGCCCCGATCCCTGATCCCTACAGGATCTGGATTGCTGCCGAACGTCTCCCTGAACTCCTGGCAGTTCACCCTGACGCTCTTCTCGATCCACCGATCACCGCACCCCCGTCGCGCGCCGCCCACGCGTGGACGCGCGAAGCCGCGGTCGTGGAGCTGCTGCGCGGGCGGCTGTCCATCGTCGGGCCAACCACCGCGCCGGCACTCGCCGAATCGCTTGCGATCACGGACGCGGATGCCAACGCCGCGCTGCTCGCACTCGAAGGGGAAGGCGCGGTCCTTCGCGGACACTTCTCCCTCGCCATCGAGGCACTCGAGTGGTGCGACCGGCGGCTGCTGTCGCGCATCCATCGCTACACGCTGAATCGCCTGCGCGCGGAGATCTCTCCGGTCACGCCGGCAGATTTCATGCGATTTCTGTTTGCGTGGCAGCACGTCGAGCCCTCGTGTCGGCTGACCGGGATCGAGGGACTGCGCGAGGTTCTCGCGCAGCTTGATGGCACGGAAGCGCCGGCGCGGGCGTGGGAACGCGATGTGCTGGCGGCGCGACTCGATCGCTACGATCCCGCGATGCTTGACATGCTGTGCTTGACCGGCACGGTTGCGTGGGCGCGGCTTTCATCCGGCCCAACACAGGTCGTCGGGGCGACACCGATCGCGCTGTTCCTCCGCGAGCATGCGGATGCATGGCTTACACTCACCAGCGGGGCGGACCCTTCGGGTCCGCCGGGCGAGCCTGAAAGGCTCGCCCGGCAAATCATCGACTACCTTCGTACGCACGGCGCGTCGTTCGCCAGCGAGCTTGCCGCCGCGTGCGACCTCAACGACGAGCAATTGCGCGCGGCGATTGCCGACCTCGTCGCCGCCGGTGCCGTCAGCTCCGATGGCTTCGCGGGCCTGCGATCGATCGTCGGCGCATCGCCGAACCACTCCTCCGCGCGACTCAATCGCGCCGACGCCTCGGGCAGGTGGTTCGCCCTGCGCGCGGAGGCGACAGATACCGTGCGTGAGGCCGCCATTGAAACGCTCGCGTGGACGCTCCTCCGCCGGTACGGGGTCGTCTTCCGCCGTATCCTTACGCGCGAGGCAATGAATGTGCCCTGGCGCGAGCTCGCCCGCGTCTACCGTCGGCTCGAAGCGCGCGGCGAGATTCGAGGCGGCCGGTTCGTGACCGGCATGTCGGGCGAGCAGTTCGCGCTGCCCGCGGCCATCGAGCAGCTGCGCGAGGTCCGGCGCTCCGCGCACGACGATCGCCTCATGACGATCGGGGCAGCGGATCCGCTCAACTTGTCGGGCATTGTCACGGGCGAGGACCGTATCCGCGTCTCCGCGTCCAATCGTCTTGTGTACCGCAACGGCGTCCCGGTCGCCGCGATGGAAGGCGACATGCTGCGGGTCCTCAGCCAGGTGGATCCGGACGTTGCCGCGGCAGCAGCGGCCGCCGCCGCCGGGCGCCGCGTGCCTGTTATCAGCGGATACGTGGGACGGCTGTAATAAGGGGACAGGGGACAGGGGACAGGGGACAGGGGGAAGGGGGAAGGGGGAAGGGGTCATGGGGAAGGGGTCAGGGGTTAGGAGGACGTTGAAAAGCGGTCCGCGTTCCAAATAACGCGTGCAGCATCCGTCCGACGATCGCGTCGGTTCGTCGACGTAGTGGGAGTCTTCCGTCGCTGCGGGTTCACGCCTGTTGCCCGATGCCTGGGTCAGCCCTAACCCCTAACCCCTTCCCCCTAACCCCTAACCCCTAACCCCTGACCCCTTACATTGGTAGGAAACGCATCTCGAACCTGCTACACTGTCGGGGTCACGTTGGTCTCGCCGCGGTTGATCTGCCTGCGTCAGTTCTAAGTCCTGCACGCTCCCAGAAGTTTCAAGCTGCTGCTTCCAACCTTTTCAAGGACTGCGCATGAGAATTTACGTAGGAAATCTGTCGTTCAACACCGGTGAAACCGAGCTCCAGACGCTCTTCGCCACCATGGGAACCGTCGATTCGGTGAAACTGGTCCGCGACCAGGCCACCGGCCGCTCGCGCGGCTTCGCGTTCGTCGAAATGACGAACGACCAGGAAGCAAACGCGGCGTGTGAGTCGCTGAACCAGCAGGAGTTCGAGGGCCGTCGCCTGACGGTCAACGAGGCGAAACCGCAGGAGCGGTCCGGCGGCAGCTACTCGCGCGGCGGCGGCTTCGGCGGTCAGAAGCGCGAAGCTCGCTGGTAAGCGAGCAGACACCTTGCACCGATTGGGCCCGCTTCCTCGTGAAGCGGGCCCACGCGGTCATCCTCTTCGACCCGCCAGCATCTCGGCCGCGACTTACCGGAGATTGACATCTCCCGGGCGCGCGGCGGCCTCGTCTGCGACACCGCTCGACATCCGGGAGAGCTGGGCTGACTACGGTTTCAGCAGCTTGAACGCGTGCGTCCATTCGTTGCGAAGAAAGCCGGGGATGCACCAGAGGATGCACAGCGGCTCGATCGCGCGCGCGGCTTCGACCGTGCCCATGTCCGCCGTCTCCCATCCGAACTGATCGAGAATCCCTTTTACGGTCCACTTGGCCGCATCGTGATTTCCACAGATGAACATCGTCGGCGGGCCGCCTTCGAAGTGTGGATTCACCATGACATCGTTCCCGACCGAGTTGAACGCCTTTACGAAACGCGCGCCGGGATACTCCCGCTGCAGCCGCTCCATCAACGAATCGTCGAGCGACGTGAAGAACTTCAGTACGCCGTGATCCGGTGGAGCGTCCGCGATCGGGTTCGTCGTGTCGATCACGACCTTGCCGTCGAGATTCGGAGCGCCGGCCTGACGAAGCGCCTCGGACGCGGCGGTTCCCTTGACGGCAAGCACGACGACGTCGGCCGACGCGGCGGCGTCGGCAAAGCTGCCGACGCCCGCCTTCGGATTCTCCGTCCGCCAGTCGGCGAGCTTCTCGACGTGGCGCGTCCCCAGCATGACGTCGTGTCCGTGCTTCAGGAAACCGGTCGCCAGTGACTGCGCGACATCCCCGGAACCGATGATGCCAATTCTCATGTCGCGTCTCGACGTCCGTTAAGGTGCATCCCGTAATTCTTTCACGCAGGCTTTTCGATACACCACGTCGTCATGCACCGCTGCTGCTGCACGTTCGTGGTCTTGATGGGATCGGCGAGCCGCGCGCCCAGCCGCGCGGTCCACTCGAGCAGCATCGCCTCGTCCACCACGAAGCGCTCCGTTCCGTCGGGCAGCCGCATGCGACGACGCGCCCTCTCGCCTAACACGCGCTCGAGGCCGATATTCGAGGCGAGCCGCGCGAAAAACAGGCCACGGGGCGCGAGCACGCGCCACATCTCGGTCACCATGCGCCCGAAATGCAACTCGTCGTCTGAGAAGTGCAGGACCGCGCTGCAGATGACCGCATCCATGGCGCCGTCGGCCCACGGCAGCTGTTCGATGGTGCCCGTGACGAAATTGGCAGCGGGGATCGCGGGCGCCAGATCCGCCGCGTGCCGCCGGACGGCATCGATGGCTCCCGCGTCGGCATCGATGCCGAAGCATTCGATGCCAGCCTTGAGCAGGTAGTGCACGTTGCGTCCGTCGCCGCACCCCGCATCGAGCACGCGAGAACGAGAGTCGAAACGTCCCCGGAGCAGCTGATCGAACAGATAGATGTCGATCTCGCCGAAGGTGGACCGCAGATCGGCGCTGACAATCATCGCGACGCAAGCTGCGACGCGATTTCCCTGATCTGCTCCGCATGCCGCGATTCGTGCGCGGCGAGAAACCCGCCCCACTGGTAGGCGTTCAGCGCGCCAAAGCGCGGATGCTCATGGATGACGTGGCTCAGCGCGAGTCCATCGGCCGCGCTGAGCATGAGGCGAAATGCCGCGCGCGCCGCTTCGGCGCGCTCCCACGCTGCGGCGGATTCGAGGCCGCGGGGATGCAGCAGATCCGGCGCCGTGCGCCGCTCGCTGCGATCCGCGAGCATCGCCTCGACGTGCGGCGGCAGCAGCGCCGGCTGGCCTTCCTCGTTCCCCAGATCCGTCCCACGCGCGTCCGCAATCTTGCTGGCGACGATGGCTGTAAACCGCTCTTCAACGAGCGAGAGATGCTCGAGGATGCCAGCCACCGACCAGCGATCCGAGCCAGGCGGCTGATCACGCAGATGCGCGGGGACGCTGTCGACCGCTGCGCGCAGGCCGGCGCGCGATCGATCGAGACGGGCGAATACGTCGGTAAGCGATGGATGCACGGGACTTCCAGCGCTAATTCAGCTCCGAAGCGGATGACGTGCTGCTCGGTCCTGCCGGCGTTGCGCACCCTCTGACCAAGCGTCTTTTTCTCATGGTCGGGATTGTAGCGAAACTCTGCGGGACGCGTCCGTCAAAGAGGTAGTAGGATCCGCCCTTCGGCATTCGCAAACGCCAGAGCTCGGAGGGAGACCATGCCCGAGATCGGTGAATACGAGTTTCAACCATCGTCAACGGAGGCGAGCGGGTCACGAGGCGGGGGACCTCGTTTCTCGCGCGCAGCGCTCATCATCGCCGGTGTCGTCGTGCTGGCGGTTGGTGGCTATCTGATGTTTGGCGGGCGCTCGTCTCCGTCAGACGCCCCAGCGCCCGCGGCGAACACCTCCCCGCAGGCCGAACGGCCACTCGGGGACGCAGCAGAGCGGATTCCTCTTCCCGCCCTCGACGACAGCGATGCGCTCGTACGGGAGCGCGTGGGCGTGCTCTCGTCGCATCCGCTCGTGTCGGCGTGGCTGGCCACCAGCGGCCTGATCCGCAATGTGGTCGTGGTGATTGACAACATCTCGCACGGCGTGACGCCGTCGAAGCATCTACGCGTCCTTCGCCCTGGCGGGGAATTCGGCGTCGTGAAGCGCGGCGATCGGCTGGTCGTCGATCCCCGGAACTACGATCGCTACTCGCGCATCGTTGCCGCGGCCTCGTCGATTGACCCGCGGCTCGCAGCGCGCACGTACGAGACGTTCAAGCCGCTGCTTCAGTCGGCCTATGACGAGCTCGGGAACCAGGAGCCGATCGACCGCGCGCTCGAGCGCGCGATTGTCGCGCTGCTGCAGGTGCCCGCCGTGGACGGTGACGTCAGGGTGGTGCAGGCGGGCGAAGGGATCGGCTACGAATACGAGAACGAGAAACTGGAAGCGCTGACCGGCGCGCAGAAGCAGCTGCTCCGGATGGGAGCGAACAACATCAGGGCCATCCAGCAACAGCTGCGCATGTTCGGACTCACGCTCGGGATTCCCGCGCAGCGCCTACCTTGACGACGTTTCTCGACGCGTGAACAAGACACGACTCGAAGCGTTCAGCGACGGGGTGATCGCGATCCTGATTACGATCATGGTGCTGGAGCTGCGCATTCCGGAGGGCGCAGACTGGGACTCGGTGCAGCCGATCGTGCCGGTGTTCCTGACCTACGTCCTGAGCTTCGTGTTTCTCGGCATCTACTGGAGCAACCATCACCACCTGCTCCACATGGCCGATCGCATTACGGGCGGGATCTTGTGGGCGAATCTCCATCTGCTTTTCTGGCTGTCGCTGACGCCGTTTGCGACCGGGTGGATGGGACGGAACCATTTCGCGCCGCTGCCGACCGCGATGTATGGTGTGGTGCTGCTGTTCTCGGCCGTCTCGTACACGATCCTTGTCAGAATGATCATCGCCGCACAGGGGCCCAGCTCACGGCTCAAAGCGGCGATCGGCAGCGACGCGAAAAGTTACCTGTCGCTGGCGATGTACGCGGCGGCGATCCCGTTGGCGTTCGTAAACCGCTGGATCGCGTATGCGCTCTATGTGGCCGTGGTGCTCATATGACTCGTGCCGGACCGCCGCATCGAGCGCCGCGTCGACGCGGAGAGCCACTCACGTCGCGCCGGCCAGATCTAGTGGCGTATCTTCCGAATTGCTGGCGGGCCGCTTCGTTGTCGCGGCCCGCAGATCGCGCTCGCAGACCTGTTGTGACTAGTACTCAATCAGTCCGGACGGCCCACTAGTTCATCGAGGTATCGGGATGCAGGACGACGAGTCAGACGGCTCACGCCATCCACTGGTCGACGCGAAGATCGCGCGAATCAGAGCGTGGTCGCCCGAGCAGCGCGCCCAGGTGGAACGGGACTGGGCGGATCTGTTTCGCGACGTTGAGGCGGCGCTTGACATGGATCCCGCGAGCGCCCCGGCGCAGGCGCTCGCCAAGCGCTGGATGACACTCCTCGAGGAGTTCGCCGGGCCGAACCAGATGCGCAACGACGATACGCAGGCGCGCTACACGCAGTGGGCCGCGTCGACTGGCGGCGACAACGCGGCACCATACGGGAATCCGCGCGTGTGGGACTTCATTGCCAGAGCGCTCGCGCGGCAGGCGTAGCCAAATCCCAAATCCCAAATCCCAAGATCCAAATCCCAAGTCCGAAATCTACTATTAACCACGAAGGGCTCGAAGAGCACGAAAAAGCATTTTTGTTTTCGTGTCCTTCGCGTCTATTCGTGTTCTTCGTGGTTACTTCCCTCATCGTTTTGATTTGGGGTTTGGGATTTGGGATTTACTAATAGGCAGCCCGCGCCCGCGGCGGGACGAGCTGCTGCACCGACTCAGGAAGCTGCGAGCGCACAAAGCTCTCGATCGCCTTGCCGTTCCTTTGATAGAGGACGCCGAGGTAGATCACCAGGATCCCGATCAGCGTGAGAACGAACGGAAACATCAGCGAGTTCTGGAACACCCGGAACGCCAGGTGTCCGATGTAGCCCATCGCCCCTATCGCTCCGAAGACGATGAATGCGCGCTGACGCAGCAGGACGGACAGGCCGATGAGGACGACGTTGATCAGGAAGTACTCGAACTTCGACAGCTCGCTCGCGCTGTTCATCATCGACAGACCGCCCCAGAAGGCCAGCAGCCCGAAGAGATATCCCCAGAACGCGAAGTCCTCGCCGACCTTGCCGCGCAGATCGACCAGGTAGGCGGCAAGCAGCACCGCAAGACCGAAGAGAACCGAGACCAGCTCGCGCTGCTGCCACGAGTAGTCCGCCTGCCCGTAGACGAGCGGCGTGAGGTCCATCGACATATACCAGAGCGCGAAAGCGACCGGCGCTGTGAGAAACGGGAAGCGTCGGAAGCGCAGCGCCACGAGGCCGGCAGCGATCGTGGCCACTTCCATGGCGAACCACCCGCCCTTCACCCAGACATGAAAGCCCGAGTAGGTGCCTGGATCCACCTGCGGCCACAGATTCAGCGCGCGCTCGAGGCCGTAAGCCGCGAGCGGCGTCATGCAGACGGCCATCGTGAACAGCAGGCCACCCGGGATGATGAGGCCCTGGCGATCCCAGAGCGTCCGCCCCGTGAGCCAAAAACAGATCGCGTAGCCGGTCGCGATCGCGCACATTGCGGCGCCGCCAAAGGCCTCCCACGCCGACGTCATGAACCATCCCATCGCACCGATGACGAGGAGCGCGCCGAAGTAGTAGGCGACATGCGCGGCATCGAATCGCGGGCGGTGCGACGCGTCACGGTGGGGCGCGCCGTCCGGTTCCGCCTGGTTCCCCAGATGCCGTTCGAGTAATGCCCAGACGTCGTCGGCCTGGTGATGCGTGATGACACCTTGTGAAGCGGCCCACTGCAGGTCGTTTCTGGTGATTTTCATATCTATTACTATCGGCTCCAGATGGAGGCGGCATGCATCGGAGCCCTGGACCAGGGAACGACCAGCACCAGGTTCATGGTGTTCGACGGCGCTGGCTGCGAAATTGCGAGGTATCAGCGCGAACACCGGCAGATCCTGCCCGGACCGGGCCTCGTCGAGCACGATCCGATTGAGATCGCCGCGCGCGTGGACGACGTCATCGCCGGCGCTCTGCGGTCGGCGGGGCTCACCGGGACGGATCTTGCGGCGATCGGCATCACGAACCAGCGTGAAACGACGGTGGTGTGGGATCCGAACACGGGACGTCCGTGGCACAACGCGATCGTCTGGCAGGACACGCGAACCGACCGCGCGGCGAGCGCGCTCGAGCCGCAGCGCGCGCTCCTGTGCGAACGAACCGGTCTTCCCCCGGCGACCTACTTCTCGTCGCTGAAGCTGCGCTGGATTCTCGATCACGTCGACGGCGTACGCGATGCCGCAACGCGTGGCGAGGCGGTCTTCGGCACGGTGGACTCGTGGGTAATCTGGAACCTGACCGGAGGCGCGGACGGCGGGCTTCACGTGACCGACGTCACCAACGCAAGCCGCACGCAGCTCATGAACCTGCGCACGCTCGACTGGGACGACGAGCTGCTCGATCTCTTTGACATCCCCAGGCGCATGCTCCCGCGCATCTACCCGTCGTCGTCGCCATCCGCGTATGGAACGACACGATCGAGCGGGCCGCTTCGCGCCACCGTTCCGATCGGAGGGGACCTTGGCGATCAGCACGCGGCGCTGGTCGGCCAGACGTGCTTCGCGCCGGGAGAAGCGAAGAACACCTACGGCACCGGGAACTTCATGCTGCTCAACACCGGCGATCGGATCGTGCCATCGAAGGCGGGCCTGTTGACGACACTTGGGTATCGGTTCGAGGGCGCGCCTGCCGTCTATGCGCTGGAAGGATCGGTTGCCGTCACGGGCGCGGCGGTGCAGTGGCTGCGCGATCAGCTCGAGATCATCCCGACGGCGTCCGACATTGAAGCGCTCGCCGCATCCGTGCCTGACAGTGGCGGGATCTATTTCGTGCCGGCGTTCTCCGGTCTCTTCGCGCCGTACTGGCGTCCCGACGCGCGCGGCGCCATCGTCGGCCTCTCGCGCTTTCACACGAAGGCGCACCTGGCGCGCGCGACACTCGAAGCGATCTGTTTCCAGACACGCGACGTGCTCGACGCGATGACGCAGGATTCCAGCGTGCGCCTCGATGTCCTCAAGGTCGATGGCGGCGCCACAATGAACAATCTCCTGCTGCAGCTCCAGGCCGACATCCTCGGCGTCCCCGTCGTTCGGCCGATCGTGACGGAGACGACGGCGCTCGGCGCAGCGTATGCGGCGGGCCTGGCGGTCGGCCTCTGGAAGGATCCGGAATCGCTGCGGAAGAACTGGAAGGCCGATCGGTGGTGGGAGCCGCGGTGGAGCGCCGACCAGCGCGAAGAGGCCTATCGCGGCTGGCGCAAAGCCGTTGAACGATCACTTGATTGGATCGACGTCTAATCTAAAGCGAATTTCACTACCACGTACCACCGAGACACAGAGAAATTCATTCTGGTTTTGCCTCGGTGTCTCAGTGCCTCGGTGTTCCGTCGTAGGGAAAAGCAGCCTGGCTCAATGCCGCTTGAAGTACTGAACCGCGCGCTCATGCTTCTCCGCAGCTGAGCGGCTTCCGAAGGTACCGAGGTTCCTGCGCCGTCCCGTCTTCGAGTCTTTCTTGCGCGAGTAGAGCCGGTATTCGCCTGACTTGAGCTTGCGGATCATCGAACCCTCCTCGTCAGCCCATTCAAGCAGGCTGCCAGCTCGGCCTGCACCGACATTCCAGGGTTCCTGATATGCCGAGCACGCGCGATCGGCGCGTTGCGCGAGTTACTGCGGGATGCGGTGCTCGACCATAGGCAGCGTGAAAGTCGTAGGACCGATCGAAATGTACAGCTCGCCGTGTGTCACCGAGATCGACAACGACGTGCGCCGATCGATCAGCGCGACGATCTGGTCGAGTGTCCCGCGGTCGAAGGCGCGGATCGGGATCTCGCTCCCGCGATGGATCTTCGCGCCCGACAACTGCGCCATCATCTGCCGCGTGTCGCGATGCGTGTAGACCGCTACGCGGCCGGCATGCTTGCTGCCGCGGTGCAGGCGGGCGGCATCGGGCATTCCGACTTCAATCCACGCCGTGACACGCCCCGTCAGGTCCCGCACGAGAAGCGCCGGTTCGTCGCCGGACGACACGCCTTCGGTGAGCGAGATTCCCTCCTGATACTCGAGGCAGTACGCGAGCACTCGCACGAGCATGTACTCCGCGGTCTCGGAAGGATGTCGCGCCACGCGCAGCTCGAGCGTCTCGTAGACACCGCGATCCATGTCAGCAAGGTCGATTGAGAAGTTGTAGATGGTTGCCGCTTCCGCCATGGTGTCAACGGGCCACAGAGAAACAGAGGGTGAGCCTCTGTGGCTTGTCTCGCATCGATGCTACGCGATGATGAGAGCCATCAGCGTGTGGGTTGGCTTGAGCCAGCCCGGCGGCTCGCCGCGCCGTAGCGCAACGCGCGAAGGCGGCTTGCCGCGCCGTAGCGCCGCGCGCGAAGGCCGATGGCGATACCATGTTGCTCACGATGACACCATCCGACTGCATCCTGTTCAGCGGCGGCGCCCCGGGCGCGGAGGCGACGTTCGGCGCATGCGCCGAGCGCCACGGCATCGAAGAAGTCAACTTCACGTTCGACGGGCACAGCATCGATCGGCACCGCGGCGTGCGCATGCTCAATCACGAGGAGCTGCTCGCGGGTGACGTCAGCCTCGAATACGTGTCGCGGCTGATGCATCGGCGGTACACAGACAGCCCGGCGCTGCGCCGGGTGCTGCAGACGCTCTGGTATCAGGTGAACAACGGGCAGGAGATCTACGTGATCGGCGCCATCCAGGACGATGACACTGTGCGTGGGGGCACGGGATGGGGCGCGGAGTTCGCCAAGCTGTGCAACAAGCCGCTCTTCGTCTTCGACCAGGACAAGAGTCGCTGGTCCCGCTGGACGGGTACGTCGTGGGAATCGTTCGTCGCCACGAAAGCGCCAGTGATCACGCACGCGCATTTCACGGGAACCGGCACGAGGACGATACGCGAGAACGGCAGGAAAGCGATCGACGCGCTGTTCAATCGATCGTTCGGGACGTAACCTTCGTCTTTCGCGTCCTTCGTGGTTTACGTTGTTTCGACCACCACCGCGGTGCCGTACGCCAGTACCTCGGTGACGCCCACCGCGACTTCATTGGCGTCATACCGTACGCCGATGAGCGCATTGGCGCCCAGCTCCGCTGCGTGTTCGAGCATCAATTGAAACGCATCTTCGCGGGCTCTCTCGCATAACTCCGTGTACAGCGTGATGTTCCCGCCGACGAGAGTCTGCAGCGTCGCGCCGATGCTGCCGATGATGCTCCGCGAGCGCACGACGATCCCACGCACCACGCCGAGAGTCCTCACGGTGCGATGCCCGGGCAGGTCGAAACCGGTCGTCACCAGCTGTGGATTGATAGCGGCCATGGCGTGACAGTCTACCGCCGATGCCGCTCGAATCACTCGGACGGCTTTGGAGACGCGATCGCACCTGCCCGCTGGTACAGGAACGAAACGATCAGCAGAATGAGGCCGACGACGAGAAAGCCCGCAACGCGATAGATGCCGCCGAGGGTGTCGAGATCGACGAGGAAGACTTTCACCAGGGTGACACCGAACAGCGCGATCGCGAAATAGCGAATCGGCGCGTACTGCCGCTGCATCCCGATCACCACGAGCAGCGCCGCGTAAATCACCCACGCCGCAGACAACATCATCTCGCGCGCGACGTACGCATCGGGCGCCGCAGTTCGGACCGCCCAGAACGACATGATCTCAGTGGAGACGACGAACACGGTGATGATGCTCGCAGCGACGAGCAGGGTCGCGCGCTCCTGCCTCCGCCGCTCCTGCGCCGCATCCAGCTCTCGATGCTGCCGCCAGGCCGCGACATAGAGCAGGCCGACAAGGTAGATGCCGGTCAAGGCGCGCGCGTTCGCAAGCACCGCGTACGACGTCGTCGTTGCCTGGACGTCGGGTTGGAGCCATCGGTAAATCGCCAACCCGAGCAACACCCACGCGCCGACTCGCAGCCACTCGCGCCGCGCCCGCGTGGCAATCCAGAACACAACGGCACCTTCCGTCGCCCACGTGACGACAGCCCACGGGCCGCCAAACTGGATCCAGATCGCGATCGCCACGAGCGTCATCGCCACACCAAGCCAGTGAAGCGCCCCGACGGGCGCGGCGCGCCGTAGCGCGGCCCAGATGCCGACGTTGCCCGCCGCAAGAGCAACCGCGAGGATGGCGAGCTGCGCGATGGTCACGGAATCGGTGAGCACCTGGAACAGCGCCGCGAACACGCCGATGCTGTTCGCGTGCAACAGCGCAACATCCCGCTCGTCGAGTTCCTCGCCGTCGTGCACGCCGCGGATCTGAGCGGCAAGGTGCACTCCGTAGACGGCGACGACGGTAACGAGCGTGGCGGCAACCCAGCCTCGCCAGTGGTAGGCCTCGACCCAGCTTCCAAGCGGCAGCGCGACGGCGAGCCATGCGATCGCCCGCAACAGGCTCGATCCGTACTGCACGCCTGCCAGCACCGTGAGCAGGGTGAACGTAATCAAGTAGATCAGAAACGCAAGCCCGTGGGGTGAGAGCGTCACAACCGACCACACGTGATAGCCGGCGGGCGCAAGCAGCAGCAGAAACACGAGCCCCGCATCCTGCCGCGACGAGTGCCACGCTTTGCGGAGGATGTCGATGAACATCGCGCAATAGACACTCAGGAACAGCTCGGTGCGAAGGTACTTGTCCGGCGTGTAGAACCTGCCGGCCCACGCCAGCACCGTGACGCCCGCCAGCACCAGGCTCGCGGCGTTGAGCCATGGCCACGTCCGCCGATACGCGAGGTACATCGTGGCCGCCACCAGCAGCGAGACGTAGGTGAACAGCGTGACTTGCTGGTCGCGAGTGCCGCCAACGAGGAACGGCGTCGCGAACCCGCCGCAGACCGCCATCAGTGCAAGGCTGAGCGAGTCTGTTCGATCCGCGAGGAGGGCTGCGGTAGCGGTGATGACGACCAGGAGCGAGAACGCAAGCTCGGGTCCGAAAAGATAGTAGAGATTCAGTCCCGCATACACGGAGAGATACAGGACAGCTATGCCACCACCGGAGAGAAACAGTCCGTACGCACGGTACTTGCGCGAGAGGCGCAGGCCGCCGGCCGCCAGGCCGGCGCCGACGAACGCGCCGAGCACAACGCGCACGACGGGCGACAGCCATTCGTGATCGAACGCGTATCGCAGGAAAAATGCGACACCAAGCACGAGGACGATCATTCCGGCGTGTTGCAGCCACCGGCCGCCGATGCGCCCTTCGAGATCGAGCGCGGCCGCTTCCGTGAAGAGCGCGCGCAGGAGGTCGCGCTCGGGCTCAGCGTGAGGCGCAGTGGGTCGCTGAATCGGCGGCGGAACGGAGGCCGAGGGCGATGTGGGCGGCTGGATTGGAGATGCCGCGCCTGCGGGCACCGCAGCCTCGGTACGGGGCGGAGGTGCCACGGTCTCTGCCCGCGGCGGCGCCACGGGACGGGCGGCGAGCTGACGCTCGAGGAAGTCGATTCGCGCTCTCATATGGTTCAGTTCGGCCTGGAACTTGAACCCGCGGACGAACGAGAGCAGTGGAAGCAGGAGGACGAACGCGATCACGATCGCGGCGAGCGATGCGATCAGCATCGCTTCACCGCGTTGTCACTTCCAGACCCCCAACGCGCGCCGGACGGCGACGAGCTGACCAAGGTGATACGAGTTGTGGTCGGTCACCAGCAGGATTGCGCGAAGGTATGTGTGGTTGTCCTTGCCGGTCGGCACCTTCGAGAAGAGGTCCTTCGTATGACGGCCGAGCTCCTTGAACTTTTCGCGCTCGCGCTTGAACGAGGCGACGCTCTCATCCCACGCGGCAGCGCTGGGCGGTGCGGGGGTCTTCGGCCAGTACTCATCTGGCCACTTCAGCTCGTGGACGTACTTGGAGTTCACGCAGAAGTCGAGAATGTCTTCCTGCGCGATGCGCATGTGCTCGAGCAGCTCCCACGGCGAGTGCTCGAAACCGGGAGCGCGGGCGCCGCGTTTCTCGGCAGGGATGTCGTCGACCGCCTTGTCGAATCCGACGTGCGCCTCCTCCCAGTCGAGGGCGCGCGCCAATTGCACGCGGAGCGGGTCGGAAGAGTCGCTCATTGGCGACATTATGCGCCGAACTGGCGCAGGTGATGATCCATGTGGAGGTAGCCCCAGCGCTGCCACTCCGCGGTCGATAAGCGGCCGAAGATCGGGTGGGGCTGCATCGTGGCGTCTGAGCGTCGCGCGAACTGTTCGATGAGCCCTTCGAGCTCGTTTCTGTCGCGCGTGAACTCCACGGGCCTGGTGCCGCCGATCTCCTGGTCCACTTCCGGCATCGTCTTCACGCCGTGCGGCCATGGCAGTCCCGAGTGAATCGCGATCCACTTGATGAATGTCCTGCTGAAGACGTTGCTCCTCGAGGTGATGGGCACAGGATTCATCATCGACCGGAACGAGTCGCTCAGATGACACACCGCCTCGTGCGGCGTCATGCGGCCCCACTGTCGCGTGCTGTCAGGCGCGAGTTTCTGAAGGCGCGACAGTACAGCCGCGCGCTCTTTGGAATCAGCAAGGCTCCTCTTCATCTCATTCAGTCTACGCTTGCAGCTGAGGCCGCGACGCGCCACGACGTATAGTGATCGGGGAGGTGCGTCGATGCGCGCAGATCGCTACCTTAAGCTGATCCTCACCGTGATTGCCATGGAGCTGTTCTGGATCGGGATCAAGGATCTCGCAGTTCCCGTGTCCGCGCAGTCAGTCCCCACGCGAGTCGTTATTGCCGGCATCGACATGGGTGCCGAGGCATATGTGCCGGTCGCCGTGGTCGGCAACGTCAAGACGATCCCAGTCCCGTTGCGTCCGACGATCGAGCCGCTCGCTGTCCGCGTCGGATCGCCGGTTCAGATCGATACCCAGCAGCGCCCGTTGAAGATCGAAGCCGATCGGCCGCTGAAGATCGAGGCGGATCGACCGCTGAAAGTAGAGACCGTGC
>Ga0105347_1000422_pt1 | contig 20147 bp, 18 predicted proteins | sample EasRivMeERMLT890_FD_89677 | JGI IMG/M metagenome (GOLD analysis project Ga0105347, IMG submission 89677) | Soil microbial communities from meander-bound floodplain in the East River, Colorado, USA - East River MetaG ERMLT890 | ecosystem: Environmental > Terrestrial > Soil > Floodplain | place... | reverse complement strand
TTGAACTTTGAACTTTGAACTGAAGAAACCTGGTCGCCAGTTTCAATGAAGCCGAAACTCGTCATCGTCCTTGGTCCGACGGCTGTGGGTAAGAGCGACGTGGTGTTGGAGCTTGCGGCGGAGTTGGCTGGCGAGATCATCAACGCGGACTCGCAGCAGGTCTATCGCCAAATGGACATTGGCACCGCCAAACCGTCTAAGACGCAGCGGAAGTTAGTTCGGCATCATGTCATCGACGTTGTGGATCCAGACGAGGAGTTTAACGTTGCGATGTTTCGTCGGCTGGCGACGGCAAGCGTCAACGACATTGACAAGAGAGGCCGCCAGGTTCTTGTCTGCGGTGGCACGGGACTTTACATCAAGGCGCTCACCCGGGGATTGTTTATCGGCCCGGCGCAGGATCCTGCCATTAGAACGGCCCTTAACGCCGCCGCTCAGGAGCAGGGTCTCGGCGGTCTTTACGAGCAGCTGCAAGGGTTCGATCCAGCGGCAACATCCTGGATTCATCCCCATGATCGGCAACGAATCGTTCGCGCGCTGGAGGTTTACCACCTGACGGGCAGGCCAATGAGCGCGTGGCAGCGGGATCACGCGTTTAGTGAAAGACCGTTTGAGACACTGAAGATCGGACTATGCCGCGAACGTGACGCACTCTATGATCGGATCGATCAACGTTGCGATCGCATGATCGAAACCGGCTTGATCGACGAGGTGAAGGGCCTTTTGGACAACGGCTATAGTTTCGCGCTAAAGCCGCTGCAAAGTGTTGGCTATAAGCATGTCGGATGCTTTCTCGATGGGCGGATGGCTTTGCAGGAAGCAGTGTCCGTGATGAAACGAGATACGCGCAGACTTGCCAAACGACAACTCAGCTGGTTTCGCAGCGATCCGGAAGTTCGCTGGTTTCACCCTGAAGCCGAGCGGGCCAAGATTAAGATGTTGGCAAAGGAGTTTCTGAATTCCTAAAGAGGAGTCGCCGACTTTTCGCTTTGTCCAGTATTTTCGCGGGCCCCCGCCGATGTATCGCCCCGCCGGGATTAGCAGCACGGCAACGGATTTTCGATCAAGTTATAGACGTGATCGAAGGTCACCTCGTTGATCCGGGCTAAGATCTTGAAGACTCGAGGCGGTTCTGCGGGCAGGAATACCATGATGGCGGTTTCTACAGGTGGACAGCCGGCTTTGACGCAGGGGACTTCCTTGATGACGATGGGCGCATCCGGGGGAAAAGTCAGAATGGTTTGAACCCAGTAACGTATTTGATCCAAGGTGAAGGACGAAACATCCTGTTTGCGGCCGAAAGGATCGACCTCTGCGGCGGATTCAGGGATGGCACCGGTGGAGATACAATTTTTGAATCCCTCAGTAATCTTGCCGCCATCCAAGTCTCTACCGATGAAAACGAGCCGGTTGACCCGCTCTTCCGCGGGCGCCCAGGGGCGCCCCGGGCGCCCCTCGAACAGAAGATGCACCCCCTGAAAGACAAATTGGTCAGGATCATGGCGCAAATTCAGAATACCCTTCATGCGCATGATATTGGCACCCGACTCGGCGATTAGCTCGCGAAACCATTGACTTAGTTTAAGACCGTCGAGGTCCCCCGGCAAAACGATGGAGACCGTCGAGATGTCTTCGGTATGGCGGTGATTGGGGTCGTGATCTTGCGCTTTGATTTCCAGGGATAGGCTACGGAGCTCCAACACGGCGCCAATATCCACGTCGGAATTCCGGGTCTGACAAATCCGCGCGGCGCCGTTTAAATTTCGGATTTTGTACTCAAGCTCAGGTAGATCTTCAGGATTGATCAGATCCATCTTGTTCAGCAGCACCATATCGGCAAAAGCAATCTGCTCCCGCGCTTCCGTCGAATGATCGATCTGTTGCCAGACGTGCTTGGAGTCCACCACCGTAACCACGCCGTTGAGCTGGAATTCGCTCCGGATCCGCTCGTCGATGAAAAAAGTTTGCACCACCGGTGCGGGATCGGCCAGGCCTGTAGTTTCGATCATGAGGGTATCGAACTTGGACCTATGTTCCAGGAGCTGAAAGAGGCCGCGCAGCAGATCACCGCGCACGGTGCAACAAATGCAACCGTTGCTCATCTCGACGATCTCCTGATCGGAGGAGATCAATAAATGATGGTCAATGCCGACTTCGCCGAACTCGTTGACGATCACCGCCACGCGATGACCGTGATCGGCGGTCAGTATCCGGTTCAAGAGCGTGGTCTTACCCGCGCCCAAAAAGCCGGTAAGCACGGTCACGGGTACTCTTTGATCATCATTTTGCGACATTGACTTGTATTCCTTTGGAAATTGTTCTGTAAAGTTAACAACCGGTGTTGCTTCAGTCAACACGAAGTCGACACCAGGGAGAGTGGCGTTGAACGAAGGAGGTATAACAAGATGAAGTTGACGGGGAAAGTGGCGTTCGTGACCGGTTTCGGTTCTGGTTTGGGACAGGCGATTGCAGTACTCTTTGCTCGCGAAGGTGCTGCCGTCATCGGCACTTCAACCACCGAAAGCAAAGGACGGGACACCGCGGCGATGATCGAAAAAGCCCAAGGAAGAGCCTTTTTTCGCACCGGTGATGTCAGCAATTCCGTGGCAATGAAATCGATTATGGATGAAGGCATCAAGCGCTTCGGCGGGTTGGATATCGTCGTCAACAGTGCGGGGGTGCGAACTAACGGGAGCATTACCGAGATTACCGAAGCGCAATGGGATCGGACCATCGACGTGAACCTCAAGGGTGTTTTTGTGGTCTCGCGGCTGGCGATCCCGGAGCTGATGAAGCGCGGCGGTGGCGTGATCATCAATATAGGGGCTCGTTCGGGCATGGCTGGCCAGGCCGGTCGCGCGGCTTATTGCGCTTCAAAGGGCGGAATGATCACTCTAACCGAAGCCATGGCCATGGACTATGCCGCTGACAAGATTCGAGTCAACTGTATTTGTCCGGGACCCACGAGAACCCCGATGGTCGATACCTCGACACCAGAGCGGCTCGAGAGATACCAGAAACGGGTGCCCATCGGGCGAATCGGTGAGCCGGAGGATATCGCTTGGGCTGCTCTGTACCTGGCCTCCGATGCAGGATCGATGGTGACCGCCGCCATCCTGCCAGTGGATGGAGGGATGCGTTTGACCGGCGCGTAAATTTATCCAACCGATGATTCTATTTCAGAACGCTCTCAATTTTACAAATGGATGGAGGATGCGTTCAACCGGTGCCTAGCTTTGTCCACCGGACCCGCCGCAAGCCGTTTTCAGGATCGCTCGCAATCGGCAGCGAGAAGTTCAAGCGTCCTACTTAGGTCCGCCGGCAGGGAGGCTTTCCAGGTGCGTCTCTTGCCGCGGTATTCTACGGTAACCGTCGATGCATGGAGAAATTGGCGGCGGAGGCCGGATGCTTTACGAAATTGTTTGTTGAACGAAAAATCACCGTGCTGATCGTCCAGCACAACCGGGTAACCATATCGGGCGAAATGCAGACGGATTTGATGCATCCGGCCGGTTGCGATGAGGACGCGAACGAGCGTCGCTTCCGAGAATTTTTGGGTGACCGTGAAGCGTGTTAGCGCGCGCACAGGTTTGCCCTCCCTGCCCGGGAGGGGAAAATCGATGACTCCTTCATTCTGCTGCAGGCGTCCTACCAACAGACATACGTACTCTTTTTTCACCTGGTCGTTTGCGAAGACTTCTTCGAGCTTACCCGCGGTCAGGGCGTTTTTGGCTGCCAGCAGCACGCCCGACGTATCTTTATCCAGGCGGTGAACCAGCCTGGGAGTCACTCCCTGAGAGCGATACTTAACTTCCAATATCCCCAAGACGGACTGCCGCTTGAGGATGCCTTTGCCCTCGTGAACGGCAATGCCCGCGGGCTTGTTAACGACGATGAGCGCATCGTCCTCAAAAATAATTTCCAGGTCGTTTTGCGTCGCGACGGGTCGGCTTCGCGATTCCACGTTCCGGTCGAATGGGATGTAGAGTTCAAGATGATCGCCGGAGCTGACGAGGTCATCCGGCTTGCCACGTCGTCCGTTAAGCCGCACGCCGTTTTTACGAAAGAGCTTCCTGACGTAACCCATGGGAAACCGTTTCTTGAGAAAGTTCTCCAATTTTTTCGAATTTTCGCCGGCCCCTATGGCGATTTCTTGTACCATGCCTTCAGATAACCGGGAGCGCGTTGTCAGGTCAAGAGTACTACAGGGCAATATTTGCAATTCTGTAGGAATTAAGATACGTTACGCGATGCGCCAAGGAATGAGCCTGGGCGCCAGGGCGAGGTGTCATTGAGCCGTAAAGAGTCGGTCGATGCTCTCAGAAAAAAGATCGATCAGATTGATGAAAAAGTTGTTGCTCTTCTAAACGATCGAGCTTCGCTTGCGCGGAGGATCGGTCAGAGTAAAAAGCGGAACAACGAAGATGTCTACGTTCCCAGCCGTGAGCAGGAAATTCTGCAGCGGCTTTCGCAGCTAAGTCGGGGACCCCTCTCCGAATACTCTATTCACTCTATCTTCAGGGAAGTCGTTTCCGCCTGTAGGTCCCTCGAAGCGCCGCTCAGAGTTGCATATTTTGGCGCGGAGGCCACCTTCACGCACTTGGCAGCCAGAGACAAGTTTGGTTCCTCTGCGACCCTGCTGCCCACGACTACGATCAGCGAGGTCTTTCAGGAAGTCACCCAGGGAAGGGTCGCTTTCGGTGTCGTGCCGATAGAAAACTCTACGGAAGGGGTTATTGCTCACACTCTCGACTTGTTGGTGCAATTGGATTTGCGAATCTGCGCGGAGATTTTCCTCGATATCCACGAGAATCTTTTGTCCCGCAGCGGCCGTCCGGAGGATATCCGGAAGATTGTCTCCCACCCGCAACCCCTGGCTCAATGCCGCCGTTGGCTTACCGAGCATTTCCCTCATGTCCAACTCGAGGAAGTGGCCAGCACCGCCCACGCCGCAATGATGGCGGCGGCGGACGCCAGCCTGGCGGCGATTTCTAGCAGCCTCGCCAGGGAGGTCTACGGCCTGCAATTGTTAGCGGCGAACATCGAAGATGAAAGCAATAACATTACGCGGTTTCTGGTGATCGGCACGTCGGAATCGCGACCCAGCGGCAAGGACAAAACGTCGCTGGTTTTCTCGGTGAAGGATCAGCCCGGAATACTGCACCGCATGCTGCAACCCTTTGCGCACAGCCGGATCAACTTGACCAAGATCGAATCGCGACCGATCAAAAACAAACCCTGGGAGTATCTATTTTTTATCGACTTCAAGGGACACAAGGACGAGGCTTCCAGCAAGAAAGCGATCAACAACCTGGAAAAAAACTGCATTTTTTTGAAAGTCCTAGGCTCCTATCCAAGAGGTCTATGAGCATCCTGAGTCACGTTCCCGATTACATTCGTACCCTGGTGGCCTACCTACCGGGCAAGCCCATCGAAGAGGTGGAGCGCGAATATGGCATTGCCAATTCCATCAAGCTTGCCTCCAATGAAAATCCCTTGGGCCCATCGCCCAAGGCGATCGAGGCGATTCGAAATAAACTCGACCAACTGAATTTCTATCCCGATGGCGATTGTTTCTATTTGAAATCGGCTTTGGCGCAGCGGTTAGGGATCGACCCCGATCAACTGATATTCGGCAACGGATCCAACGAGCTGATCGAGTTGGCGGTTAGAACGTTCATGCGTCCCGGCGACGAAGCGGTGATGGCGCACCAGGCCTTCGTGGTTTATCGATTGGTTGTGCAGGCAGCGGGGGGCATCGCCAGAGTGGCGCCGCTGCGGAATTTTGCCCATGACCTTCCGGCTTTGGCGGAGGCCATTAGTCCAAGGACGCGGATAGTTTTTCTGGCTAACCCCAATAATCCGACGGGAACAATATATTCTCGCGGCCCGTGGGAACGCTTTCTCCGCCAGGTGCCCGCCGACGTGTTGGTCATCGTCGATGAAGCGTACTTCGAATATGTGGAGGATGCGGATTATCCTGATTCAGTAAAGTATCACGGTCAGGACAAGGCGCTGTTGTCGCTCCGGACCTTTTCCAAGCTCTATGGTCTGGCCGGCCTCAGGATCGGCTATGGGATAGCGCCCAAAGAAATCACCGGGCTTTTGCATCAGGTCCGCCAACCGTTCAACGTCAATGCCGCAGCGCAGTGGGCGGCGTTGGCGGCTTTGGAAGACAAAGAGCATATTCGGAAAAGCCTGGAAGTGAATCGTCAAGGCATGGCATACCTGACCAAGGAAATCGCCCAGCTCGGTTTAGAGCACGTCCCGAGCCAGGCGAATTTTATTCTCCTGCGGGTGGGAAACGGCAACCAAGTGTTTCAGCAGTTGCTCGCTCAAGCAGTGATCGTCCGGCCCATGGCGGTCTATGAGCTTCCGGAGTATGTGCGCGTCACCGTCGGCACTATGGACGAGAACCGAAAATTCATCGAGGCTTTGAGGAAAATCACGAAAGCGTTCTAGGCTGGAAAGTGCGCGATCAAGAGGCAGATATCTTGAAAAATCAAACTAGCAGGAGCGAGGTCCAAAGCCGATGCGCTAGCATCGAACGCTTCAACCTGGGGGCGCGCCTTTGTTGAGCAGGGAGGTCGAGTGGCTGTGATTTTTCGGCGGATGGTGGTGGTCGGCGTGGGGCTGATCGGTGGCTCCCTGGCGCTGGATGCCCGCAGGCGAGGCTTGGTCGAAGAGGTCATCGGTGTCGGACGCGGACAAAGTAACCTCAGGTTCGCCCAGCGGCGCGGTATCATCGATCGATATGTGAGCCAAGCGACGGATATTCCGGACGACACGGATCTGTTGATGATGGCTACACCGGTTCAAACCACTGTCTCTTCGACAAAAGCATTTTTGCCGGCGCTTCCGCCGGGCTGCATTATTAGTGATGTCGGCAGCGTCAAGGGGAAAATTGTCCGGGAAATGGAAAGACTGCTACCCGCCACTACTCCGTTCGTGGCGGGCCACCCCATTGCCGGGGGCGAAGAGTGGGGCGCCCGGGCAGCAAAGGCAAATCTTTTTGCGCATCATCGTTGTATCTTGACGCCGACGAAGCGAACCGATGCCGCTGCGCTGAAGAAGGTCGCACTGCTGTGGCGCAAAGTCGGCGCTAAGGTAGAGCTGATGGACCCGGAAACCCATGATCGTGTCTTGGGCGTAATCAGCCACTTGCCCCACGTGCTGGTCTATGCTCTTGTGAACGCTTTGGCGCGGACGCGCGTGCGCGGCATTGATTTGAAGCCCTATTGCGCCGGCGGTTTCAAGGACTTTACCAGAATCGCCTCGAGCCGGCCCGAGTTGTGGCGCGATATCTGTCTAATGAACCGTAGCGCCGTTGGCCAGTCGCTGGGAGCGTACATCAAGAATCTGCAGCAACTGCAGCGCTGGATCGAAGATGGCAAAGGAGCCCTGTTGGAACGAGAGTTTGCCCGCGCCAGTGAAATCCGGGCGCAGATCGCCTAAGGGTATTGTGACGTGAAACGAATCGAGCAAGTCAAAAGTCCCCTCCGCGGCGAGATGACCGTGCCGGGAGATAAGTCCATCGGACATCGCGCGGTGATTTTTGCGAGCGTCGCCCATGGGCAGAGCCGCATCGTCAATCTTTCCGGCGGCGAGGACAACCTGCGAACCGTGCAGGCCTTCAAAGCCATGGGCGTTCGGATCCGATCCGAAGCGAATTGCTTGTGGATTGAAGGGGCCGGTTGGGACGGTTTATCCCAGCCTGTGGAGACCCTTGATTGCGGTAACTCAGGAACCGCCATGCGGCTTCTCTCAGGGGTTGTGGCGGGACGTCGCTTTGCAAGCCGGCTGGACGGCGACGCCTCGTTGCGCCAGCGCCCCATGCAGCGCGTGATCGACCCGCTTACCGTGATGGGAGCTAAGATTGACAGTCGGGACGGGAAGGGCTTGGCGCCGCTTGAAATCCACGGTGGCCGGTTGAGAGGCATCGATTACAGGACACCGGTTGCCAGTGCCCAGGTGAAATCGGCGATTCTTCTAGCGGGCCTCCAGGCAGAGGGGGTTACAACTCTCGAGGAACCGCAACACTCACGCGACCACACGGAGCTCATGATCAGGGGATTTGGCGGCGAGGTGAAAGTCAACGGTCGATCGGTGGCGGTTGCGGGCGGGCAGAAGCTATCCGGACGGGAAGTCCGTGTACCAGGCGATATTTCATCCGCGGCATTTTTCCTGGTGGCGGGGGCGACGATTCCAGGTTCCGAAGTCATCGTCCGGGATATCGGTGTGAATCCGACCCGTGACGGCGTGATCGAAATCCTGCGTCGCATGGGTGCTAAGATCCAACTACTTAACCCGCGCATCGAAACAGGAGAACCCGTCGCTGACATCAAAGTCACTGGAGGTCCATTGCGAGGCGTGGACATTGGCCCGGAGATGGTGGCGCGAACCATTGACGAGTATCCAATCCTCGCCGTGGCCGGGGCATTGGCTGCCGGAGTGACAACGATCTCGGGTGCTCAGGAGCTCCGCTATAAAGAGTCCGATCGTATCGCGACTATGACGGAAGGCTTGCGCGGTCTCGGTGTCGGGCTCGAGGAGAAACCGGATGGGATGATTATTGACGGGGGCAAGCCCCTTGAGGGAGCAAGCGTAAAGACCTATGGTGATCACAGGGTGGCCATGTCCTTGGCCATCGCCGGGTTGTCCGCCGCCGGTGGCGTAAAGCTGGACGATATCGGCTGTGTGGATACTTCCTTCCCCGGGTTCTTCGAGCTGTTGGGTCGGATGTGTTGGCATTAGCATTAAGTGAAGCGAGAGAGTATATAGGCGCGGGGGACGGTGAGCGGAGTGATCATTGCCATTGACGGCCCATCGGCGGCAGGCAAGAGTACACTGGCGAAACGGATAGCCAAAGATTTGGGCTTTATCTATCTGGATACTGGAGCTATGTATCGGGCTCTCGCGCTCAAGGTTTTATGGGAAGGTATCGATATTAACGACGGTCAAATGCTCAAGGAGGTGATCGAGAGAACGGCAATCGACCTCCTGGAAACAGGCGGGATGCTGAAAGTGTTGCTGGACGGCAAGGACGTGTCAGACAAGATTCGTACTCCGGAGGTCAGCCAGATGGCGTCCAAGGCTTCAGCTCTGCCGGTGGTGCGCCAGCGAATGCTGGTTTTGCAGCGGGCCATGGGTCAACGCGGCAATGTCGTAGCAGAAGGCAGAGATGTGGGCACAGTGGTGTTTCCCGAAGCGAAACTAAAAATTTACCTGGATGCTTCGGCCGAGGAGAGGGCGCGGCGGCGTGTCGAAGAGTTGCGCCGGGCCGGCCAGCCAGTGAATCTAGCTGAAACGCTGCGCGAAATGGCGGAGAGAGACCAAAGAGACAGAGAGCGTAATTTGGCTCCCCTGCGTAAAGCGGATGACGCTGTTGCCATCGATTCCTCCTCGCTCGATGCTGAAGCACTGGCGCAGAGAGTCATGCAGGAAATTCGCAAGAACGCTTTAGAAAACTAAACAAGATCGGAGTTAGGTTTCATGGCTCAAAACGAAGAAGAAAGAAAAGGCGCACCCCCCGGGGGCGCCAACGAGTTTGAAGCGCTTTTTGAGGAGAGCCTGCGTACAGTCAAGCCCGGAGAAGTCGTCAAAGGCATTGTCGTTGGCATCACCTCCACCCATGTCCTGATTGACGTCGGATACAAATCGGAGGGGCAAATCCCCTTGCCGGAATTTCTCGATCGGCAGGGTAACCTCCAGGTCAAAGTCAGTGATGAAGTCGACGTTTTCTTCGATTCTTCCGAAGGCGAAAACGGCGGCATTGTGCTCTCCCGCCAGCGGGCGGAGAACATGAAGATTTGGGAGGAGATCGAGAAGGCCTTTAACGAGGGCAAGGGCGTCGAGGGTCATATCATCGGCAAGGTCAAAGGCGGGTTCAAAGTGGACGTTGGGGTGCCGGGATTTCTCCCGGGTTCCCACGTCGATGTTCGGCCCACACGCAATTTGGACAAGTTCATTGGCACGAGAGATCGTTTTGCGATTTTGAAGTTCAATCGTGCGCGGGGTAACGTCGTCGTGTCCCGCCGGGCTATACTGGAAAAAGAACGCGATTCGCTCAAGCAGGAGGTCCTCAAGGTTATCGAGGAGGGGGTTATACTGGAAGGCACGGTTAAGAATATCACCGGCTACGGCGCATTCGTCGATCTGGGCGGCATCGATGGAATTCTTCATATCAGTGATATGTCCTGGGGCCGGATCAATCATCCCTCCGAGATCGTCCAGGTGGGCGAGAAAGTAAAAGTCGTCGTCTTGAAATTCGACGCCGAGAAGGAACGGATTTCGCTCGGAATGAAACAATTGACTCCCGACCCGTGGCATACCGTAGCCGAAAAGTATGCCGTGGGCTCCCGGGTTCAAGGCAAAGTCATCAGCCTGATGGACTACGGAGCTTTTGTCGAGTTGGAGAGCGGCATCGAAGGCCTCATTCACATTTCGGAGATGTCCTGGACGAGAAAGATTGCCCATCCTTCCAAGGTCCTGCAAGTGGGGCAGACCGTGGAGGTAGTTGTCCTCAACGTCGACCCGGGCCACCGCCGTATTTCCCTGGGCCTCAAACAGATCATGGCCAACCCCTGGGAGCTTGCCAAGGAGAAATACCCGGTTGGAACGGTTATCAAAGGACCGGTCCGAAACCTCACCGACTTCGGTATCTTCGTCGGTATTGAAGAAGGCATCGATGGGTTGGTTCATATCTCCGATCTGCACTGGACAAAGAAACTCAAACATCCCTCCGAACTTTATAAAAAGGGCGACATGGTAGAAGCCAAAGTGCTTGGGGTCAACGTCGAAAACGAGCGTTTTTCTCTCGGCATTAAACAGTTGGCAACGGACCCGTGGAAAATCATCGCTGAACGTTTCCCGGCGGGCGCGAAAGTCAAAGGGCAAGTTACCAGCGTGCCCGACTTTGGAGTCTTCGTGCGCTTGGATGAGGGAGTCGAAGGACTCATCCACGTGTCTCAACTGAGCACCGAAAGGGTGGATAAGCCATCGAGTCTCTTCAAGGTCGGTGATGAGGTGGAGGCGGAGGTCATCAACGTGGACGTGAGCGAACGCAAGATCGGCCTCAGTGTCCGCGCCCTGCGCAAGACGGAGGAGCGCCGGGAGATGGAGAATTACCTGAATCGAGAAAAGGAAGGAGCCAGGTTCTCCTTCGAATCCATCCTCAATGAGGAGCTTCGGTTGGATCGGGATGAAGACAGCGGACAGCCGGGGCGTAAAAACAAGGGAGGCAACCCATAACCGGTTGACTGAAGGCAAGTCCGATGGCGAAAACGCATCCTATACTTAAGGGTTTGGGAATTCTTTCCGGATTTATATTGGTAGTTTTTGTTGTGATATTCTTTTACGCCTATCTAACCGGCGGGGATTCTAAAGCTCTGTCTTTTCTTTCAGGTGACGGAGTGGGGGTGTTGCAGGTTGAAGGCGCCATCGACGATTCTCGCGTCGTACTGAGCGAACTGAAGCGTTTCAAGGAAGCCCCTTGGATCAAAGCCATAGTCGTGCGCATCGACTCTCCCGGGGGAGCGGTAGCGCCAACTCAGGAAATATTTGATGAGTTGCAAAAAACCCAAAAAGGCAAGCCGATCATCGCTTCGATGGGTGGCATGGCCACTTCCGGAGGCTATTATATCGCCGCCGCCTGCGAAAAGATCGTCGCTAATCCGGGTACCTTAACGGGCTCCATCGGCGTTATCATGCAACTCAATAATGTCGAGGAGCTGATGAAGAAAGTCGGGGTCAAGGGCTACAATATAAAGAGCGGCGTAAACAAGGATATTGGCTCGCCGTTTCAGCCCCTTTCCCCGGAAGGCCGGGAGATCCTTCAATCGCTGGTCGACAACGTGCACAGCCAGTTTATCAGTGCCGTGGCCAAGGGAAGAGGAATGAGCGAAGCACAAGTCAGGAAACTTGCGGACGGCCGGGTTTATTCCGGCGCGCAGGCTAAGGAGCTGGGCCTGGTGGACCAGTTCGGCACGTTGGACGATGCTATCGATTTCGCCGCCAAGCGGGGCGGTTTGGAGGAGAATCCGACCGTTTACTATTCTAGCGCCGAGCAGGAACGTTGGTGGGAGAAGTTGTTTTTCGCAGCTATCGGAACACGTTTTCCAACCTTGCAGCGGGGTTGGCTCCGCTACGAATGGTCGCCCACTCTGCTTCAATAGCAGGTAGACAGATTGCGAGACATTCAGATTCTTTCTTGTGTCGTGAGGGGGATGTTATGACGAAAAGGGATTTGATAGACGAGGTGAACAAAAGATTTCCTCATCTTTCGCGAAGGGATTCGGAAGTGATAATTAACGCCATTTTCGACTCTATGGTCGACGCCCTTGCACAAAACGACCGGATCGAAATACGCGGGTTTGGGAGTTTCGTCGTAAAACACCGGCGCGCACGACAGGGACGCAACCCGAAGAGTGGTGTCTTGGTATCCGTGGCGGCTAAACGGGTTCCGTTTTTCAAGGTAGGCAAAGAACTGAGGCTGAGGGTCGATGGCAAAGATCCGGGCACCGAGGAGGCTTCGGAATGAAGCAGCTCTGGGCTCCCTGGAGAATGACCTATATCGATCAAGTGTCCAGGGAGGCCGGCTGCATCTTTTGTGAGAAGTTCCGAGAACAAGACGCCCGCGAAGCTTTGGTTCTAGCTCATACCGGCCATTCTGTGGTAATGCTTAATAAATATCCTTATAACAATGGCCATCTTCTTCTTGCTCCCCGGCGGCACGAAAAGGATCTTTCCAACCTTTCGGGAGAGGAGTACAGCGACCTGAATGAGGCCTTACGTTCAGCAGTCGATATCGTTCGCAAATCCTATAATCCGTCTGGCATAAACCTGGGTATGAATCTAGGCAAATGTGCCGGCGCGGGCATCGAGCATCATCTGCATTGGCATGTCGTACCGCGCTGGGAAGGCGATAACAATTTCATGCCTGTTATCGGGGAAACCCGCGTGATGCCGCAGCACTTGCTCGAAAGTTACGATCGGTTAAAACCCTATTTTCAGCATCTGTACGCATGAAACGAAAAAGCCAAGGGTCTACAATGTTTCAAAATCAACCCATCGCTGGGAAAACTACGCGCTCTGGAGCGGCGCGGCAAAAATCTTAACCAAGGAGGCCAGGTCCAAGTGAACGAGGCAAAAACGTTAGGGGAGCTGAGAAAAAGTGGTGTCGGGGTCCTTTCGGTCCGCGACGAGATGCGTAAGAATTTGGTCCGTTATTTGGAATCCGGGACGCGCATATTGCCTGGGATTGTCGGCTATGACGATACGGTCATTCCGGAGATCGAGAATGCGGTTTTGTCCGGCCACCATATGGTGTTTCTGGGCGAGCGGGGTCAGGGCAAATCGCGAGTCATCCGCGGTCTCATGAGTCTCCTGGATGAACGCATACCCATCGTCGAGGGCTGCGAAATCAACGACAACCCGTACAAGCCCATTTGCCGCGCTTGCCGGAAGAAAGCGGAAGAAATGGGCGATGGTCTGCCGCTGCAATGGATCGACCGGGACGAACGGTACGGGGAAAAATTGGCCACCCCGGACGTGTCCATCGCCGATATCGTCGGTGAGATCGATCCCATCAAAGTTGCCGAGGGCAGGTATCTTGCCGACGAAGAAACGATTCACTACGGCTTGGTCCCGCGCACCAACCGCGGCATTTTCGCTATCAACGAGCTGCCCGACCTGACTGAAAAAGTTCAAGTGGGTTTGTTCAACTTGATGGAAGAGAAGGATGTCCAGATCAAGGGTTACAAGATTCGCTTGCCTTTGGATGTCGTTATCGTCGCCAGCGCCAACCCGGAAGACTATACCAGCCGGGGACGGATCATCACGCCGCTGAAGGATCGGTTCGACGTCCAGATCCGCACTCATTATCCAAAAAACATCGACGACGAGATCGTCATCATGGAACAAGAAGCCGCGCCGGTGGATCAACGCAGCCGCAAGGTGGAAGTGCCGCGGTTTATGAAGGAAATCCTCGGCAATTTGACCTTCGAGGCGAGGAAGTCCAACGAGATCAATCAGTCCTCGGGAGTCAGCGTTAGAGTGACGATCAACAATTTTGAAAGCATGATCAGCAACGCGGAAAAACGCTCGTTACGATGTAAAGAGCAGGACATCGTGCCGCGGGTCAGCGATCTTCACGCGACGATGGCTTCCACCAGCGGAAAAATCGAAATGGAGTATGTGGGCGAAGACAAAAAAGAAGACGAGTTAGTGGAAAAACTCATGAATCGTTCGATTGTTAAAGTCTTCGACCAATATTTCAGCTTGAATTCATTGCAAAAAGTAATTGAATACTTCAATTCCGGTTGGGGCGTCGAAGTGTCGGACCAGATGGCGTCCCAGGATTACCTGGAAGGCATCAAGGAAATCCCGGGGTTGAAGGAAGCGATCCGCACCCTGGGGATCCAGGAGTCGCCGTCCCTGGTGGCATCGGCCACCGAGTTTGTCCTCGAAGGGCTTCACCTGCACCAGAAATTGAATAAGGAGATGGAAGGCGGGAGAGTCACCTACGGGAAATAGCAACGCGGACTGAACCGTCGGTTCGAATCTTCGAATTGTAATTTCTATGGTGCACATACGATACAGCCGTTGGGACGCCACCCGTCGAGACGCTCTCGATTCCGACACGGTGTTCGATCAGCTCAACGACTACATGAACGACAGCGGCGATCTCCAGCAGGCGATGCGCCGCCTGATGCAGAAGGGCATCAAGCGGGGAGAACAACAAACCAAAGGCATCGATGACTTACTATCCCAAGTGGCCCGAGAAATGCGCAAGCTCTACGATGAGTACCGGCTCCAGTCCGCCATGGACGAAGTGCAAGAGCAACTGGAGTCGATCCTCGATCAGGAGCGGCAAACCTTAGAAGATCTGGACCAAGCCGGCCAAGATACTCAAGAGAAAAAACAATTCCTCAACGACCTCCCCGGCAAAGTGAGCGAGGCGGTGGAAAAGTTGACCTCCTATCGTTTCGCCAATTCCGCCGCCGAGAAAGAGTTTCAACAATTGCTCATGCAGCTGGAGCAGATCCGCAAGCTGGAAAACTGGCTTCGCCGTGAGGGCAGTCTTTTTCGCGGTCAAACACCTATGCAATTCCAGCAATCCATGGAGCTCATGGAGCGTATGGAAGAGCTGCGCCGTCTGGAAGGCCAATTGTCGAGCATGCAGCTCCGCGACGTCGACAAAGAACTGTTGGAGAAACTCCTTGGCGCCGATCCCAAGCAGGACTTCGAGGGCGTGATGCGGATGCAATCCTTGCTCGAAGAAGGCGGCTATGTCATGGAGCAGGGAGACCGTTTCGAGCTGACTCCCCGCGGTGTGCGGCGCGTCGGACAACTGGCTCTGAGGGATATTTACCAACAGCTCCGGCGGGACGGCATGGGTAAACATTCGGCTCGTTATCGGGGTAGCCAGGAAGTACAGATCGAGAATACCCGGCCCTATGTTCAAGGTGACGCCCTTCACCTCAACATGGTGCAAACGCTTAAGAACGCGCTGCTCAATGGGGCGGGGGTACCGGTGAGAATTCGTCCCGGAGACTTCGCGGTTTATGACTCCGAGCATACCACCCGTGCGGCGACCGTTTTGCTCCTGGACATGAGCTGGTCCATGAGCTGGGAAGGGCGTTTTGCAGCGGCAAAAAAAGTCGCTTTGGCGATGGAGAGCCTGGTCCGCTCGCTTCACCCGCGGGACTATTTCGGCATCGTGGGGTTTTTCACTCGCGCGATGGAGCTAAAGGCCAAGGATCTGCCGCAGGCAACCTGGAACATGGGCGATCCCTTTACCAATCTCCAGGACGGATTACACCTGGCGGCCGAAATGCTGGAGCGCCGACCGAGCCCCAATCAGCAGATGATCGTCATCACCGATGGTCAACCCACAGCTTATTGCCGCCAGGGCCGTCTTTACTGTGAGTGGCCGCTGAGCTTTGGCGGGATCAGCCAGCGTGCCGCCGAGGAAACCTTGAAAGAGGCGGAGCGCATTACCCGCAAAGGAATTACCATCAATACCTTCATGCTCGACGATAGCCCTGTACTCCGCGGCTTTGTCGACGATCTCACCCGCATCAACCGCGGCCGCGCTTTTTACACGCGACCAGACCGGTTGGGAGAATACCTCCTGGTCGACTATCTTTCCCACCAGCGAAAAAAGGTTTAATGCGCTGGCGCATTAAACCGTTCAAAGTTCAAGGTTCCAAGTTCAACGTTGTATAAGTCAAGCATTAGTTAATTTTTCCGTGTTGGAAAATAGCGGTCAAATTCGAAGCTCAACAACTTAGAACTGGTTCTCTTATTAAACATTGAACTTTGAACGTTGAATCAGCGCGGCTTCGCCGCGCTGTTGACACCTGAAACTATTTTCAGTATATAGTGGTCTCATGCTTCCTGCCCTGACAGCCAGGCAAAAAGAAATTTACGACTTTCTTCTGAAGACGATTCGCGAGAAAGGCTATGCCCCCTCGATTCCTGAGATCGGCCGACGGTTTAAGATCGCTTCGACTAATGGCGTTTCCGATCACCTCAAGGCGCTGGAAAAGAAGGGCTACATCCGCAGAGTCGGCAAGCGGGCCTTCGACGTTTTATCCACACTCGGCAAGCCGGTTTTAACGGCCGTGCGCGATATCCCGGTCGTGGGCAGGGTGCCTGCCGGCAAACCGTTTCTCAGCGAAGAAAATATCGAAGGGCTTTTGACCGTCCCCAGTGACATGGGGACGGGAAAACTTTTCGCTCTGCAGGTCAAAGGGGACAGCATGATCGGCGCCGGCATACTGGACGGCGACCGTGTCATCGTCAAACAACAGGGGACGGCGGAGAACGGCGAGATCGTTTGCGCCCTGATCGAGGGTGAAGCGACGTTAAAGCGTTTCTATAAAAAGGACGGCGCCGTTACCCTCAAGGCGGAGAATGAAAAATATGCCCCTATCACGGTCTCCCAGGGAGAGTTCCGCGTCCTGGGCAAGGTCGTAGGGTTGATGAGGAAATTTTAGAAGAGTTCAAGGTTCCAAGTTCAATATTCAAGGTTAAAGATAAAAGGGCAGCACATGCACATTGAACCTTAAACGTGAATTTGAACTGACGTCTCGTCTGGAGGCCACATGCATGTAAAACATTTTGAGGATTTGGAGATTTGGAAAGAGGCACGACATTTAACACAGAAAATTTACGGTTTAACTGCAGGTCCAAAGTTCTCGAAGGATTTTAGCCTCCGCGGCCAAATCCGAAATGCAGCGGTTTCCGTTATGTCAAATATAGCTGAGGGATTCGAACGAAGTGGGAATCAAGAATTCTCTCAATTTCTTTATATCGCAAAAGGTTCCTGCGGTGAAGTGCGTGCACAACTCTATGCGGCAGTTGACCAAAGATATATCTCATCAAAGGAATCGGAAGAACTACTAAATTCGTTCAAGCGCTTATCGAGTATGATCGGTAGCTTAATCAATTATCTGAAGCGTAGCGGAATGAAAGGACCGAAATACAGCTCAAACCGTTCGACGACTTCAAGTGATTCAATTCCTACTGAAACGCATCGAGCTCTTTAAACTTTGAACCTTGAACCCGGAACTTTGAACTGGTTGAGCCCATGCCCTCTTTCGCCCAAGAGCTCAGACGCGATAGTGCTCGGCCTTCCCGGTGGATGCTTTCGGAGATCGCCGGGCGGCTGGTGGAGATCTCGAGCTCGGGAGCTTCAGTTTCACTGACCATGGTTTTTGCGCTAGTCCGCGAAGCGCAAGAGCGGGGAGAGCCGGTGGGCTGGGTGACCGCGATGAACAGTTTTTTTTATCCCCCCGATGCGGCTCAAGGCGGAGTTGATCTCGCCGCGCTGGTCGTTGTCCGTGTGCTCCATCCGACCAGTATTCCCCGCGCGGCAGAAAAGCTGTTGCGGTCAGGCGGTTTTGGCTTGATCGTGCTCGATCTCGAAGCGGCCGATATTCCCATGCCGCTCCAGAGCCGTTTGACCGGGCTAGCCCAACACCACCACGCGGCGCTGATATGCCTGACCGAAAAAGAGAGCAAGACATTCTCGCTGGGATCCCTGGTCTCGTTGCGGGTTCATGCCGAGCGGAAACGGAGCGATTCCAGTCGCTTTCTCTGCCGGCTCTGTGTCCTCAAAGACAAACGGCGGGGACCCACCTGGACCCATGAGGAATTTTATCGTGGTCCCGCTGGCCTGTGTTGATTTGCCCGCCTTTCCGTTGCAGCTGCTGCTCAGGCGTCACCCTGATTGGGTTAGGTATCCGGCAGCCGTCGTCTCCGAAGACAAGCCCCAGGGATTGATTCTCTGGGTCAACGAAAAGGCCAGGCGACACGGCGTGCTGCCGGGCCTGCGTTACGGGGCGGCGCTTTCTCTCGCGGCAAGTCTTCATGCCGGCGAAGTGTCACCCCATGAAATCCATCGGGCCGTTAAAGAGCTGACCCATCGACTCATGGGTTTCACTCCCGAAGTGGAGCCCGCCGCTGAAGAGCCCGGAGTCTTCTGGCTCAACGGCATGGGTTTGAAGCTGCTTTATCCTTCTTCCGAAAAATGGGCGCGGGCGCTTCACGTGGATATCGCGGCGCAGAAATTTCAGGTAAGTGTGGTCGCCGGCTTCACGCGTTTCGGAACTTATGCGGTCGCCAAAGTAAAAGAGGGAATAACGGTCTTCAACAATCCCGCCGAAGAGCGGCAGACCGCTGAAAAAGTTCCGTTGCATCGTTTGGATCTCGATTTCGATTTTCGCGATACGCTTTTTAAACTCGGGATCAAAACCGTCGGTGGCTTGCTGTCATTGCCGCCGGTGGGATTGCGCGAGCGTTTCGGGCCGAAGGCTTATCGTTTACACCGCCTGGCTGCCGGCGAGCTTTGGACGCCGCTGGATCCGTACAAGCCCGAGGAGCCGGTGCGGCAACAGCGCATTCTCGACGATCCGGAAAACGATACCACGCGTCTGGTTTTTATCATCAAGCAATTGCTCCATCCGATGCTGGCGATGCTTGCCACCCGCGCTCAGGCGCTGGCGGCGTTGTCGCTTTCCTTTCTCGTCGATCGAAGCCATTGGCTGAAGGAGCCAATCCGCCCGGCGGTCCCTACCCTTGATGCCAGCCAAATACTCGATCTGGTTCGCCTGCGTTTGGAATCCATGCAGTTTGTTGCCGGGGTTGCAGAGATCGCGCTAGAGGCAGAAGCCTGCCCGGCCACGGCCGAACAGCTGCGCCTTTTCAGTAAAGAACTCAATGGGTCCGAAGGGCCGAAGCGCGATCTCGACGCCGCCAATCGCGCCCTGGCTCGGCTGCGCGCCGAATTCGGCAACGATGCCGTCGTACAAGCGAAATTAACGAATGGGCATTTGCCTGAGGCCCGTTTCACCTGGGAGCCTCTCAGCCGTGTCAAGCTTCCGCGAAACGATTTGAACGACTTGAACGTTTTGAACTCTCCGACGGCTAAAGTGTTGGTGCGCCGCATCATGGCGAAGCCCCAGCCTTTGCCCGGCGGGCCGCGCCATACCCACGAGGACGGCTGGCTCATGCTGGGACACCAATACGGCAGCGTCGATAAACTTTCCGGCCCTTACGTCTTTTCCGGCGGTTGGTGGAACAGAGAGATCCAGCGCGACTACTACTTCGCCGAAACCCGCCGCGGCGCCATCGCCTGGGTCTATTACGATCGCGTGCGGCGAAGATGGTTTTTGCAAGGATGGATCGAGTGAGAATGGTTCAAATTGTCCAAGTCGTTTAAAACGTTCAAATCGTTTAGGAGGGAAACCAATGCAAGTCAAAAACTTCGAAGATTTTGAAATCAGGAAAGCCGCTCTTTGATTCTCTCCGAAACGACTTGAACTATTTGAACGTTTTGAACGGCGAAAGTGATACTAGGAGAGCAACAATGAACAATAGACTTTTGATGGTTCACCCCGGCAGAATCTTACTCGAAGATTATTTAGCTCTGCGAGGCATCAGCGTCTGGCATCTCGCCAAAGACATCGGCGTTCCGACCCGGCGCATCTACGAGATTGTCCAAGGACAGCTGACGATCAACGCCGACATCGCCCACCGCCTCGCTCATTACTTCGGCATGTCGGAACGGTACTGGCTCGACTTGCAGGCGCGGTACGACATGAGCCTAGAGAACGATGTATATCGAGGACGTTCTGGCCGTC
>Ga0105347_1000421_pt1 | contig 20195 bp, 13 predicted proteins | sample EasRivMeERMLT890_FD_89677 | JGI IMG/M metagenome (GOLD analysis project Ga0105347, IMG submission 89677) | Soil microbial communities from meander-bound floodplain in the East River, Colorado, USA - East River MetaG ERMLT890 | ecosystem: Environmental > Terrestrial > Soil > Floodplain | place... | reverse complement strand
GCGCGCGGGCCCACGGTGGCCGAGCCCGCATAGGTGTTTGGTGCAGCGCGATGGACGCTGCACCGCCGCACGAAAGCACAACGCAGACGCGAGTCGGGTGAGGAACACGGCCGAGCTCGGAACTAAGAATCACTCCGTCCGTGGTGGACGGAGCTGGGAGAGTTTTTTCTCTTGCTCGGGAGGGCCTGATAGGTGTTAGGTGGCATCCCATTCGGCACGCCTTGCCTTGGTCTTGTCACGGACGAGTCCTGCGAGCTGTCTTTCGTGACGTCTTCCGCGAGCCCGCCCCACGTTGACTTGCCGCGTTCCTCGCCTGCCTTTTTCCAGCCACCGTAGACTTCGACAGGGCAATGCCGCACCAAGGACAGAAGTGGATTTCGATGTACGACGATCCCCCGTTCCGGACAGGAAGCCCAAATCCACGCCCGGTCTTCACAAGCATCGTGTCGGGGCAACTCCATCCATCACGGTGCGTCGTGCAGCGATGAAAACTGTAGTACGCCGCGTGAACACAAGTGAAACGCGACAGCGCAACCCCGTCAGCACGGACGATGCACGCCATTTCGTAGTCGGCGCAACTGACGCACTCATGGCGATGCGCGCGCCATTCTTCGTCACCAGACAATTGAATCCGCTTCGCGTCACGCGACGAAGAAGTCGCAAGTTTTCGCCTGTATTCGACGCAATCCATGTCACCTCCCGCGATGGCCACCTAACGACCGCGGATCAGCTGCGAAGGCGCGTTTGGGCCCGACCGGCGGCCGGCCACCGCACCCGCGACTTCGGCAGCTGCATCCGCATGTTAGGCGGCGACGCCCTGTCCCGTCTAGACGACACCTGCATTCGGGTATTTGTCATCAGTCCCCTATTGCCCATAGGTAGACATGGACCTCTTGAAGGACCCGAAGACAAAGCGCCTGCAACTTGTCGAGCACGTCGGCCTCCGCCTCCGACAGCGCGCCGGACCTGCAACGACTGATTTCACGAACAATGTCTTCGACTTGCATCTTGTTGAAGACCGCGTTCCCGTATTGGTCCAGGTATCGCAAGCAACGCCGTTCCGGATCGTTGACCTTGTCCAGGACGTCAAAGATGAAGCCGTCATCGATGAATCCTTCGTCAACTGTGTCGCCGAACTCACCCTTCAGGCAGAAGTTCATGACGTTTTCCGAGCATGAAACACGGGGACCCTTGGCCCGAAAACCCGTTGTCCGCCTAACTTGATTTCGACAGGATACATCCATGTCTAACCCCCTGGGAGATGGATGCCGCCCCGTGGATTCTTGGGTAGCGGGGTTGGGGGAGGATCGACGTCGAGGCTGTCGAGCGGGCTCAGGACTCCCTTGGGGCCGCGGTTCAGGACGTGGGTGTAGATCATCGTCGTCGCGACGTCGCGGTGGCCGAGGAGCTCCTGGATGGTCCGGATGTCGTGGCCGGACTCGAGGAGGTGGGTGGCGAAGGAGTGGCGGAGGGTGTGACAGGTGACGCGCTTCGACAGGCGGGCACGCTGGGCGGCGCGCTTGATGGCGCGTTGGAGCTGGGTTTCGTGGACGTGGGAGCGGCGCCACAGTCGGGTCGGAGGGTGGAAGTGCCGGCGCGCGGCGGGGAAGAGCCACTGCCAGGGCCACTCGAAGCCGGCGTGAGGGGATTTGCGGGCGATCGCGGTGGGAAGGGGGACGGGGCCGAGATTGCGCTGGCGGTCGGAGCGGAAGACTTCCTGGGCCTGCGCGAGCTGGCGGGATAGCTCGGAGGCGAGGGTCGCGGGGAGGACGGTGCGGCGGTCGCGGCCGCCTTTGGGATCGCGGATGGAGAGTTCACGGCGCGCGAGGTCGACGTCCTTCACGCGCAGGGTCAGCGCTTCGAGGAGACGCAGGCCGGCGCCGTAAAGGAGTTGGAAGACGAGGCGGTTGACGCCCGACGCGTGGCGGAAGACGGCGGCGACTTCGGCGCGGGACAGGACGACGGGGATGCGCTCGGGACGGCGGGCGCGGACGAGGTCGTCGAGCCAGGGCAGGTCCATCGAGAGGACGTGCTTGAAATAGAACAGCAGCGCGGCGAGGGCCTGGTTCTGGGTCGACGCGCTGACGCCGCGTTCGGTCGCGAGATGCGACAGGAAGGACGCGGCCTCGGGATGGCCGAGACGACGCTCGTCGGCCACGCGGTGGAACGCGTGGAAACGGGCGATCCAGGTGGTGTAGGCCTCGCGGGTCCGCCGGCTGTAGTGGCGCGTCGTCAGGCACGCCTCGAGGCGGCGGAGCAGGTACCCGGGCAGGCGATCCGCACGCTCGGGACGTGCACGATGGGGATCGGCGCGATCATCCCGGGCGTTCCACGCGGCCTGCGCGTCGTCATAGGTCTCGCGAGGCGACGGGACGTCCACGCGCACTTCCCTGATGCGGGTCGTTCGGGTCGCGTTCTCCCGCAAGATCCTGGACGTGCTTTGACCTCGGTGGTGACGACGGCCAGGACACGAACGCCGCGGTCGAACTGAACTGCCTGCCGGATCGGACGCGCTTTCAGGCGCGAATCACGGCTCGGACTCCCGCGATCGGGATGCGGACGAAGAACGTGGTCCCCCGGCCAGCCTCGGTCTTGAAGGTCAGCTCGCCGCCGTGCTTGTCGACGACGACGGAGCGGGCGATCGCGAGGCCCTGTCCGGTGCCCTTGCCGACTTCCTTGGTCGTGAAGAACGGCTCGAAGATCTTGTCGCGGATCGGGTCGGGGATCCCGCCGCCGGTGTCGCTGATCGAGATGACTGCGAAATCGCCGTCGCGACGAGTTGCGACCCGGATGCGGCCCTTGCGGCCCCCCTTGCCGACGACGTCGCCGATCGCGTGCGAGGCGTTGACGACGATGTTGAGGATCGCCTGGTTGATCTCGCCGGCGTGGCACGTGACGACCGGCAGCTCGCGGAGATCGGTCTCGACGTCGGCGACGTATTTGTATTCGTTGCGCGCGACGGTCAGCGTGCTGCGGATCGCCTGGTTCAAGTCGACGGCCGACATCTGCCTCTGGTCCGGATGGGCGAACTCCTTCATCGACGCCACGATCGTCGCCACGCGGTCGAGCCCTTCGAGCGAACGCTCGAGCGCCGCCGGGACGTGGGTCAGCGCATATTCGAGGTCCGCCGTCTCCTCGGCCAGCTCGGCCTCGCGTGCGGACTCCTCGGAAGGCCTGCCGTCGAGGATCGAACGGTTCGACGCGCGGTACTTCCCGACCAGGACCCTCAAGTCGCTGAACGCGTCGCGCACGAATGTCACGCTGTCGCTCACGAACTGGATCGGCGTGTTGATCTCGTGCGCGACGCCGGCGGCGAGGCGGCCGACCGACTCGAGCTTCTGCGCCTGGCGCAGCTCGAGCTCGAGCTGCTGGTGCGCCGTGATGTCGCGGATCACGACGACGGTCCCCTGCACCACGTCGTCGCGCCAGATCGGTGCGACGACGAGCGACGCCGGGAACGACCGGCCGTCCCGCCGCTCGAGCCGCGCATCGTCGACGCGCACGCTCGTCGCGACGCCGCGCAGGTCGATGTCGATCCCCTTCACGATGTCGCCGAGGGCGCGGCCACGCGCGGCCGCGTCGGAGACGGCGAGCAGCCGCTCCGCCGCGGGATTGAGCAGCTGGCAGCGCTGCTCCGTGTCGAAGACGCAGACGCCGTCGGCGAGCGACGCGAAGATCGCCTGCAGGCGTCCGTGCTCTGCGGCCAGGTCGGCCTGCGACGCGCGCAGCCGCTCGTAGAGCTCGCGCATCTCCTTCGAAGAGAGCTGCATCGAGCGCTCGAGCGTGTAGCGGCCCTCGTCGGACTCCTTGTACGCCTTGCCGATCCGATCGAGCAGCTTGGCCCAGGCATCGGGCGAGGGTGGAGTCCCCTCCTCGATGCCGAGCCGCCGAAGCTGTCGCTCGAGCAGTGGATGCGCCATTCCGTCCGCTACGTCTCGACGATCGTCGTCAGCGTCATCGTCTGGTTGTGCAGGTCGCACTGTCCCGACGCGTAGGGCGAGATCTCGCCGTAGGAGTAGAAGCCGATCTGCTGCGTCCGCGCCGGCAGCGCGTTGAGCGCGGCTTCGAGCTCCTCCTCCGTCCGCTCGCCGAGGATCAGCCGGCGTCCGACGCACGAGATGGCGATGGCGAGCACGTCGCCCGCGACCTCGCCGCCGCGCTCCTTCGTCAGCACGGCCGCCTCCGCCGCGCCGTCGATGAGCCGCTCGAAATTGGCGCACATGAACTGCGCGCGGTGGCCCTGCTGGACGTCGCCCGCGAAGGTCATCGAGCGGTCGGCCTCGTTCACCGCGAGGATCGTGCGCACGAGCGTCTTCGAGTCCGAGTCGTCCTTGCGGACTGCCAGCGGGAAGAGGAGCGCGGTGGCGGGCAGCCCGGCCGCACGCTCGCCGAGGTACTCCTTGTAGAGCGTGAGCGCGGGACGGCCGTCGAGCTCGTAGAGGACGTTGCCGCTCGACCTGGTGATGAGTCGCTCCGGCCCGAAGCGGTCCCAGCCCCCGCGCGAGCCGTGGCCGACGCGGACGCTCGCGCCGTAGAGCCCGACCGCGGAGATCAGGTGCGATTCGGGTCCGCCGCGGCCGAGGACCCACGTGTCCTTGAAGCGGTCGCCGTCGCCGGCGAGGCCGCCGGTGGCGACGACCGTCTTGGGCAGCGTCGCGTTGAGGCCGCGCACCAGCTCGCTGCCGTTCACATGCAGGCCGTCGGAGAGGATCAGCACGGCGCGCAGGTCGTCGCGCATCAGGTCGCGCGCGAGCTCCTGCCCGGCCCGGAACGACTGGTCCGCCGACGGGACGGTCGCATAGACCGTGCGCAGCGCCGAACGCTCGAACCGCGTCACGTTCACGACCATCGTGTCGTCGGTCACGCCGCCGCCGCGGATCTCGCCCGACGTCGAGCATCCGACGACGTGCGCGCGCGGATACGCGGCCTTGATCTCGCCGAACGCCCGGGTCTCCTTGCCGTAGCGCGCCGCACCGAAGACGAGGACCAGCGTGTTCTCGCCGTCGAGATCGGGGAACTCCGGCTGCGACCAGCCCTTGCCGTGCGTGTGGATCATCGTCTGCGTCTGCATGAGGAGACGTATCGGCGTGTGCGGCGGCCGCGGCTCATGGATCGGCGGTCCGAGAGTCTCCGGGCCGGAAGAACATTCCTCCGTCGCTGCGCGACCGGGACTTCCATTCCGCTTCGGCGTCGGCATGCGGGACGCGGCGGTGCGACTGCCCGCAGTCCTACGGCACGAACGCTGCGACTGACAGACCGATCCAGAGGATCACCGCCAGGACCAGCTTCATCATCGTCCCCGCGAGCCTTCCCGCCGCGGCGCCGCCGGCGGGTTTGAGGCTCTTCTCGAGCGTCATGTGGGGATGCGAGAGCTCGCCGACGATCGCGCCGAGCGCGGCGCCGACGAAGCCGCCGGGAATCGCGCCGATGCCGTAGCCCACGCCGGCGCCGACGATCGCGCCGACGATGCCGCCGATCAGCGCGCCGATCATCCCGCGCTTGCTCGCGCCACCGCTCTTCGCGCCGGCGATCCCGGCCATGGTCTCGAGCGCCTCGCCGAGCAGCGCGAGCCCCGCCGCGATGCCGAGCGTCCACCACGAGAAGGTGTGTGCATCGCCGTGGCGCCAGAGGCCGTCGGTGAACTGCATCGCACCCGCGAGCAGCAGCAGGATCCACGTGCCGGGCAATCCGATCACCACGACGAAGACGCAGCCGGCGCCGATCAATGCGAAGACGCCGGCGACCGCGTAGCCGATGAGGCCCTGCACGAGCGGCGCGGGCGGCTCGTCCTGCAGCAGGCTCGCGATCAGGGCCGGAAACAAACCCATCTCACTCCGCTCGCGTCACTCGCGTCACCCGGTCCGCTCGCTCCGCTCGCCCCATCCGCCGTGCTCACTTCAGCTCCCTCACTTCGACGTCCTTGAAGCGCACCTCGCTGCCTTCGTTGTGCTGCTGCAACGCGAGATGCCCCGTCTTGTAAGTGCGCGCGGCGTCCGTGAAGTCGACGGTCTGGAAACCGTTCACCCAGATCTGGATGTGCGTCCCGGCCGCTTCGTCGACGCACCGTACCCGGTAGTCGAACCAGACGTTCGCGGGGACGGGCGCGACGGTCACCTTGGCCATGCCGTAGAGCGAGCCGGTGCGCTGGGGGTCGGGATGGGAGGAGTCGACCTGCGCCTCGTAACCGGCGGGGAAGCCGTCGCCGAACTTCGTGCGGAAGTAGAAGCCGGAGTTGCCGAAGTCGTTGATCACGACCTTCGCGCGCTGCTCGAAGTTCACGTAGTCGCCGCGCGGGCTGAACAAATGGCCGGCGTCGCCGCGGCCGACGATCGCGCCCTCCTCGACGCTCCACTTGGCATTTCCGGTCTTCTTCCAGCCGTCGAGCGTCTTGCCGTCGAAGATCTTCACGAACTGGGCGTTCGCGCTGGCCGTCGCGGCGTCGCCCGGCGGCGGATCGAGCCGCTTCAAGCGCACCTTCTTGTACGCGACCGGCCCGTGGTCGCCCTGCAGCCGCACCGGCCCGTACGCCACTTCGGGTCCGTCGAAGCCGCCGCGCGTGGGATTCTCGACCTCGACGTTCTCCTGGATCAGCGTGCCGTTGAGCTTCACCCACTCGAATTTCGCGTTCGTGCTCTTCTTGCCGCTCGCGTCGAAGCGCGGCGCGCGGAAGCGGACGTCGAAGCGCTGCCACTCGCCGGGCGCGTTGCTCGCGTTGACCTTAAGCGCGCTGCCGACGAAACCCTGGTCGCCGTCCATCCCCTCGTAGATCCCGCCGCAATCGCCGAAGTCGACCTCCTTCTTGCCAAAGCTGTCGAGGATCTGCACTTCGTAACGGCCCATGAAGTAGACGCCGGAGTTGCTCCCCTTCGAGACGAGGAAGTCGATGCGCGCGTCGCAGTCGCCGTGCAAGACCTTGCTCACGACGTCGTGCGCGCCCTGCGCATTGACGAGCATCCCGTCCCAGTCGTCGACGAGCGCATGTTCGGCGAGCTGCGTCGGATCGTTGGAATCCATGTGGACGGCCGCGCGCCGCCACCCCTCGCCCTCGAAACCCTCGATCGACCGGCGGTCGAAGAGCGTGACCCAGCCCTCCTCCATGTCCTCGCGCGAGGGCGGCGGCTCGACCGTCTTCGCGACGGCCGCCGCGGCCGCCATGCCCGGCATCCGGTTGATCGTGTAGTCGACCTGCGGATGCAACAGCGGATCGCGCGTCTGCGCGCCGTTCGCCGTGTTCTCGCCGACGATCCCGTCGAAGACGAGTCTTGCACACATCCCCGCCTTGATCCCCGGCGCGCGCACGCGCAGCGCCTTGCGTCCCGCGACGACCTCGACCGCCGCGACCTCGACCGGCGTCACGTGCACTTCGGGCGAGCCGTAGTCCCACCAGCTGTTGTAGTCGTACTGGACGAGGTGGGCGTTCGCGGCGGTCGGCCGGCAATCGGCGGCGAGCGGCAGCGTGAAGCTCACCAGGAAGCCGTCCTGCTCGAGGCGGACGTGCTCCATCTCCATCGGCACGCGCCCGGTCCACTTCACGCGCGCGAGCCCGTCGGCCGGCGGCGCGCCGCCCCAGCCGCGGTTGGTGAGGCCGACGACCATCGTCCCGTCAGGCGCGAACGCGATGCGATTCGCCGAGCCCGTCCCGCGCCGGAACTGCAGCACGCTCCCCTGCCACTCGCCCTCGACCTTCTCCAGATCGGCGCGCAGCACGCAGCCGTTGGTGAGCTCGGCCACGAACATCTGGCCCGCGAACGGCCCGAACTTCCCCGCCGTCGTGTCGAGCAGCGGATTGCCGGCGCTGCGCGAGAGGCCGTACGGGATCCAGAGCGCAGGCGCGCGACGCTGCCGGTGCGGCGGCTCGGTGTCGGACGCCTTCTTGTCGAACTTCTTGTATTCGTCGGTCCATTCGAGGCTGGCCGGATGCCCGTAGAACTCGCCCGCCTTCACGTGGAATAGCGGGCAGCTCGGCATCCAGTCGCCTTGGTTGTCGGTGACGAAGAGGTCGCCGTCGCCGTTGAAGCCGAGTCCGTTGGGGCTGCGGAGGCCCGACGCGAACGGCTCCGACTTCCCGTCCGGACCGACCTTCAGCACCCACCCGCGCCACGGCGCGAGCGACTTGCCGTGCCACCACTTCGGATCGAGGAAGCCGACGTTGAGCGAGACGTAGAAGTTGCCGTCCGCGTCGTGCGGCAACCCGTACGCGAACTCGTGGTAGTTGCCCGAGAGGCCCCAGTCGTCGCTGATCGTGTCGATCGTGTCGCAGCGGCCGTCGCCGTCGGTGTCCCGGAGGCGTGACAGCTCGGTGCGCTGCAGGACGTAGATGTCGCCCTTCACGACGGCGAGGCCGAGCCCTTCGTAGAGGCCCTCCGCGAACAAAGTGAGTTTCGCGTCCGCGGGATTCGCCGCGCACGGATCGGAGACGATCCAGACCTGGCCGTGGCGGGTGCTGACGACGAGGCGCCCGTCGGGCAGGAAGTCGAGCCCGCCTACCTCGACGCTGCCGGGCGAGGTCGGGATGAAGTCGACCTTGTAGTAGTCCGACTCCTCGGCGGTGGCGGGCGGCGGCGTCTGCGCGAAACCCACCGAACCATCCCCGAAGCTTTCGAGAGACGCGAGCGCCGCGAGCGCGAACACGAAGGCAACCCGTCGCGCGCCCATCAGCGGAGCTCCTTCGTCTCGGCGTTCATCTTCTCGAGCTGCTCGCGCGTCGTCGGGCCGCGCGCGATGACGATGCGCTTCAGCGTCACGGGCTGCGGCCCCACGTCGATCGTGGCGTCGACGCCCGCCTGATCCTTGCTGGACCAGGTCATCGTCTTCCCGCGCTCCGGCAGCCGGAAGCAGACCGCGATCGTCGAGGTCGCACTGTTGCGGATGAGCGTCCAGTCGCGGGTCTCCGCGCTCCTCCAGTCGTCGGGGTCGAACGCCGGCAGCCCGGGATCGCACGCGATGGCCAGCGAAATGGCGAGGCTCGCCGGCGTGGGCGCCGCGATCGCGAACGCCTGCCCGATCCCCGAGCCGTCGGACACCACGACGTCGCGCGGCTCCTCGTGCACCCGCGCGCGCACGCGACCGTTGCCGTCGACGAGCTCGTAGAGCAGGACCGGGATGCCGCCGACCACCGAAGTGACGCGCAGATTCGCCGACAGCGGCTTGTACGACGCCGGGCCGTTCGGATCGGGGTTCTCGTTCACGACGAACGGCGACCACAGCGGCGCCTGCGCCGTCGCGAACACCACCGACCCGAGCGGCGTGAGCGGCTTCCCGCCTCTCTCCAACCAGTCCGTCCGCGACACGAACTCCCCTCTTCGCACCGCGAGCAGCCGCAGCGGCTTCGTCCCGTACTCAAACGAGAACCCGCTCGGCAGGCCGATGAGCAAGCCGCGCGCGAGCGGCGGCTCCCCCTCCTTCAGTCCCGGCAGGACGCCGCGCACGATGAGCGGCCCGTCGCGCGGCTCGAGCTTCATGTCGGTCGGCGTCGGCGCCGGCTCGACCGGCATCATCGTCCGCACGTAGGCGACGACCGCGTCGATCTCCTCGCTCGAGAGCACGCTCTTGTAGGCCGGCATGCGCGCCTGCTCTTCGCCCGGGATGCCCGACATCACCGTCTTCACCATCGCGCCCGGCGTGTTCCCGAACGCGAACTTCCCCTCCCGGAAGTCGCGCGGCTTGTACTTGAGCTCCGCCGCCGTCGGCCCGTCGCCGTGGCCTTCCTTGCCATGGCACGCCGCGCAGTTCTCGCGGTAGACGGTGGCGCCGTCGCCGGAGAGCACCGCGGCGACGACAAGAGGGACGAAAAGGACGCTCCCAACGATGATCATCATCACGCTCCTCGGACAGGGCGCGGGAGTGTACGGCGACCCGCGTTTTCGCGCACGACGGCAATCTCCGCAGGGTCGCGCGCGGCGGGCTGCGCTCAGAGCCCTTGGAGGAACGCCCTGAACGCCTCCTCGAACTCGGCGAGCGACGCATAGCCGACCTGCTTCCACATCTCCGGCACCGTCTCCGCGCGGCAGAGGCGGGCGAACCAGTCGACGTACGTCGCGCGCCCCTTCTCGCCGCAGCGGTTCATGACGAAGAAGCTCAGCGCCGCCGACTCGACGTAGAAGAGCGCGCGCGGGTCGAGCTGGCAGCGGAAGAGCGTGTGGCGCAGCTGCAGCGGGCCGAACGACGGGCCCTCGAGCTCCTTGCCGAACTTCCGGTAGTCGATGTCGAGCAGCACCGCGAGCGGGATGAAGTGGCCGGCGCGCATCGCCGCCGCGGTGAGGTCGAGGCTGCGCACGGTCGAGTCGTCGAGCGCGTCGCCGAGGCGCTCCATCTCGACCGCCTGCTCGCCGATGAACTCGGCGAACCCCTCCACCATCCAGAAGCCAGGCACGACGGTCGGGTCGCTCGCCGGGTTCCAGACGCGATCGACGAAGTGGTGCGTGAGCTCGTGCGCCATCACGCCGTGAAGCGATCGCCCGAACGGGTCCTCTGCGTCGGCCGCGAGCCGCGAGTAGAAGCGCGACACCGCCTCGGACGGCGAGTAGACGCCGGCCGACCACGCGGGCGGTGCGTGACCGTTGCTCCTGTCGGAGAGGTACTCGTCGCGCGTGACGTACAGGCGCACCTCGATCTTCGCGTCGGGCTTCGCCGCCGACGGCGATGGGCCGAGCATGCGGGTGAGCGTGCGCACCGTCGCCTCGGCGCGCGACAGGCACGGGCCGAGGATCTTCGGATCGGTTTCGCGCGAGATCAGCAGCACGTGGTCGGTGGCGAGGATCTTCACGCCCGAGGAGAACGGCGTCTTCGCGAGTTTCGCCGTGAGCGCGGCGTCGGCCTTGACGAAGTGCGCGCCCGACGGGAGCAGCGCGTCGGCCCACAGCGCCCAGATCCTCCCGAGCTGCGCCTTCGTGCCGTTGTAGGGGAAGTCGGGCGGAACCCAGTCGCCGATCGCCGCCGCGTCGAAGGTGCTGTCCGGGATCAGGTCGGACTCGCGCAGCCGCAGAGCGCTCGCGGCGGTCGGCGCGCCGTGGTCGGCGCACCACTGTGCGGCGGCGACGATATTCGGGGCGAACGCGAAGCGCGCGGCCGCCTCGACCTCGACGAGGCGCTTGCGCTGGAGGTCGGCGTTGCCGGCGGTCGTCGACTTGCGCCCCGAGATCGTCGCGAACAGCTCGTCCGCGCGCGCGGGCGCGAGGCCGTAGCGCTTCGCCTCGTCGAGCAGACGGCGGCAGTCGTCGAAGAAGGCGAGCTTCTTCCACTGCTGGAACTGCGCGAGCAGCACCTCGACGTACTGCGCCTCGAGCGCCGCGTAGCACGCGCGGTAGACCGGGAACTGGTCGTTCAGGATCTTGGCTTCGCCCGCCGTCGCGGCCCACGCGATCGCGCCCGCCTCGAACTCCTGCGGCGCGCCCGTCTCGGGCTCGACGCGCCAGCGACCGCCCTCGAGGGCGGTCACGTTCCCCACCACATAGACGCCGTCCGCTCGTACGACGCCGGGCTTCGCGCCGGGCATCGTCGCCATCGGCGCGAGCGCGGCCGCGGACGGGGCCGGCTTCGCCTTCGCGCCGCCGGCGGCGGTCGTCTTCGGACTCGTCTTCTCCGGCGCCGCGCCATTGCCGTATCCGACGAGCGTGCCGTCCGCCGTCGTCGCCACGAACGCCTCGTCGCCGCACGGAACCGCCGGACCCACCGGGTCGAGCGAGTTGATGCACCAGAGCACGCGCCGGCTGCCGAGCTCGACCGCCCAGTTGCCGAGGTAGAGGACGTCGCGCGCGATCGACGGCGCGCCGTCGTGCGCGCCCTTCGGCAGATCGGCGCGTTGGATCAGCGGCAGGTAGCCGCCCTTCACCACGTCGAACGCGATCAGCAGCCCCTGCTCGATGAAGCCGTAGACGCGACCTTCGCGCGCCGCCGGCGGCTGCGCGTAGGGGATCGCGAAGTTCTGGCGGCCGCGGTGGATGCCGTTCTCGGCGGGCACGCCGGTCCAGAACGCGACGTCGCCGTCGTCCCGGGTCGTGGCCGACAGCACGAGGCTGCGGGCCGGCCCGCTGACCTCGCCGGTGGATCGCACGGGGGTCATGCCGTCCGCCTCGCGCACCAACCCCTTGCTGCGGTCGCGCAGCAGCGTCCCGCGCGCGATGCCGACGCCGAAGCCCTTGGATCCCATCCGCAGGAGGCGCACGACCTCGTCGTCGCCCGTCGTCACCACCGAAGCGCGTCCGACGCCCAGCGGCTCGAACACCTCTGCTTTTCCGCTGCTGCAGTCGAGCGCGGACATGCCATTGGTTCCCGCGACGAAGACGAGGTCGCGCACCATCGTCGGCTCGCCGCTGAACGGGCCGGCGAACGTCTTCTCGTTGCGGAACGCGTCGCCCACGAAGCGGTAGGTCCGGACGTTCGAGGGGTCGACCACGGCGGCGAGCCGCTCGACCACCGCGAGGCCGAGCACGTCGCCCGTGCACTCGAGCGTCTTCTTGCCGAGCAGCGTGCCGCGCTCCGGATCGAGCACGACGAGCTTGCGCGCCTTGCCTTCGCGCACGACCGCGTAGACCTTGCCCTGCGACGCGACCGGGCCGGCCAGGATCTGCTCGCTCTTGAAGCGCCACCGCTCCGTCGGCGGGACCTTGAGCGGCTCGACGTCGACGAACGCCGTCCCCGCCGCGTTGCCGTGCGGCTGGTTCCACTCGGTCGGAAGCGCGGCGTCCTGCGGCCGCGGCGTCGCGAACGCCGCGGCGCCGCAGGTTCCGAGAAGGAGCAGCGCCACCAACCCCCGGGCGCACGCGCCATTCACGTCACACCCCCAGCAGGAACGCCTTGAACGCCTTCTCGAAGTCCGACATCTTCGCGAAGCCGAGGTCCTTCCACGGCGTCACGAGCTCCTCGCCCGAGTACTGCTGCTGCAGCCATTTCACGTAGGTCGGGCGCCCCTTCTCACCGCAGCGGTTGATGACGAAGAAGGTGAGGGCGGTCGACTGGCAATAGAAGAGGTGACGCTTGTCCATCATCACCTCCTTCAGGCTGTGGTGGAGCTTGAGCGGCCCGAACTGGCCGCCTTCGAGCTCCTTGTGGAAGCGCGGCGGGTCGAGGCTCATGAGGTATTCGAGCGGGAAGAGGTTCTCCGCGCGCCCGGCCGCCGCCGTCTCGTCGATCGGCTTCACCGTCGCGTCGTCGAACGACTCGCCGAACCGCCCGAACTCGAGCGCCTGACTCGCCGCGAACTCCGCGAACCCCTCGACCATCCAGTACCCGCTCGCCGCCCGCTTCGACGCCCCCTTCATCCAGCGCCGGTCGGTATAATAATGGATGAGTTCGTGCGCGAAGACCTCGTGCAGCGTGTGCGTGTCGTCGTCCTCCTTCTCGCCGCCCGCGGATGAATAGAAGCGCGAGATGCCCTCGCTCGGCGAGTAGCAGCCGGCCGACCACGCGGGCGGCGGGCCACCGCCGGAGTCGCCGTCGGCGAGGTAGTCGGCGCGCGTCTGGTAGAGGCGCACCTCGAGCATCGTGTCGGCGCGCATCCCCATCGGGCTCGGCCCGAGCAGCTTCTGCAGCGCGCGCACCGTCGCCTCGCCGCGCGCGAGCAGCGGCCCGATCACCGCCGGGTCGTGCTCCTTGCTGTAGAGCAGGATGTTGCGCGTGCTGAGGATCAGCGTCCCCTTCGCGAACTTCGACACCGAGTTGCGCCGCTTCGCCGATTCGTCCAGGGCGGGGAAGACGGCGCCGGACGGGAGCAGCCATTCGGCCCACTGCGGCCACGTCTTGCCGCCGTTCAGCTCGGGGTCGTCGGGGTAGCCCTCGGGCTGCCAGCCTTTCACGAGGTCGGGCTCGGGCGGAGTCTTCGGGGCGAGCTCGGCGGCGCGCACGCACAGCACGGTCGCCGCGGTCTTGCACTCCTTCGCCGCGCACCACTTGGCGCAGGCGACGATGCGCGCGCAGCTGGATTCGCGCGCGTCCTTCTCGAACTGCTCCGCCTTCTTTCTCGGTGGCGCGGTCGGGGCGAGCCGTGCGGCGGTCTTGCCGGCGACCGTCCCCTGCAGCTCGTCGTACTTCGCGGCTGGCAGCCCGTGGGCTTTCGCCTCCTCGAGGAGGCGGTTGCAGTCGTCGTAGAGCTTGACGTCGCGGTACTTCTCGACGACGGTCACGAGCTCCTCGGCGTGGCGCCAGGCGAGGACGCTCCAGCACGCGCGGAAGATCGGCCCCTCGTCGCCGACCTTCTGCGGCTTGCCGTCGACGTTCACCATCGCGACGTCGATGGCGTCGAGCTCGAAGGGCGTGCCGCCCTCCGGCGCGATCTTCCAGCGCCCGCCTTCGAGCGCGGCCACCTTGCCGGGGATGAAGAGGCCGTCGCTGCGGACGAGGCCGGTCTTCGCGCCCGGCAGCGTGTCGGGCGGGCCCTTCGGGACGTAGAGCGCGGCGCCCGAATTCGCGCCCGCCGCCGCCTTCGCCGCGGTCGCACTGCCGAACGCGACCAGCGTCCCGTCCTTCAGCTTCAGCGCGATCAGTTCGTCGCCGATCGGGACGACCGGCCCGTCGGCCTCGAGCGTGTCGAGGCACCAGAGCACCTTGCGCGTCCCGAATTCCATCGCCCAGTTGCCGAGGTAGAGCGTGTCGCGCGCGATCGACGGCGCGCCGAGCTGCGCGCCTTTGCGCACGTCCTCCTTCTCGACCAGGCGGCTGGTGCCGCCGTTCAAGACGTCGATCTCGAGCAGCGTCGAATCGGGCGAGAAGCCGTAGAGGCGGCCGTTGGCGGCCGCCGGCGGCTGCTTGAACTCGGCGAACTTGATCACGCTCTTGCGCAGGAGCCCGCTGCCGCTCTCGCTCCCGAACCAGGCGCACCACTCGGTGCCCTCCTTCCCCTGCACCGCGACGAGCACCGTCTTCGGGGCCCGGTCGGGCGGCACGCCGAGCGACGTCGTGCAGAGCACCTCCGCCGGCCCGAGCTTCAGCGCGCCCGCCCCCGGCCCGCCCGACTGCACCGCGTAGCGGCTGCAGGTGAGCTTCTCGTTCTTGTCGTCGGCGGAGGTCGCGACGATCGACCGTCCGCGCGCGTCCCCGAACTTGTCGTCGAGCAGCGCGCCCGGTCGCCCGAACGACTTGGCGATCAAGGGCGCCGGCTTGCTCGTCGTGGCGTCGACCGACTGCACGCCGCTGGACGTCCCGCGCGCGACGAGCAGCGATCCGCCGAGGAGCGTCGGCTCGCCGCCGAACTGCCCGGCGATCGTCTTCTCGAAGCGCAGCTCGGCGCCCGCCATGCGCCAGAGGTGGACCGCCGCCGGCTCGACCAGGAACGCGAGCCCGTCCCCCGCCGCCATCGACGCGACGTCGCCGACTTTTTCGAGCGCCGCCTTCGCGAGCGTCGCCCCCGTCGTCGGATCGACCACGACCAGCTGCTTCGCGTCGCCCTCTTTCACCACCACGAAGAGCTTCTGCTGCGACACCACCGGCCCCGCGAGCACCGTCATCCCCTTCAACCGCCACCGCTCGACCGGCGGCGCCTTGAGCGGCGCGACGTCGATGCAGGCGGTCCCGGCGGAATTGCCGTGGGGCTGGGACCATTCGCGGGACGGGGGGACCTGGGCGCGCGCCGGAGCGACCGGCGCCAGCGCGACGAGCAGGAGGCCCAGGACGGGGGGAACGACGTGACGCGCGGATCGATTCACGGACCGGCCCTCGGCGGGTGCGACGAAAGAGGCGGAACGCTACGGACCGGCGCAACGTGACGGAAGGGCGACCGGCCGCGCCTCGGTGCTTCGCCTTGATCGTTCGTGCACGTGCGGCGAAGCTCGCCGGGCCCCGGATCGCGGAGATCGCCATGCGTCGCGCGTGCTTCCTCGCCCCCATTGCCCTGCTGCTACTCGCCGTCGGGGGGCTGCGCGCGCAGCAGCCGCCGACTACGGCGCCGACGGGGGCACCGACCGGGGCGCCCGAGTCGAAGCCGGCGCCGAAGCCGGCGTCCAAGCCTCAGGACTCTCCCGCACGGAAGGGCGGCGTCCCCGATGTCCCGTTCATCGACGAGTTCAAGATGAAGTCGGCCTGCCTCTCGGAGTTCTGGGGGCGCGATATGGAGCTGGTCGCCGGCGTCGTGCGGCCGCTCGACTGGAAGGAGGGGGAGAAGCTCCCCGTCGCCTACAACGTGCACGGCTTCGGCGGCAGCCACCGCAGCGCGTGGGGCATGGGCGCGTCGCTGCAGAAGGCCGAGCAGAGCGGCGACATGCCACGCATGCTCTACGTCTTCCTGAACGCCCAGTGCGAGCGCGGCCATTACGAGTTCGCTGACTCCGTCAACAACGGCCCGTGCGGCCGCGCGCTGACGACCGAGTTCATCCCGGCGCTCGAGAAGAAGTTCGGCGGCGTCGGCGAGCCGTGGGCGCGCTTTGTCACCGGCCATTCGAGCGGCGGCTGGTCGAGCCTCTGGCTCGAGGTGACCTACCCCGACTTCTTCGGCGGCTGCTGGTCGACCGCCCCCGACTCCGTCGACTTCCGCGACTTCACCGGCATCGACGTCTACAGCTTCGAGAACGCCTACACCGACCCCGACGGCAAGCCCATCATGCTGATGCGCCAGAAGGGCAAGTTCGTGAGCTCGATCAAGGACTACGTCGACGGCTCCGACGAGTCCAACCAGATCGGCGGCCAGTTCTACTCCTTCAACGCCGTCTTCAGCCCGCGCGCCTGCGACGGCACCCCCATGCGCCTCTTCGACTGGAAGACCGGCGCCATCGACTCCGCCGTCGCAGACTCGTGGCGCAAGTACGACATCTCATTGATCCTGCAGGACCACTGGAAGGAGCTCGGCCCCAAGCTCAAGGGCAAGGTCCACGTCTGGATCGGGACCATCGACACCTTCCGGCTCGAAGGCGCGACCATGCTCCTCCAAGACGAACTGAGGAAGCTCGGCAGCGATGCGGACATCGTGCTCGTCGAGGGCCGGGACCACATGAATCTGGGCGCGCCCAGTCCCGAGCACTGGCCGAAGGGGATGATGAGGCGGATTCATGAGGAGATGTGGGCGGCGTATCAGAAGGGGAAGGCGGGGGGCGGGAAGTGAGGGGGCGGAGATGACGGACGTTGAGATGACTCTGCGAGAGGGCATCCAGTCCAATCAAAGCTAGGCGGATTCGCAGGGCTTTCACAAATGGGCTTGGTATCTCCAGACTTCACTCCGCTGCACGGCGCGATGAGTCGCTACCGGCAGTGCATGCTTGCAGCTCTGACCGGAGAAGACCGTCTGGTCCTTCAAGAGGCGTTCAATCGCTTGAAAGACCTCGAATACCTCGCAGTCGGGATTGTGTCCCGCTGTGATCAGTTCGTGAGTCACGGAGCGACAACACTGAGAATGGGTGGGACTCTAATTGACGTAGTGGAAACGTTGCGGCGCGCCCGCGACAGCAATCCGTCGCTTGCGCAGTGGCTTGCGGATGATCCAACGTCGCAACTGGAGGGTGCGAGGGTTTTTAAGGCGTTCGAGATAGGTGGCGCCAAAGCGAATACGGTCGTTGAGTCACCGGACGAAAGGCGCCTTCGACTCGACACTGAGTTCTTCTACTACCTTGCACATCGTCTCTGCACGTGCCTATCAAGACTTCCAAGAGTTCCTCGATTCAAGTGCAAGGAAACAGCTGTCATCAGGAATCAGCTTCTCGAACACCCTGAAAAGGAAGGCCAGAGTCGCGTACTCCTACCATCGTTCGGCTACGGATCGGGAGTCGGTCCCGTAGTGAAGGCATTGAGATCCGCGGATCAATCCCGTATTCACGTCGACGCTGGATTCATTCCGAATTGCGCAGCTCTCGTCGCTAGGGCGACTGCAGCCTTGTCGGCGGCACTCCCAAATGCGGAGTCGACGGGCGGGGGGCTCACCGCCTAACAAGCGGTTGCACCCGCCAAAACGCCGGGCACCGCTCAAGGAGTCCGCATGGTAGATTGCTCGGCGTTTTGCAGGTGAACTGCGGACCTTATGCGGACGACAGGGGACGGCCATGACGGACGGCTCTGAACCACGGGATGCACAACCAAGTGATCCGGCAGTTGAGTACCAAGCAGCGCAGCCATCAGCTGAACATCATGACAACCTCGCGTGGAGTGCGACCGGCACGCTGTGGGCCGGAAGCCTGGTGCTGCTGGGATTCGTAATCGACTCAATTAAAGAGGGTCGCTCAAGGGTCTTGCTCACGTGCATCTGCTGTTTCGGCATGGCCCTGACCAGTGCTGTCTGGTGGATTTCTCTTCAACTGCGCGATGTCAAACGGCAGAAGTACGAACGGTGCAGAAAACTCGAATCGGTATTCGGATTCCAACAGCACACAAGACTCTCCTATCCGGATGGTCAGCAGTCTTTCGTGTTCGGTCTGCTGATGGTCATCTTGCTCGTTGTGTGGGGCGTTACCATCGGAACAATCTGGTGTGCGAAGTAAAGGCATGGCCGGATGGGTGGAAGGAGTGGGGCACGCAGAGGCGCCGTATGACTAGCGGTTGCACCTGCCAAAACGCCGGGCACCGCGTGAGTAGGCCGAACGGTAGACTGCACGGCGTTTTGCAGGTGAACAGCTGCCGTTAGGACAAGAGGTTCTTCGCAGGCGGTCACCATGGAGTCGCCGATGCTTCGCTCTTTCGCTGCCACGTGTGCCGCGTCGTTGACGCTTGCATGCGGTGCTGGCCGCCATGAGTACGACGAGGTTGCGCCAAGGACTGTAACTGAGGCAAGAAAGCTTGACGACAAAGCAGTTGATGACTGGGATCGCTCGAATAATCGCACCGCCATAGTGGCATATGGCCATCTGATTCCCGCCTCATCCGTAGAAGAGGCGGCTGCTGCGTTGTCAAAGATGTCGCCCCGCCCCATCCATGCGTACTTGCTGGACGCATCACGACCGCGAATTGATCATTGGGAGATGTTGGTTTCTTATGGAGACGTCAGCGTTATCGGAATCGATGCCCTGTCCAATCTGATCGATGAAGTGGCCATCGACCCAGAACACAGGCAAGTCACGTTTTCCAAGGATGGTCGGTCGACGACGATAAAGTACGCCGGCAACGTTCCAGTGATTCGCTTCCGCATCAGTCCCGCATCGCGTCCCTCGCAGTCCAAAGACGTCAACCTGCTGGTCGCCAGTGGATTCGCAGCAGGGGTTTTCCTGAAGGCGTCAGATGCTGTGGATGGCGCGCTTGAAACATCGGAAGAACCCGGCGTAACAACACTTTCAGTCGCTGGATTCGATGCAACGCTTTCATGCCGAAGAGCCGTCGCTTGGATCGAACTTCCAGAGTTGAAATCGCGGGGTCTCGTGTCGGTGGCTTACCAAGATGTCGTTCCAGGCAAGTAGAGGCACCCGGAGGTTGCTTGCCGGCTAACAAGCGGTTGTACCTGCCAAGACGCCGGGGCGCCGCTTGAGTAGCCCGTACAGTAGACTGCACGACGCTTTGCAGGTGATTCGGTGTCGTTAGGCGGCCGTCGCAGAGGGCCGCCTTGGTTTCACGGCGCAATGAAGGAGTTGTCTCATGCAACGTGACGCACGTACCTTTCGACCCGTCGGAAAGTTCAGGAAGTTCATCGCTTCGATTCGACGTCACTTTGAACATCCCAGTCGTCCAAAGCCACCCCCCTACTTGCGAAAGTTCGACCTGGTCTTGATGAAGGCGCTGAGTGCGGCGAGTCGGCCGACGACGATTAGTGCTTTTGATGCTGCGTGGACCCACTCATGCGATGATCCGAATCAACGACTCAGTTCAGAGATTCTTTCAATGGAAATGAGCAGTTTCTCAACGACGGTTGGGAACGGCCATTCACTGCATGGTTCTGTCGAGAACAAGAAATCATGGTGGCGGCGCGTTTTCGCAATCGGCAAGGAAATCGTACATAGCCTCATCGAAGTTCTCGCCAAGTTCTTGCCCGACTGGCTGAAGGGGATTCTCCACGCTCTAGAGGAGGGTTTTTCCTTCATCCTAGGCGAACGTGACGCCGCCAGGTCAGAAGTCGCCGCCTAACTGCCCTCTGAAAAAGTCGTGATCTGGCTGCTGCGGGTCGTCGCGAGATCGATGTGGTCGGTTCTGCGCGTCCGGTCGGCGATGTTTCTCACTGCGGTAATGACGGCCGTCAGGATGGCCAGCAGCGCCTGATGCGCAGATCGCAGCCATTTCGACCACGCTCCCCACTCCCTCGGCGTTCCTGCCCCGAAGAGCTTCCGCATCACGATCGCGAGGTTCTGTCCGGCGATGTG
>Ga0105347_1000420_pt1 | contig 20231 bp, 19 predicted proteins | sample EasRivMeERMLT890_FD_89677 | JGI IMG/M metagenome (GOLD analysis project Ga0105347, IMG submission 89677) | Soil microbial communities from meander-bound floodplain in the East River, Colorado, USA - East River MetaG ERMLT890 | ecosystem: Environmental > Terrestrial > Soil > Floodplain | place... | reverse complement strand
GAAGATCGACACGCTGCGCACCGTCAACGCAGGCGCGGGGCATTACAACGACGCCTACGTGGGCATTGGCTACACCGCGTTCCCCTGGCGGGTGCCGCCCGGCATCACCGACACGTTCGTGGTACGCGCCGTGGTGACGGAGCGCAAGGTGTACTACGACACGCTGCGGCTCATCAACAACGACCCGCTGCGCGATCCGTTCACCTTCTACACACGCGTGGTGGGCACGGCCACCGGGGATGTCGGCTTCATCGATACGGTCCGCATTTCCAATTATGAGCAGGACGGGCCGTTCATCGTGGTGCCGGTGCATCTGGCCTTCGACCAGCCCATCAAGCGCTTCTCGATCCCGCTCAAGTACAAGAGCGGCGTGTTCGAATGCGTAGGGTTCGACTTCGAGCGCACCCTCCTGGAGGGCGCCGACGGCCTGGTGCCCGAAATCGACACCGTGGCCAACACCGTGGCCATCAAGGGGAACATCATTTTCGGGCCGCTCATCGACACCAACGCGTTCGTGGGGACCGTGTTCGCCAAGATGCTGTTCCAGGCCAAATCGGGGGCGAGTTCGGCCGACAGCAGCATCACGTTCGACACGGCGTTCATTGCGCCCGACATCGCGTACTCGTTCATGGACGCGCAGTCGCAGATCATCCTGCCCGAGTTCGTGACCAGCCAGCTCAACATCATCACGAGCGCCGACGACGACACGCGGCCGTGGGCCTTCGAGCTGGAGCAGAACTATCCGAATCCGTTCAATCCGAGCACCACGATTGCGTTCTCGGTGCCGCGCGCCGGGCACGTGTCGCTCGTGGTGTACAACCTGCTGGGCCAGCGCATCCGCACCCTGTCGGAGTCGTTCGTGGCCCCGGGACGCTACGAGTTCGAGTGGAACGGCGACGACGAATCCGGTCAGCCGGTCTCGTCGGGGATCTATTTCTATCACCTCTCGATGGCCGAGTTCTCTGAAACCCGCAAGATGGTGTTCATGAAATAGCCTCAGGAAGATCTCACGCTTTGGGGGTCGCCTCGGGCGGCCCCTGGTTGTTTAGGCAGGTTCGTATGTCCAACTCCAGCCTCTTTCTCGACTACAACAGCACCACCCCCCTCGATCCCGAGGTGGCCGAAGAGATGGCCCGCCGCCAGGGCGAGGCCTGGGGCAATCCGTCGTCGGTGCATGCCGAGGGGCGCCGCGCCCGGAAACTTCTCGAAGAGGCGCGCGAGCGCACGTCGACCTTGCTGGGGTGCGATCCCGGAGAACTCTACTTCACGTCCGGCGGCACCGAGTCCGACAATCTCGCCCTCAAGGGCTGCTATTACGGCGATCCGCGTAAGCCGCGGCGCGTGGCGGTGTCGGCCATCGAGCACTCAGCGGTGCTGGGAGCGGCGGAAGATCTCCGCAAACAGGGGGCCGACGTGGTAAAGATCGCCGCCGACTCCGGCGGCGTCGTCACCCCACAGGCCCTCGAGCAAGCGCTCGAGGGGGGAGCCTGTGTGGCGGCCGTCATGGCCACCAACAACGAGACCGGAACCATGCAGCCTGTGAAGGACCTCGCGGCCGCCGCTCACGCGCACGGAGCGCGCTTTCACTGCGACGCCGTGCAGGCCATGGGCAAGGTGCCAGTCGATGTGCGCGACTGGGGCGTGGATTTCATGGCGCTCACGGCACACAAGTTTTACGGTCCGCGCGGCATCGGAGCTTTGTACATCCGCCGGGGCCTCCCCCTGGCGGCGCAAATCTCCGGGGGCGGGCACGAGAGAAATCGTCGCGCAGGCACCGAGAATGTCATCGGAGCCTACGGCCTGGCCCTGGCGCTGGAGAAAGCCAACCGGCTTCGCGCAGGCGAAGAGGAACGGCTGCGCGGGTTGTCGGAGCCATTCATCGAAGCACTCGTGGCCGCCGTGGCCGGCACGCATCTCCACGGCGATCGCACGTTGCGTGTGGCCAACACCGTGAGCTGCAGTTTCGAAGGAGTGGAGGGCGAGGCCGTGGTGGTGTCGCTCGATCTCAAAGGCATCTGTGTGGCCTCCGGTTCGGCGTGCTCCTCCGGAGCCACGGAACCTTCTCATGTGCTTCTGGCCATGGGCGTACCGCCGCAGCTGGCCGCGGGCGCGCTGCGTTTTTCCTTTGGCCGCACCACGCGCAAGGATGATCTCGACCGGCTCCTCCGGGAACTCGGTCCCATTGTGGAGCGGCTGAGGTCGCTGTCGCCCGCCGCCCTGGAACACTCGTAGGTGAAGGGCCCGGTGACGTCGACTGAACTGCCCCTGGTGCTCGTGGCCATGTCGGGCGGAGTCGACTCCGCAGTGGCCGCGGCCTGTCTCAAGGAGGCCGGATATCCGCTTTTGGGCGTCACCATGAAGCTCTGGACGTACGAGCAGGTGGGGGGCGATCCCGAGACCCGTGAGGGTCGCTGCTGCTCGCTCGACACCATTGCCGGGGCCCGCAATTCCGCGGAGCGTCTGGACATCCCGTTCTACGTGATGGACATGACCGAACCCTTCCGCCGCACGGTGATCGACAATTTCATCGAGGAATACCGGGCGGGCCGCACACCCAATCCCTGCGTCGTGTGCAACAATCGCATCAAGTGGTCGGCGCTTTACGAGCGGGCGAAGAGCGTGGGCGCCGAGAAACTCGCCACGGGCCATTACGCGCGCGTGCGCTTCAATCACGACACCGGCCGCCACGAGCTGTGGAAGGGTTGCGACCCGCGTCGCGATCAGTCGTACGTACTGTACGGTCTTACGCAGGAGCAGTTGTCGGCCACGATCTTCCCCCTGGGGGAGCTCATGAAGGACCAGGTGCGCGCGCAGGCGCGGGCCCTGGCACTCCCGGTGGCCGACGTTCCCGAAAGCCGCGAAATCTGTTTCATCACCGACGACAACTACCGGAGGTTTCTGCGCGAGCAGCTGCCTGCCGATGATCCCGCACGCACGCCGGGTGACGTGGTGGACGAGTCGGGCCGCACAGTGGGCCGGCACGAGGGGTATGCCGATTTCACGGTGGGGCAGAGGCGCGGACTCGGACTTTCACTGGGCACGCCATACTACGTCTCGAGCATCGATCCACAGCAACGCGTGGTGCACGTGGCGCCCGACCGCGATCTCTACGCCGACACGGCGCGTGTGGAGCAGGTGAACTGGGTGTCGGTGGCGGCGCCCCAGCGGCCGCTGTCGGCCACAGTGAAGATCCGTTACCTGCACCCGGGCGAGAGGGCGGAGGTATGGCCTGAGGGCGACGGGGCCTTCACGGTGCGCTTCGCCTCACCCCAGCGCGCCTTGACCCCCGGTCAGTCGGCGGTATTTTACGACGGCGACCGAGTGCTGGGCGGGGGCCTGGTGTCGCACCCGGCCTAGCCTGCGACGGAGCGGAGCGGTTGCGGCCGGGCGGTCCAGGGGGAGGCGCATGACCCGAGTCACCTTTCAGGGGCATTCCTGCTTTGAAATCGCGCACGACGAACACCGGCTCATCATCGATCCGTTCCTCTCGAACAATCCTGTGGCCAAAGTGGGCCCCGACCAGATCCGGGCCGACTGGATCCTCGTCTCTCACGGCCATGGCGACCACTGGGGCGACACCGAAACCATCGCCCGCGCCAATGGGGCCACGGTCATCGGCTGCTTCGAGCTGGCCGTCTACGCCGAACACAAGGGCCTCAAGGCGCACGGCCTGCACATCGGCGGCGGGCACCAGTTCCCGTTCGGGCGGGTACAACTCACCGTGGCGCATCATGGCACCGGCGGGGGCGATTCGGAGCTCACCTACCTGGGCACGCCGGCAGGCTTTCTGTTGTCGCTCGGGCCGTTCACGGTGTACCACTCCGGCGACACGGGGCTCACGTACGACATGAAACTGCTGGGTGATTTTCACCAGGTGGATCTGGCGCTTCTGCCCATCGGGGACAACTTCACCATGGGAATCGAAGATGCGGCACGCGCCACCACCTTCATCCGCCCCAAACAGGTGGTGCCGATGCACTACAACACGTTCGACCTGATTCGTGCCGATCCCCAGGACTTCGTGCGGGCCGTGCGTCGGATGTCCAGGGCCGAACCCATAGTGCTCGACGTAGGTGAATCCCTCACACTATGACTGACACACACAGTCGGCGCGGGCGCCTCTGGCTCAAACTGCTCGCCTGGTTCGCAGGCGGGCTTCTGGCGCTGTTTGTAGTGGGCGCCCTCGTGCTCTATTTCCTCGTGCCCAGGGAAAAGATCATCGCGCAGGTGGTGCCCCGGGTGGAGGCGGCGCTCCAGCGGCCTGTGTCTCTGGCGGATGCCGGCATCTCCCTCTGGCCGCCGTTCGGCGTGTACCTGGCCGGGTTGCGCGTGGAAGATCCGAAGGCATCGGATGACATGCTCCGAATCGAGAGTCTGCGCGCGCAACTGGCGTGGCGTCCGTTGCTCTCGGGTGAGCTTCGCTTTTCGTCTGTGTCCGTTTCTGGCCTCGCGTTCCACTACGAGCAATTCGACGATTCCACCTCGAGTCTCACGGATCTGTTGGCCGGTCCCGGGGGGATGATCCCCGTGCTCGTGGAACACCTCGATTTCGTTGATCTTCGGCTCACGATGGCCGATCGTCGGGACACGTCGGCCTGGATTCTGCCGGAGCTGTCTCTGCGCCTCGATCTCAACGCCGTCACACTCGACTTCGAAGGCAAGCTCAACATTCCGCGCGTGGAGTCACGCCGGGGTGACAGTGTTGTGGTGTACGACGGCCCGCTCGAACTGGCAGCGCGCGGCAGCGCACGACGCAATCCGCAGGGACTCACGGTGCACGAGTTGACCGGGTCGCTGCGCGACGTTCCGCTCTCCGGAAGACTCGCGCTGGAGCGACCGCCGTCGGGCGCCGTGGTGGATGCGGAGCTGTTGATCGGACCCACGGAGTGGCCGACTCTGCTTGGGTTTCTCCCCGGCCCTCGCAAAGCGGCATTTGCCGCGTTCGATCTCGGGGGGCGCCTGGAGTTGACTCTTCAGGCGAGCGGACCGATCGACTTGATATCCAAGGGCGGGGCCCGGGCCGTGCTGGCCTGGAGCGACGGGCGGATCGCAGATTCCACGGGCGAGTGGCTCAGTTTCGCGCTCTTGCGCATTCCGGTGGATCACCAGGGATTCCACGTCGACGCCGAGCAGGTGGTGACGAGATTCGGACCGGTGCGCTTCGCCGCCGTGGGCTCGTGGCCCCCCGAGGACCGACTCGAAGTGTCCGTGGCGGGGAACAGCCGCCTGGCTTCTTTTCTCACGGGCGATACCTCGGGAGTGGCTGGATCGGTGGAGTGGTCCGCCTCGGCGTATGGTCCGATGGCCGACCCCATGGCGTGGCAGCTGGGCGCGCGCGCACAGCTCTCCGCGGTTCAGTTTCAGGAACCCTCCCGGGATCCGTTTACCGTGGACTCGGGCGAAATCAACTACGATGGGGCGAGCCTCAGGCTGGAGCGTGTACGCGCCCGGTATGGACGCTCGGATGTTCAACTCGACGGTGAAATTGACGGGCTGTCATGGCGCGAGTACATGAAGCAGAAGACGCTGTCTCCCCGCGCTGCCTTTCGCGTGCACTCCCGGCGCCTCGATCTGGATGCGCTCTTCCCGCACCTGGCGGGGGATTCCGCCGCGCCGGCCGACACCAGTTCGCGGCCGCCCCTGCCGCCCGGCCGGGCCCACCTGCTCGTGGATGCCGACACGCTCTGGCTGGGCGGAGCCGTGTGGAGGCGTGTGCACGCAGAGTTCACGCTCGAGGGCGAACGCTGCGAGATCGATACGCTTCACGGTCTCGTGTACGGCGGGCGGCTGGGGCTGGCCGGACACATCGACTCGCTCTCTTTGCCGAAGCCTTCGTACGAGCTTCACCTCGAGGCCGACTCCCTCGAAGTGGGTGACCTGCTGGGCCGCTTCGGCGCGGCGGGCCGCCACCTGCGTGGCCGCAGCCAGCTGTCGGCCCATATCAACGGAAGCGGCCAGACGGCCTCCGACGTAATCGCCGCGCTCACAGTGGATGGCACGGTGAAGCTGTTCGATGCGCGGCTTCAGGAACTCAATGTCGCGGGGAAGATCCAGGAACTTCTCGGCCTGAAACTCCAGGATCCCCTGCCGCTCAAGAGCGTGGTCAACAGCTTCCGTGTGGAGCATGGCCGCACCAGAGTCGACGACTTCAAGTTCAGCACACCGCAGGGCGCCTGGATCCTGGGGGGCAGCGCGGGTCTCGACGGCTCACTTGACTACGCGCTGGCGGGCCGGATGCCACCGGAACTGGCGGCCAAAGTGTCGCTGCCGGACTCCTGGACGCAGGCCTTGCCGGCGGAGTGGCGCGGCCGCGTGGACCCGCTGGATCTGCTCAAGGGCGACGACGGCGCGATCGACCTGTTCTTCAAGATCGGCGGCACCTTCAGACAACCCGACGTGGCGGTGGACTGGGACAGGCTCCAGCCGCTGTTCAAACAACGGTTCGAGTCGCGCATGAAGGAAGAGCTCTCCGACGAAGCCGAGAAGAAACTGAAGGAAGGGCTGAAGGGATTATTCGACAAGCTCAAGCGCTGACCTTCTGTCTGCTCTTGTGCGCGAGCGCCCGGGCCGATCTCATCGAGCACGGCATCCGCTACTCCATCGCCTCGCCACCCTTGCTCAAGCAGACGGCCACTCTCGTGCGGGAGACGCGCTCGCGCCTGGGGTTTCATTTTGGCGCCGTGAGCGACTCCGGCCTCACCGTGTTGGTGGCGCCCGACGATTCCACGTTCCGGGCTCTGTTGGGCCCGCGGTTTCCCGACTGGGGCGTGGGCGCGGCCGACCCGGACGGCCTGGCCATTTATCTCAAGGCTCCGGGGGCCGACGGCTGGATCCATTCGTATGAACAGGTGGCGGTCCACGAATATGCACACATCTACCTGCACCTTCGCGCGGGTCGATCGCCGGAGGTCCCGCGCTGGCTGGACGAAGGGTTCGCCATGCACGCCGCCTTCGAGTGGGGCATGGAGAGTCATCTGCGCCTGGCGCGCGCCGCGTGGACGGGCCAACTCCTGGACCTGGCGACCCTGGAAGACGTCAATTCGTTTCGCGGTGAAAAAGCCGCGCTGGCCTACACCCAGGCCTTTGCCGCGTACCAGTACCTGGAAGAACAGCACGGCCGTCAGGGTGTGGTGGATCTGCTGTCCGGGATGGCGGCAGGGCTCGGATTCGGGCAGGCCTTTCTGCGCGCCACCGGCAGTCCGTTCCCCGAGTTTCAGGCGGAGCTGCGCCTGCACCTGAAGGAGCAAACCAACGTGTTATCGCTCTTCACGGATTCGGCCCTGTGGTGGGGACTGCTCGCGCTCGTGATCGTGGCCGGATGGTGGATCAAGAAGCGGCGTGCGCGCGAGATCGAGCGACGCTGGAAGATCGAAGATCGCCTCCATGGCGAAGCCGATTTCAACGAGTACGTGGATCCTAACGACGACGAAAGCTGGCGCACGTGAACGGGCTGGTCATTCACGCACCCAACTGGCTGGGTGATTCGATCCTCTGCCGGTCCGCCGTGGCAGGTCTGTTGGGAGCGCATGGCGGACGCGCTGCCGTGGTGGCGCACCCGCGGGTGTCCGAACTCTGGCGCGCCTGGCCCGGCCTGGACGTGGTGGAAACTCACCCCGGCTCCTGGCTGGCCGATGTCGTGGCCACATCCAGGCAGCTGCGCTCGCTCGGCACGTGGGAGCAGGGCGTCCTGTTTTCGGCGTCGTTTCGAAGCGCCGCCACTCTGGCCTGGGCTGGAGTGCAGCGACGGGTGGGATTCTCCGGGGGCGGGCGATCGTTTTTGCTCACCGATCCGGTACCGCGCGTCCCCGCCGGCCGCATGCACTACAGCCGGGAATTCTTCCACCTTCTGCCCGCGCACGTCGAGCCTCGCGAGGCGCCGCCGTTCGCATGGCCGGAGGCGGCCCTGGTCCGGGCGCGCGCAGAGGTCGCGGCGCACGGTCTGGATCCGCGCGCCTACGTTGCCATCGCTCCGGGCTCGGCGGGTGCGGCCAAACGATACCGACCGGCCGCGTGGCGCGAGGTGGTACGACAGGTGGTGCCGCAGGTGCCCGTAGTTCTCCTGGGTACGGCGGCGGATCGGGAGTGGGCTGAGGAGGTGCGATCTGGAGCAGAATCCCGCGTGGCCAATCTCTGCGGAGCGACCGACCTGGCGATGCTGGCACATGTTCTCGCCGGCGCGCGGGCGTTCGCCGGCGCCGATTCGGGTGCGGCGCACCTGGCCGCGGCCGTGGGGTGTCCCTGTGTGGTGTTGTTCGGGCCGGGCGATCCGGCGGAAACATCGCCCGTGGGTCCGGACGTCGAGGTCCTGCGCGACGGACTGTGGTGCTCGCCCTGTCGCAGCCGGCGCTGTCTGAGACCCGAGGCGCCCTCAGAGTGCATGGACCGCATTGCACCCGAACAGGTGGCCTCCGCGCTTCTCAGGCTGTCGAATCGGTCGTGACGGCGGCCCGTGATGGCGAGACGGAAGTTCCGGGTTGTGCGCGGCCTGGGCCGGTTCTATCATCCGGATCCGGCCGGGCGGAGACGGGTATCAGGAGGTGTTCGGGCGCCCGGTGCCCGACACTGAAGGGAACGTGATGACGAAGCCAATGGAACTCACCAGTGCGAATTTCGACTCCGAAGTCATAAAGTCCGAAGTGCCCGTGGTCGTGGATTTCTGGGCCACGTGGTGCGGCCCGTGCCGCATGATCGCGCCCATCGTGGAGGAGCTGGCCCAGACCTATGAAGGCCGGGTCAAGGTGGCCAAACTCGACGTGGATGCGAACCAGGACGTGGCCATGAAGTACAAGATCCTCTCCATCCCCAATGTGCTCTTCTTCAAAGGGGGGAAGATCGTGGACCAGGTCATCGGGGCCGTGCCGAAGAAGCAGTTCGTCGACAAGCTCGACCGTCTCGTAGGCACCCCCGTCTGATTGCGGCCGCCCGAGTGGGCGGCGCGTAAGCGAGGTCACGCGCATGTGTCCCCAGGCGGGACCCCTCTCCCGTGAACTGACCGAGCTGATCTATCCGCCACCACGGCGGGTGGCCGTGCTGGGCGCCAGTCCCGATCCAAGCCGTCCCAGTCACGAAGTGGCGAGTCTGCTTCTGCGGTGGGGCTACGAGGTGTTTCCTGTGCGGCCCGGCGCATCGACCTTGTTCGGGCGACCCGCGTATGGTTCGCTCTCAGAACTACCTCCCGTGGACATCGTGGATGTGTTCCGCCGCTCGGAGCACGTGCGTTCGCACCTGGACGACATTCTGGCCGTGCGACCCCGCGTGCTGTGGCTTCAGGACGGCGTGACCGACGACCAGGTGGCGGAAGCGGCACGACGAGTGGGCATCCTGGTCGTGCAGGACGACTGCCTGGCGAGACGGATCGCAGCGCTGCGTGCGGCCCATGCGGGCTGAAGAACTTCGCCGGCCGGAAGCGCCGTATATCCTCTTTGCTTTGGCCTCTCTGGCGACGGGCGCCGTGTGGTTGAACGTGCGTCCCTCGCTCCTACTGGGATTCTACTATTCCAACGAGATGCTGGCCCTCACGCACACGCTCACCCTCGGGTTCGTGACGTCGCTCATCCTCGGCGTGTTTCACAGGCTGGCTCCCATGTCGATCTTTGTGGAACCGCGCTCGCGAGTGTGGTCGCGCGTGCAGTTCTGGCTGTATGTGGTGGGTGTGCTCGGCATGATCTTTCACTTCGCGCTGTCGGAATGGCACGGACTGGCGTGGTCAGCGTTTCTGGTGTGGTGCGCTGCGCTGGTACAGTTGTTCAACTGGTCTGGCGTGTGGGCCGTGGCGTTCCGGGGCGAGTGGGTGGCACGATTCGTGGCCTGTGCCCATGTGTACTTCGTGCTGGCCGCAACGCTGGGCACGCTCATGGGCCTGGCCAAGGGGCGCCCCGGCTGGGTGTCGCTTCCGCACGGTGTGTTCGTGCACAATCTCTACGCGCACGTTCATCTGGCGGCTTTGGGCTGGGTGGCCAACATGATCTTCGGGTTTCACCTGAAGCTCTGGCCGCGCACCGCGGGGCGGCGCGACTGGCTGCCCGTGCGGTTTCTGCTCCTTCAGGCGGGCGTGCTGGGAATGAGCGTCACGTGGTTGTTCGGTTTCGGGAATCGCATTCCGTTCGCGCTTTTGGTGGCGGCCGCTGTGATCTGGCAGGCCTGGGGCCCGGTTTTGGGCTGGATTTCGCGACGCGCACGCGAATGGGAACTGCTCCCCATGGCGGCGCTGCTCGCAGTCATCGCGCTCGGAGTTGCGCTGGCCTGCGGCTGGCCACCGGAGGAGGACCCGTTGCGCCTGCGCGTTCAATTCGCCTTCGCGTTCATCGCATTGTGGGGCTGGATCGTGCTCTCGATCGCGGTCTTCGCGTTCAAGCTCTTTCCGATGTGGGTGTGGCAGGAGCGATTTCAGAAGGATCTCGGAACCTCCGATGTGCCGGCGATGCGCGATCTGTACAGCCGTCGCCTCTTCGCGCTTACAAACCTGTCGTTGTTCGCGGGGACGGCGGGAGCAGCCTTCGCCATCTCGATGGCCTGGGAGTGGCCCCTGAGGCTGTCGCTGGGGATCCTCCTTATAGGGGTGGCCGGCTTTCTCGCCAATTTCTTCCGGGTGGCCCGCTGGGCACTCTTCAACCGGCCGTATACCCCGGCCAGGCCGGGAGGAGGCTGAGGCCTCCTGGCCCTCGAAGTCCGGCCCCGGCAGGGATTTTGCGCTTTACGGGCTCCGTAAGGTGGCTAACACCATGGCAATCAGGCCGTTGGATCAACCCGGCCACCTCCGGACGAGGCCCGGCTATGCAGCCTTGTGCACATCAATGTCGTTTGCGGCCCACCCTGGGCCACCCGCCCGATGCGGCTTTTGTTATTGACTTCAATTCGGGCGGCGTCTATCATGACTCATACAGAGAAGGGTGCAAGCTCGATTTCCCTCCCGCATCAAACCCGCTCGGAATCGTCGAGAGCTTGGCACCGGGTACCTCGGCCCGGACAGCGCACCCGGAAGTTGTGAAGAACTCAGGCGTCCTCCCCGCCGCTGCAGGGAATAAAAGTCGACGGATTGCATTGAAAAGAGCGGATAGAAGGAGGGAGTGTTTTCCGTTTGAGGGTCTGGTTTCATGACGGAGAAATGCTCAAATACGGTAACCGATCAAACCAATAACCACAGACGGGGGTGGAGCTAATGAAGCGATTCACCACAATCCTATTGGTCCTGGCTCTGGGCACGTTCTTCGTGTCTGCGGCCGTGGCCAAGGACACAGGCAACAAGGACGTCCTGCGACTCTCCGATGCCGTCTCTGACAACGGGGAGTGGAAGGTGGCCGTTCACGTCATCAACGACGAGGAACTGGCTGCTCTGGATATCCCGCTGCGCTTTGGCCAGCCAAACGAGAACATCGACCTTGTGCGGGTGGACTTTGCGTCGCGCGTTTCGGATTGGGAATTCACACATGCACAGATCGACAATCAGGCCAAGACGGTTATTCTGGGTCTGATCTCAGAGCTGGTCAGCATGCGTCCCAATGCGGACATGAAGGTTTCGGCCTCGGGCAACACCAAGATCTGCGATCTGGTGTTCAAGGTGGGCGAGGGCGTGAATCCACAGTTCACGACCTTTACCACGGAAAGCCCGGGTCACGAGCTGACGTTTATCTACAATGTTATGTCAGAGGGCAAAGTGATGTCGGTTCAGACGATCAAGCCTGAATTCGAAGTCACCGTGGCGTACTCGGGCGGTGGCGCACAGCTGCCAACGGAGTATGCGCTCTCTCAGAACTTCCCGAATCCGTTCAACCCCTCCACGAGCTTTGCTCTGAGCCTGCCTGAAGCTTCGGATTATTCACTCCGGGTCTTCAATATCACGGGTCAGCTGGTGAAGTCGTACTCGGGCCACTTGGAAGCGGGAGTTCACACCATCACGTGGGACGGTCGCAACGACCAGGGCTCTTCGGTCGCCAGTGGAGTGTACTTCTACAAGGCCGAAGCCAAGGGGTTCACCGAAACCCGCAAGATGATGATGCTGAAGTAGGTACTCCGAAGCTCCAAGCCTGAAGAGGTAATACTCCCTTCTTTACGCCCGGGCCCCGCAAGGGGCCCGGTTCTATTTGGGGGAGGGGGGATTGAGTTTGAAATCTCACTTGGGGATGCACTGCCAGAAGCCGGGGCCTTCTGCCTTTGCGAGGGGCGAGGTCCTTTTTCGGGGGAGTGGGGATTGATTTCGAAATCTCACTTGGGGTTGCATTGCCAGAGGCCGGGGCTTTCTGCCTTTGCAGGGAAGTGAGATTTCAAAACCAATCCCCCCTCCCCCAAAGCAACTGAGCCGGCAACTTCTGTCCAGAAGCAGCGGTCCGAGCACTCTTGGGCGAACTGACCGGGGACTCGTGGAGCCGGGTCGCCCAGCCACCCACTGGCCATATGTTTGAATTCGCGGTTTTTCGAGCCCCGATCAATACCTGATCGTTTCGGTGCATTCCGCGTACCGGAACGATCACAATTTTCTTAACGAAAACTGATCGTTCCCGATCAGACTGTGATAGGAAATGGTCACCGATTGATCGTGTGACGAAAATCCGTGTTTTCAAACATGGCAGCCCTGGGGCCCCGCCCCGCAGTAGCAATTCGCCTCTGACAGCAACCAACAGGTCCCGCCCCGCAGAAGCAATTCGCCTCTGACCGCAACCAACGCGCCCCGCCCCGCAGAAGCAATTTGCCTGGGACCACAACCAACGGGCCACGGCCCGCAGGAGTAGTTTGTCTCTGACCCCAACCAACGGGCCCCGCCCCGGCTCAGTGATCGGTCTTCTGATCGATCTTGCCGCCCTGCCGCGCCAGATAATCGCACAGGGTAAACCCGAAGTGGGAGAGCACGAGCAACCCCACGGTGGTGGCCGACATGATGCCCACCAGCTCGAGATCGGAGAGTTGCGCCAGGCTGGGCGTGAGGCGCGAGCCCAGGCAGCCGCGGCGAATGATCTCCATCCAGTAGGTGAAGGGCAGCACCCGTGAGAAGCTCTGCATCCAGGCGGGCAGCACATCGATGGGGTAGACGCAGCCCGACGCCAGGTAGAACACGCCCGCCACAGCCTCCGTGGCCGAAAACGAGTGCATGGCGGTCACGAGAGCGATGCCGGCCAGGAGAATCCCCACCGCCAGTGTGGCCAACAGACCTGTGATCACTCCAAACGCCAGAAGTGGCACATCCACGGCGGCCCAGCTCAGATTCACGTCGAAGGCCAGCACGCCCAGAGTCAGGGTCACCACCACGCCGATGGTGGAGATCGTAATGTGTGCGGCCGACCGCCCGAGGAAGTACCAGTACATGCGCACCGGCGCCACGTAGATGTACTTCAGCATCTGATAGTGTTCGCGGTCGTCGTGAATCATGAGGCCGATCCCGGCCAGCACATTGATCACGTACATGAAGAACGCGTTGCCCACGTACAGGAACTCGAAGAGCCCGGCCTGCACCTGGCCCTTCACCACGATGCGGTAGATGAACACCAGGAGCAGCGAGGCGAAGACGGGCCGGATCACCGAGTACAGGCCGTACAGCACAGGGTGGGTCCAGTTGGCCTCGATGGACCAACCGAGATAGTGGCCGAATCGCAGGGTGGCCCAGTGACGCTTGAAACTTATTGCCATTTCATTGTGAGCCGTCCGGACTCACGTCCCTTTCGTTCCATGTGGGCCAGGGAGACCGCAGCGCACCAGAGAAACACCACGGCCAGCACGGTGAGGATGGCCAGCTCCGCGCCCACAGGCAGAAGCGGATTGGTGTCGAGGGTGGGGAAGCAGAGCTGCCGCATGGCATCCATGCCAAGAGTGAGCGGGATCACGGCGGCCACCACGGACGTGGCCACCCCGAGATACTTCACGGGAAAATAGAACCCGCCCGCCAGGTACACGGGCTCCTGCAGAACCATGGAGAGCTTCCAGCCGTTGCGCCCCAGGAGCATGAACAGAGACGAGAGGAGCATGCCCAGCCCATACAACGCCACCATGGTCACCACGAACGTGGCGCCGAGAGTCCACCAGTGTTCCACCTGAAACTTCACGCCGAAGAGAACCACGCCCATGACCAGAATCGAAGCGGCCCTCACCGAGCACATGAACAGCCCGCCCACGGCCATTCCCAGGAGGATGGCCATGCGGGAGATCGGCGCGATCAGGAACAGCTCGAGGTTGCCCATCTCCTTTTCCCAGTAGAACTGGCTGGCCATCGCCCAGAGCACATTGAGCCAGTAGGCCAGCATGGCGCCTCCGAGGATCACGAACCCTTCGTACTCAGGCGAGGCTCCCAGCGCCCTGTACACAAAGACGTAGGCCGAAACGTTGAGGAGCGGGAGCACGATCTCGAAAAACACCCACGAGAGCTCCCGGTTGCCCCCCACGATGCGGACGTAGCTGCGCGCCACGATGGCGCGCAGGTTGGTGCTAAGCCGAGTCTTCATCGGTCAGCGTGTGTCCCACGAGGTGCAGGAACACGTCTTCGAGTGTGGGGTCTGTGCGGGTGACGGTGCGTACTGTCTTGCCCACCTGCTCCAGCCGGCGCGTGATATGGGCCACCTCGGCCCCGCGATCGAGAATCACCTGAAAGCGAGTGGTGCCGGCATTGGCCTTGTGCTCGGTGCCGTAGCGCCGGAACCCGGAGATCTCCTGGAACGGATCCACCAGGTCGAGCGCCAGGTCGGTCTCCACCTGGTACACGGTCTCGTGGGCGAGCAACTTCTTGAGGTTCTCCGGAGAGTCGCAGGCCACGACGCGGCCCCGATGGATGATAGCCACGCGGTCGCATAAGACCTCCGCTTCGGCCATGTAGTGGGTGGTGAGCAGCATGGTCTTCTCGCTCGACCGGCCCATCCAGTTCCGGATGACGTTGCGTACCTCGCGCGCCACCTGCACGTCGAGCCCCAGGGTTGGTTCATCGAGAAACAACACCTTCGGGTCGCACACGAAGCCGCGGATCAGGTTCATCTTCTGGCGCATCCCGGTGGAGAGCGTGGCGATCTTCTCGCCAGCCGCCGACTTCAGCCCCAGGACTTCGAGCAGTTCCTCGATGCGCTTCAGGGCCAGCTTCGTGGGCACGCCGTACAGCTGGCTGAACAACCAGAGGTGCTCGCGCACGGTGAGGATTCCGTACCCCGAGTGCTCCCCCCCCGACACCATGTTGATCCGCTCGCGCACCCGGTGCGGTTCCTTCATCACGTCGATGCCGTCGACCTTTGCCTCGCCCGAGGTGGGCAGAAGCAGGGTGCAGAGAATCTTGATCAGGGTGGTTTTGCCCGCGCCGTTGGGCCCCAACAGGCCGAACAACTCCCCCTGCCGCACCTGAAGGTCGACATGATCCAGGGCCACGTGCACGCGACCCTTGCCGCGCGCCATGGATTTGAACTCGCGCCGCAGGTTGGTTACGTCGATCGCCGTTTGCATAGTCCTCATACGGAAAAAGGCCGGAGCGACCGCCCCGGCCCAGATTCTGTCTGATGTAAGAAGCCGATCAGATCGTGTGGGGGGAGCGGACCCTGTGTGCAAAAGCCGAAGCCGGATCCACCGGGCGGGCCTCTGCTGCTGTGAAATGTACAGTGACTTTCATGGGTTGGGTGCGCTCCCTCGATTCGTGGCAGTCAGTATCGCCGCGCCGGACGGAATCGTCAAGCGCTTTTTCATGCCGCGCGAATCGGGAACACTGAATCGACCGGTCGGTTGATGAGCCGGGGCCGCGGACTCTTTGCACGTTTCGGGGCGATGTCCGGCACACCGGGGATGTGCACGCACGTGAAAGTTTTTTTGGAAAGGTGGGCGCACGAACTTGACTACGCGTTGCATCGCGACTACTCTATACACGATGTCAAAGCGCGATTCCAGGGCGACGCGTCGCACCGACTGGAAGGCGGCACTCGAGAGACTGGCTCGGCGTGACTTGCGTGCGCTCTTCGAATCCAATGGCGCTTCGGGCAACGGCGGCTCTCCGGGCAACGGCAAGCCGGCGGAAGGCATTGCAGAAGATCGACTGGGCGCCCTCGAATCCATTCTGGCCGATTTCGGTTCGCGCATCGCGCGCGATCAGGAACGCATCGAAACTCGCGTCACCGAACTCGAATCCGAGCGCGACACCTTCCGTACGCTGTACGAGTTGTCCACCATCATCGACGCCGAGCGGGATCTTCATCTCCTGGCGGAAGGCGTAGTCGACGCGTTGTTCACTCTGTTCGAGGCGCAGCGAATTCTGATGGTGCTGGTCGACGACGAAGGACAAATCAAGTTTTCCCTGGGGAAAGACCCTTCCAAGAAGCGATTCCCGGTGCCGGAAGAAGGCATCCTGAGGCAGACGGCCGATGCCTGCTGCAAGGCGGCCACTCCCGTGTATATTGTTGATTATCTTGAGGATGAGGACTCCGACGAGGGCCGGATAACGGTGTTTGCCGTGCCGCTTTCAGCACACGGCAGAACCCTGGGTTGCGTCGTGCTGGTCCAGGCGGGCCTGGAAGCCGGGTTCGCCGAGGAGCACCGGCTGCTCCTGCGCCAGATCGCCGAACGGCTGGCCCTGGCGGTGGAGCGCAACAGTCGCTACCTGCAGCTCAAGGCATCCCGGGCCAAGCTGCTTGAAGATCTGCGCGGCAAGTTCCAGTTCGACGAGATTCTCGGCAATTCCCCCGAAATGACCACGCTGCTCAAGACGGCGGCGGAGGTGGCTCAGACCGACGCTGCCGTGCTCATCGAAGGGGAGTCGGGCACCGGCAAGGAACTCCTCGCGCGTGCGATCCATCTCAACAGTCCCCGGGCGGAAGAATCGTTCGTCCCCATCAACTGCGCCGCCATTCCGGAAAACCTGCTCGAATCGGAGTTGTTCGGGTACGAAAAGGGCGCCTTCACGGGGGCCGACAAGCGCAAGATCGGCAAGTTCGAGGCCGCCCACGGCGGCTCCATTTTCTTAGACGAGATCGGCGAGATGCCGTCTCTATTGCAGGTCAAGCTCCTGAGGTTCCTCCAATCCCACGAGTTTGTACGTCTCGGATCCACAGTGATCCGCCGCGCCGACGTGCGCATCATCTCGGCCACCAATCGCGAGCTGTTGAGCCTGGTGTCCACGGGCGGATTCAGGGAAGACCTGTACTACCGCATCAACGTCATCAACCTCAACGTTCCCCCCCTGCGGCGCCGACCCTCCGACATAGCGCCCCTGGCAGAGAGCTTCGTCCAGAAGTTCGCTCGCAAGCAGGGCAAGGCGATTGCGGGCCTCTCGCCGGAGGCGCTCGCCTACCTGTCCCGTTATGACTTCCCGGGCAATATCCGCGAGCTGGAAAACATCGTAGAGCGAGCCGTCATCCTGGCTCGCGGCGACACCATCACGCCGGCTGAACTGCCCGAGTCGCTCCTGCTGGCCACGCCTCATCGCTCGTCCCCCAGGCCCGTGGCCGAATCCTACCCTGAACTGAAGCGCCTGCGCACCGACGCGGTCTCGGAAGTGGACCGCGCCTTCGTGGCACGTGTGCTAGAGCGGCACAAATTCAACATCTCGCAGGCGGCCCAGTCTTCCGGTATGCACCGGTTCGAACTCCAGCGGCTGATTCGAAAACTCAAGTCCCAGGGTCGGATCTAGTCGCAAAATGTCCCGGCGCCCTGGGTCCCCAGGTCATCCGGAATCGCATCATGCGTGCGACAGACACGCTCTCCGAACTCGGCTCCGCCCGCTCTTCAGGTATCTCAAAAACGAGAAAACTCCCGATTCCAAGTGCCACATATTCGTTTACCGGCACATTTCAGTTGCAGCCGCTGAATCGCGCCAATGCCTCTGTGATTCAATCGTTTGTGGATTCTTCGGCCACAATGCTGTGGCATGCCTTGTGTGTCGGCTCTCCACATACACAAGACGATATCAGCGGTTTAGGCGGCAATTACGCGAATTGATCGATCCAGTAATTCGCGTTGCGTTGGCATGCTTCTTGCGCATGTGCAGTGCGGAAAAGTCTACTGTCATGAGTCCGCATCCGCATCGTCAACAGCTCGAATTTGGGGATTCATAGCGTTCAACGGAAACAACACAAGATCCCCCCTAGGGGGAGGAGGTTTCGTACACCATGGTAGCTGCCAAGAAGCGTACACGTAAGAGAGCCGCCAAGAAGGGTGCCAGGAAGGCCGCCCGTAAGACCCGGCGTGCCGTAAGGAAGACGGGGCGCAAGGTCCGTCGTGTGGTTCGGAAAACGGCGCGCAAGCGTCGCCGGGCCACCAGAAAGACCGGACGCAAGGTGCGTCGTGTTGTCCGTCGCGTGGCTCGCAAGCGTCGCCGCGTGGTGAGGAAGGTGGCGCGCAAGGTCCGTCGGGTCGTGAGAAAGGTGGCGCGCAAGCGTCGCCGGTCGACCCTGAAGAAGGCGCTCGGTATGGCCGCCCCGGATGCCACGGGGAATCCGATGTAGAGGTTCTTGCCCGCTCTCATAGGAGAGCAGGCAGTCAGGCGGGGGGCCACGGCTCCCCGCCTTTTTTGTCTGCGTGTCCTGGGTTCCTCCACGCGATGCGGCCTGCCGACAGCACGCAAACAGTGCAGAATGGCCTGGAGCGAAGACGGCACAACAGCACTCAAGAGCGCTTCAACAAAAAAATAAGTGCAACAAATCTGTTTACTGAAACAGTTACGTGGCATTTGTTGCAGTGTGCCTATTTGCCTGCGAATCAAGCAACTAGAGGTTTTGATGCAACCGGCGAGTTGCACTCGGTCCTCGCTCGGATTTTCGTCCGCTCTTGAAAAACTGCGAATTCACTGGGAAATCGTGACTGTGTACCTGGAGGTGCATTCTCACTTTACGGCACGCCACTTGCATTACGATAGCAGCTTAGGAACATGACCATGGATGTGCAACAGTCCCGTGGCTCAGAGGCTTCCAGCGATCTGTCACTCAAAGACCTGCAGAACGCTGTAGTCGAGAGCGCTCTCGAAGTTCACAAGACCATGGGTCTTGGTTTCGATGAAAAGGCCTACAGCAAGGCCCTGGCCGTGGAGTTCGACCTGAGGTCTTTGCCTTACGAAAGCCAGAGAGAAGTCACTCTCGATTACAAGGGCAAGGTGGCCGGCACCTACACGCTTCAGTTCGTCGTGGCCAACAAGATCGTTGTCGTTCTGCTCGCCACGGATGAGGTGGGGGAAATGGACGAAGCGCAGATGAGACGCTACCTGAAGGTGTCACGGCTGCACATGGGTATGATCCTCGATTTCGGTCGCACTGAATTGGAAATAGAAAGCGTTCATCGGAAGTAACCGAAGCCAAACCCAAAGCCCCCCGGAGGGGGGAGGAGGAACGTAACACAATGGTAGCTGCCAAGAAGCGTACCCGCAAGAAAGCGGCGAAGAAGAGCACCGCGAAGCGCAAGGGCTCCCGCAAGAGAGCCAGCAAGAAGCGCACCAGCAAGAAGCGGACGGCCAAGAAGAGCACGCGCAAGCGTCGCCGGACCGCCAAGAAGGGCACGGCCAAGAAGGCGAAGCGCAGAACGCGTCGCAAGAAGGCCGCCACGAAGACCGCTTCGCGCCGCAAGTCCACCGCGCGCAGGGCCAAGGGACGCCGCAAAACGCGCCGTGCCTCCAGGCCGAAGTCGGAACCGACGATGATGTCGCCCTTCATGTAGGATTGCGGCGTCAGAGGTTGGCGGGGGGCTCTGGCCTCCCGCTTTTTTTTGTTCGTCCCGGACGTTCGGACCGGGAGGCCCGCGCAAGTTGGAGGTTGAACGCCTGGGCCGGCCCGGGTAACTTCGGCGCGTGCTTGCGGTGCTGTGGTATCGCCTGCCTGCGGTGGTGTATGCCGCAGCCCTCTACTGGGCTTCGTCGAAGTCGCGGCTGCCGCTTCCCAGGTGGGGGCTGGGATTCGAGGACAAGATCGTGCATGCTCTGGCCTTCGGTCTCCTCGCGTGGCTGGTGTTTCGGGCGCTGTCCTTGCCCCGGCCCATCGTGTCGCGTGTGGTTGCCGTCGCCGCCCTGCTTTGCTTCGCCTATGCGCTTTCCGATGAGTGGCATCAAAGTTACGTTCCCGGTCGCACGTTCGACCTCTGGGACCTGTGTGCCGATGCAGCCGGGATCGCCCTGGTGCTCGGGTTCGAGGGTGTCCGGGCACGCGCAACCCGATCCAACGGCTGAGCCGCCCTTCAGTCAATTCGTCCCGGCCGCTTCCGTCCGGGGCAATGCGGTTGACCGCCACCGGTTTCGCCCGATACGATAGCTTCGAGCTCCAATGGATCCTCTTCAAGCCCTCCCCGGCACCTATGACCTGCTT
>Ga0105347_1000418_pt1 | contig 20305 bp, 16 predicted proteins | sample EasRivMeERMLT890_FD_89677 | JGI IMG/M metagenome (GOLD analysis project Ga0105347, IMG submission 89677) | Soil microbial communities from meander-bound floodplain in the East River, Colorado, USA - East River MetaG ERMLT890 | ecosystem: Environmental > Terrestrial > Soil > Floodplain | place... | reverse complement strand
CGGGGCGGCCGGCTTCATTAGCCGTGGGCCGGTGGCCTCGGTGACCAGACCGGAGCCGGTGGATCCACCACCAGGCGTCACCACGGTAAGCGGCTGGCTCTGCGTCGAGCCGTTGCTGATCCCGGCGGAAATGGCCGCGGATCCCGTGGACGTGGGGTTGAAGATCGTGGTGGCAATGCCGTTGGCGTCGGTGATGGCCGAGTCGGCGATGAACGATCCGGCGGAAGCCGGGGTCACGGTGAACTGCACCCAGGCACCCGCCTGAGGCGTTCCACTCGCGGTCACCGTGGCTTCCACGATGACCGTGGAGCCGATGGAGGCCGAGTCGGAGGACACGTTGACGTTGGATACAACCGACGCACCGCCGCCACCACCGCCGGTGGGCGGTGCGGATTCTTCGCTGCAGCCCAACGCGAGGGCCGTAGACAGGGCCAGTACAATCGCGATGGCCCTCAGGGATGCATGCTTCTGCATGACAGCTCCTTCCAGTGTGTGGAAATCAACCATTGTTCAAAATTTGAGATTGTCTGAGTGGTGCTTCCTTCAGGGATGCTATCGGCCGGCCCGGGAAACTGGTTTAGCGTCCGGCATGAAGTTTGACTGGCCAAAACCCGGTTCTCTGCGGTCAGGACGGATTGCGGACCGCAGTTTGATCCGAGGAATTCAGCATCCAGAGTGCGCTAATGCATGTAACATGGTGTGCTGCAAGCGGTTACTGTTACAGACCACCGCTATCTCCCCTGCCCGGTTCCGTCAACAACCCGCAAGGTTGGTGTTGCTAACTTACCGATCAGTATGACTAATTTGGGTCCGAGGCCTTGAGCGGATTGCGTATGCCGCTGGCCGGCTTATATTTGCAGAACTTTTCAGTGGCCCTCAGGTTACAAGAGGGTGAACGGCAGCTAGGGAGAGGGGCTTCCGTGAAGCGATCCATCATAGTTGTACTGTTGTTCCTCGTGGCTGCGGCAGCGCTGACGTACAAATCGTGGTGGAGCGCAGAGCGCGAGGAGTGGGCGGGCGAGGAGACCACGAAGCGGTTGGCGGCACTGGAAAAGTCGAACCAGACACTCCAGGCCACCGTGGACTCCTTGAGCGCAGGCACACGGGAGCGACTTGACTCGGTGCGGGCCTGGATTCAAGTGCGGGCCCAGGAGATTTCAGGACAGTCGGAAGCCGGACGCCTCGAACTGGCACGACAGGCCTGGAAGGATGCGAAAGCTAAGTTGCCGGCCGACCTGTCGGCGTATGAGAAGAAGATAGCTTTAAAGGAAATCAAAACCACCATAGTGACCTGGTTCAAACTTTCAGCAGAGGATTGGAAGTCGATCACGAGCGTTAGTTGAAGCCACACCCGTTTCGCTTCAAGGGGGCACCCAGGGTGGATGTGGGAATCCGGACCAACCGGTGACAGGGGACGAAGGAATGCAAGAAGCGAGTTTCAAAGAAGATCAGGTGCTGGTGTGCCGTGACTGCGGCAAGACGTTCATCTTTTCGACCGGCGGCCAGGAGCTTGTGGCGTTGCCCAAAGAGGCGCCGAAGCGCTGCCGCGCATGTCGCGAAAAGTCGCGCCGTGAGGGGCATCGTCAGATGGACGGTCAGCATCCGGCGACCTGCTGGAGCTGTCAGAAGTCGGTGATGGTTCCGTTCAAACCGGCGCCCGGCCGGCCTGTGTATTGCCGGGTCTGCTATACCACTCAGAAGCGCCAGGGCCGCTAGGCTCCCTCACCAACGCCATAAGAAGGCGCGCATCAGGAAGCCCCTGAATCGCGCCTGTGTGGCTATTCTTGACCCTCAGGTCCGCTGAATGTTAGTTCAGCTCTGACGGGTGTACAGCACATGAGCACACAACAAATCGGGATTCTCACGGGTGGGGGCGACTGTCCGGGGCTGAACGCCGTGATCCGTGCGGTGGTACGTCGTGCGGAAGTTCGCCATGGCTGGAGCGTGCTCGGCATCCGCGAAGGGTGGCGTGGACTGCTCGAAGACCACCTCACCGGACCGCTGAATCTCTCTTCCGTCTCGGGGATTCTTCACCGCGGCGGCACAATCCTGAAAACTTCGCGCACCAACCCGGCGGCCGAACCGGGAGGCATGGACAAAGTCATCGAGCGGCTCAGACAGCTGCAGCTTCACGGTCTCGTGGCGGTGGGCGGCGATGACACGCTGGGAGTGGCTTCCGTCCTTGTGCAGCAGGGACTGCCGGTGGTGGGTGTGCCCAAGACGATCGACAACGACTTGATGGGCACCGACTACACGTTCGGCTTCGACACGGCGGTGAATACTGCGATGGAGGCCATCGACCGGGTGCACACCACGGCCGAGTCTCACAACCGCGCGATGGTGGTGGAAGTGATGGGCCGGCACTCAGGCTGGATCGCCCTGGCGGCCGGCATGGCCGCGGGCGCGGATTACATCCTGATTCCCGAGTTCCCGGTGTCGATCCGGGACGTGTGTGCCAGCATTCAGAAGCGACATGCACGGGGGAAAGACTTCAGTATCGTGGTGGTGGCCGAAGGGGCCAAAGTCGAGTTTGAACAGGCCACCACGGAGGATGGGCACATCCTGCAGACGTCCGAACGGGATGCGTTCGGACACATCCGGCTGGGGGGCATCGGCAAGGTGCTGGCCGAGGAAATCGAACGCATCACGGGGTTTGAGACACGGTATGTGATCCTGGGCCACATTCAGCGCGGTGGATCCCCGAGCGCCTTCGACCGCGTCCTGGGCACGCGCATGGGCGCCTATGCCGTGGACATGATCGCCGCCGGAGATTTCGGGAACATGGCCGCCCTCCGAGGCAATCAGATCGTGTCAGTGCCACTGGCGGAAGCCACGTCCCGAAACAAAAAGGTGGATCGGGAACTCTACGATATCGCCGCCACGTTCTTCGATTAGACGCGGGCGGAGAGCACGGGGTCAGACTCGATTTTCTCCCCACCTGTCTAATTTCTCAACCAAGCCACGCCTTCCCTGCGTACAATCTGATGTAGCTTCCCGCGACCTCGACATTGTCTTGCAGCCAGTTCGGTACCCCGCTTACGAGGGAGGGTGTATGCGAAGGATTCGAGGCGCACAGGATTACGCGGAACCCGGTCTCAAGGAGTGCTGGCATCCTTACGGTCTGCAGATGCTGCAGCCCGAACAGTTCACCCACGTCGTCAATTCCATCCTGCGCGGTCAGAATCGGCTTCTGCCGCTGCCGAGCCTACCCGGCGGTCGGCTGATCGTGTACGAGCCGCTTTTGCCACGCTGAAGTCGGACCGGTATCCCGGTCCTCTCAAGGGCGGAGGGCTCCGTCGGTCGCCCGGCTAAACTGTAAGCGGATACGCTGAAGGCGATCGTGCCCTCCGCCGTGTACCGTAATTGGGGTCAGAGGCAAATTAAGTCAGTCGACGACGAGCAGGTGCCGTCGGATTGCTGATGGATTTAATTTGCCTCTGACCCCAATTCTATTTCCCCGGGTCCTCGGCACAAAAACAAAGGCCCCGCCGTTCGGCGGGGCCTTTGCGTAAAGCGTGTAAGGTGCGAGACCTTACTTGAGGAGCACCATCTTCTTGACATCCTTGAAGGCACCGGCTTCCACGGAGTAGAAGTACACACCCGTAGCGACCTGCGACCCTCTGGCGTCACGACCATCCCAGGTCAACGTGACCGTGCCCGCCTCGGTGTTACCCGAGAAGGCGCGTACCGTCTGGCCCGCGATGTTGTAGATGGTCAGCTTGTAGTCCGAGGCGTTCGGGAAGTCGATGGCCAGGGACGTGGAAGGATTGAACGGATTCGGGAAGTTCTGCTTCAACGCAAACTGCGTGGGCAGGACCTTCGCCGTCACGTTCGCTTCCAGAGCGCCGCCCATGAAGGACGCCGCTTCCACGTTCACCAGCTCCACCGTTCCAGCGCCCGAGGTGGTGATGGACAGGATCTCTCCATGTCCGGCCGCCACCTTGTAGCCGTCTTCGATGTTGTACACAAGCACGCGGAGCTCGCCGTTGGCGGCCTGATGGGTCACGTCCATGTTGGACGCACGTCCCACCACTTCCACCTTCGAGATCTCGGTGCCCGTGTAGCTGAACACGAAGAGGCCCGCGCCCATCTCGACATCACTGGACGAGCGAACCGTGGTCACGGCACCCTGTGAGAGCACCTCCATGTTCACCTTGCCAGCGATCGTCTTCGGACCACCACCCAGAATGTCACCGGCGATCGGCTGAGCGTCGCCCGTGATCACGCGGATCAGGTACACCAGGTCGGCCACCGTCAACGGCGTGCCATCCGCATTGATGTCGGAGGCTGCCACCTGAGCTTCACCCGGGGTGCCCGGAGCAAACACCTGCGGGCCGAGGATGAAGTAGTTGGAGTACAGAACCGCATCCGCGATTTCGTACGCCAGGCCGTTCAGGTTGATGTCGCCGCGGTCGTCGATGTCCCCGGGGCAGATGATCTTGATCTTGCCGTTCACGAAGCACAGAAGCTCTTCCGGATCCGGCTTGTTGGGCAAGCTGTTCGGACACGGATGATCTTCCGGTCCCGTCGTGCCACCGTCACCCGAGAAGATCTGGGCGTCGATGCCACAGCTGGACATCAGGATGCCACCGCCAGGAATCGGCGGGTTGGCGTTCGGATTGCCGTTCACGTACGTACCACCGGCCGGATCGGCCACGATGTACAGATGATTACCGTCGCGTGACGAAGCCGTGTTGTCACCGCAGTCTTCCCAGTAGAACATCAACCAGGCCGACTGACAGGCCAGGTTGCGGTCGTTGGTCGTGCGGAAACAAATGTTCGCCAACAGACCGTCCAAGCACCAGCCATCCGGATGGTCGTTGGAGTTGTTCATGTCGGCGATCGCCACGATGCGGATCAAAGCCGGGTTCGAGGACACCACACGGTACGTGAGGTATTCCCAATCCTGGCTTTCGAGGATCGAGCCCGAGATGTCGATGCCCTTGAACGTGAGCAAAGACGCATCGTACTTGAAGAGCAGGTCAAACCCGCCCAGCTCGATGCACGGATTGAAGTAGTCGGTCGCAATCAACGGCACGCAGATATCCGAGCCGGAGAAGGCTTCCACGCAACCGAACGAGAAGCAGATCAGCGGCTGCTCGGCGATCACGTCGAATTCGGCCACGCAGGTCGTGGGAGACTGATCAATGCCGTCAAAGGCGGCAAAGGTCAGGGTCCAGTGACCCACGTCATCCGTGTTAGCGTTGCTTGTCTGCCACGTCCACCCGGTGGGCGTCGTGTTGATCGGGTTGTTCGGGCCGGTGGCGTTCGAGTTCACTGCAGACAGCAGTACGAACGAGTTCGGTCCCGGACCGTCCGCGTCGCTGGCCGCGAGGTTGCCCGAGGCCAGATCACCGAAGACCACCGTGTTGGCGTGACCCGAAGCGCCGTCACAGGACGGCAGCTCGTTGGGCTTCACCACCGAGGTGATGACCGGCAGATCGTTCACGAACGGCAGAGCAGCGCCCAGCGGATCCAGGGCCTGCCATTCGTTCGCGGGTGGGATCAGGACATCCGGGGGGATGACCGGATCGATTGTCAGCGTGCCTGGGCCCGTGGGCGTGAAGCTCACGCGCCAGACCTCGCCACTGATCAGCCAGGGACCACCAAAGCTGGTGAACCCATACAGTGCAGTGTCAGGATCCGTGCCGTTACCGTAGAACTGGTTCCATGCAATTGAGGCGAACGTGCCGCTCGCCGCGGCGGACGGAACCACGTTGTCCGGGGCTCCAGCCTGTGCATCGTCCATAGGACCGACCCAGTTGCCACCCGTGTACACGAACAGGGCGGCGAACACGAGACCCTGAATCTGGGTCCCGTTGGCGGCCACATGGAACTGCAGGTTGCTGGGAATGCCCACGTAGACGCTGTCATTTCCGTTGTTGGTCTCCAGGGAGAACCCAACGGACTGCGCCAACGCAGCATTCGCACCGAACACCAGCACGGCTCCGAGCAGTAGCGCACTAGTGATTCTCTTAAGCATTTTCTTAAACTCCTTGTTTCTCGTTTACTTTGGCCATTCAAGAGAGGGCCCGGCCGCGCGATCCATGCGGACCGCGCGGCGTGCCCAGACTCGAAGTTACTTCATCAACACCATCTTCTTGACATCCTTGAAGGCACCGGCTTCCACGGAGTAGAAGTACACGCCCGTGGCTACCTGCGACCCGCGGTTGTCTTTGGCATCCCACCGGATGGTCGTGGTCCCTGCCTCGGCATTGCCTTGGAAGGTCTTCACCACCTGACCGGCGATGTTATAGATGGTGAGCTTGTACTCGGAGGCCGCCGGGAAATCGATGGCCAGCGAGGTGCTCGGGTTGAACGGGTTCGGGAAGTTCTGCTTCAGAGCGAACTGCGTGGGCAGAACCTTGGCTTCCATCTGAGTTTCGAGCTCAGCACCCATGAACGTGGCCGCCTCTACGCTCACCAGTTCCACGGTAGCACCGTGCGTGGTGATGTTGAGGATCGGGCCGTTGCCAGCCGCGACCAGCTGACGCTGGTCGGCCTGGCTTCCGCTCATGCGCGGCAGAACCAGAACTCTCAGCTGTCCGCCTTCGGCTTTCCAGGAGACATCCATGCTGGAAGCGCGACCCATCGCCGACACGCCGGCAATGTCCGAACCGCTGTAGTTGAACACGAACAGACCGGCACCCAGATCGGCATCGGATTTCGCCGACACCGTCACGTTGGCGCCTTGCTGCGCGGAGGTCACCAGGAGCTGACCCGCCGTCACCTTCGGACCGCCACCCAATAGATCGCCAGCAATCGGCAGGGCGTCGCCCGTGATGACACGGATCAAGTACACCAAGTCAGCCACCGTCAGCGGGGTGCCGTCTGCGTTCACATCCGACGCCGCCGTCTGACCGGCCACGTTGATCGTGAACACTGAAGGACCCGAGATGAAGTAATTGGAGTAGAGCACCGCATCCGCGATTTCATACGCCAATCCGTTCAGGTTGATATCGCCACGGTCGTCGATGTCCCCGGGGCAGATAATCTTGATCTTACCATTGATGAAGCAGAGGGCTTCCACCGGATCCGGCTTCGTCGTGTCCGGATTCGGGCACGGGAACGCATCGGGGCCGTTGATACCGCCCTCCATGGTGGCCAGCTGCGCGTCGATGTTGCAGCTGTTGGAGATAATGCCACCGCCGTTGATTCCGGCTATGGGATCACCGCCCGCGTACGGCGGATTGCCGTCCGGGTTGGTGATAATGTACAGGATGTTACCCGTGGGATCCGACGCCGTGTTGTCGCCGCAGTCGTTCCAGTACCACTGGATGTGAGCGGACTGACAGCCGGCATTCTGATCGTGGGTCACCTTGAAGCACACGTTCGCAAGCAGCCCGTCCAGACACAGGGTGTCGGGGTGCTGATTGGAGTTGTTCATGTCGGCGATCGCCACGATACGGATCAGGGCGGGGTTGGTCGACACGATGCGGTAGGTCAGGCATTCCCAGTCCGCCGCATCCAGCCCCGATCCCACCATCTCCAGACCCTGGACCGTCAACACGGACGCGTCGTAGGTGAACAACAGATCGAACCCGCCCAGTTCCAGGCACGGATCGATATTGTTGATCGTCAACGGCACGCACACGGTGGAGCCCGTGAGCACGTCGATCACGCAGCCGAACTCGAAGCACACCACCGGCACCTGGGCAATCACCTCGACGGTGAAGCAGCAGGTATTGGTGGAGTTGTTGGCGCCGTCATGGACCTGCACGCAGAACTCCCACAGACCCACGTCATCCTGGTTGGCGTTGGACGTCAGCCAGTTGAACGTGTCGCCTGCGAAGCTGGGGAGATTGGTCGGAACGGCGGGATTGCCGTCCTTCTCCATGCTCACCACGCTGAACGTATACGGGCCGGGGGACGCATCCGGATCGTTATACGAGAACCCGGGAATCGAGACCGGGTCTCCGAATATGATCGGTCCGACAGAAGCAACCGGGCACTGTACCGTCGGAGAGATGTTTCGGATGATTGTGAGTGCGTAGCATCCGGGGCTGTACGTCGGGAAGATCGTGCCGCCCAGCGGATCGTTGTAGGACAACATGTTGGCCGGCGGGAAGCCGGGGAGCTCCGCCTGGTCAACGCGGATGACGCCTTCGACATCGTTCAAAGAGGCAGCAATCAGGAACGGCACGTCGGTGGCAGGCGAAGCCACAGCCCCACCGAACGACACCAGACCGCCCAGTACGGAGTCGGCTGAGATCGCATCGTTGCCGTAATCATTGTCGCTCTTGGACGCAAAGCCGGCGTAGGCCGGGCCTGGCGTGATGTCGCCGCCCATCGAGCCGTCGCCGAGCACCGGGCTGTCAAAGAACGCACCGCCCGAAGCCGACGAAAACACGAAGGGTCCCACCACACCCTGGACGTCGTCCGTGGTGTGCGTGAGGCTCCAGCTCAGGCTGGTTCCAAACGGTCCACCAGGGGTGAACTCGTAGTGGAACGGCCCGTTCCAGAACGCGTGATCGACGCCGGGAGCCGCTACGACCGTCGTGACGCACAACGTGTCCACATCGCCCAGATCATTGGCCGCCGCATAGCAGAAGTCCCACGTGCCAGCTTCGCCGGCCGCCGGAACCCACGAAGTGATGATCTCCGTGGCATTGGGCGTGTCCACCAGCCCTACGCCCACCACATCAGGGGCGTTGGCAGGGGCGGTAACCACACCGTTCTTCTTGATCAGCGCCAAGTCGAACGATACGAAGTTACCGTCGAAGATGTCGACTTGCATGTGATGAGCCACGGAACCGCCCTCAAACGTCGAGGCGGGGCAATTCACGATGGTGCTGATCGTCACAGGGTCGTCGCCAATGGTGAGAGGGATCACGAGGCATGGCACATCGATCCGGCCCGGGTCGTCGTTGGTGTCAACGAAGACCACGCTGGACGGGTCGCAATCCACACCACAGATCGTGAGTGTAGCCGCATCGCCGGCCAGACCTACCACCGTAATGTTGAAGTCTACGGCGTTGGTGGGTCCGCTAATGGCCTTATCATCGGCTCCATTCCGTCCGGCCAGATACACGGTGCCGGAGGCACCCGCCGCGGAGATTCTCGTTTGATCGAGAACCCCAGCGCCAGTGACATCCGTAACCGAGTTCATGGTGGCGGAAGTGGCTGTTCCCGCGCTCAGTGCCCAGCTGAATCCGACGCCGCGAAGAGCGAGGTCGTTTTCCACTGTCACTGTAACCGTTGCCGGTAGCCCCGAGAAGCGGGGACCGTCCGCTCCACCGACCGCATTGGCCCCGAAGGCCGGCGCGGCGAGGACGCAGAGCGCGAGCATTACAAACAATGCTCTAATTGTATGGTTCATTGGTTTTGCTCCTAACAGGTTTCAACACACTTTCCATTCGGGATTGTTTTTATGGAACTCGGGTTCACCCGGTTGAGCTGAGCCGTCGTTCCAACCCCCCTCCAAGAGGTTATGTACTTTTGCTTCCGCAGTAAGTGGGCCACCACCTCCTTCGATTGAGTGAATGCGGTTGAGGTTCATAATCATCTTAAGGACAATTCATTTATTGCGACTTCGTGGAACGCACCGGTTCGAACCGCATACGACACCGCCCCTTGGCGGGGAATGGTCCCTTGCGTGGAATGGCGTAGAGGATACGCCGAACGCTGTGTCATTCGTAGTACGGTCAAACGTGACTTCACCCTGTTGGTCAGGGCGCTTCCCCAGGGCGGTTCGATGCCCCGGTGCGATTACTCAGTTGTTTTAACTAGCGTTTAGTCGGCTGTGCTTGAGAGGTAAGAACCTGATTCATCCACTCTGCCAGGAGTGTACAGCCCCCGGCGCGCTATCGAGTGTGTGACTCAGGTGAGATGAAAAGCTGTCGCTTTGCTCCTGACTTTCTCCCGTTCTGAGGTTAGAACGCTCTATGCTCTTAAGTACACCGAGTTCAGAGTAAAAGGCTTGGAACTTTAGTCCGGGTTTTCCCGGTGGGACGGTTCCAATATAGATCACCCCTCAGTCTTGTCAATACGAAAAGACGCATTTTCTGCGCCGATCCCGCGATTCCACACCCGGACGTGGACCGGGCTTCCAGTTGCTACTTGAGATAGAGGAGCCGGGTGGAGAGAGTCCGGCCCAGGCCTCTCAATCTAATGAAGTAGAGACCGCTTCCCTGACCTGGCGCGGGGGTCCATCTGTAGGTCCCACCTGTCACGTGCCGTCTGTCCACCAGCCTTCCGAGCACGTCGAGGATCTCGATTTCGGTGCCGCCCGCCATTCCCTGCCACTGCATTAACACACTTGCATTAAATGGGTTAGGGCGAGCTAAGAGGACCGGCGACGGTGCCTCGTAGCCCGGCTCGCCAAGGCCTGAAATCACATCTGCGGTGAACACGATCGGAAGGGCGTAGGGGCTGTTGGAGGCTTCGGGCGCCTCTATCCAGACTGTGTCCTGGTACACCCCGAGCGGGATCGAGTCGTAGGCGGCGCGAAGCGTTATTGTCCAGGGGGTCAACCCGGAGGTTTCGCTTACGTAAAGCCAAGGGGGATAATCGATTAGTCTGACAGCCAGGGTGGTGTCGTAACTGGCCGTAATCAGCACGGCAACGGAGTCGGAGGTGGCGTTGCCGGCAGTGGACCGCCAGGCCACCAGCGACGGGATGACCACCAGATAAGGAGGCGCCGGGGGGACCTTGCCGTCGTCGGCGGAGACTGGCACGGCCAGGGGGGAGTTCACTGCCAGGGTGTCCACGATCCACAGCGTGTCCTCTATAACAGACGCCGCCAGGCTGCCCGGATGTCCCACCCAGACGGAATCGCCGGCTCGTCTCACCCACCAGGGTGAGGGCAGAGACTGGTGCCACCAATCCAGGGCGCCGGGCTTCCGATTGGAAATGACAACGAAGTCTGAATCGCCTGAGCCGTTCGAGATGTCGAGCGCGACTGTGGGAGGCGTGGCCAGAAGCTCAGGCCGAACCACGCGCACCGTGACCAGCACGGGTTCCCTGGCAGACGTGTCGTCCAGGTCTATGGCGTACACGGCAACCGTTGTGTCTCGCGAAACGCCCGAGCCCTGCATGCTGAATTCGAATTCGGCCGGGGTCGTGGCCGCCGGAGGTGTGATGGACAGCCAGCTCGGAGCGCCCGCAAACGCGATGCGCCGTTGCACGAAACCCACCGCCTGCACGCGCACCGTGTCGGCCAACGTGGTGTCCAGCGCACGAATGGGCCGCTCGAAGATCAGCTCCGAGGGATACGGCAGGAAGGTGGGAAAACGATAGTCCTCGCGGGCGAGCCAGGCGTCGAAGTTGCCGCTGCGGCGATCGGTCCATGTGTACAGGATGCCGCCGGCTCCCAGCGCAACTCTCGGCCGCGTGCGTTCGCCGCCGGCGGTGTCGGGACCTACGGGTCCGGTGGCAAACGCAGTGTCGGCATCCTGCGGATACTTGCGCTGTCGCAGTGAACTTGACGCCCCCTCCTTCTGTTCCCACACCAGCACGCGGTTCCCTGCGGCATCCGAGGCGAAGCGCGGCCTTACCTGGTCATCTCCGCCGTCCACCTGAAAGTCGGTGCCAAACGGGGCCGCCGCAGAGGTGAACGACTGGCCATACAACCGGGCCCCGGCCGGGTACACGCCGCCGCGATAGTCTTCCCACACCACGGTGAAGCCGTCGTCGGGACCCGCACCCACTGTGGGAAAACGCTGGCGGGAGCCGGCGGGAGCTGTCGACACCGCGACGTTTTCTCCCAGCAGCACCCCACCCACGGCACTCACCAGCTGCAGGTAGATGTCCTCGTCGCCTTCGCGATCGTCGTACCACACCACCGCAAACCGGCCGTCGGCGAGTGCAGCCACCTGCGGTGCGTGCTGCGGAGCCGCATTCGTTTCGTCATTGAGCAACGCATTCTGCCCCAGTGCGTGCGCGTTGAAGTCGAATCGCTGCGCATAGATGTCCCATTCACCACGGCGCATGTCCGACCAGACCACGATCACCTCGCTGCCGTTGGCGATGATCTCGGGCTCCTTCTGCGTCACGAGCGAGCCGTCATCGTTGACGAGCACGTTGGTGCCCACCCTGCTCCCATCGGGACGCACGCGCTGCAGATAGATGTCGCCGTTTTGCGGATAGCCGGAGGCGCGGAAGTCCTGCCACACTACCCAGAACACGCCCGTGGGATCGGCGGCCACGGCCGGCGCGAATTGCTCCGGGGAAAGCGAGTCATTCACTCGCACGTTCGTGCCGAGAAACGTTCCGTCGCGCGACAATCGTTGCATGTAGATGTCGTTGCCGCCCGTGCGCGCATCCTCCCACACGGCGAGCGTCCGGCCGTCGGGGGCTGAAGCACTCGCGGCGTAGCCCTGGTAGGCTCCGGACACATCGGAATTCAGCCGCCACTCACCGTCGGCCAGGGCCGTGGCGGACCCGATGCAGAACAGGAGAATCTGCCGCACGACACAACGACCGTGCAAGACGACGGCCGCCCGATGCATCGGCCGCACACTCTGTTCTGAACAGATCCTACGCACGATTCTCATCCTGGCATGCCCTGTGAGCCGGCAGATTCGGCCCGATCCGGGGGCCACTCATTGCCTCGGACTGACCAATCCATCGAGCGCGACAGCGGCGCCGGTTTCGTGAGCTGACAGGGCGGAGATCAATTCCTCCCTCCGCACATCGCTCGTGAGTTGCCAGTCGGACGCTCGCTCGGACAGCTCCCGAAACGCCACGGCGGCCTTTTCCAGGTGGTAGATCGCCAGCTTCACAGGCTCGCGCTCGGTCGGCGGCCACAATTCCAGTTCCTCCTGGAGATAACGCGCCGCGGCTTTGCGAATGGCAGAGAGGCGCAAGAGCTCCGTGGGATGGCCGGGCGAGGAGGGCAGAAACTCGTACACCGCCAGGCCGGTGGAAATCCGCCCCGGACGCGGACGCGCAGCGAGCACGCAATGGCGAATGCCGTCCTGTACCGCCTTGCGTCCGCGCGGCGCGCGCGCCGTTTCGGGCCTGGGCCAGATCGTATTGGCCCCGGGCTCGTCGCACCAGAACCACCAGTGACGTTTCAGATCCGCCGCGTCCCACAAGGCCGAGTCCGCGCCCGTGGGACCGCCGATCGCCACAAAAAACCAGGGTTCTCCCAGCGAACTGTCGGCGCCGTAGACGTACACGGGCCTGGACGTGAGAAGCAGAGCCCCGCGCGCATTGTGCAAGGTCGCAAGAATCTCTCTCTGCGCGGACGACACATTGTGAGGCTGGACCGGCACATAGTCGCTGTCGGCCACCAGAATCAGGTTCGCGGGCCAGAGCAGTTTGAGGGACGTGGGGAGATGGAAGCCTGAGTCGACACTGTAACCGATGGACAACGCCGCGCCACTCGCTACAGCGGCGTAACCGTACGCACGCACCGGATTCGCATCCACCCAGGAACTGATTCGAGCCAACAGCGGATCCAGCGTGTCTGCCGGGACGTCTGACGTCTGTGCCTCGACCTTGCCTGCACTGGATATGAGAATCCATGCCAGGGCCGGCCCAAGGCGCCACCTGCCGCGCCACATCAAGTGCGCTTCCCCCCTCCAGGGCAGCGGTTCGGGCGGATCGCGCCGGGGCGATCTTCCCGTCCTTGTTCGGGTGGCCCCCGGTGCAGATTCGCACCACGGGTCGCCCGGTGTGGCAACCTAGAGCCGTGCAGTCGGTTCGGCAATGGGTTTTTGGGTGGTACGGCGGCGGCCACACGGGTATCTTGCGCCCTCGCCCTCGTCGGCAAGCCGCATGAACGCAATCCAGCCTCTGCCGAACCCGGAGCTTCCAGGGTGGTGACTACCGCCGACGACGAACTCATTCGCAGGGCACTCGAAGGCGACCAGAAGGCCTACGCTGCCCTGGTGGAGCGGTACCGCGGCGCCCTCTATCACATCGTCATCAAGATGGTGCGGCGTCCCGAGGAAGCGGAAGACCTGGTACAGGAGGCTTTCATCAAGGCCTTCGGCGCGCTCGCCAGCTACCGGTTCGAGTACCGGTTTTCCACGTGGCTCTACAAGATCGCCGCCAACTGCGCCATCGACTTTCTGCGCAAACGCAGGATCGACGCCATGAGTCTCGATCGTCCCGTCTCCACGCCCGACGGCGAAATCCAGGTGGAACTGGCCGATTGGACCTACAATCCCGAGGAGACGCTGTACAAGAATCGTCAGAGCGTGTCCATCGCGGCCGCGATCGAATCACTTCCTGAGAAGTACCGCGAAGTCATCGTGATGCGTCACAGCCAGGACATGCCCTATTACGAGATTGCCCGCCAGCTGGGGGTTCCTGTGGGCACCGTAAAGGCGCGCATTTTCCGGGCGCGAGAGCTGCTCAAGAAGCAGCTGAGGGGGATCCGTTGACCTCCCGAACGTTGCGCGAGGCCGCAACTCCCGGCCCCGTTCTACGTTACACAAGGCAGGGAAACGCATGAAACGCATTGCTGTACTGCTCGTGGTCGCCCTGGTCTCCCTGGCTCATTCGCCACTCCGGGGCCAGGCCCCGCCGGTGCCACCGGAGCCGCCGGGCACGCCGGTGCCGTCGGTGGCGCCACAGGCGGATCCAAATGTCCGCCGGCATCGCATGGATCGATCCACTCGCAAGATCGACACCGATGCACAGGTCACGGCGGCACTGAAAAAACACATCGAGTCCCTGCGCAAGACCATCGCCGAGCTCGAAGCACAAGTCGATCGCACCGACGACCCCGAAGTGCGCGCGCAGATCGAAGCACTCCAGCAGCAACTCGAAGCGCTCGACACGCTCGAGTTGCCGAACCTCCCCGACGTGGTTCTTCTCGATCCCGACCATCCCGGCGAAGTGCTGTGGAACCAGGACCGCAGTGGGGTCGTGATCGTGGATCCGGACGACCGGGCACCCATCAAGTCCCGCGGCGAGAAAGTCACGTACTTCCACCACCTCTACATCAATCACGACGACTGGATCGACGGGCCCGCTGTGGCGATTCTCGGCAACGTCTACGTGGAGGGTCACGTGGATGAGGACGTGATCTCCGTGGGCGGCAACGTCTATGTCGAAGGCACCGTGAGCGGAAATGTGGTGGCTCCCTTCGGCGACGTGTACGTGGGCCAAAACGCAGAGATCGAAGGGGACGTGGTGGGTGTATCGGTCACCACGGAAGATGAGGCGTCGATCGGCGGCACGATCGAAGAGATTCCGCTGTTCCGTCTTCCCTGGGTGAACGAGGGGCCGCAGGCCCTGCTCATGCTGGCCGCCACGGCGGCTTTGGCGAAGATCGTGTTCTCGCTGTTGTTCGGCTGGCTGACTCTGGCCCTGGCGCCGAATCACGTGTCCCGCGTGGCCGAGCGCTTGCGTGTGAAATCCGCGGCGTCATTTTTCGGCGGAGTGCTTGTGCAGATACTCACGCTCCCCATCTTCGTACTTCTACTGGTCACCGTCGTGGGCATCCCCCTGGCCGTTTTGGCGTTGCCGTTCGTGATCGTGGTGGGCTGCCTTCTGGGATTCGTGGCGTGTTCGCGCATCGTGGGGGAGAGCCTGCTGGGCAAGGAGGCGGGGCGCCCCGCCGTGGTGCAGTTTGGCGTGGGAGCGCTCACACTCTGCGCCCCGCTGGGCCTGGCATCGCTACTGGCGCTCACCGGCTCCGAACTGGGGGACGGTCTCTTCCTGTTCGTCAACCTGCTTTACTTCGTGGGCCTGTGTCTCCTGTACATCGTGTACACGGCCGGGCTGGGCGCAGCGATCTTCTCGCGTCTGGGCACGCGCTCGCTGAACCAGCAGAAGACGGCGAATCACACGGCGGGTCCCCTGGGAATGCAGCCGGCCCGCACGCCCCTGCCGCAGGCTCCCCCGGCCGCCGACATGTCCTCCACCTGAAGCGCACAAAGGAGTTCATCATGACGAGATGGATCACGGTATTCATGCTGATCGTGGGAACGTGCGCGCTGGCCTTCGCAGGTCGTCTGCGCACCACATCCCAATCGGTTCCGCTCGACGACGCGACGTCGGTAGAGGTGCGGGTGGAGTTCGGCGCCGGGCAATTCGATCTGGCCAGCTCCTCGAGCGGGCAGCTCATGGAAGGCACGTTCGAGACGGACACAGACGACCTCGAGGCGCTGGTGAACTACCGCCGTCGCGGTGCAAGCGGCGTGCTCGATATTACGACCGACGTGCACGAAGGCAACTTATCGGGCCAGTTCAAGAACCACTGGACCATCGGCCTGGCCCGTGGCGTGCCTCTCGATCTCGAATTCGATCTGGGCGCTGTGGAAGCCGATCTCGATCTCTCCGGGCTGTCGATCACCGACCTGCAGGTGGACGTGGGTGCGGCCGATTGCCTGATCCTCTGGGACGAACCCAATCCGGACGTGCTGGTGGATCTCGAGGTGCAGTCGGGAGCGTCCTCGCTGCGCATGGAAGGGCTTGGGAACGCGCACTTCGAACGCCTTCGCTTTGAAGGCGGACTGGGCGACTTCGAACTCGACTTCTCAGGCGAGTGGACGCACTCCGCCGAAGCCACGTTCGAAGTGGGCCTGGGAGAACTTACCCTGTGGGTGCCTGAGAACATCGGCGTGCGCATCGAAACCGACAAGGCACTCGCGTCCGTGAACGTCGACCGCAACTTCGACCGGCACGGCGATGTGTACGAATCGGAGAATTATCACCAGGCCGAAATCACGCTCGACTGCACGGTCGAGCTGGGCATGGGATCCCTGGTGGTCAAGACCCTGGGCCAGACGCCGTAAGCGTCCGACGCCACCCTCAACACACCACCCGCTCTAGCGGGTGCTCTTCGCCTTCGCAGCGCCCGACCCCTGCCAGCCGCGGTCGGCCGATCCGGTGATGCCCTTGATGCGCAGGTCGAAGTCGTCGGGGTTGGTGGTGTTCTCCATGGCCACCTCATAGCTGATCACGCCTTCGCGATACAGCTTCATGATGGACTGGTCGAACGTCTGCATGCCGTACTGAATGCCGCCCGTCTCCACCAGATCCATCATCCCGCCCTGCTTGGCCGGGTCGATGATGCACTCGCGCACGGCGGCGGTGTTGATGAGCACTTCCACCGCGGGCACGCGGCCGGGGCCGTCGCTGCGCGGCAGAAGCCTTTGCGACACGATCGACTGCAGCGTGCCGGCCAGCACCAGGCGTACCTGTTGATGCTGGTGCGGCGGGAAAAACGAAATGATGCGCGAGATCGTTTCGACGGCGTTCATCGTGTGGAGCGTGGTGAGCACATAGTGCCCGGTGTCCGCCGCCGTGAGCGCGATCGACATGGTTTCCAGATCGCGGATCTCCCCGATGAGAATCGTGTCGGGGTCCTGGCGGAACGCATGGCGCAGGGCCGACGAAAAGGACTCCGTGTCCCCGCCCACTTCGCGCTGTGTGATAATGGAACGCTGATCGCGATAGATGTATTCGATCGGGTCCTCGACCGTGAGGATGTTGTCGGAACGGGTGGCGTTGATGTGTTCGATGATCGCGGCCAGAGAGGTGGACTTGCCTGAGCCCGTGGTGCCTGTGATCACACACAGGCCGCGCCGCAGATCGGCGAGCTTGCGAATCACTTCGGGCAGATGCAATTCTTCGAAGCCCGGGACGATGGTGTTCACCGCACGCATGGCCATGGCCACGGTGCCGCGCTGCTTGTAAATGTTGATACGGAACCGCCCCATCTTCGCCACGGACAGAGCCAGATCCAGTTCCTGACGGCGCACGAACCGCTCTTTCTGCTTCTCCGTGAGGATCTGATTGAGAATGGTATCCATCTCCTCCGGCGTCATGACCGGCCCCTCGATCGGAGCCAAACTGCCATCCACGCGCAGGTGCGGCCGGATTCCGACACGCAGGTGAAGGTCGGAGGCCTTGCGGGCCAGCATCTCGGTGAGCATCTGCTTCAGCGTCATGGAGTTCGCCCTTTCAGCGAGGGGGCGCTTCGGGCACCCGCTCTATTGGGGTCTATCGGCACCGGCAGCCGGGCCATTGAGGAGGGCAGGCTGTGCAGGGCCGCACCTAAGTAGTGCGGCAGGGCACCCGGGGGCCCATGAAGAGTGCTTATGAAACGCCCCTGACCTGCCGAACTCTCCTACAGAGGCCACAATGTTTTCCGAACTCTCAGTGATCTGGATCAGCATCTCGGTGATCGTGCTCTGCTGGGCCGTCGTGCGGATCAATCAGAAAATCGACGAGGCCGTGTCCAACTACAAACACGGCAACAACTTGGAGTCTGTGCAGGAGGCCCCCGAAAAGGCCCCCGGCAGGCCCCATGGCGCTCCCTACTCCACCGAGTTATAAGGAAAGGGGCCAGAGGCCCCCTGAATCAAGCCCCCGGTTCCGCCGGGCGGCTTTCCGGCACACCAGTTGCGTAAACCTCAGGGCGACAGTTAACTGGGTGTGGACCGGAACTCCGGACTCGCCCGGGTGTATCAAGAACTGAAGAGGCCGAAGAGGGTCCCAACTATGGCTAACAAGAAAGAACGTGATCACCAGCTGATGGCGCGGGTCGCCCAAAACGACCTGGACGCTTTCAATGAATTGGTGAACCTCTATAAGGGGAAGCTGTTCACCATGCTTGTGCGCATGGTGCATTCAGAGTCCGAAGCCGAGGACCTGTTGCAGGAGACGTTCGTGAGAGTGTGGGAGCATCGTCGCAACTTCGACGATCGCTACTGCTTCTCCACCTGGGTGTATACCATCGCCATGAACCTGGGCAAAAACGAGCTGCGCAAACGCCGCAAGGTGAGATTCCTCTCGCTGTTCGACAAAGAGAACAACCCGATCGAGGTGGAAGACAAGCAGGCCGAACACTCAGGTGGCCTCTCCGTACTCATCGATCGGGCGGTGCAAAAACTCCCGGCGCGGTATCGCGAGGCGTTCGAACTTCGCGACCTGCAGGAACTTTCCTACGACGAAATCGGGGATGTGCTGGGCGTGCCTGTGGGCACGGTGAAGTCGCGTGTGAACCGCGCGCGCAACCTATTGAAAGATGAACTCAAACCTAAAGTTGAACGCTACTATGGACTGTCGAAAAGCCCGCTACTGCCTAGTAGTATCCTTTGACGAGACGCTTTCGGACGACCTCCGCCGCGACCTCTCAGGACACCTGAAAGACTGCAGCGCCTGTCGCCACGAATCGTTCTACTACCGCGAGTTGTTCTCGGCCAAGAGTCAGGTCTCCATGCGGCAGCCGACCGGCGATTTCAACGAACGCCTGGTGGCTGAAATCCGCCTGCGCGAAGCGCGCTCGGCCTGGCCCGTGGCCGTCCCTGCGCGCCGGTCCTTCCGCTGGCCCCTGGTGTACGTGCCGGCACTGTTTGGCGCGGCGGCCGTCGCGAGCTTTCTCATGTTTCTTCCCGAGTCACCGGCCCCCGTGCCGGTGGCGGCGGCACCCACTGTTTCCACGGCGCCGCCCGTCGTGTCGGTGGCCGAGCGTCCCCGGTATGTTCCGGTGCTGCGTGCCCGCCGTACTCCCGCGTCCACTGTGATCTTCGAATGGCCCCCCGCCCTCGGGACCTCCGGCAACACCGGGGATCCGTTCCGAACGGTGGTTGCCCCGGGCGAATCGAACTTTCGCAATGTGCGTCCGCGGTCTCTGGAGCAGTATGTGCTTCCCGTGGTCACACGAACTGTCGAACGCGATCGGATCTATTGATCCCTGCCACGCGCGACCGCGGGCTTCTGCCGTGGGGCGTGTGGTGCGGGCGGCGGCATTCAGCGCGGTGATCTTCACCTCCGGCTCCGCACATGCGGCCGGATTGCTCGCCCAGCTCGAAACCGAAATCCAGAAACTCGCGGCCGATCTCTCCGCGTCTGTCGTCACCGTGCGGGCCATCCGCCTGGGCGCTGCGGGCTCGGAGCTGCGAGAAGTGTACGTGGGGTCGGGAGTGGTGTTCGACTCCGGCTGGGTGGTCACCACCACCTCCGTGGTGGCGCAGAGAGCCGCCTACTCCATCGAAGCTCCGGGCCAGGTTCCGGTGCCGGCCGAACTCGTGGAATACAACAGCGACGCCCAGATGGCTGTGTTTCGTGCACCCGGGCTTCTGGCGCCTCCGGCTAAGATCGACACCGACAGCCGCCTGGTGCCGGGGCAGATGCTTCTGGTCATGGGCAATGCCTACGGACTCTCCGGCGCGGTTTCCTTCGGCGTGGCCGCAGGATTGCGCGACGATGGAATGTGGCAGGTGGGTGTCACCGTGGCGCCTGGCGCCTCGGGGAGCCCCGTGGTGAATACCTCCGGTGAAGTGGTGGGACTCATCGTGGCGGCACTCTCCGAACGACCCGCTCCGGAATTCGCCCAGTTCGCAGGCCACACCGCCGTCATGATGCCGGCGTCGCCCGCCATGCGCCTCGCCCGTCAGAT
>Ga0105347_1000417_pt1 | contig 20305 bp, 19 predicted proteins | sample EasRivMeERMLT890_FD_89677 | JGI IMG/M metagenome (GOLD analysis project Ga0105347, IMG submission 89677) | Soil microbial communities from meander-bound floodplain in the East River, Colorado, USA - East River MetaG ERMLT890 | ecosystem: Environmental > Terrestrial > Soil > Floodplain | place... | reverse complement strand
GCTCATCGGCTTAGACGGCCCCCGCCGCTTTGAGCTTTGCGATGGAGTCCCCGTGGTATCCAAGCTCTGTGAGTATTTTTTCAGTGTCGGCGCCGAGCAACGGTGGCGGAGAAACCGGTTCGGGGTCGCCGCCGGCGAGACGGAATCCTGCCCGCACCACGGCGATGTCGCGGTCGACCCCCGCGGCGTTTTGAAAACGTTTGATCAGGCCCCGCTCCGTGATTTGCCGATGCTCGAGTATTTCCGGTAGGGTTAGAATCTCCCCCGCCGGAACACCGTGCTGGTTCAATAACTCTGACCACTCTGCCGCGGGCTTCGCCGCAAGCGCCGATTCAAGATCCGCCTTGAGCTCGTGACGCCGCTGCTTGCGATCCTCGCGGTCCGCATAACGTGGGTCGCCGGCCAACTCTTTGCGCCCGATCAATGTGCATAACTTCTCGAATTGTTCTTGCTTGTTCGCCGCAATATTGAGCAGTCCGGCACCGGTCTTGAAGGTGCCGGATGGACTGGCGGTCATATTCTCGTTGCCCAAGGGTTCAGGCGGCCTAGCGGCGATGAGCCAGTTGGATACGGCCCAACCCATGCTAACCAAGGTCGCCTCAAGCATTGAAACGTCGACATATTCACCAACTCCGGTGCGGTTCCGGCGGAAAAGCGCCGCTGCGATCGCGAAAGCCGCGGTGATCCCGCCAATGGTATCGGCCACCGGGAAGCCAACCCGAAGCGGCGCGGACTGCTTGTCTCCCGTCACGCTCATCACACCGGAAAGACCCTGGACAATCTGGTCATAGGCTGGATTGTCTTTCAGCGGTCCATCCTTGCCGAAACCCGAGATCGCGCAGTAGATGAGGTTAGCTTTGGCTTTTCTCAAGGCCTCGTATCCTAAACCCAGGCGCTGCATGACGCCCGGGCGAAAGTTCTCGACGATCACGTCTGCCGTCGCCACCAGCCGGCGGAAGACTTCCTTTCCCGCGGGAATTTTCAAATTGATGGTCACGGAACGTTTGCCGGCGTTCTGAGCGAGGAAGGAGGCGCCCATCAAGCGCCTATTCAATTCAGGATCCGCGCCCAGCTGGCGGGCGAGATCTCCTGAGCGGGGAACCTCGACTTTGATCACATCGGCGCCAAGTTGGGCGAGCTGATAGCAGCAGAAGGGGCCCGCCAGCACGTTGGTCAGGTCGAGAACCCGCACGCCCTCGAGAAGTTTCATGGCATTTCTTTATTTCTCATATGGATAGATTAAGGATCGCAGTGCTCGCTCTGACTAGTGGGGAGCCGTTCCAGTCTCGTCGCGAACGCGAAGCTAACCGAGGAAAGGGTTACCTGTCAACTTTGCGTGCACGCGTATACTTCCGACAGCGCACTTAAATTGATTTAGTTCGGAGGTAATGATAGATTTGCGCGACTTGAAACCATCGTCGGGGCGTAGCGCAGCCTGGTAGCGCACACGCTTGGGGTGCGTGTGGTCACCGGTTCAAATCCGGTCGCCCCGACCATTTTTTCTTCGACGGCTCCCCTGCCGTTGCCGTTGAATCGCGATAGCATTTGATTAAGTCTGCCGCAGCAACTTGCGCTGATAATCCAAAGGAGTCGAGCCGGTCCAGCGCTTGAACGCTCGATTGAAGGCGCTAAGCTCCGAGTAGCCTAAAAGAAAGGCGACCTCCGTGAGACTGTTCTTCCGGTCTTTAAGGTAGTTCATTGCGAAGCGTTGACGGGTGTCTTCAACCAGTTTCTTGAAATCAAAGCCATAATCCTTGAGCCGCCGCTGGAGCGTCCGCGGGCCCAGCGCCAGCTTCTTTGCGACCCGAGCCAGCTTCGGATCCCCGTCCCGCATGGATTCTGCGATGGCCTTTCGAATCGATGCAAACAGACCGTCTTCCCGGGGAATCTCGCTTAACACCTGATCGAGGTATTGCGTCATGATCTGGTACAGTCGTTGATCTGCGGCCGGCACCGCTCGCTCAGCAAAGCTGAGCTCGATCACCAGAGCATTGGTTTCACAGCCGAACAAGACCGGCGCCCGGAAAATTCGATGGTGCTCCGATGTCTGTTCAGGCGCGTCGTGGACGAACTGAACTTCTTGAGGGGACCAGTGGCTCCCGACCATCATGCGGAGCGTATTAACGATCATCGTCATGCCGTGCTCGTTGCTTTGGCGCAAAGGCTCGATCCCCAAGTCAGTCAGCAAATAGCGGATGTAGCCGCGGCTTCCTTCGGCTGTAAAGAACCACTTGGCCGACGAGTCGTAGACATGCAGATAGCGTTCGACATTTTGTATGCCGGCGGCGACGGTTGGGGAATTTAAGGCGACATAGGCCAACGGACCTATGTTCTTAGGGTTGAACTGCTCGCCGAAATGCAAGCCGAAACAGTCATCGCCTGTAAACCGGGCTGCTTCCTTGAGAATTCCAGCGAACACGGCGCAGGGTATAGATCCCTCGGACTTGGCAAGGAGCGAACGTTCGACACCTAGTCTGCCCAAGATCTGATCTGGATTGCCGCCTGCACTCGTGACGGCATCGAGCAATCCGGTCGTCGCCGCTATCGAGATCATCGGTTTTGCATGCACAGGCCCGAACCCCAGATTTCTCCTTAGCGCCAAATTGCTGCAGCTGTCAATCGATTGTCGCGAAATGTCAAGACAGCTATTGTCCAGCGCCGTTGCGTTGCGGGCTCGTGCGGTCGATGGAAGCGTCGTTGGATGTTAAAAGGGGGGGATTATTCGAGTATGGGTTTTGGTTTCTTCATGGTTCCTTTAATCATTTTGTATTCGAACAGCCGGCATTCGAGGGCGGTCGATGGAAGCGTCGCTGGATGTTAAAAGGGGGGGATTATTCGAGTATAGGTTTTGGTTTCTTCATGGTTCCTTTAATCATTTTGTATTCGAACAGCCGGCATTCGAGGGCGCCGTTGAAAAGCGGCGTGCGCTTTGACGTGGCAAGCCGGATAAGCTTGGGTAGACGCAGGTCGGCGCTGAGCAGATAAGCACGCCAACCGGTGAAGTTCTTTTTTAACACGTCCCCGAGCTTGGGGTAGAAGTTCGCCAGTTCTTGCTGCTCGCCGAGGCGAACGCCGTACGGCGGATTGGTGACGAGGATGCCTTCCTTTGCCGGTGCGGAGATTTCCAAAACATTGGCCTGCTTCAGCGTGACGATTTTATCCAGACCGGCAGCGGCCAGGTTGGTGCGGGCCGATTTAATGGCTGCGCCGGAGAGGTCGCTGCCGTAAATGGCAAGCGGGTACTTGGGTTTTTGCCGGGCCGTGCTTTGCTGCAAAAGCTCCTGCCATCGGCGCCGATCAAAGTTGTTCAGACGCTCGAAAGCGAAGTGGCGTCCCAAACCCGGGGCGATATCGAGGGCCATTAGCGCCGCCTCCAGTAGCAATGTACCGCTGCCGCACATGGGATCGAGCAGAGGAGTGCCGGGAGACCAGCCGGCCAGACGAAGCACTCCCGCCGCAAGGTTCTCCCTTAGAGGGGCTTCTCCCGGAGCGATGCGTTGGCCGCGCTTGAACAACGGCTCCCCGGTGGTATCGAGATAAACGGTAAAGTCGTCAGCTGTCAGATGGCCCTGGATATGTATATCCGGCTGGTGGGTATCCACGCTGGGACGGCGGCCCGAAAGGCGGCGGATTTTATCGCACACCGCGTCCTTAATTTTGAGGGTGACGAAACCGAGACTCTTGAGGGGGCACTGGATGGCTGACACGTCGACCCGCAAGGTCAGCTGCGGTTCAAACCACTCGGTCCACGGTAGCGCAAAAACAGCGCGGTAAATGTCGTCTTCGTTGCGATAAGGGGCCGTTGCCACCCGCCATAGAACGCGGCTCGCGATGCGACTTTCCAGATTGGTCCGATAACACAGTGGCAAGTCGCCGCAAAATTCGACCCCGCCCCCGACGGTGTGAATATTCTCGGCGCGCAGTTGCTGCAGATCTGCCGCCAGCAGGCTTTCCAGGCCGCGGGGGCAAGTGGCAAAAAAGCTTTCCATGCGATTACTTTGGATGATTCACACGTATGAACTCCTTGGTCGATGCTCAGAAGGATAGAGTAGGATGAGCGAAATCGAGTACAACGATCGGCATACGAGGTTTTTTCCGCAGCCGTTAGATTATCAGGTTGCTGAAAAACTCTGTTTGCAGCCTGCTCAAAAAGACTCAGAGGCAGGCGCGCGAAAAATCGACGAGCGAAGGCGTACTTAGGCAGTACGTTGGAGCGAGGCGATTGAGCGCAACGAAGCCGATGAGGCTTTTTCAGCAGCCTGTTAGTGGTACAGTCGAGACAGTTTGATGCCCTTGTCAATTTGAGGCACGGCCTGGGGAGAGAGATTCTCCGCAAGGGCACGCAGCATTCTGGCGTGAAACTTCTCGCAGAGGATCTCGATCATCTTATCCCCGCGTCCTGCGTCATTGCGGTTAGTGACCACGGCGTTTTTCAAGACCGTGTACAAAAGAGAATTCTCGGAAATCCCGCTCAAGAGGCGGTCATAGTGCTCCGGTGAAATCTCAAGCAGTATCTTCATGGGGGGCAACGTTAGTTCATTCCATTAATGGAAATCAAGAGACAAAGGTGGCATTTCTACGCCGCGTTCGGTTAAAAACTTAGGCAGGCCGCAAAACAGAGTTTGTCACAATAACAAAGGGCCAGCTGAGCCCGAGCAGCACCAGCTAGATTCCGGTTGCTTAGCTCATTGGTTTTTTTGAGTTCTTGTCAATCCACTTCATAGCTTCCTGCAAGGCAAAATCGTCGGCGGCATTTTCGCTGGGGAAAGTTTTATCGAGTTGAGCTTCATGGGACAGAAAGTCGCTCTGCATATTCTTGGTGTTCTGGCGTCTCAGAGTATATCGGGGAACCCACTTCCCATCTTTCTGGCGCTGAAATGACTCGCCGCGAATGAGACAGTTCTTGTAGGAGATACTGCTTTTCATCTCGTTCCCCCCGCTGCCGCTGCTCCGGTTGGGTGACTACTGTCATGAGACCCGTTTGTCCAAGTATTGAACCCGCGTTTGTCTAGGCGATCGCGCTCGCAGCGATTTGATGGGAGGTCGAGTTAGAGACCTCGAAGTTTTCTACGACGGGAGTGCCTTCAATTACGCGCGCCAGGGCCTTCAAGACCTCAGGGTACTTGCCGCGGTGATAAGCTTCGGCGTCTTCTTTTTTATCCCACAGACTGATGGCGACCGCCTCGTTACGCTCCGGGGCGATGAAGCTGATCTCGTCTTCAAACCCCCTTTGTCTTCGCAGCAAGGGAATGATTTCTCCTTCAAGAATGTTGGTGAACTCCGCCGCGCTCTTGGGCTTGAGCTTGAAACTGACGTTGCGACTATGCATTTCGACCTCCTGGATCGGATCGGTTAGAGGGTTGAGGTGGAAGGCTTACTTGAAGAATTTCAGGTAGCCATGGACTGAAAACCCTATGCCTTAACTTATTGCAAACTGAAAACTTACGCTGTGGCCGGAAAAATTGCTGTCCAATATTGGACATTGAGACAAAATATCTTGAGGTCCCGGGGTCAGGGCACCGGTTTACCTGCTGTCTCTCGTGGAAGGGAAGCCCCAGCAAAGCCGAAGATCTTTTCGACTCCGCTCGCGGCAAGTCTTTTGTCGAATCTCAAGAAACAGACTCGGCTGTATTTGGCTTCTCCTCCTCGACATCGCTACCGGTTCTGGCTTTCTCGTTTCTTCGCTCCATCAAGCGCGCCGCCTTCTTCTGCTTTTTCTCTCGCCGAGCGGTTTCCTTCTGCCGTTTCTTGAATGTTTCACTTGCCATAAAAGCTCCTTTTTCATTTATCGGTACAGCCTTAGGTCCGTAAATGTTTTGCCCCTGTCTGTAACGAGGATTTCATCAAGAAGGTGACATGCCCCGATGAGACAAAAATCGCGCACAAAGGCCGTTAATGATCTCTGGCCTCGGGAGCGCTGGCTTTTCTCCTTCCGGTTGCTTTAGGCCCTTTTCGCAGGTTGAGAGCGCCATCCACCTGTTCCTCGACCACGCTTCTTGTCTTTCCCGTCACTTCTGCTATCTCGCAGATCAATATCTTTTTTGCTTTGTCCAGCGTCTGGCGGTCACGCGGCGACAGCGCCCGCTGCTCATTCAACTCTGTCAGCGACTCCACGACTTCAGCCAAATCAAATGCCGACCCGGAGGTCAAGAGTTTTAAGTTGTCGATGGCACGCTGCTTCCAGTTGGTGGCGGTTGTGGCCGGCCTTTTAAGGCGACTCAATAGTTTTGGGATCTCAGATCTTTCCATCAACTGCCGGATCCCCAGGCCGCCGACTTTGTCCACGGGGACGAACAACTCGCCGCCGCTATCGTCGAGCAGTGCCAATCGATAGAAGCTGGTTGGCCTACCGCCTACCACTTTTTTGACCACGGCCCCAATGAGACAAGGGCCTTGATAAGGATAGACGACCTTGTTTCCGACACACAGCGTCACCGGATTCTCCTTCCTCGGTCAAAACAGACTCAAAACCATTTCTTCGCACCCATGCTTCGAAGGCATGCTAGAGAAAGCTCACATGATTTGGCTTGGGGCCGGCAAACACACCTTGAACGTGGTCCCGTGGCCCGTCTTAGTCGTATAGTTGATCGTGCCGTTATGGGCTGAGACAATCTGCTGCGCAACAGGCAGTCCCAAGCCGCTGCCGCTGCGCTTGGTGGTTTTGAATAACTCGAAAATGTCAACGTCGTGGGGAACGCCAATGCCGTTATCACTAATCTCCAACACCACCATGCGCTCGGAGCGATACACTTTGACGTTTAGGCGTCCTCCTTCCTGCATCGCCTCGGTGGCATTTTTGCAAAGATTTAGAACCGCCTGTCGCATTTTGCCTGAATCGATTCTAATCGCCGGTAACCCGGTTTCGAAGTTGGTTTCGATCGTAATTCCGGCATTGCGATAGGCTATCTTTTCCGAAGCCAAGAGCTCTTCGATGAGCTTTTGCAGATCGGTGGATTTGAGATCGAGACGTTGCGGCCGCGAAAGCGAGCGAAACGCATTGAGTAAAGACACTAAACGATCGACTTCCAGTATCGCGCCTTTGACGGTGGCCTGTAATAAAGGAACATCGAATTGTTTTCTTGCGAGATCGCTCTCGACAAACTGCAGGGAAGCGGACAGTCCACTGAGGGGGTTAGCAACTTCATGGGCGAACACTGCAGCCATAGTTCCCACCAGGGCTAGCCGCTCGCTCTCCGGCGCCTTGCGCCCGGTTGATTTCGGATAATTTACCTCCAGGATCTCCATAGGGCCTCCGTTTGGACTTTGGCGCAGCGACCAGTGGCTCGCAACCACGATTTTTCTGCCGTCTTTTCGAGTTTGGACCAACTCTCCATTCCAGCAACCGTGCCTTCGAAGCTTAGCTTTAATCTCTCGGGGCGGCTCTGGAAGCTCCGTTTGCAAAAGGTTGTAAGCATGCTTTCCCATGGCCTTTTTCTTGGGCCAGCCATAAAGATCTTGTGCGCCGTGATTCCAAAAAACAATTTGGCCACTGCTGAAACGACGGATGAGAATGGCATCATTGCTCGGGAGCAGCAGTCGGGCTTGTTTTTCGATGATCTTTTCGACGACGTTGCTGCTGTCCAGGTGCCGTTGACGGTTTTTGCACACCACCAATCTCAACCGGGCGCCACTTCCCACGGCATTCCGCGCTTCGCTAAAATGTTTCTTGAAAACATCAACGAATCCAGGTTCGTAGTTTCTTTCCATGAGGCTCTCCTCTTGAACGTCTTTGCTGAATTGTCCCAGCCAGTCGCACGAAGTGCTTAGTCGGTGCTTGGGCCGTCCTCTTCAAGCCGATTGAGAATCGCCCGAATACTTCCGCTGGCGAGGGCAATGCAGGAATCCGCCGCGCCATAGTACATGTGAAGGGTGTCGCCGTCGGCAGCCACGGTGGTGCCGCAAGGAAAAACGACGTTGTCCACGTCCCCGCGCCGCTCGTAAGGTTCTTCAGGGCCGAAAACCCATTCATCGGTGCGCTTCAGGCACCGCTCCGGACTATGCAGATCAAATAGCGCCAGCCCCAGCCGGTAAAGACTGCCGGAAGCGGTATGCCGCACGCCGTGGTATATCACCAGCCAACCCCGGGGCGTCTCGATGGGCGGCGGCGAAAGGCCGATCTTGTTGGCGTCCCACCAGCCGCCGCGCCGGGCTTCGAGCATCAACCGGTGACTGCCCCAGTGGCGCAGGTCGGGTGAATAGGACATCCACATGTGGGCTCCATGATAGCTGACCGGGCGATGGATCAATGCCCAATAGCCGCCGACCCGATGGGGTAAAAGAGCGGCATCTTTATCCTCCGGAGACATGATCATGCCGTAGCGTTCGAAACGGTGAAAATCTTCAGTCAGCGCCAGGGCCACGCCGGGGCCGGCGCGTGAGTATGCGGTATAAACGACGGCATATTTCTTTAATTCACCCACATACGTAATACGCGGGTCTTCGATCCCCCACAATTCTTCTGGCACGTGTTTGGGGTCAGGCAATAAAGTGGGCTCAAGGTCAATCTCCCAGTCGTCGACGCCATTGGCCGAGCGGGCCACACACAAATGGGATTGACCGCGCCGATCCTCGACCCGGCACAAGAGCAGTGTGGTTCCATCGGGCAACAACGTCGCGCCGGGATTAAACACGCTATTAGCCGGATAAGGCCAATCTGCAGCGGTCAAAATTGGATTGCCCTTGTGACGGCGAAAGAGTCCGAAGGGTTGATGGCTCATTGACCCCGCACCTCCACGGATTGAAGGGTCGTCTCAAACAAGCGCAGCTCCAGCACAGACTGAAGAAACGCCAATGAAGACTCCGCGCCTTGATTTTCGTTCGGCCGGTCGGCGTGAAGACCGTCGCGACAACCGCCCGTAGTCGGATCGTAGATCGGCAGGTTCAGATCGTTGCGTCCCAGGAACCACTCGAAAGCCCGTCTGGCCTCTTTGTGCCAGCTTTTGTCTCCGGTGATGCGATGCGCTTCGAGGCAGGCGGATACCATGGCTTGAGCTTCCACCGGCTGCTGATCGAACCGGGCCCGTTCCCCGCCGCGTTTATAAAAGCCGTTGGAACCGATGGGAACAAAATGACCTCCGCTCGTGTCGGAGCGCTGCAAATCGGCCAGCCACCCGAGGGACTCCAGTCCGGCTTCAGTCATATCATTGTTGGGTATCCACTGTCCGCACATCAGTAAGGCATGAGGCAACACGGCATTGCAGTAGGTCAGCGATTCTTCGTACCAGCGCCATTCATTCGCACGGTGATTTTCATAGAGCCCCAGCAACCGCCCGGCCAATTCTTCACGCACCTGACTGGCTCTGCGATCCCCGTCAAACCGCCGTAGATAATCGTGGATGCCGATAAGCGCGAAGGCCCACGCCCGCGGACTGGTTGTCTGGATAATGACCGGCAGGGCTTGCTCGAACAGCCGGCCGGCCATGCTGTGAAGTGCCGGTGTGTTGGAGCGGCCCAGCAGGGTGCCGAGGGCCCACAAGGTGCGGCCGTGACTGTCGTCGGAACCGCTCTCTTCGAGCCAGTTCCGCTGGTAGTCCATGAAATTGCGAAAACGGCCGGTCTCGGTGTTGAAGGCATACCAGACGAACGCGAGATATCGTGACGCCAGGTCTAAGGCGTCTTCATGGCCGAGTTCTTCCAGGAGAGTCGTCACGGTCAGCGCGCGCGCATTGTCGTCGATGGTGTAGCCTTCGCGATAGTTGGGCACCGTGAAAATGGCGTGTTGGAACATGCCGGTATCGTCCGTCATGCGGCGTAAGTGATCGAGTTTAAGGGGGGGAAGCTCGCCGGGACGCTTGTCAAGCGGTTTCACGGCGAATTCCGTGGTCGTGAAATGACGCCGCTCAGCGCGGGCACGCTGAAAACTCTCCATGTAGCGGCGCGCCACCTCGGGCCAGATCATGTCCCGCCCAAATAGATAGGCGCGCTTGCGCATGCTGTGACGTTTGGCTTCGTTATCCAATAAATCGATGACTTGCTCGGCCAATGCCTTCGGATCACGGAACGGTACCAGTGTCCCTCGGTCTTCAGCCAGCATCTCTTCGGCATACCAATAGGGTGTCGAGATCACGGCTTTGCCCGCGCCCAGCGTGTAAGCGAGCGTGCCGGAGACGATCTGCGCCGGGTTCAGATAGGGCGTGATGTAAATATCCGCCGCGCCGATGAACTCAACGAGTTCCTCCAAACTGACAAATCGGTTGTAGAAGATTACGTGACCTTCGACGTTCTTTTCTTGAGCCAGCCATTGCAGCGACAACCGGTAGGATTCGCCGTCGTGCCGCTTGACGTGGGGATGGGTTGCGCCGACGATGAAGTACACGACGTTCGGATGCTTGGCTAAAATAGCCGGCAGGGCGGCGATGACATTCTCGATGCCCTTGTTCGCCGAAAGCAAGCCAAAACTGAGCAACACGGTCTTGCCTTCGACGCCGAACAGGTCTTTGTGAAAACTCGGGTCGACAAAAGGCAAATCGGGGATGCCGTGGGGAATGAGATCGATCTTATCCGGCGCGATCCGATAGACTGTCTGCAAAAACTCCGCGCCGCGCTCACTCATAGCCACCAGCCGATCCGACAACCCTGCGACCGTCTCTAACACCTGCCGCTGCTGTGCATCCGGTTCGCGCAGGATAGTATGAAACGTTGTGACTATGGGCGTGCGTAATTCACGCAGCAGAGTGAGAATGTGGCTGCCCGACCGCCCGCCAAAGATCCCATATTCGAATTGCAGGCAAACGAGGTCCACATTATTGATATTCAGGAAATCGGCCGCGCGCCGATACGACTCAATATCTTTTTCCGCTAGTTCAAAGCGAACGCGCGACGGGTAAGCATAGCCGCCTTCGATATCGTTGACGGGCACCGCTATGCACGTGGAGTCGCTGTATTCGGTGGCGATGGCCTCGCAAAGGTCGGTGGTAAAGGTGGCAATGCCGCACTGGCGCGGCAAATAGTTACCGATAAACGCGATACGGTTGATCGACGACTGGTTAGAGCGGAGTAACATGGGAGAACACCCTTCCTGCAGTTGCTCCACGCCGTTGCAGTTGATTGGCGGCCCATGAACGCAAAGAGGCGGATACCCTAGGGACCGCCCCTTTGACAATCGGTCAAACAAGACCGTGTATTTTGTATTTGGACGTTGGGATTTGCTTCTGCTTTCTCACTATATCAGACGGGGCGGATAAAGATAGCCCCTGACGGTCGGTGGTTATTTCGTTCAGACGAACTCATGCGTATCCGAATCGGTGAAGATGGCAGGCACGACCCGCGCTGCCCGGGTAAAAACATTAATGCCCTAAAATTTTTTTGACTCTTTCGACAACGAGAGGCGGCTGATTCATAATCCGTTTGGCCAGGGCTTGTAAATCCTCGCCGCTGACCGGTTCCATGTCCATCCTGCCTTTTTTTGCCTCGGCTACAAGTTCCGGGTCCTTAATGGCTTTCGCATAGGCTTCTCGCAGGACCGCTATTCTGTCGGCCGGCGTCGCCGGCGGGGCAAACATAGGACGGCCGAAGTCGCCGCCGCGTAAAATCACGTCGGCCACGCGGCGGCTTTCTTCCGACGTATTTTCTTTGTCAAAGATCTCATAGATCGTCGGGACGTCTCCAACGCGTGGATCCCGTTTTTCGCTGCTTTGAAGCAAATGACGGTCGAATCCTTTTTTATGCCAAGTGTCAAAGGGCTCCCGGCCAAAATGGGGCGCAATGGTCATGCTGCGGCAAATGACTTCTCCCTTCTCCACGGCGATATCGATTTCACTGCCGCCGGCGTAGCCGGTCACGGTGTTGATTTTGATTCCGAGAGTGTCCTCCAAAAGGCGCGCGAAGAAGTAGTCCGAGCTTGCTGTTCCGGTTGCGCCGCACTTGGGTGGCTCTGCTGCCTTGCGTATGTCGAGAACGGATTTAAACGGCGCGTCCGTGCGCGCATAGAATATCACATCGCTTTTCTCGGGAGAGCCAATGAAGTGGATTTTTTGGACATCGAACTGGACTTCCTTGCGGCCCACCAGTTGGTCCAGATAAACCCCGTAGTTGGGCATTCCCACCGTGAGACCGTCGGGCCTCGCGACATTGTAAACGTGGTTCATCGTGATCATGGACCCGGCGCCCGGCATGTTTTGCACAATGATCTCGGGATTGCCAGGAATGTATTTCGGCATATAGCGGGCGAGCATGCGGGCCCAGCGATCATAAAAGCCACCCGGCGTCAGTCCCACGATGATGCGGATGCTCTTACCTTTGTAGAACGGCTCGCTTTGAGCATTGAGATTGGTGACCCCTAAGCTCCAGATTAGAGCGCAGAAGAGAAAAAAGGCTTTTATCTGCTTTCCTGTCGGCATTTTAGATTTCCTTTGCGATCGCGCTATTGAGCGAGTATTTTTTTCACCCCGTCAACAACGTCTCGGGGCTGGTCCATAATCTCTTTCAGCAGAGCTTGGAGCGTTTCGCCGGGCGTGTGTTCCATGTCCATTTGACCTTTTTTCGCTTCCTCAATCAATCCAGGATCTCTCATAGCTTTGGCGTAAGCATCGCGCAGAGTTTTCACCCGATCCGCCGGTGTCCCTGGAGCGGCCACCATTGGACGACCCAGGTCTCCGCTGGCGAGAATGACCCGCGTCAACTGGCGTCCTGCTTCGGGAGTCTTGTATTGATCCATCAACTCAAAAAGCGTGGGCGTATCGGCCAGTCGCGGATCCCTTTTGGGCCCGCCCTGAAGAATATGCCGGTCAAAACCGTTCTTGTGCCAGGTATCAAAGGGCTCGCGGCCGAAGTGTGGCGGAATATCCATGCCCCGACACACGATCTCGCCGCGTTCCACCGCCACATCCACCTCACTACCGCCTTGATAACCGGTCACCGTATTCAGCTTGGCCCGCAAATTTTCTTCCAGAAGTTTGGCCAAAAGGTAGCCGGTGCTGGCGGTCCCGGTTGCGCCGCACTTGGGCGGTTCGCTGGCCTTAATGATATCAGCGATCGTTTTGTAGGGTGAATCGGCGCGAAAATAGAGCATCACCGGAGCTTTTTCCTGGGTCCCGATCCATTCGAATTTGCGCACGTCGAATTGGACCTCTTTTCGTTCTACGATTTGATCCAGATACAGGCTATTGATGGGCACGAGCAAGGTCAATCCATCGCCTTTGGACACGTTGTAAACGTAGTTCGCCGCGATGACCGAGCTGGCGCCCGGCATATTCTGCACGATCATCTCGGGATTGCCCGGGATGTATTTCGGCATATAGCGGGCCAGGAGACGCGCCCAGCGGTCATAAAAGCCTCCCGGCGTAAAGCCCACGACGATACGAATGGTCTTGCCCTGATAGAAGGGTTGGCCTTGGGCGTTTGCTGTCGGCACGGCCCGGAACGGCGCGCCGGCCAGGGAGACTCCGAAAAGAACGATCACGATCGATAACACTCTTTGGCGCATGGCTAACCTCCTTGCAAGATGGTTAGGGCTTGTTTACAACGGCGTGTGAGCAGAACGCAACGGTACCCGGAAACTCTGAGTCGGAAAGAAACCCAAACCCGTCGGAATTCTAGTTAGACTCGTCGCTGGTGCGGCGCAATTCTAAACGAGGAAATGAAAGTCTGATGCTAGCCGCCGCAAAGACCGTTCACTTATTTTAGCGAGGAGGAAGGGGGCTGGGTCCCGCTATCTTGTTTAGCAGCTCCACCAACTCGGGGTTGCGGGGAAGCTCCTTGATGGCTTTATCCATCACCGCCGGCATCACAATTTCCGCGTCATCCCCGACTATCTTTTTAAACTCTTTAGGAAATTCCGGATCCTGGAAAACCTTGGTCATGGCTTCCTGGATAGTGGCTACGCGATCTCGCGGCGTGCCTGGTGGGAGAATGAAAGGCGAGCCGGTCAGCCTGAACCCCCTTTGCAGAGCAACCAACTGGCGTTCCTGTTCGGTTCTTGCGAAGGTCTCCAGCTCGGGCAGATGGCTGAAGCGTGGGTGCTTTTCATCCCTGGGAATTTCGAGGACCGCATGAAAGTCCATGAGGCCCTTATCGACCCATTCGGCGTGCTGCTGGAGAACGCTATGACTCTGGTTAAATCGAGCGTCCACTTCCCCGCGCATTAGAGCCGCGTCAATCTCAGGGCTCGAGTAGCCGGTGACATACCTCGCCTCCTTTAACGGCAGCAAGTAGGAAAACAAACGGCCGATGTTGTAGTTGCTGTGGCCGACTGACTGTGCGCCGATCCTGATTCCCGAAGTCGCGCGAAGCTTTTCCAAATTGCTGATCCCGGCCTCCTTCCGCGTATAAAAGACATAGTGACCTCCGGCGTCGGCGGCTCCCAGGTAGTGAAATTTTTCGATTTGATACTTGACTCCAGGGTTCCCCAACACCGCGCTACTAAGCAGTCCGGAGCTGACGCTTCCAGCCGTAAGACCGTCCGCCCGCGCTGCAGAAAAAATATGGTTGGCGGCCCTCAATCCGCCGCCACCGCCCATATACTCGTGAACGATTGTCGGGTTTCCGGGAATGTACTTCTGAAGGAATTGGGTTATGGCTCTTGCGCGCAGGTCGCCGGTCCCACCGGGTTCGCGGCCCTGAATGACGGTGATGGTCTTTCCCTGATAGAAGGGTTGCGCTTGGGCGTTGGCCGGCGTTGCGCTCCCAAACGGCTCGCCCACGAGGAAGATTCCGAGAGCGACAACTAGGATCGAGAAAAGTCTCTGCCACATAGTTGACCTCCTTGGGACGTTGTCAGACTGCATTTATAACAGCCGAGGATCGGAACGCAACGGCGATTTACATGAGTCCGTGGCCATCGCGAGAGACGCAAGTTGGCAGGCGCAGAGCCTAAAGCTCGCCGAAGCAGAACCTGGGAACGGCGACGATGAGCCTATTGAAAAATTTTTTTTGCGAACTCTTGCGCCGGCCGGCGCACCGCCCTGACTTTGTCTTCGCTCTGATTCTCCCGCTTGTAAAACTCTTCCACGGAAATGTAGTCCTTGGCCGCCCGCAACCCAACTTCTTCCAGCGGTTTTGTATCCACGTCGAGGCGGCGAGTTGGCTGTCCCTGGGCCTTGGAATAGAGATCCTGTCCCTCTTTGCTCAGAAGCCAATTGACCAGGACTCTCGCCGCGTTGGGATGCGGTGCGCTCTTGATGACGATCGGGCCGCCGTTGCCCATAGATACGTACGTTCCTTCTTTGATGGGTGGAAGCGCTTTGACCGGCAAGCCTGATTTCAGATAGGAGGCGAAACTATAGTAGGTAGGGCCAATGCTGATTGCGATGCTGCCTTTGGCGAGCGAGTCGGACACTTGCCGCCGATCTGACGCGACGAGGGCGACTTGAGCGACGAGATTTCTTAGGTAGGCTTCGCCTTTCGTTGACCATAGATACGCCCATTTGCCTGCCGCGGCTCCACCCTGGCGTGGATCCCACATCCCGATTTTACCTTTCCACTTCGGGTTGAGCAGGTCGTCATAGACGCGAATTTCGTCGGCTTTCGCTTGGTCGGTGTTGTACCAGACGTTGTCCTGCATAAAGGCAATGGGAGAATAGGCAAAACGTTTAGTTTTGTCGGTCCAAACGTGGCCTCCCCACCAATGTTTCGGCTCCTTTACGTCAGGTAAAATCCAAACAGACTCCAGAGCCTCTACCGCTCCCATCGGCAGCAGGCTGTGTTCCAAGTTATCCCACGTGCCGATGATCACATCGAAATAGCGGACTCCGGCTTGATATTCGTCGGCGATCCGCCGGATGATCTTTGCCGATGTGCCCGGAATGACTTCCACTTCGAAGCCGAATTTTCTTTTGACTTCATCCTCTAACACTTTTCTTAACTCGGGGCTCGGTGGGATACTGATGACGACTTTGCCTTCCTTCTTGGCGGCCTCCTGTCGTTGCGTCCATTCGGTCTGCCAGTGGGTTTGAGCGAAGGATGAACGCGCGTGACAGAGCAGCAAGAACGCGATGGCCATCGTGGCCATCTGGAAAATGCGCGCGATGCATGAAGATCTACACAGTCTCATTTTGCCTCCGTATCGGGGTCATAACGAAAAGGTCATGCCCCGCAAGAACCATCGCTAACCCTTAAGCGCGTGGTATAGAGATAATCAATACTTCGCTTCCGAATATATCTTCAACAAATCTTGTGAGGCAAGTCGCGTTAATCTCCCGCCTTTTACCTAGGGGAGGATAAAAAGACGAGGATTTCGCTCTCTTGTGGCCGCGGAGCTTGAAACAGCCCGTAAGAGCTTGAAAGACGCACTCCGGCTCGATATAGGGGCGCATGAATCCACGCTCGCAGGATTGCCACCGCAAAGCCCAGGAGGGAAGCAGGGATGAAGATCACTAAGACTCTCCGGAAAATAGCAGCAGTGTTTTCAAATTCTCACAAGTGTCTTCGTTTCATTGTCGTGTTAGCGAGCCTCGCTGCAGGAAATCATGCGTTGGCTGCAAGTGCGTCCATGCGGTTTCTGTATCCGACCTTGAGTGGTACCTTTGCGGTGCCGTGGATTGCTAAAGAAGCGGGTTATCTGGGAGCGGAAGGATTGGACGTCGAGATGGTTCGGATGGGTGGCAGCACCCGGATCGTCGCCGCGATGTTGGGCGGCAGCGCCCCGATTATTCATGCCGGGGCGACTGCATCTATAGCCGCGGCGGCAGCGGGCAGCGACGCGGTGATCGTTGCCAGCATCAGCCGGGTTTCGCCATTTCACCTCATGGTTCGACCGGAGATTAAACAGCCGTCGGATCTGAGAGGGAAGAAAGCGGGGATCAGCGCTTTCGGTGCGACGTCGGATTTTCTCGTCAGACTGGCGTTGAGGAACTTCGGCTTGGAACCAGGCAAGGATGTCGCGATGCTTCCCACGGGTGGGGAGTCCGAGGCCTTTGCTGCGCTTCAAGCAGGCTCCGTCCAGGTGGCCGCGTTGGCTTATCCCTCCTACATTCACGCGCTCAAGTTGGAAATGAAAGAGTTGGTTAATTTTTCGGAGTTAGGCTTTGAGGCCGTCAATGCGCCGGTTATTACGACGAGATCCTTCGTCGCGCAAAATCGTGAAACCAGTTTGCGTTTTCTCAGAGCCTTTATTAGAGGCATGCATCGTTACCGTACCGACAAAGAATTCAGTAAACGAGTTATCGGCAGGTACATCAGGACCAACGACGAGGAGATTCTGGAAGCGACGTGGAAAGACGTCGCTCCTAATCTGCTGACAGTACCACGGCCTTCTGCCAATGCCATTCAGTTTCTCATCGAGGGCCAGTTCAAAGGCAAAAGCCCGCTCCCAAAGCCTGAAAGTTTCGTCGACAACAGCCTCGTTGACCAGCTCGAGAAAAGCGGGTTTGTCGATTCGGTTTACAAGTAACCGATGGACTAAGCAGTTTTAGTCCGGCAATCGACACATCGTCCCATCTATTTTGACACCCAGTGCCTGCTCGGATAGAGTCAGGTTCTTCATCAGCTGTTTTTCGCAGCAAGGAGGGCTTCTATGTTTGCAAGGATCAGACACGCGGCAATTTACACCCAGAATCCGGATACGACGATCAACTTTTATCAAAAAATCCTGGGCATGAAGAAAATTACCACGGCTTTGATGGAAACCAACCGTGGTCACATCAGCGATGGCGTCGTCGGCCTTGCCGTATTGAACAGGCGCCCCGGTATTCCGGCGGGCCTGGATCACTTCGGCTTTGAAGTGGAAGACATCGCGACGGTATTAGAGAGGATCAAAACCAAGTATCCACAAGTCTTGATCACCAAGGGTCTGGAGAAAGTTCCCTTTGCGGTTTTCAGAAGCCAGGATCCGGCGGGGGCGCAGTTCGACATCTCGGAGAAATCCAATCCGAAAGTAAGAGAAGGCTACACGGAAGACGGCTGGGATCAACCGCGACAGGTGAACCATGTCGTGATCAGGGCCGGGGAACCCGAGCAGGTAGCGGATTTCTACCAGCACGTCTTCGAGCTCTTCGAATTGAGAGAACCGCCGTTGGATGACGCCGTGTGCCTGAGTGATGGCAAGATCCGCCTCTTGATCCATCGTACGAGCGACCATTCTTATGTAAGCATGCGGCAAGGCCTTGATCACATCGGCTTCAAAGTCGAGAGCTTGGCAAAAGCCAAGCAGGATCTTCAGGAAATAGTAACTTCGGCGCCGGCCTCGGCACCGAAAGATATCGGCGGTGGACTGTTCGGACATATCACCAAGGACGACATGGCAGCTTGCAAGATCGGGCAATATGCGTTGTCCGATCCCGACGGTGTCTTGCTGGATTTCTCCGAGGAATGATCGGCCTGGCCAGCCGTAGCGTCATGAATCGTCAGCAAAAACAAATCGCGTGGTTGCTCTTCGCGCTCGCTATCAGCTATCCGGTAACGGGCCACGGCCAGAAATTAACCACGGTTCATATCGGGGTTCCCACCAACACGGTCACTTGGTTGCCGCTTTATGTTGCCTGGAAGAAGGGAATATTCCAGGAGCAGGGTCTCGAGATATTGCCCGTGACGATGTCGGTGCGCGCCTCTTTGGGCGCTTTGGCGGCAAAGCACATTTCCTACATCACCCCGCTGGGATCATCGATGACGGCCATCGCCAATGGTTTGCCGGCCAAGGTGATCATGATCTTTGCAGTCCGATCCCATCATGTTCTAGTTACCAAAGGCGAAATCGGCAATCCGAAAGAGCTGCGCGGCCGCGCCGTGGCCATCAGCCAGCCGGGGGGAACCGTGCACCGGCAGTTTCTCAAGATCCTCGAACACTTCAAAGTCGATGCCAAAGAGGTAAAAGTCATCAACCTGGGCGAAATGCCGAACCGTGCGGTAGTGCTTAAGACCGGGAATATAGACGGTGCGATGCTGAGTATTCCCTATGATCTGTTCATGGAAAAAGACGGCTTCAAGCCCCTTGCCTATCTGAAGGATATCTCCGAGTTTCCGCTGCTGGGATTGATCGCCCACGATGACCGGATACGGGAACGGCCCGACGAGGTCAAAAGAGTTTTAAGCGCGGCCCTCAAAGGCATCGCTTACACCAAAAGCCATCGCGAAGAGGTGCTGCCTCTGCTCCAGCAGTTTATCGGGCTACCGACACGCGAAATGGCCGGGAAGACCTACGACGTGATCAAGGGGCTTTGGCCCGACGACGGGATGCCTTCCGCGAACGGGCTAGCTACCGCTCTGAGCATGGCCGATGTCCCGTCGACTTTTGCAACGGAGAAGATCGTCGATTGGTCGTTGGTCACCACGGCCGCGGCGTCATTAAAGACGCGTTAGCGGAAGTCTTCAATTGGCGAGCTTGTGTACTATTTGGCTGTTGCAAGACTAGGTTGTGTGCCCAGCAGCGCGCTACCACCGATCGATAGTGAGGCTATATTTCGGACATCACATTGAAATGTGGGTGAGAGAGGGGTGGCGGCCGTGAAATGTCTTTTAACATCGGATCTGCACTACGCGCTCAAGCAATTTGATTGGGTGTCGAATGTAGCCAAGAATTTCGATGTCGTTGTCATCGCCGGCGATCACCTCGATATCTCTTCGGCGGTTGAGATTCGCGTTCAGATCCCCGTGATTTTAACCTATCTGAAGCGCATCCATCCCACCACTCGGCTGATAGTTTGCTCCGGCAATCATGATCTCGATACCAGGAACGCGGCCGGCGAGAAAATTGCCAAATGGGTCTCCCGGGTACGACAGATCGGGACCTTGGCCGACGGAGACTCCCTCACGGTGGAGGACACACTGTTCACCATCTGTCCCTGGTGGGACGGCCCGCGGGCCCGGGAAGAGGTCGGCGCCCAGCTAGCGCGAGACGCGGAAAAATCGAAGAGCCGGTGGATTTGGATTTATCACGCGCCGCCGGAAGGATCGCCGACGAGCTGGGACGGGCAGAAGCACTACGGCGACGCCTATCTATTGAAGTGGATTGAGCAGTACCAGCCCGACATCGTGCTGACCGGCCACATCCATCAGTCGCCCTTCCGAGAGGGCGGCTCCTGGGTGGATCAGTTAGGTTCCACGTGGGTGTTTAATTCCGGACGACAGATCGGTCCAAGTCCCACCCACGTCGTTTTCAACACGGACGAGCGCATAGCGCTCTGGTTCTCCCTCGCCGGCGCTGAGTTTGTCCAGCTGGACAAATCCCTCAGTCGTCCCGTTGCCGAGCTTACCGAACTGCCAGACTGGCTTAGAGAGTCTTAGTGGGATCGCGATCAGAGCCCGGTGTGCACTCTTCGGATTGCTGGTGGGTCAAGGTTTCAAGGACTTCATGGACCATGCCGTAATGATTTTTTTGATCCTCGAACTGGTTCTTCAGATCCACGAGGTAGGCCGTGATGCCGCGCAATCGTTG
>Ga0105347_1000410_pt1 | contig 20551 bp, 17 predicted proteins | sample EasRivMeERMLT890_FD_89677 | JGI IMG/M metagenome (GOLD analysis project Ga0105347, IMG submission 89677) | Soil microbial communities from meander-bound floodplain in the East River, Colorado, USA - East River MetaG ERMLT890 | ecosystem: Environmental > Terrestrial > Soil > Floodplain | place... | reverse complement strand
TGGCCGCCCATCCCGCAACCACAGCGGTGTATCCACCGCTTGTGTTCCAACCCACCGTGGTCTCGGAAGCGCGCTCGGGGATGGGCCTGTCGGGGTTCGACGCGGCGGGCGATGGCGGAGACGGCGTGCGCGTGGCCGTGGTGGATCTGGACTTTGCCGGCTGGGAAGGACTGCGCGGCGTGGAGCTGCCTTCCGACACCTATTTCAAGTCGTTCCTGAACTCGGGCAGCTCGGCGTCGTTCTCCGGCCATGGCACGGCGGTGGCCGAGATCATACACGACATTGCACCGGACGCCAGTCTCTACCTGTTGCAGATTGCCGAGACGTCCGACTTCGTGCAGGCCGTGGACTGGTGCATCGAGAATGGCATGAACGTGGCCAACATGTCGCTTGCGTTCATCGCCGGGCCGCGGGATGGCACCGGGTATCATGCCGAACAGGTGAATCGCGCTTTCCATGCGGGCATGATCTGGGTCGCCTCCGCCGGCAACGAAGCCGCCACGCACTGGCAGGGTCTGTGGCTGGATGGTGACGGGGACGGCGTGCTTGACGTGTCCGCAGGCAGGGAAGTGATCGGGTTCACCTATTCCGGGACGTCGGGCGGGTTTCCGCTGTTGCTCACACAATTGGTGTGGAACCGCTGGCCTTCCACGTCGGGGTTGTCGTTCGATCTGGAGATCTACCGGGACAGTTTGAGAACGCTGCCGGTGGCTGCATCGAACGGCTATCCCAGCCTGAGTCTGGCGCACCGAATCGCCGTGCAGGACAATCCGTCGGTGGGCCGCTACTACGTGTCGGTGGTGCATCGATTCGGCACGATCCCGTCGGGGCTGCGCTTCGACCTCTACCTCGACAACGGCTACGCACAGCAAATGTCTCCGTCGGATCCGGCGGGGTCGCTCGTGTCACCGGCGGATGCCGCGGGCGCCGTGGCCGTGGGTGCCTATGATTACGGCGTGAGCACGCCGGGCGCTTCCCCCACGCGTCCGTACTCGTCCAGGGGTCCCACCTGGGATGGTCGCCTCAAGCCCGACTTCACGGCCGGGGACGGAGTGAGCACCGCGACCTACGGCCAGCGCCAGTTCTACGGAACCTCCGCCTCCTCACCGCACGTCGCCGGCGCGGCCGCCGTCCTGTCCGGTGCCACCGTGTCGGGTGGCCTGTTCACGTACATCTGGTCGGTGGAGGATTTCCTGCGGCTCCTTTCGGTGAACAGCATCGACTTCGGGACCGCCGGCTACGATCCGGTGTACGGCCGCGGCGGAGTGGTGCTGCCTCCCGCGTCGGCCGCGCCTCTGCCACTCTCGGTCGTGGGCCGGCCCAATCCGTTCAACCAGCGAGTGGAATTGTCGTTTCCACTCCGGCCCGGCACGAGCTTTCGACTGCGCGTCTTCGACATCCTCGGCCGCGAGGTGTACACAGCCGACGGTTTGCACACAGGCGGCGACCAGGCGCGCTTCGACTGGTGTGGCTGCGGAAACCGGGGCGAGGAGCTGCCCTCCGGTGTATATTTCTTCCGCGTGGATACCGATACGGAGACGGGACAGGGTCGTGCGGTTCTCCTTCGCTGAGAGTCGCGCATGAAAGACCTGCTGCAGAAGAAACTGTCGGCGGCGCCCGATGGCCCCGGGTGCTATCTGTTCAAGGACGCCCGCGGCCGCGTGTTGTACGTGGGTAAGGCCAAGTCGCTGCGTGCCCGGGTGCGCACGTACTTCCAGACTCAGGGGACGGCCGATCCCAAGACGGCGGCCCTGGTGGCCAGAGTCGCGGACGTAGACTTTCTCGTGACCGACCTTGAGACGGAAGCCCTGCTCCTCGAGGCCAACCTCGTGCGCGAGCACAAGCCCCGCTACAACATTACGCTCAAGGACGACAAGCGGTATCCCTACCTCAAGGTGACGACGCAGGAGCCGTTCCCGCGGCTGCTCGTCGTGCGACGCGTCGCCAAAGACGGGGCCGCGTACTTCGGGCCCTACACCAACGTCACGGCCATGCGCCGGATGGCCCGCCTGATCTCCAGAGTGTTCATGATCCGGTCGTGCGATCTCGTCATTCCGCCGCCCGGCAAGCGCACCTACCGCGTGTGCCTCGACTACTACATCAAGCGCTGTCCCGGTCCCTGCGAGTTCAAAACGACCTCCGATGAGTACGGCCGGCTGATTCAGGGGGCGTGCCTGTTTCTCTCGGGCCGCTCGCGCGAACTTCTCGAGGAGCTTCGCACACGCATGGAGCAGGCCTCGTCCGAGGAGCGCTTTGAGGAAGCCGCTCTCCTGCGCGACCAGATCGACGCCCTGACGGATGCCGTGCACAAGCAGAAGGTGGTCACAGACGACGGCGCCCACCGGGACATCCTCGCGTTCGAGCGTGAAGGTCGCGATGCCGTCGTGGTGGCCCTCCAGATTCGCGATGGGGTGCTGTTGGGACGCCAGGAGTTCCACCTCGTGGGCGACGCCACCGATGGCGAGGCGGCCATGCTGTCGGCGTTCGTGAAGCAATACTATCTGCATGCCCCGCAGGTGCCCGACGAAGTGTATCTGCCCGTGGACATCGAGGAAGCCGAACTCATCGCCGCGTTTCTGGCGGAGAAGAAGCAGGTAAACATCCGCTGGATCACCCCCCGGCGAGGCACCAAGCGGGAGCTGGTGGAGATGGCGCAGGACAACGCTCGTCTCGTGCTGCGCGATCTGCTCCTGCAACGCCGTGGGCGCACCGAGCGCACGCCTCCGTCCGTGGCGGCTCTGGCGGACGCCGTGGTGCTGGATGCGCCGCCGCGCACGATTGCCGCCTTCGACGTGAGCCACCTCGGGGCCGGTGTCGCGGTGGCCGCGTGCGTGGTGTTTGAGAACGGCCAGCCGAAGAAGTCGGAGTACCGGCGGTTCAAGCTCGCGTCCGCATCTCCCGACGACTATGCGGCCATGCGTGAAGTGGTGGGCCGCTACTTTCGGAGACGGCTCGAGGAGAAGGCCACCCTACCGGATCTGGTGCTGGTGGACGGCGGTCGCGGTCAATTGACCAGTGCCGCCGAAGCGCTCTTCGAACTGGGACTGGGCGACGTGCCCCTGGTGGGTCTCGCCAAGCGACTCGACGAACTGGTGTTTCCATACGAGTCCGATCCCCGCCTTCTGCCGCGCACGTCGCCCGCCTTAAGGCTCCTGCAAAGACTGCGCGACGAAGCACATCGATTCGCTAATTCGTACCAGGCGAAGGGACAGCGCGCGCGGCTGCTCGAGTCGGAATTGGATCACATCCCCGGCGTGGGAGAGGTACGCAGAACCGCGCTTCTGACACACTTCGGATCCGCCGCACGCCTCAAGTCGGCCACGGCAGAAGAGATCGCCCTCGTGCCCGGCGTGGGGAAGACGCTCGCACGATCCATTCACCAGCACCTGCAACAGCAGAGCGCCCCTTCGGAGGCCCCACGGGCGTCCGCCTGAGCCCCGGCTTTTACAGAACACGGGGACTCGACGTTGCGCGCCGGCTCATCGGCAAGCGGCTGGTCCGCATCGAACGCGGCTTCCGCCTGTCGGCGCGCATCACCGAAACCGAAGCCTATCTCGGGCTCGACGATCCGGCCAGCCACGCCTTTGGCGGTCGAAGAGGCGCCAACGAATCCATGTATGCGGAAGGCGGCACCGTGTACGTGTACTTCACCTACGGGAATCATTTCATGTTCAATGTGGTGGTGGGGAGATCAGGGGTTCCGGCGGCCGTGCTCATCCGGGCCGCGTGGCCGGAGGAGGGGGTGGAGCGAATGATCCGCCGCCGCGGGCTCACAGATCCCGCCCGACTCCTCTCGGGGCCCGGCAATCTTGCCCGAGCCTTCGGCATTGACAAATCGCTGGATGGCACCAAACTTTGCGGTCCCGAAATTTGGATCGAGGCGTCCAGGCTGGCCGGTGTGGTGAAACGGTCGGGCCGGATCGGCATAGGTGACAAGGGAACCGACCTCATGTGGCGTTTTTACGTGGCCGGTCATCCCAGTGTATCGGGACCTCGAAGCACAGCCGTCTGAGGGAGATCGCATGGCAGCACGTGGCGCACGCAAACCGGTTCGTCGCACCTCGAACACCTCGAAGGCTTCCCGTTCCCGCGTGCGGACTGAAGCCAGGCCCGTCGTCGCCCCTGACTTGAGCTGGGCTCCGCGTCCGGGGAAACGCAGGCCTGTTCTTCACAGCGACGATGCTCCCCCGTCGGTGCTCGCTCATGTGGAGAAACAGTTCGACCAGGCGGCCGCCCTGCTCAAGCTCGATCCCAACGTGCTGCGCATCATCAAGAGCCCCAAACGATCCGTCATTGTGGAGCTGCCGATCCAGCTCGACTCTGGTGAGTACGAGGTGTTCACAGGGTACCGCGTCCAGCATAGCATCATTCGCGGCCCGGCCAAGGGCGGCCTGCGCTACCATCCGAATGTCACGCTCGACGAAGTGCAGGCCCTGGCGGCCTGGATGACCTGGAAGTGCGCCGTGGTGGGCATTCCTTTCGGCGGCGCCAAGGGAGGGATCCGTGTGGACCCCGACAAGCTCTCCCAGAAGGAACTCGAGCGACTCACGCGCAGGTACACTGCCGAACTCCTGGACGTCCTCGGACCCGAGAAGGACATCCCGGCCCCCGACGTGAACACGGGGCCTGCCGTCATGGCCTGGATGATGGACACCTACAGCATGCACGCACGCATCACCGAAACCGCGTCCGTGACAGGGAAGCCCCTGGCGCTCGGCGGATCGCTCGGTCGCACCGAGGCCACCGGGCGCGGCGTGCTCATCACGGTACTGGAGGCCTGTTCACACCTGGGTCTCTCGCCCAAGGGAGCCCGCGTCGCGGTGCAGGGTGCGGGCAATGTTGGCTTTACGGCGGCCCGACTCCTGGCGCAGGCGGGGGCGCGCATCGTGGCGATTTCGGATGTGTCGGGCGGGATCTACAGCGAGACGGGCCTGGACATGAAGAAGCTCTCGGCGTGGCAGGCGGAACACAAACTGCTCGTGGGCTTTCCCGGGGCTCGCCCCATCACTCAGGACCAGTTGCTCACCTGCCCTTGCGACATTCTCGTGCCGGCCGCGCTGGAAAACCAGATCACCGCGGCCGTGGCGCGCAAGATCCAGGCCCAGCTCGTGGCGGAGGGCGCCAACGGTCCCACCGTCCCCGATGCTGACGCGATTCTGGCTCGACGCGGGATCGTCGTCATCCCCGACATTCTCTGCAACGCGGGCGGTGTCACCGTATCGTACTTCGAGTGGGTACAGAATCGCATGGGCTATTACTGGACGGAGGAAGAAGTGAACAGCCGCCTGGAGCTCATCATGCGCAAGGCCTTCGCCGACGTCCTGTCCATGGCGCTGAAGCACCATACCAGCATGCGCATCGCGGCCTTCATGGTGGCCATCCAGCGTGTGAGTGAAGTGATCATCCTGCGCGGCGTCTACGCCTAAGCGCGGCGGCCCGGAGGGCGGTACGCATGTCGTTCGATGACCCGCGGCTGCTCTTGCCCGCTCTGCCGGTGATGCTTCTGGCCCTGGTGGTGCACGAGTGGGCGCACGCCTACAGTGCCTGGCGCCTGGGCGATCCCACAGCAAAAGCCCTGGGTCGCATGACCCTCAACCCGGTCGCGCATCTCGACCTCTTCGGCACGATCTGCCTGGTGCTGATCGGATTCGGGTGGGCGAAGCCGGTGCCGGTGGATCCGCGCTACCTCGAGCATCCTCGTCGCGACATGATGTGGATCGCCGCTGCGGGCCCTTTGTCCAATCTGATTCAAGCGGCGCTGTTCGGACTGCTCGTCCGGATTCTGGGTGGTGTGTCTGTGTCGGGGACCGGCGAGTTCTTTCTCACGATGATCACCTACGGAGTGTTCATCAACTGCGCGCTGGCCGTCTTCAATCTTCTGCCGGTGCCTCCCCTGGACGGATCGAAGATCATCTACGGTCTATGGCACGGGCTGACCGAGACGGACATGTGGCGGCTGGAGAAGTACGGGCCCATGGTGCTCTTCGGTCTACTGCTTCTGGGCTGGCTGACCGGGGTCTCGCTGTTGTGGTTCGTGCTGGGCCCGCCGGTGCGCTTTCTGGTGGGACTGTTTACCGGCGGCGCGATGTGAGGGCGGTCTGGATCGCCCCGCTCGTGCTGGCGGGGTGCCATGCGGCCACGGTTCCTCCGCCCCGCTGGGAGTCGCCTCACGCCAACCTGCTGCGCACCTGGGCCGAACGGAAGGCCGACACGCGCACCTGCGCGCTCCTCGCCGCGGTGGACTACGAGGGCCCCCCCCGCGACCGTTCGTTCACACTGGAGTTGTTCTTCCGAGAGCCGGGAGTGTATCTCCTGCGCGGCCGTGGAACGCTCGGCGTGGAGGGCTTTCGCGCGCTGGTGCACGGTGACTCGATCGTGCTGATTCTCGAACGACAACACCGGGGATTCCAGGGACCCGCAGACAGCCTGCCTCCCGCCACCCGCCAGCTCTGGCTGCTTCTCCATGACGCACTTCCATGGCTCGTGGGTGAGCAGGAAGACCTCGAGCCCGCCCGGTTCGAGTATGCACCCGACGGGAATCGTCCCGCACGCCTGAGTGTGGAGACCGATTCCGTGCGCCTCGAACTGGAGTATGCGCGTTACCGGGACGAGTATCCCTTCTGGCACCTGCGCAGTGCCACCGGAAGCTCTTCTTCCGCGCGTCTCCAGCTTTCGATTCGCCAGCAGCTGTACAATCCGGCCCTGGACAGCGCGCTCTTCGAGCTGGACCTGCCGGCGGACGTGCAGCCCCTCCTCGATTGATTCCACGCGGGCCGGGGGGTATTTTAACGCATGGCTCGTCCGGGCACGTTCAGGCGTGTTCTCTCATACGTCCGCCCTTACCGCGGCTATCTGTTTCTCTCGCTGGGCAGTCTCCTGGTGTATGCTGCCTTGTCCAGCGTCATGCTCTATCTGGTGAAACCGCTCTTTTCGCATCTCTTCCGAGGCATGGGAGAGGTGGCGGACCCAGCGGGCGCGGGGCTCTTCGACGGGGCTCGTGAGGTTCTCGACCGGTGGATCGAGGGCTGGATTGCGGCTCCGAATACCGTGGGTACGCTCGAGCGGATCGGTCTGTTGCTCGTGGCGGTCACGCTCATCAAGACCGTGTTCTACTATCTCAACGGCTGGGCGCTCACTCACATGGAGCAGGGGGTGGTGAAGGGGCTGCGCGACGATCTCTACGCCAAACTTCACGAGTTGTCCATTTCCTATTTCGAGGCCAATCGCACAGGGCACCTGGTCTCGCGCGTGACCTCGGACGTGGCGGTGGTGCAGGAAACGCTTCAGACCACGCTGACGCAGCTCGCGCGCGAACCGCTTCTGGCGATCTTCTACCTGTGCCTGCTGCTCTCGCTGTCGTGGCCACTCACGCTTCTGGCGGTGGTGCTGATACCGGTCGCGGCCTACGTGGTGGCGCGCATGGGGCGGGCGCTGCGGCGGTACTCCGCGACCACGCAGGAGCGCATGGCGGAGCTGAACGATCTGCTCGAAGAAACCCTGTCGGGGATGCGCGTCGTGAAGGCGTTCGCCATGGCGCCGTTCGAGATTGCGAAGTTCAGACGCGCCACCCTGGCCTACCTTCACGCCACCCTGCGCATGGTGCGTGTGCGGCTTCTGGCCAGCCCGGCCGGGGAGGTCCTGGGGGCGCTCATGGTGGCGCTCGTCATCTGGGTGGGCGGCCGCCAGGTGTACGTGAGCGGGGCGCTGTCGGCCGCGGAATTCATCACGTTCCTGGTGCTGATGTTCTCGCTGGGCAAGCCGGTGAAGAGCCTGTCCGACGTGCAGATCAAGTTGCAGCAGGGTCTCGCCGCGGCCGACCGCGTGTTCGACGTGCTGGACACGCCGGCGGAAATCCAGGATCGGCCGGACGCGCGGACCGTGCCGCACGTGACGTCGGTGGAGTTCAAGGACGTGTCATTCAAGTACGACACCGGCGGTCTCGTGCTGCGAAATATTTCGTTTCGGGTGGACCAGGGCGAGGTGTTCGCTCTCGTCGGCCCCTCCGGGGCCGGCAAGTCCACGGTGCTCGACCTCTTGCCGCGCTTTTACGACCCCACCTCCGGAGCTCTCCTGCTCAATGGAGAAGACCTGCGAACGTACCGACTGGACAGTCTGCGTTCGCGCATGGGCATCGTGACCCAGGACGTCATCCTGTTCAACGACACCGTGCGCAACAACATCGCCTACGGCCGGGCGGAGCTGGGTCTGGATCAGGTGGAACGCGCCGCACGCACGGCCAACGCTCACGACTTCATCGTGGGCCTGCCGCGCGGATACGACACGCCGATCGGTCAGCATGGCGTGCTGTTGTCGGGCGGGCAGAGACAGCGACTGGCCATCGCGCGCGCTCTGCTCAAGGACCCGGAGATTCTGATCTTCGACGAGGCCACCTCCTCTCTCGACAACGAGTCGGAGCGTCAGGTGCAGGAGGCGATCGACCGCCTGATTGCGGAACGCACGGTCTTCGTCGTGGCACACCGACTCTCCACCATCCGGCGGGCCGATCGGATTCTGGTGATCGAGTCCGGACGGATCGTGGAATCGGGCACCCACGAAGACCTCCACCTCGCAGGCGGACTGTACCGGCACCTCTACGACCTTCAGTTCAGGGACGATCCGACTCCACGACCGGCCCATGTCTGATCCAGCGAATCCCGCCGGGGTGAAGAGTGCGGCGCGGGGACAGGCGACGCTCTCAGTTGTCATGATCGCCCGCAACGAAGAGGCAACGCTTGGACGCTGTCTGGAGCGCGTCACCTTCGCCAGGGAAATCATCGTGGCCGACTCCGGCTCGACCGATCGCACGGTGCAGGAAGCGCTGCGTTTCACACCCCATGTAGTCCAGGTGGACTGGCTGGGGTTCGGTCCCACCAAGCAGCTCGCCCTGAACCGCGCCTCCTGCGACTGGATTCTCTCCCTGGACGCCGACGAAGTGGTGGATGACGAACTCACGGTCGCCATTGCGGAGGCGCTACGCCGGGACGATCCGGCCGTGGCCGCCTACAGGCTCAATCGACGTTCGAACTTCCTGGGAACGTGGATGAAGCACTCCGGCTGGTATCCCGACCGGGTGACGCGCCTCGCCCGGCGCGACCGCGTGCGCTTCTCCGACCATGCGGTGCACGAACAGCTGGTGGTGCAGGGCCGTGTGGACGACCTGCCCGGTCATCTGCTTCACTACACGGATCCGGACTGGGCCCACTATGTCGCCAAACTCGCACGCTACTCCGATCTGTCCGCACAGGCCCTGTACCGAGAGGGACGCAGGGCCACGCTCTGGGATCTTGCGGTGCGGCCCGCCTATCAATTCGTGCGCACGTACATTCTGCAACGGGGGTGTCTCGACGGGCGGGCGGGATTCCTGCTCGCCTGCGGCTCGGCCTTTCACGTGTTCAGCAAGTACGCCGGTCTCTGGAGTCTGGGCCGAAAGGGACGGGCGTGAACATTCTGACGGTGCGCAACGACGGCCTGGGCGATCTCCTCCTGACCTTGCCCACCCTGGCGTCCCTGCGACGTCTGTATCCCGCATCGAGGCTCGGTGTGCTCGTACGGCCCGACTGTGCGCTCCTCTTCGAATTGTATTCCGATCCCGTGGAGGTGTGGTGCGACGACGCGTCGGCGAAAACCCGGGTGCGGCGCGATCGTCCGGACGTGATGCTCTTCCTCAAACCCGATCCGGGGTGGGCGAAACGCGCGTTTTTGTCCCGCGTGCCGCGTCGAATCGGCACGCGTCACCGCTGGCAGAGTCTCTTGTTCAATGAACGGGTGCCGGTGCATCGACGGAGCAGCGGCCGCCATGAGGCGGAGTGCAACGCCCTCGTCGCGGCACCTCTGGGCGTGACCCTGCCGCTTCCGCCGGTGCGATTGCGCGTGCCGCCGCACGGCGAAGAGCGTGCCCTCCAGGCTCTGACTCGCGCCGGGCAGCGTCAGGGCGAGTCCTTCGTCGTCATTCATCCCGGCAGTCACAGTTCGGCTCCCAACTGGCCCAGGGAATACTATTCCGGGTTGGTGGAGCGACTTGCCGCATCGGGCCACCCGGTGATCGTGACGTGCGGTCCGCGCGAGGTCGAACTGGCCCGGAGTGTGGCGGGCTCAAGCGGCCGGGCTCTTGAGCCCGTGGATCTGGTGGCGCTGGCCGGTGTGCTGGCAGGAGCCCTGGTGGTGGTCTCGGGCTCCACCGGGCCCATGCACCTCGCATGTGCGCTGGGAGTGCCGGTGGTGGCACTCTTTTCCAGTCGTCCTCCACACACTCCGGATCGGTGGGGACCGTGGGGAGAGACCTCCGGATCGTCTGTGGTGTTGCAGTCTCCTCCCGTGGCCCACGCATCCGGGGAAGACCTCTCCGGTCTGGCTCCGGAGGACGTGTTTCAGGCCGTCATCAAGAGAGCCGGCGTCGGCCGGGCGGTGCGATGAATCTGGCCGAATTCGTAATCCGCGTGGAGTCGGCCAATGCCAATATCAACGTGCCGCTCATTCGCAAGGCCTACGAGTTCTCCGACTACCACCACCGCGGACAACTGCGCGCCTCGGGCGAACCGTACGTCTCTCACTGCCTGGAAGTGGCGTTCATCCTCGCCGATCTGCACGCCGACAGCACCACGGTTGCGGCCGGCGTTCTTCACGACGTGCTGGAGGACACCGACACCACCCGCGAGGAGCTGGAGGCCGCCTTCGGCAAGGAGATCGCGGATCTGGTGGACGGGGTCACAAAGATCGGCGGGTACCAGTACCGGAGCCTGGCGGAGGCGCAGGCGGAGTATTTCCGCAAGATGCTGATCGCCGTGTCACGCGACATCCGGGTGATTCTCATCAAGCTGGCCGACCGCCTTCACAACATGCGCACGCTCGAGCATCTGAGTCCGGCCCGGCAGCAGGCCGTGGCGCAGGAGACGCGCGAGGTGTACGCGCCTCTTGCGCATCGATTCGGCATGGCGCGCATCAAATGGGAACTGGAGGACCTGTCGTTCCGATTCCTCCACCCCGAGGCCTGGGAGCGCCTCTCCTCCCAGTTCACGGAGCTCCGGTCGGAACGTGAAGAGTACATCGCGCTGGTCACCACGCCTTTGAAGGAGATTCTGGCGAGCGAAGGGATCGCGGCCGACGTATCGGGCCGGGCCAAGCACATGGATTCGATCTGGCGGAAAATGCAGAAGCGCGGCAAACCTCTGGAGGAGATCTACGATCTTCTGGCCATCCGGGTGCTGGTGGAGAGCAAGCGCGACTGCTACCACGTGCTGGGCATCGTCAACGAACTCTGGACGCCCGTCATGGACCGCTTTCACGACTACATCGCCACCCCCAAGTCCAACGGCTACCAGTCGCTGCACACCACGGTGATCGGGCCGCGCGGGAAGAGCGTGGAGATTCAGATCCGGACGCACTCCATGCACCGGATGGCGGAATACGGCATCGCCGCCCACTGGCTCTACAAGGAAGGCAAGCAGCAGATGAACGAGGCCGACCGCCAGCTGGGATGGCTGCGGCAGGTGCTGGAATGGCAGCAGGAGATGGACTCGCCCTCCGAGTTCATGGAGTACCTGAAGGTGGACCTGTTTCAGGACGAGGTCTTCGTGTTCACGCCGCGCGGTGAACTCAAAGTCCTGCCGGCGGGCGCCACCACGCTCGACTTTGCGTACGCCGTGCACACCAATGTGGGACATCACACCACCGGAGCGCGCGTAAACGGGCGCATGGTGCCCCTCACCACCGTGCTGTCGACGGGGGACGAGGTGGAGATCATCACGTCCCCGCATCAGACGCCGCATCAGGACTGGCTGCATCTGGCCAGGACGTCACGCGCTCTGTCCAAAATCCGGCAGTACTTCCGCCAGAAGCACTCCGACGAGGCCGAACAGATCGGACGCGAGCTGCTCGATCGCGAAGCCACTCGACTCGGTCAGGCGCCTCCCGGCCCGGACGCGTTGCAGCCTCTGCCCGAATCTCTCACACGCGGTTCGATCCCGGCCCTGCTCTCGGGTCTGGGTCACGGGCTCATTTCGCTTCGCCAACTGGTGCCTCGCCTGTTTCCGCAGGCTCCAACGCGCCCGAAGCCTGCGCGCCACGCCGACGATCGACCGTCCGGCGGCATCCGCATTCAGGGAATGGGGCACATGATGTTCCGCTTCGGCCAGTGCTGTCATCCGGTTCCGGGGGAGGACATCGTGGGGTTCATCACGCGCGGACGCGGCATCACCATCCATCGCCGCAATTGCCAGCGCGTGCAGGTCGCCGCCGACGACGTGGAACGGAAGGTGGAGGTCGAATGGGACGTCAAGGGCGATGAGCACTTCCAGGTGAAGCTGCTCGTGCACGTCGATGAGCGACGCCATCTGTTACGCGACATCACGGCTGCCGTGGCGGAAGCACAGGCAAATGTTCGCGGTGCGGATCTTCAGCTGGGCGGCGGGCTGGCGACCGTGCTGGTGGACGTAGAACACAAGGCTCACCTCGAACGGGTGATCACACGACTCAAAGGAGTGAAGGGCGTGCGCGGAATCGAGCGCGGCCGTGGCGGAGGCGGCGCGTGAACGAGCTTCGCGGTGCGGACACGACGGCCGCGGGGGTGCCTCGCGAGGAGCACATGCTTCCCCATCCGGGAGACCCTCAGGTGGGCTGGACGGTGTTCGATCCAGGCGACCCCGAGCGGTCCACGCCCGCACAGGCCGAACGACTGAGCGCGCTCCACAAGCGCAAAGCGGTTGTGCTCAGGCAGGTGCACCTGACGAACTGCCTGGTGCTGCGAAGCGAAGACTCGATCCCGGGATCACCCGTGGCCGACGGCGTTCTCACAGATCGGCGAGATCTCCTGGCCGGAGTGAGCGCTGCCGACTGCCTGCCGCTGTTTCTTATCGCACCGGAGGCCTGCGGCGTGTTGCACGCGGGTTGGCGCGGCGTGCTGGGCGGCATTCTGCCTCTGGCTGTGGAGACTCTCCGGCACGAGTTCGGTGTCACGCTCGACCGCCTGCGGTTGTACACCGGTCCCGGCATCGGCCCCTGTTGCTTCGAAGTCTCCGCTGCGGTGTGGTCGTGTTTCCCGGCGGACGCGCGGATCCGTACGGAAGCCGCTCTGCGCCTCGACCTTCTGCGGGTGGTATCTGCACAGTGGCGCGCCTGCGGAGGTGAGGCACCCGCGGTTCACCTGGGTCGTTGCACGGTATGCGGCGTCCCCAGGCTTCACTCGTTTCGACGCGACGGGGGCAGCGGCAGAAACTTCGCCTACCTGTACTATGCCGATTCACTCCTAACCAATTGCTGTACCTGACCTTGCAGCGATTGACTTCCTGGAACCGGATGGCTGTACGGGCGTAGAAAACGTTAGCACTCTTGGACTTCAAGTGCTAAAATAGGCCCGACCAGAAACCCGAAAGTATTGCGAATATGAAGCCGGACATTGAGTTAAGCGATCGAGAACAGGCCATTCTCAGCGCCGTCGTCGATCTCTACGTGAAGACCGCCGAACCGGTGGGATCACGCGCTATTGCCCAGAAGTTCACTTTGGGTCTGTCGCCGGCGACCATCCGCAACACGATGCAGGATCTGGAGGAAGGCGGATTCCTGAGCCAGCCGCACACTTCGGCCGGACGCATTCCCACCGATCTGGGGTATCGCTATTTCGTGGACCGGCTGCTTCGGCCCGTCCCGCTGACCGCGCGCGAGTCGGACACCATCCGCCGCGAGGTCGAGCTCGACAGTGCCGCTCTGTCCGACATCCTGGCACAAACCAGCCGCGTGCTCTCTCGCCTCACCAATCAACTTGGAGTCACCGTGGCGCCTGTGTTCGAACGGGGGATCGTCGACCGCATCGAACTGGTGCACGTGGCGCGTCACAGACTTCTGGTGATTCTCACGGTGCGGTCGGGCCTCGCCCGCACGCTGCTTCTGGAAATGGAATCCGATCCCAAGGGCGCCCACCTCGAGGACACGGAACGCCTGCTCAACGAACGCTTGACGGGGCTGACTCTGGGGGAGGTGCGGCGTCAGGCTGCCGAGCGCCTGCGGGATGCCCGCGCAGAGCCGCGACTTTTGAAGATGTTCGTGGATGCCACGGACAAGCTCACAAACCACCAGGAGGCCGAAGAGATTCATCTAGGGGGGACCTCTCATCTCATGACGCAGCCGGAGTTCAAGGATCCCTCTCACTTCAGCGAAGTGTTGCACATGGTGGAAGACACGACGCCGCTGCGGGAGTGGATTGCGAACACGGAACTGGGAGAAGGGATCGTGATTACGATCGGACGCGAACTCAAGGCCATGGACCTCCAGCTGTGCGCCATGGTGACCGCGTCGTACCGCGTGGGCCAGGTGCACGGCACCATCGGTGTGATCGGTCCGACGCGCATGCCTTATTCCAAGATGGTGACGGTCGTCGACTACACGTCGAGACTGCTCACAGAAGTGCTGTCTCGTGGATAACCTGGAGAAGAAGGACGCTCTGGCCGAGCCCTCCGCGATCCCCACGCCCCCTGAATCCGCCGCGGAGGAGGCGGCCTCCGATCCGTGGCAGGAGGAATGGCAGGCGCTGAACGACCGACATTTGCGTCTGGCGGCGGAGTTCGAAAACTACAAGAAGCGCACCGCCCGTGACCACCAGGAGCGTGCGCGGTCGGCCCAGGCAGACCTGCTTCTGGATCTGCTCGAGATTGCAGACAACTTTGACCGGGCGCTCTCGGCAGAACACGACGACTCGCCGTACGCCCGGGGCGTGGCTTTGATTCGCGAGCAACTGGAGGGCGTGCTGGCACGACGCGGCGTGGAGAAGATGCAGGTGACGGGTCAGAAGTTCGATCCCGAGTTCCACGAAGCCCTCATGTCGTTGCCTTCGGAGGTGCCGGCGGGGCATGTGTGCGGCGATCTGCGCAGCGGGTACCTGCTGGCCGGGCGGACGCTGAGGCCTGCGCAGGTGGCTGTGTCGAGTGGTCCCGACCCGGAGTCGGGGGACGTGTCCAAAACGGATGAAGAGACGACTGAATTGAGGGGATAAATATGAGCAAGGTGATCGGCATCGATCTGGGGACGACGAATTCCTGTGTGGCCGTCATGGAAGGGCAGGAAACCGTGGTCATTCCCAACAAGGAAGGGGCGCGCACGACGCCCTCGGTGGTGGCCTTCACAGCGGACGGTCAACGTCTGGTGGGCCAGGTGGCGAAACGGCAGGCCATTACGAATCCGGAGAACACGATTTTCTCCATCAAGCGTTTCATGGGGCGGCGTCACAGCGAAGTGAGTGGTGAGGAGAAAATGGTGCCGTACAAGGTGGTGGGCGATCCCGCGGATCTCTGTCGCGTGAGAGTGGGGGACCGGGAGTACGCGCCGCCAGAGATCTCCGCCATGATTCTGCAGTTGATGAAGCAGGTGGCCGGCGACTATCTGGGTCAGGAGGTCACCAAGGCGGTGATCACCGTACCGGCCTACTTCAACGACTCTCAGCGGCAGGCCACGAAGGACGCGGGCAAGGTCGCGGGGCTGGACGTGCTGCGCATCATCAACGAGCCCACCGCGGCGGCTTTGGCCTACGGGCTCGACAAGAAGAAGGACGAGAAGATTGCCGTGTTCGATCTGGGCGGCGGCACCTTCGACATCTCCATTCTTGAACTCGGCGACGGAGTCTTCGAGGTGCGTGCCACCAACGGCGATACGCACCTGGGCGGTGACGACTTCGATTTCCGCATCATCGACTGGATGGCCGACGAATTCAGAAAGAACCAGGGCATCGACCTCCGGAAGGACCGGATGGCGCTGCAGCGCCTCAAGGAGGCCGCGGAGAAGGCCAAAGTGGAGCTGTCGTCCACCGCACAGACGAGCATCAACCTGCCGTTCATCACCGCGGATGCGTCGGGTCCGAAACACCTCGACCTCACGCTGTCGAGGGCGCGGCTGGAACAGCTGGTCGACGATCTGGTGGAACGCACGCTCGAGCCGTGCCGTCGCGCCCTGGCGGACGCGAATCTTTCGGCGTCTGAGATTCACGAAGTGATCCTGGTGGGTGGCATGACCCGCATGCCGCGCGTACAGCAGGTGGTGAAGGACTTCTTCGGCCGGGAACCCCACCGTGGCGTGAACCCCGACGAAGTGGTGGCCATCGGGGCCGCCATCCAGGGCGGCGTGCTGGCAGGCGAAGTGAAAGATGTGCTCCTGCTCGACGTGACGCCCCTGTCCCTCGGCATTGAAACCCTGGGCGGCGTCATGACGCGCCTGATTGAACGGAACACCACCATTCCCACCAAGAAGTCGCAGGTGTTCTCCACGGCGGCCGACAATCAGCCCGCGGTGACGGTGCACGTTCTGCAGGGAGAACGCGAGTTGGCCGCGCATAACCGCACCCTGGGCCGGTTCGATCTCACGGATATTCCCGCGGCCCCGCGTGGCCTGCCTCAGATTGAGGTCGCCTTCGACATCGATGCCAACGGCATCATTCACGTGTCCGCGAAGGATCGTGGCACGGGACGTGAGCAGAAAATCAAGATCCAGTCCTCGTCGGGACTGTCGGAACAGGAAATCAAGAAGATGGTGGCCGACGCCGAAGAGCACGCGGAGGAAGACCGTCGCGAGGCGGGACTCATCGAGGCACGGAATCGAGCCGATCAGATGGTGTACCAGACAGAGAAACTGCTCAAGGAACACGGCGACAAGGTGGGCCCGGACGACAAGGCCAGAATCGAGAGCGCCTTGGCCGGAGTGCGCCAGGTACAGCAGGGGTCCGACAAGGCGGGGATCGAGAAGGCGCTCGAGGAACTGACGCAGGCGTCGCACCGGCTGGCCGAGGCCATGTACAAGCAGTCGCAGGAACCCGGGGCGCCCCCCGGGGGTGCGGACAGCGCCAAGCCCTCAGGCGCGGAGGCGGGCGGCGGCGCCGTAGAAGCGGATTACGAAGTGATGGACGAGGAGAAAAAACCCTGACCCGGAACCTCATCTCTCGCGCATCGAACCTGAGCTGACATGTCCAAGCGCGACTACTACGAAGTACTGGGAGTCCCTCGATCCGCCTCTGAAGAGGAGATCAAGAAAGCCTATCGCAAACTCGCGGTACAATTTCATCCCGACAAAAACCCCGGCGATGCGCGTGCCGAGGAGCAGTTCAAGGAGGCCACCGAGGCCTACGAAATCCTGAAAGATCCCGCCAAGCGCAAACAGTACGACCAGATGGGTCATGCCGCTTTCAGTCAGGGTCCCGGTCCCGGCGCGCAGGGCTTCGGAGGCTTCGATATCTCGGATGCGCTGAGGGCCTTCATGCGCGACTTCGGCGGGTTCGGGGACCTGGACGACCTGTTCGCGGGCGGCGGGAGACGCGGCGGCAGGCGGCGTGTGCGCGGGCAGGATCTTCAGGTACGTCTTCCGCTCACGCTGGAGGAGATCGCCTCCGGCGTGGAGAAGAAGATCAAACTCAACAAACTGAAGGAATGCGACGCTTGCGGCGGCTCCGGAGCGGCGGCCGGCAGCGATTTGCAGACGTGCCCCACGTGCGCCGGTGCCGGCGAAGTGCGACAGGTCTCCCGATCCATCCTTGGCCAATTCGTCAACGTCACCACGTGTCCCCAATGCCACGGGGAGGGAGAGATCATCACCCGCCCGTGTCCGCAGTGTTCAGGACAGGGCCGGGTGCGTGGCTCCACCACGCTTTCCGTGAAGGTTCCCGCGGGCGTGGGCGCCGGGAACTACATCCCCATTCACGGCGCCGGCAACGCGCCCGGTCGCGGCGGGGAGCCCGGGGATGTGCTGGTGGTGATCGAGGAGAAGGAGCACGACCTGTTCGTGCGGCACCATGAGCACATCGTGTACGAAATGCCCATCTCCGTGGCTCAGGCCGCCCTCGGAGACGAGGTGACGGTGCCCACGCTCGACGGCACGGCCTCCTTGTCCATCCCGGCAGGCACTCAGTCGGACAAAGTCTTCAAACTGTCGAATCGCGGTTTGCCACGGCTCAACGGCCGCGGCAAGGGGGATCTCCTCGTGAAAGTCACCGTGTGGATCCCGTCCAAACTTTCGTCGGAGCAGAAGAAGCTCTTCGAGCATCTCGCCCTGACGGAAGGCCTCAAACCTCCGCGCACCGATCGCAGTTTCTTCGACCGCCTGCGACAAACGCTGGGCGTGTAGCTGCGTCGCCCGGGAGGCCATCCATCACGAACCTGTCCACGACTCTACCAGCTCGGGCGTCCGGCTCCGGAATGGAGTACGTGGAGCTGACCTTCGAAGTGGACGATGACTGGCTGGATCTGCTCTCGCTGGCCCTCGACGAATGCGGCTGTCTGGGAAGCGAATTCCGCAGTGGGCAACGAAACGGGACAACGCAGATTCTGGCTTATTTTCGCGCCGGCGCACCCAGCGGGTCGGTGGTGGAACGGCTCCTGCCCTGGCTGCGCACATACGAGGCCTCGGACGTAGAGTGGCAACGTGTACCCGAGCAGGATTGGAACGCACTCTGGCGTTCCACATATCGGCCCATCGATGCGGGACCGCGGCTCACTGTGCTCCCCTCCTGGAGCAGGCGACGGGCCAACGGTCGACTGGTCGTGCGCATCAAACCCGACTTTGCCTTCGGAACCGGCAGTCACGAGACCACGCGTATGTGTCTTGAAGCGCTTTCGTCCGTGTCTCCAGCGGGGCGTCAGGTGGCAGACGTCGGCACGGGATCAGGCATCCTGGCCATTGCAGCTGCACGACTGGGCGCCGCGCACGTATATGCGTGCGATCCGGATCCTCTGGCTCTGGTCAACGCCCGGCACAACCTCAGGCTCAATCGCGTGACCCGGCAGGTGACATTGGAAGCGGGGGAGTTGTGCTCGCTTCCGCAGGGGCGCTTTGATGTCATTGTCGCCAATCTTGTACTGGAACCGCTGCGCGACGGTGTGAGGTCGCTGCGAGGAGCGTGCACCGCGGGCGCGGACGTGATCGTGTCGGGACTGCTTGTGAGTCAGGAGGAAGAGTGGCTGCCTCTGGCCTTTCAGGAGGGCCTCAGTCTGGTAGAGCGCCGCTGCGACAACGACTGGCTCCTTCTGCACCTGCGGGCGCCACTACAGGTCGGGAGAGACTCGTGATGCGGACGTCGGGCACTCGGGAGATGGTGTCACCGGTGACGTTCTTTTTCGGTTCGCGTCACCAGGAGCGCTTTCAACTTTCTCCCGAGGACTCGCACCACGCCGTGCGCGTCCTGCGCCACGGACCAGGTGATATCCTCTGGTGCATTGACGGATCGGGCACGGCCTTCGAAGTGCTCCTGGCCGAAGCGGACTCCCGCGCAGCGCAGGGAACCATTGTACGGGAGCATTCCCGGTTCAACGAACCGGCCGCCCAGATCGAGTTGTTATGTGGCATGACCCAGCCGGCGCGAATGGACTGGGTGGTGGAGAAGGCTACCGAACTGGGGGTTCACAAGATCTATCCTGTGCTCGGGGGACAGGCACCCGGACCGGGACGCGTACGTCGCTGGAGCCGCATCGCGCGCGGCGCCGCGAAGCAGTGTTGCCGTGGAGTTGTGCCACAGGTGTTCGAACCCGCTGCGTTGGCGACGCAGATCAATTTGCTCGCTCCCGGCGGGCTGAGAATCCGCGCAGAGGTGGGGGGCGGTAAATGGCCTGTGCAGGAAGTGCCCCCGGATCGCATGGTGCTGGCCATTGGCCGGGACAACGGCTTCTCCGAACCGGAGGTGAGCCTGTTGGCCGATTCTGGCTTCACGCCGGTAGACCTGGGGCCGCGCCGCCTGCGAGCCGAGACGGCCGTCGTGGCGGTGCTCACACTGGTTTCGAAGTAACACCCGGCGGGCCCTCCACGGGCCGGATTCTCGTCACAAGAGCCCCGGGGCGCCGGGGTCGGCCGCCCGAAATCCCTTGACATTCTTGCAATTAGCTCCCATCCTAAGCAATGGTGCCGGCGAATGACCGGCTCAATTTGTTGAATCTTTCAGGCGTCTGAAAGGGGGTCATCGATTGACGCTGGTACGCGTATCTTCGGACGAGTCCTTTGAGAAGGCTCTCCGGCGCTTCAAGAAGTCGTGCGAGAAGAATGGTATCCTGGCGGATATCCGGCGACACGAGCACTTTGAAAAGCCGTCGGAACGTCGCAAGCGCAAGCTGAATACGGCCAAACGCAAAGGCCGTCGCACAACGAAACCCAAAGTCTCGGACCACGGGCGTTAGGCACGGCTCGGAGCACGCAGGCTTGGGTTCCCTTGCCGAACGGATTCAAAAAGACATCCTGTCCGCCATGAAGGCGGGCGAGAAGCACAGGGTGGAAACCTTGCGAGGGCTGTCCAGCGATCTGAAGTATCGAAAGATCGCGGAAGGACGTGAGCTCGAGGACGTGGATGTGCAATCCACCCTGCAGCAGGCCGCCAAGAAGCGGCGCGAATCGATCGAGGTGTACAAGACCGGCGGTCGAGAGGATCTGGCCAACAGGGAAGAAATAGAACTGGCCATCATTCTCTCCTATCTTCCGGCCGACTTGTCCGACGCCGATCTGGACCGTTTGGTGGCAGAAGCGCTGGAGGGTTCAGGGCCTCGTGACCCGGCTCGGCTGGGCCAGGTGATGAAGCTCGTCATGCCGAAGGTAAGCGGCAGGG
>Ga0105347_1000408_pt1 | contig 20644 bp, 15 predicted proteins | sample EasRivMeERMLT890_FD_89677 | JGI IMG/M metagenome (GOLD analysis project Ga0105347, IMG submission 89677) | Soil microbial communities from meander-bound floodplain in the East River, Colorado, USA - East River MetaG ERMLT890 | ecosystem: Environmental > Terrestrial > Soil > Floodplain | place... | reverse complement strand
TTATTAAGTCCCGGATTATTCTGGTACTGACTGAAAGCTCCAACTGCTGTATTTGGCCCAGAGCCAGTGTCTGCTCCTACCGCATATATATTTGAACCAACAAGTGTACTCCCATTACCCTTTGTAAAGTAACCAGTATTATATCCTACTGCTGTATTATCAGTTGCATTTGAACTGGTAAACTGTCCTAAAGAGGCAAACCCAACACTTGTATTATTGTTTCCAGTAAAATTACCTGAACCAGAACCATAGCCAACAGCTACATTTCCAACACCAGTTGTCAAACCAGAACCTGCACCTGAACCTACAGCAGTAATATGTCCAGAAGTAATACCAAGGGCTGCATTATAACCAACAGCGGTAATATGGCCACCACTTGAATTACCATTCCTCATAGCAGCAACACCAATAGCTGTATTATTTGAGCCAGCAGTTGTATTCAGCATAGCTTCTGCTCCAACTATGGTATTATAAGCCCCAGTAGTCATGTTTTCAGCTGCTCTTGACCCTACTGCTGTACCCTGATAACCACCTGCATTCTTCATAGCTCTGTAACCTACTGCTGTGTTAAATATATTAGCCTGGAGCGTAGTGTTGTTATAGAACTTAGTTGGCATAGTGTCCAACGCTTCATTACCTACAGCAGTATTGAATATATGATTATACACTCCTGTACCAACTCTTACTCCATTGAACTGTGCATCATAGTTGAAAGAGTAGAATCCATATTGTCGATTATTGTAACCTGTCCTGTTAACAAGTAACTGTATGGGTGTAGTAACTGTACCACCTACATCAGCAGCATTTACTCCCAATACATCACCGACAACATACCCGGTTCCAGGAATAGTTAGCGTTAAAGTCCTTAACTCAGCTCCACCAATTTCAAATGTAGCTCTAGCTCCTGTCCCGCTTCCACCTGTAAGAGCAATATTAGTATATGTGGCACTCACATACCCAGCTCCTATTTGAGTTATATTTATCTGTCTAATAGCTCCATTACCTATATAACTAACATTAGCATAATAAGCAGCAGCTATATCAGCTACACCTGTACTTACTATTGTTCCTGAAACATCAACTAGTTTGCCTAGATTGGAAGCTGCTGTTACGCTCCTTGTTATATGAAGAGGTGAAGTTGGGACTGTTCCTATACCTACACTTCCATCAACCCTTATTCGTTTATTGGTATTATCCCATGTAAGGTCTGCTGACCCTGTAAGTATATTACTAGCACTACCATAACCTACCTGTGTAGCTGCAAGAGTAGGTACACTAGCAGGAATAACAACGTTGCCTGTATTATCAGCCATCTCCCCATTTACACTAACAGCTATCGTAGGAGTGCTTAATGCTACCCGTCTTGGCGCTCTTAGAAAGTAGTTTGCATCAACATTAAATGGTGAAATACCAACTGTAAAGCCACCGCTATTGCCGATAAACATTACCGCACCTTCGGTAGCATTATATCCAAATCCCATATTTCCATATGGATATGTACCTGTTATCGGATTAGTAGTAAGAAATCCTACATCTGTTACCTGCTGTAAACTTGGTATAGTGCTTACTGCGGTAGCCAATACTACCTTACCTATAGCGTCTGTTGTAAGGAATTTAGCAGGGTCAGAGTTAGGTATCAATGGTAACTTAACAGAAAGACTATCAAGAGTTATCTCAGTAGCAGTTATATGAGCATTATTAACATTTGTAGTGAAATTACCACCATCAATATGAAATGCTCCTACATTTGTCCAGTTAAAGTCTCTATTCTGAAAGTCAAATGTCCTATTAGTAGCTCCCATCAGTACATCATCCCTACCAAATAACCCACCAACTCCACCTGATACCTTCTCCACTAAGTCATCATCATTAAGAGGGCTATTTATTGTCACATTAGGAAACCAATACTCCTTCACACTAACACCATCCTTTACATATACAGAGAAATGTCCTACTCTAAACCTAGGTTCATCCAGATGCTCTAACACTTCAGCAGTACTGTTATATAACCTATATATAATATTGTCACTCCAGTAGCTTCTTGCATCTGTTGGATTAGCTTGCGCTATACCTATTCCTTTATTTGTCCTAGTATGTGCTTCTGGATTATATGACATTTAACTAAATTGAATGATTCTACTAACAGGGTCTAATGCTGGCTTAACTATTGAGTGTATATAGAAGTAGCTACTATCCCTATATATGTCAAATACTTGGTCAGGTATAGTTATACCATAATTCCATCCTATAGTATTTACCCAATTATTAAACCTAATTAAGTAATTAGGATACCTAAGTGCTAAGTACCTATTTGGCCCTGCATTAGTGTAATTAGCATTATAACTAACCATAGTATCTGTACGTATTAACTCTGATTCCTGATATAAGAAATTGACTAACTCATATATACTAAATGGTGTATCCTTCCAACCTACATCAATAGCTGTAAAGAGTGGTACTTCAGCAGAAGTACATCTATTCCATGTGGCTATATCTATCATATTGCAAATGAACTTGCTACTGTACTATCAGGTATGGCTATAGGTTCAACAAATGAATAAACATTGATACAGTTTGTTACTACGCCATTAAAAGTGTAAATGGTTCTCCCACCCGAAGCGTCAATATCGGTAAAGTCCATAAAAGCAACCTGTTCCTCTCCCGTAACCGTAAACCTGGCCCTTGTACCAGGTACAGAAGACACTATTTTACCATGCAAAGCACCATCGTTGGCTATAGCGGTAAAGCTGCTTGTCTTATATTCATTGCCTGCCTCAAAGGTTATTGTCTTGCCTATGTTATCCGAACTAACAAGGTTGTTTGTAATAAATCCAAAGCTGCCTGTCCATGTAACAGCAGTAGTAGCGGTATTAAATGTTATCTGATCTGCATTAAGTGTATCCATCAAGGTAATTACCGGAGCAGTAGTACCATTGATTACAAAAGACCTTATGATATGACCGCTGGTAGTTATCGTTGATGCTGTGGCATTAATAATCCCTAATGTGGAACTCCCAAAAACAAGGCTCATCGTACTGCTAAAAGTGATGTTGCCACCCATCGTTAAACTACATGGAATGCCTTCAGCAGCAGTAAGTGACATGGTGCCTGTATATCCGGTACAGTCAAGGTTTCCTATAATAGTATTTACACCCGTGTCCTGAATTACATCGCCGCTATTAGCCGTAAAGAACACATCATCTGTGGTCGTAGGTATTACTCCTGAAGGGTGAGCTGCCCCGCCATCCGTATCCGACCAGTTATTCGGGTCTGCCCATGAATTGCCTGTATTTCTAAAGTAGTAATTCATGCGGCAAATGATTTAGCGATTGTAATTATAGGGTCACCATATGCATTTACATTGATGCAGTTGGTGACTATACCCATATAAGTATTTATTGGCCTTCCGGCAGAGGCGTCTATATCGGTAAGGGTAATAAAACCCATCTTGCAGGCTGCTCCTTCATCCATAAAGAAAGTGGCTCTTGTACCTGGTACAGCAGATTTTATTACACTTAATGTTATCTTCTGGCTATTCGAGCCAAAAGCAGTAGTCATTCTGTAGGTGTTACCGGGCGTAAGAATAAGCCCACATTGTGCTGTGGTAGCGGTGAAGCTAATATTGTCAGTAACAAATCCAAAGGCACCTGCAAAGGTTACCATACCATTATTGGTACAAAACAGACTAATCATGTTCAGTGTGGAAAGCAGTGTTAATGTAACCGTAGTAGTAACTGATATTCTTACCCATTGCATACCACCTGTATCAAACGTAGTATTGGCTGCAACACCCATTGTGGTATCGGCAGTATGGTTAATGGTGCCTTTTATGTACCTGACTGTTCCTGTGTTGTATCCTACATTGGTGCCTAATCCAAAACTACCAAGTGTATCAATGGTAAGGTTGTTCCTAAGTACTCTTGAAGTAGAATTACCGGAAGTCCACACACAATCACCATTTATAACAATATGCGTGGTGCCTTCTGTAATGCTGTTATTAGTTGAAAACGTAAGGTTGCCGCCCAGGTATAATGTGGCCCCGTTTATTGTTCTTGTTCCATTACCGGTACTGGTAAGGAGTCCTGTCATCCACAAATCAGAAAGCAATGTATGAGTAAGACCATTGCCACCAAGGGTTACATTGTTCCATGTTATCTTATCTCCTGTTGCAGTATTGGTGGTATCCAGAACAGTATCCAGAGTACTACAGGTCAGAGTGCTGCCCGTTGTTATGACTGTCCCTTTGATATATTTTAAGGTTGCACCGTTAAATACAAGTTGTGAAGTAATGGTTATTATACCCGTTGTGTCTATAATGATGTTAAGCCGGAGTTGGGTACTCGTGCCTGTGTTACTCAGTGTGCTTGTGCCATTGAAATAAAGTACTGTTGTTCCATCGTGTATGGTAGCACCTGTAGTACAGGTAAAGTTGCCACCAATGAAAATAGTAAAGCCGTTGATTGTCTTACTTAAAGTATTGCATACAAACGTATTTGCAATGGTCATATTGGAAAGCAGGGTATAAGTTCCGGTTCCCTGCCAGGTCACATTGTTCCATGTAATACCATTGGTATTCAGGGTTGTAGGTGCAGAACAGTTAAGTGTTGAACCTGTTGTAATAACAGTTCCGGCTATATATGTCAGTGTACCGGTATTATAAGCAAATATGCCAACAAAGGTTATCGTGCCTGTGGTATTGATAGTAAGGTTATTTTGCAGGATGGAAGATGCGCTACCTGATGGGACAGAACCCGTACCATTCAGTATCATATGGGTTGTGCCTGATGTGGTAGTAGAGGAAGCAATAACACTAAAGCCACCTCCTATGTACATGGTAAAACCATTGATTACTTTACTATTGGTGTTACTTGCAAAAGTACCTGCCATACGCATATCAGAAAGCAGCGTATAAGGGCCGGTTCCACTAAGGGTTACATTGTTCCATACCATTGTATTGGTATCAAAGGTCGTGGTAGGTATAGCAGCAGCAGGGCAGGTCAGGGTATTGCCTGTGCTTATGATTGTACCTCTCACATATCTAAGTGTGCCAGTGTTATAGGCTACATTAGTACCCAGTGTAATGGTTCCCAGTGTGTCAATAGTAAGATTGTTCTGAATAGGAGAACTATTAGAGCTGCTCCATGTACCTGTACCATTAAGTACAAGGTTTGTTGTGCCTGATGTATTTACTGAAGTAGTAGTATGAGTAAGCCCGCCGCCTATATAGATGGTAAAGCCATTTATCACCTTTGATGCAACAGTACTGGTAAAGCCAGCAGTTGTCCTCCAATCATCTAAAAGCGTATAAGTGCCTGCTGCATTAAAAGTAAAACCGCCATTCAATGTCTTACCATTACTTCTTAGTGATGCTGTTGCATTTACTATCAAAGCACCTGTCCATGTGATTGTCATGGTGGCACTAAGCGTAACATTCCCGGAAACTGTTAAACCAGATGCACCAGTAACCGTACCTGAATATCCTGTAAAGTCAATAGATGCACAAACACCAGAAGTGCCTATATTTATAGTATTGAAAGAAAGTGAGGTTACAAATACATTATCAGCAGCAGTAGGCATATAGCCATCCCCAGGTCCACCATTGGTAAGTGACCAGTTGGTAGCCAGTGACCAGCTTGAGCTGCCTGCATTCCTAAAATATAAATTAGCCATCTATAATGCACGTAAGGTTAATTGTAAGATTGCTGATGTAACTACTGTAACACTATCTAAATTCCACCCTATATAGTCATTAGCATTTATATTCACATTCCAACCAGTAAGAGTAGTACTACTAGCTATATCTGTGCCTGCAAGTGTAGGCTTACTAGCTCCTGTAATAGTATCTACTACTGTAGGCTTAACTCCTGCTTTCTTCCATATATCAAAGACACAAGTACCTGCTACATCAGCTATAATATCCCATCCTGTAATTACAGCACTATATGGTATCCTTATATAACCTTTCTGCCCTGTAGTCAATACCATACCTAAACCATCAAGATTAACTCCTATAATCCTTATATTGAATGTTAGGCTAGGTATAGGTGCGCCACCACTACCACTACCACTAGATAGTGAGCTAGCAGAGCCACAGTTCTTCCATTTAGCTATGTCTATCATACAAGAGTATTACAAGGTTTAATATCTATTCTAACACAGGTATAACTACCAACTCCACCACTAGCATCAAGTGAATATCCATCTGGACAAGTAGCTGCATCCATATGGTCTCCTCTTAAATCACTAGTTTTGAATAGTATATTTAAGTCATCATCATCTGTAGCAGCAGATATCTGAGCAGCAGTATTATCATATACTACCATAGCAACACTATTACTTATACTAGTATCTCCTGTAGTAATAATGTTAATATAGTTTATTCCACCTATTATATTTACTGGCATAATATGCCACATATAGAATTGTGGCCCACCAACACCATTTGAGTCAGCTACAACAACACCATTAACTACTAATTTAAAATAATTATCTACACCTGCACCTATATGAATAGTCCTAGCCCCACCTGTATTATTATACATAAATGATAGTGTAAGACTAGTTCCAGCTAAACTAGCTATTCTTGCATTAAATCCAGAACCAGTACCACCCACATCAGAAGCATTAACAGTAACTAGTTCATGTAAAACATATCCAGACCCAGGATTTACAAGAGATATACTAATAATACTACCACCTGTAACTACAAATGTAGCTGTAGCTCCACTACCCATACCTCCCTGAAGTGGCTTATTAACATAACTACCATCAGTATATCCACTACCACCTACTTGGTTATCTAAACTAGCTATGCCAGAACCTACATCATCTAAACCACCAAGACAATCAGTATCAGTATATACTCCTTCTCTATTCATAGGGCCACTATCAAGAGTCATTAAACTATTACTCCATTGTGGATATAGTGACATTTCCCCAAATATAAAAGTATCAGAAGTACCCGGAGATAAACCTAATGTACTATTTGTAAATCCCGGCTTATATATCCTACTACCAAATTGTGTATATGAGGTATGTTTAGAAGCAGCTAAGCAGAAATCTGAGCTAGTAACTAAAGCCGGTATAGTAGTAGTTTTCCTACAATTTTCTTCTGTTGTAGGAGTAAAGCCTGCCCCTGCACAATTACATGGAGTAGTCATAGTAAAGTATACACTCTCTATAGCTCCACAATCTCTAGCTACCTGAACCTCATATAGAGTACCTATAGCATCCAGAGTAGTAAATATGATAGGTAGAGCAGTAAAAGGACTACCTGTAGGTATAGTATACCCACCTAAGCTACCTTTCTTCCTATATCTTACCTTCCATCCATCAGTAGGCACTGTAGCTGGAGTTAAACTTGGTATTGTTACTTGTATCATAATTATGCTTCTATTGATGATACTGAACCTGCTGTTAGAGGGTCACATACAGGGTCAGGACTAGTTGTAAAAGGATATGGTGAACAGGCTACTCCCAAATACCCTGTATCTGAACTCTTAACTTCCACAGCTTGTACATTAGCATATAACTCTATTTGCCAATAGTAGTTTGTAAGTGGAATTAAGCCTGTCTTTGTTATTGCAGCACTATCTCCAGTTCTAACTACTATTGTAGGAACTACAATAACACTATTATCACTTGACTTCTTTAATGTAAATCTAACCTTAGTTATGCTAGTATTTAGTAAACTCACAGTAGCAGTAGCCTGAAGGTGAGTAATTCCACTTGTAGTAACAGCTATACATACAAAGTTAATCTCTTCCTGTATTCCATTATCATTACCAGTTGGTCCATTAATTGTACATAAAGCCTCTACTTTAAACTCTATTACCCTATTATCAGTAAGTATAGGAGATACTACTGCTCCTACTGCTAACCCTAGTGGATTAGGGGGTGTAAATCCAGTAGTTATCCAAGTAGTATCTCCCTTATATCTATAGGATACAGTTTGACCAGTAGCATTTGGGTTACTTGCTACATTATCACTATCCCATGTAAGATCAAATTGTGCCATATCATTTCTTTTTAACTATAAGTCCAGATGGGCCAGAACATTGTACAAATTTGTTAGTTACAACTAATTCTCTAGGGTTAGGACATGGTATATAGCCAGTTGTGCAATTCATAGTACCTGCTACTAAGTAACATGTCTTAGTAACTGTACATCTATTAGCATCTGTTATTGTAAGTGTAAGAGGAGTTACTACATAGTCAAATGACTTCCCTGCCTGTAGCTTCAAGGTTATAGTAGACTGGTTAATTGGACTTGTAGCTACAAATACACTAGTATCAAAAGTCCACAAGTAAGTAAGGGGGTCTGTGTATCCTGTTAGGTCTGTAACATCAAATGTAGCAGTAACTTCATCATCATGTACTGTAAAGTCCATGCCTGTAACTGCCATGTTACATACTAGGTCTATTGTAGTCTCTTCACAAGGCTCTGTACTATAACAATCACTACTATTAAGATACATACTAGGACAGTTCACATATCTGATGTATCCTCTAAGTATTATATTTGCACTTGATTTAGCAGCCACAATCAGTTAATATTTGAGGGTCTATTCCCGATAATAATATAGTTAATTGATTAAATGCGTCACACATCTCTGTACAGTTACAATTACAGTTACTACTAGTAGTTAATGCGTAATGTAGTAACATTATATTGCTAGCTATCTTCTCTTTTGAAGGGTCTTTTGTCTCTTCAACCAAGTCCCCTAAGAAGGTAGCTACCTTACATCTGTATGTAATATCTACAAATATACAGTTCATTTCTTGGAAGTAGCCACCATTATTTACTTTGAAGTATGTTATTTGCAGCTTATATATCCCATCAGTATAAGTAGATAGACCAAAGAATAGAGGATTCACTACTAATAACCCATTACTCAAGTCTAAATACCACTTATTAGTAGCTACTGGAGCAGCTAGTTCAGCAATAGTATATTCTTGTGTAAACTCTGTCCCACAGGTTAAAGTACCTGTAACCTTAACACTACTATATGGAGGACTACTTACTATAGTAGCTATAAGATTAGTTATCTCATCTGACTGAGCTACTAGAACATCATCACTACTTATATAAGTTATTGTCATGTCATCCTATTTTCTATGTTACAAAAAAAGGTGGTTGAAACCACCTCTTACAGATCAAACCATTAGGTTTAATATTTCTTGAAAAACTACAGGTTACGCAAGACTCTCAACACCATCTGTAGCAGGAGTCAATAATCCTATCCTAGTATTTGTACAATCCATAGCAGCTACATCATTAGTCATAGCTCCAAACCTATTCACAAAGATAAGGTCTAAGATTGTAAACAAACCAGTCAAGGTAGTTGCATCAGCACATGGTATTCCTATTACAGTTCTTAGGTTATTGAGATACTCTATCCATCCACCTACACTAAATTGGTCATAGGCAAGTGCTACAGTATTATACATTGCTGACTCTACAGCCAGATACTCAATATTCTTAGGGAAGCCAGTACTCATAGTAATCCTATACACACCTGGATTACCATTCTGTCCACCAGCTACATATTCTTCTTGTTTCAGGTCATAGCCACTACCCTCTAAATACTGAAGCTCCTGAAACACAGTAACAACTCCATTACATATAAATCCTTCTGACAAAGAAACAATGAAGTTCATCCCTGTCTTATGGTACTTAACATTTATCTGACCAAATGTAGGTCTTACTTCTGAAGTACCTGTAAGCCTAAGATTAAGACAAGCTCCTGGATAAGTAGTCTTGAAGGTAGGAATATCAGTTACAACTTGATTTGTCAATGCAGTACCAGTTAGAGCTACACCTGTAACCGGAGCAGTAATCACTATTGTTTCTGTATTTGTGCTATTACCACTTTTCTTCCTTATAGTCAGAACAGCACCTGAACTAGTAGCTCTGAAATTACTAGTAGAAACAGCATTGATAGCATTCTTCATTGCAGTAGCTATCACAGTAGCAGTATCAGCAGATGTAACAGCAGCAGTAAATGCCTCTGCTCCAACTGTAAATCCAAGTGAACCTGTAGCTGAAGCTGGCCCTGTAACAGTAGTTACTATCTGATTTGATAACAGTGATGCTGTAAGTAACTTATCAGGGTCAGCATTAATAGCAGCAGCTAAACCTGCTGCCAACTCTGTGCAATCACCTGTAGGACAATCAGCACACTCATCTGCACAGCAAGCTGTATGATAAGCATAACTCTTAGTCACATTATTGTAACCATTAGTCATGTATGCAGCTACAGACCTGAACTCTACCTTCAGTATATAGTCAGTATCACACTTAGCAGTATAACCACTAACATCAACTATCTTCGGAATCTCAACCACATGACCTTTAACAGTCATTGATTTTGTATTCCTTACTTGTATGACCTGACCTGCTGACTTTCGTAGGTCTTCCATGTTAGCAGTACCACCACTTGTTCTGTTAATACCCAAGGCTATGAAAATGTCTTGACAGTCTCCTAGCACAGTACCATCTACTGACAGCCCTGTATGGTAGTTAAATATTCCTAACTGCCCATTCTTCAGTGAATCAACTCTCAAGCCAGTACCTAAGATAGCTTGATTACCACTAGTTACTAGTACTTGTGAAACAGGATTTTCTGTTGCCATTTTTTATCTGTTTAATTAATTATGTAATTATCTTGCAAAACTCATTTTGTTCATCTTCACATTATAGTAAGGAGAACTCTTACCATTAGCCGCTATTACTACTGCTAAATCAACTATCTCCCTATGTGTGTTACTTGGTAACTTACAATCTGCCCTACCAGTTAAGACAGTACCATCTAGCTTATTATAAGTCCCACCTATCCAATCAGCAGCATTGTGCATCTCTACAGGCTTCTTTAGATATTCTATACATAGTTCATTCACTATAAACTCACCATTATTATTGAATATCCTTATACCACCATCATTAAACCTTATGTTAGCTACTCTCCATCTGAAAGAACTTCTGTCAAAAGGTGACATATCCTGCTCATCATCATGCTGTATCTCCTTAGTGAACAATCTCCTATCTTCACAACCATCCTTTGAAGCATATACCTTACTATTAAGATGAAACCAGTAATCTGGTGGCAAAGCCGCCAATACACTCCCAGTATCATAAGCTACCACACTCTGTCCTGTTCCCTTCTTCTGGTCTATTACTATTGTCCTCAAATCATCTATACCTCTCTGATTAACCTCAAATCCATATTCAGCACCTATCTTTGGATTTGCTCTCATCTTAACATATACCTCTTGAGCTTCATTAAGTAACCAGTCCATCTCAGGGATTTCAAAGTCTTCATCTCTTTGACTATCTACACTATTGTACTTCATTTTGAAGTCAAATTGCATCTCCCTAATAGTCATGTTACTTTATTTTATCCAATATCGCCACTTTAAGCTTCTGATTATTTGGGTCTTTAAACCACTTAATAGCTTGGTCAATATCTATACCTAGTAACTCACTCATATAGAATATTGATTCTCCCTCTTTAGTAAGTACATTCTGTGATAGACCAACCAGTAATGTAGCTCTTAAATTGACCTCTTCTCTACCCATCTTAGCATATCTCAAGAAAGGCTCTAATCTCTCTTTATCTAGCAGTATCTCGTCTATCTCTGCATTGATAAAGTCTGCTGTCCTACCCTTGAGGTTCTTCTTAGATAGTATCTGTATCATAGAAGTCTTATCAGTATCAGTCATCTTATCCAGCATAAGATAAGCTTCTTTCCTATGATTAGCCATAATAGCTTTACCAGCTATCTCTTCTACCTCATCTACTATGTAGTGAGTAGCCTCTGGATATAGACCATCTTCATAGTCCTTTAAGCTATTAGCTACCCTACTTGAAGCCTTCATGTTCTTTATCTTCACATACTCAGCAGGTTTTTTCATATCAAAAACCTTAGTATGATTAGGTAATGGTATCCATGAAGCCTTACTACTCCAATAAGGATGTGGACTATCTGGACTGAAAACATTTGATAAGTCTACTCCTAGTATCTTACCATAATGCTCTGCTTCCTCAGGTGTAAGTCCAGTAGCATATCCACCTGTTTTCCTATCAAAAAGAACTTCTAGTGTCTTTGGCTGGGCAAAGTTCTCCTTACCCTTCTTGCCATGCCACTTCTCTGTATCTAGAGGGCGTACCTCTACCAAAGTGTCTGTCTTAATCATATATGTAGTTTAACCTGTACCTGTAGTTTCAACCTATTAAAAAGGGGGAGACCCACACGAATCCCCCTTCTTGTTTAAGCTCGTGCTAAGATTAACTCTCCACACTTACTTATATCTTCAATGTGTAATCCACACTGCTTTTGAACGTGCATCTCATAGTAGTCACCAGAGTGTGCCTGCTGTCCCTTGTTAGCTGGGCCATAAGGTGTCTGCAAACCACACACATAAGCCAACTTCAAGCTATTAGCTTTGTGCATAATAGCAATGTTACCAGAACCAAAGTCTGTACCCTGTCCACTAAAGTCAAGGAATGTTATCCTCTGTGACTCTTCTGGATACCCAGTAACAGGGTCAATAGCAAAGTTAATTTCCCTATCATCATAGAGCGGATTATGAATTAACTCAAGTTCTGCTCCATTTGCCATACGATACCTCACATATTGGAAGCCTGCTTCCAAAGCATTAGTATGATAGGCAGAAGTAGTCTTATTGATAAATACTTGGTCAACTACCTGAATAAAGCCTTTCCTCTTCTCATTCCAATCCTGTATAGCTCTGTGGAACTGTATCATTCCATACTCCCCACTAAAGCCCTTAATATGCCTAGCCTTCCCAGGTTTAACCCTAGAGTAGAAAATATCCATAAGATATTCCTCTACAAGCCTAGCTGTAAGAACAGAATAGTAGTGTACATGGCTATCCTCAAGGTACTCTTGTACCCCAGGTCCAGAGTAAATAGGTCTACCATTAGCACCTAATACAGTATCTGTACTACGGCTATACCAGTAGCCTCTTTCAAGCTCTCTATACCATTGTTCCCAGTATTCCACCTCTGCATACTTAATCCAGCTATCATGCAGCCTACCCTTATTATCGGGTATCTTTACAGCAAGAACTTCCTGTGCAGCATCACCTGTTACACGATATTTCTTTCTGTACCTACCCATCCTGCTAGCCAAGCTAATAGGAAGGCTATACTGTGTGCTACCTGATTGTTCAGCAGCTTCTTCATACTGTGAGAACAACTTAGCCCATTGCTGTCCGGGCTGTAGGTATTGTGGTGGCATAAACCATTGAGGGTCGTCACTCATACCTCTAACCTCATAGATATGCCCATTACCATGCTTGAATGATTGACTCTGTATCCTAACCTGTAACTTCTTGTTAGAAGTACCTGGATGGATAACATCACCTGGAATGTACCAGTCTTCATCAAGTTTCATCTTGAAGTTCTGCTTCCATTTTCCCGGTGTAGTATTACTATCAGGCTCAACATTCTCAACAAGTACCAGTGGTCTTACAGAAGCTCCCTTCATATCCCATTCCCACTGTGTTGTTGTAATTGTCTTCTCTGCTTTACCTGCCAGAAGTGTTGACAATGGATTGTCAGAGTATCTTGTAGCGGTAAATAACTGGTTCATCTTACCCTCAAATACTGTAGGCTTAGCCAATAGAGCAGCCCCTAAGTGGTTTAACTCTGTCATATTAGCGTGCCAAGGCATCTGCTTAGTGATAAGTTTGTTGTTTAGTCTCGCCATTGTTATTTATTTTTAATTAATCTATGTAATCACTTAATGATTTAACACCATTTGTTCTTAGATTACCACCCTTAAACCCACTTACTCTGGCTTCTTTCACTCTAGATTGTGCCTTCTTCAAGGTTTTTGTCTCCTTTTCTGCCACTATATCAGAGAAATCAAAGTCATTAGTGAGTATCTGTGCCAGTAGGATGCACTTTCTCTTGTCTTTTTGGGTGTTAGCAGCTAGTACCTTCTGTATATCCACAAATAACTGTGGTACAAACCTGTTCTTTCCAACCTTTACAGTAGGTTTAGTGATATAGTCGTTGATTTTCTTCTTATCAGCTATCTCTATACCATTAATTTCATCGCTTTTATCAAGAACTTCCTTAATTTCCTTGTTAAACTCCAGAGTATCTGCATCTTCTTGGGCTTTCTTAGCCTTTACAGCATCCTCTATGGCTTTAACCTTCTTTTCATGTGTAGCTTTTAGCTTATTATTCCATCTTGTAGCATAATCCCTCTCTTTTCCGCTCTCCTGTATGTATTTTATCCTATCTTCCAGCTCATCTGCCTCTAATTGCTCAACATTTGTTATATAGTACCGAAGCACATTAGCAACATGCTTCTTATTGTTCTCATCAAACTTACTAAAGTCCAAGGGCTGACGCATGTGGTTAATGTAATCTACCTCATTACCACCATCTCTAAGAAACTTTAGATACCTCTTTCCATCATCACTCATTTCCTCAAAGAAAGCCTCAAAGGTCTCTTGTACCCTACCCTCTACTTCACCATCCACAGCTTCAAAGAAATTCTCTTCATCGAACTTGGCATTCTTCTTAACTTCTACAGCCTTAAAGAATCCCCTGTCCTTCAAATCCTCAGCTAAAGCTGTAAATAGCTTCAGTTCTTCCTCATCTACATCTCTGTCTCCTTCATCATCCTCTTCATCAGCTTTAGCCTTTGCTTTAGGCTTAGCGGTATCCTTAGCTCTTCCATCTTCCTTCTTATCCTTATTATCATCATCATCTTCCTCATCATCATCTTCCTCAATCTCTTCTCTTCTCTTAGCAGCTTCTCTTTTCTTCTTCTCTGCTTCGTCTTCTTCATCTGACTTAGCTTTAGGTTTTGTACTAGGTTCTTTATCATCAAAGGTGAAATCCACATCTTCTTCTCCCTCATCTTCACCTTCACCTTCATCCTCTGGTTTAGCCTTAGCCTTCTTAGCCTTAGCTTTGTCATCATCTAACCTAGTTTTCTCCCCTGCATCATCATCTTCATCCTCTGTAACATCTCCTTCCTCTTTTACCTCTTTGATTATCTTGTCTATGTGACTCTGGCTGAACCCTGCATCAGCCTTTACTCCGAAGAAGCTTTCTTCCCCATCGTCAAGTGGGAAGGTAGCTAGTACATTCTTTGCCATAACCTGTTGTAATTTAAGATTTAAACTGAACTTTTATTCAGATTGAAACTGAACTATTTGATTAAATGATTATAGAGCAAACACCTATTTTTGACCAGTAGGTTTGCTTGCTTTCTTCCTATCAATTTCAACATACTCTTTATCTATCTTCTTCTGATGCTCATCCTGAGCCTTCTGATGTTGAAATTTCTGCTCTTCCAATGACTGACTCCTCTCTTCTGTTGCTGCCTTCTGGCCCTTAATAGCCAAGTCTCCCTGTATCTTAGCCACTTCCAATACATCTGGTGTAATATTATCATTCACATCTTTATCTTCTGCAAAACCTAATGCTGTAATAGCTGCTACTTCCTTCTTAGTTTGCCTATCTTCTCTGGCCTTCGTTATTATCTCATCAATAGCATTCTTATGTCTATCAGTCTCAGCCTGTGCAACCATAGCTTGCATTTCCTTCTCATGCTGTTGCTGTCTTTGTGCAATAGCATCTTCTCTCTGCTGTGCATGAGCATCAGCTACAGCTAATTGTTCTTCTACATCTTGAAGACTATTAGACTTCATAACCTTGATAATATCTCCCAGAGTAGCCTTATCATTCTGCATAGCAGCCTGGGCTAGATTAACTATTGCATTCTTAGCATCCTCATCCTTAGCAGAATTAGCTACATATAGTCCCACTCTACTATTCCTTAGCATATCCTTGTTCTTCTGGTTCAAGGATAGCATCTTCAAACTCATATCATCAAGTACCCAATGAAGTACCTCTGGAGCATCATCCTCACTATATCTACTCTTAGCTACCTCAAGTACTGCTGTTAGAGCATCTCTCTTAACTGTATTATGTGCTTGAAAATAAGGCTGGATTATGTGTGAACTTTGCACAAGATTCTGTCTAGTATTCCCTACTGGTTCATCAGGTTGTATTTGTGCTTCCATCTGTGGGCTAATACCCATAGCTGTACCACACTTCCTCTCTATATACTCTGCCAGAGAGATATACTTGTCTATCTCATTAGCTAGACTCATATCTAGTACAGTAGCTATATTAGATATCTCTCTTGGGCCTGACTTATTACCTTCTTCATTAGGATTAAAGAAGGCTAGCTTATTAGCTTCCATGAAGTAGATAAACCTTTCTGTGTTTATCCCTGCTGATTTAGGTACAGCCTTAATGTTAGCAGCAAGTATCTTACCCTTATCACTAGCCATTAATAGCTCTATCCTATACATTATAATATCATAGTAATATTGGAATACTTTACCTCTATCCATTAGTGCAGTAGGTACAGAGTTTAGGTTGTCACTTGTGCAACCATAGTAAGGCAGCTTGGCATTCCATAGGTTATCCAGAGTTTTATCTTGATCTGGTACTGGTCTACCCATCACATAAATGTCATTCATTATCTTAGTACATTCATGTGTCTCAGGTATCCACTCCCACTCTATCCTTATATCTCCACCACTCTTGTTAAACTTATAGTTCTCGTCTACTAACAACATCCTTTGCTTCCCCTTTCTATCCCTATAAGTCAAGAACCCTATTTTCATTAAGCTCTTCCATACTAGATGGGCTACTCTTAAACTCTCTCCTTCATCAAAGTTAGTCTGGTCAAAGGTAAACATAGAATCACTAACATTCATAGGATTCTCATTATAAGCATACACCTTATCTATCTCTTCAACTGTAAGCTCACTACCATATTGGGCTATTACTTGTGAAGGACTCATTCTCCACTCATACCTAGCCCATTCTCTATCCTGTACCATAGTAGCACTACTATCTCTATCATATTCAAAGAACAAGGCATTAACTGGTATTATATCAGGTTCACCATTAAGCCTGCCTACAAAGTATATATCATCAGCAGATAACAAAGCATGTTTCCATCCTAAGTTAAACTTATCAAACAGATTCTTTGTATTAATTAGATATTCTAATATCTGATTATTCAGTGCTTCATAAGGGTCTGTATGGTCTCTAGCCATGTACTTATATATCTCATCAGGAGTCATGGCTTTCCTCTGCTCTGCTATCTCTGCTTCCAGTTGTTTCAATTCCTCTGGACTTAGTTGCCTACCTTTAGTAGCTTCCATCTGTTGTTGCTTGAGCATCTGGTCTATAGGCTTCATTATCTCATTAGTCACAAACTCCTTAACCATCTTAGCTTCAGTCTGCTCTCTCCTACTAGTAGCTTCTGGATTAGTAGCTATCACCCTATATGAGAATGGCATCTTAGCTTCCATACCCATCAGTAACTTTATTTTGTTAGAGAGTATATCCTTATTAGATATATCTGCTGGAAGTTCCCCCACATCCTCAAACTGAGTAGCTATATAGCCTAGCTCACTCTTATCCAGTATATTATTGAACAAGTCATAGTTTACCTTCTTCCTCTTATATTCCCCTATATTATGGAAGTTGAACAGGTTATTACCTCTACCTGATAGACCAAAGTTATCTACCAGGTCTGCCTTCCTCTTATACCATTCCTTATCATTGGCATCCTTCTGCCTTTGAGTTAGCCTATGAAGGTTGTCTACTGAATGCTCGTTAAACAGGTTAATGCTTGCCATCAGTTATCGTTATTTATTATATGTAGCTTCAAAAAGAAGGACTCTAAAACTAATCTTTTTTTATTATATATGACGACACCATATATAACACACACACACACACACACACACACACACACACACACACACACATAGAGCTTTCCATTTTTCCCATACAAGTTGAAATTCTAGCCTCATTTTAGGTCACTTTTTAGGCTGCCTTTCTAAACTGCCTAGAGAGAAGCTCTTCTATCTCTCTTATAGAGTCTTCATCATCATTACTATCACCGAAGGTTCTATCTGCTCCATCTTCCTCTATCTGGAACATCAACATCATAAAGCTCATTACCCTATCAAAGTTACCCTTCCTATTATATAGTATTAGCTCCTCTATTAAAGCTGGGTCATTGATAGTATCTAGATTGTATATAGCTTCCCCATGTTCATCGTAGTCTCTCTCCGTAAGTAGCCATCTCTTTATGTATTTCTCACCTGCATCCTTCAACTTCTCTACCATGTGTATCCCCCATATCCTACTTACCTTGGAGTTATTGATGTTCTTAGATATGACAGCATCAGGTTGGGCTGCTAACAAATGTAGCTTATTTTTCTTCTCAAAGTAATTTTTAACGTGAGTTACCTCATTTTCGTGCATTATTTCTGCATTGTACAATTCAGCAAACATCTCTGCTATCCTGTTCACATCATCAGGGTTGTATGGTCTACCTACATACTGTGCCACTATGGTATCCCTATCATAACTAAACTTATGGAATCCCTTATATACTGTGATACTAGCAAGAGATGGTACAATAGCTGATGAGTTAGCTTGTCTGTAAGGGTCAAAGCCTATCTTGTATAAGCCCTTAGGTGGATTGCTTATAGGATATTTGTATATGATGGGTATGCCTCTAAGGTCAGCAGATTTAGGTCTGTAAGTCCATAGTCCTTCTATATCTGTATGTAATATAGGCTCTGCTACTACTATACTCTTCCTTCTACCTTCATCACCAGTCCACTTCCTAACTAGATTAACTGGCTGACCTAATTTGATATGAAGGTTATCTCTTAATATAATGTTCTTCCTACGAGTAAGCTCAACAATAGGGAAATCATTAGTTGAAACAGTAAGGAATGCCTCTGAAGGAGACATAGGGTATTCCTGCATCCTAGACTGTATAACAGCACTACTAGAAGCATTCTTCCTTAACCTATCCCTTGTCCCTAATTCTTCTGCCTTAGCTCCTTCTATATCACTATTCCCTTGGCTATCATAGTAGCCTTCCATATTAAGATACACAGGATGGAAGAATCCACAATAACTATTCTCTGCATTCTCATCCCATATATTAACAAATGGCATACAGCCAAATTCTATAGGATTGTAGAACATCTCTGCAAAGTCTACTGTTCCACTCTGCATATCACCGCCTGTACCAAATATCAAGATAGTACCTGTAATATACTTACCTGCTGTACCTCCAGCTACAGTAGCATTAAAACTAGCCTTTAAGTTGGGAAATTGTCCTGCTTCCTCTAATAAACAGTATATAGGATCTTTACCCCTAGCTACAGCTTCATTATCTCCAAAGCTAAGAGCTATTATACTAGACTTATAACCAGCCTCACTAGATATATTAGTTATAGGATTAGTCTCCTTGTAACTAGCTACCTTAATATCTACCTTATCAACATACTCTCTGGCTTTAGCCCAAGCTGTATGCTTATTTAAAAATGACAAGTAGTTACTTGCCATTGCCATTGTTCCTTTCGGATATAGATATTTCTTATCAAAAGCTCCTATTAGAACCTCTGATTCTCTAACTGTATTATATATGTTCTTACATATATCTGCATTCTTGTATGAATATCCCTTCCTTCTTGACTTACCCACTATCATGTGATTACCACCTTCTAGGTAATCTGGATGTGGCTTAACATTCAAACATAGTTCTTCAACTACCTTGATATGTTCAGCTTTCCTCTCTTCAGGACTTAAAGACTGAAGCCACTTCTTCTCTTCAGGAGTAGTCATCAAGCTATCAGCAGAAGATACTCCATTCTTAGCTAGCTCTACACACCAATAATAATCATAGTCACCATCCCAGAAATCAGGACACTCTGTAATTTTCTTTGAAGCTCTACTACTCCCCTCAACCTTAATTACCTTCCTTATCTCACAGAAGTTAAGATAACTATAGTGGTGATTAGTAATCTTCCATCCACCTACCTCATATCCTTCCTTGCATCTCCTAAGCTGCTCTGACCAATAATCTAAGAAGGCAGGTGTCCCAGGTGGGTCTAAACAATAGCTCTTAGTCCTATTGAATTTTATCCCCTCTTTTCTAAACACATCAGAGTTATACCAATGCCCATCTTCTCCCCTAATGGAATAATCCCTATTCCTTTCAGGAGGTCTAGGTATTGAAGGAGCTTCAAGTAAAATCTCTACATCATCCATGTGGCATATGTTCAGTAGTAAATATAAGCAAAAGCCCAGAGTGGAAACCCTAGGCGTATTCTGATTTCAATCAGTGTACCAAAACCCATATTATCTTTCAAAGAACCCTACCTCTCTAGAGTTCCTTGTTTTAGTCTCTTCTTTTAGGTCAGCTACTACCTTAGCTCTTATCCTCTCTACAGAGTCTCTGGCTTCTGGTAGTTCAGCTATTGCACTAAGGGCTTCCTTTGGCTTCAAAACTAATCCACCAGAGTTAGTCCGGCTGTCCATATTAAAGTTCTTTAGGAAGGTCTTTATCTTAGCTAGTGCCTGCTCACTCACAAGTAACTCCTCATAGTAAGGTGATGTTGAACTAAGTAATTCCTTGTACTTAATAGTCATCTGCATAACATCATCACCAAGTACATAGTCCTTGTCATTGAATACTTCTACCTTAACCTTCTCTGGTCTTACTTCCTCACTATAGTTGTAGAACACATTACTCTTCTTTGGTG
>Ga0105347_1000407_pt1 | contig 20651 bp, 36 predicted proteins | sample EasRivMeERMLT890_FD_89677 | JGI IMG/M metagenome (GOLD analysis project Ga0105347, IMG submission 89677) | Soil microbial communities from meander-bound floodplain in the East River, Colorado, USA - East River MetaG ERMLT890 | ecosystem: Environmental > Terrestrial > Soil > Floodplain | place... | reverse complement strand
GCCGTCGCACTGCCCGCACCGCTTGATGACCACGATCATGCCGACGCGCAGCTCGCTGAACGACGTCACCAGCTTCAGATGCTCGTCGCTCATCGCTTCCCGGCCTTCCTCGCCCGCACGCCGGCTATCCAGCGTTCGGCTTCAGCCTCTCGGCGTGCCTTCTCTCGACGTGCCCTCGCAACGGCTTCGACGTTTCTGGTTTGCCAGGCAGGACGCTCAGGGAGGGGACCACCAGGGAGGCCGGTGATTTGACGGGTGACGCGGTCGAGGTCGTCAGCCGCCAGGGCGACGGCGGGGTCCGTGCGTTCGAGGGCGGCCAGGTCGGCGGCGAGGCGCGACGGGCGGCGCTTCATGAGCACGCTCCGTCGACGACTTCGACTGCCCATCGAACGTACAGCGGCGCGTAGGCCGGCCGCGTCTGCGGCGACCACACGACGATGTTGCCGCCCGGTGTCTCGTCGACGTACCAGACGTGCCCCTTGCGATCGTAGAAGTGCGCCTCCGGTTCAACAGAGTGCAGGCAGCCGCCGCCCCAAACCTTCAAGCCGCCTCCCCCTTCCCGTCGCCAGCCGCACGCTCAACCACCGCCCGAATCGCCCCCCGTCGCCGCATGCGCCGGTTCCACAGGCGTCTGGCTTCGGCACCGGCGAGCTGCCCGGCCCCGGCTCGGGCTGCGGTGCCGTCACCGGCTGCGGCGCGTTGAGCCTGAAACGCGGTCAGGCGTCGGTCCAGCGTGTCGACCAGGGCCAGTAGGGCAGCGACATCAAACGCCGCTGCCAGGGTCGCGTAGCCGCGTCTCTTGGACCCCCAGTGCTTCCGGGAGCGGATACGGATGGCGGCGAGGTCTGGGCGGGTCAACCGACCGCCTCCACGAACAGCCCGCGCTGCGCGGTCCGCTTCCGAGCGAGCTCGGCGTATTCCGGGTTCAGTTCCAACAGGATCCAGTTGCGCCCGAGCGCCTCGGCAACCTGGCCCACCGTGCCGCTGCCGCCGAACGGATCGAGCACCACGCCTTGCGGCGGACAGCCTGCGAGGATGCAGGGCTCAACCAACGCCGTCGGGAACGTGGCGAAGTGGGCGCCGCCATAGGGCTCGGTTGCGATCGTCCAGACGCTGCGCTTGTTGCGGAGACCGTCGTTGTCCTGCCAGGGAACCCCGAACGCCTGGTGCGCCTTGTGGCCGTAGACGCCTCCGTTGCCGTCACGGCGGGTGCGCTGCGCGTTCCCGCTGTGCTTCCCGCGCGCGCGCGCCACCTCTTCGCCCGTCAGCGATTCCTGCCGTGGTTCCGGGGCGGCCGCCCGCCGGCGGCTGAACGCGCGGGCCGCGTCGTCCGGAGTACTCGCCTCGGGCGCGACCTGGGGCTCACGGATCGCCGCGGCGTCGTAGGTGTATTGCTCCGACTTCGTCAGCAAGAAGACGTACTCGTGCGCCTTCGTCGGGCGGTCCAGCACTGACTCGGGCATCGGGTTCGGCTTCGACCACACGACGTCGGCGCGCAGCCACCAGCCGTCGGCCTGCAGCGCGAAGGCGACACGCCACGGGACGCCCACCAGGTCCTTCGGCTTGAGCCCCGGGATCGGCATCCGGTTCGGCTGCGTCATCGGGCCCATGGCCGCGATCGCCGTGTGCTTTCCGCAGTGGCTGCCGTCGCGCAGCGCGCGCGTCTTCTTGCGCAGGATCGCCGGGTTGTCGCCGCGCCCGTTCGCCAGCCGCTCGCCGCGGTACCCGCGCGACGGCGCCGACCCCTTCCAGCGCGCGCCCTGCTCGCCGCCGCCCGGGTGATCGCCCACCTTGCCGGCGCCGGTCGCGTAGCAGTCGCCGAGGTTCACCCACAGCACGCCGTCGGCGCGGAGTACTCGCCGCACCTCCCGAAAGACGGCGACCATGTTGGCGACGTATTCCTCGGGCGTCGCCTCGAGGCCGAACTGGCCGGGCATCCCGTAATCCCGCAGCCCCCAGTAGGGCGGGCTCGTCACGACGCAGTTGACCGACTCGTCGTCCATCTGGCGCAGCAGGTCGCGACAATCGCCGACGTGCACCTGGCGTAGGGCGAGCGTCACGCGGCCATCCTTGGCGCCTCGCGCGCGTTCGCCGCGATCAACGCCTCGGCCACCTGCGGGCACACGCTGTTGCCGGCGAGCGCGGTTTGGTCCGTCTTCGTCAGCGGCTTGCCGTTGAACATCGGCGCGATGTCGTAATCGCCCGGGAATCCCTGCGCCGCGAACAGCTCGCGCGGCTGCAGCATCCGCATCCCGATGTCGACGATCTGGTACGCCTCGCCGTGGATCGTCACGAGCCCGAAGCGCGGCTTGGCCGTGACGGTGTGGAGCGGATCGAACAGTTCCATGTTCTGCGAGTGGGGGTTGCCAGCGGCGCTGTAGAACTTCGTGAGGAAGGCGCGGACCTCGGCGATGTGACCGCCGCCGCGATCGCCGCCGGCGGTGACTGTCGGCGCCGGCGCATCCATCCGCTGGCCGGCGAGCGAACTGCCGTAATATTTCAGCAGCCACGCCGCGGTGAGCGCGAAGCGGTTCGACGTGTCGAGCGTGCGCGGCGGATCGGCGGGGTCGTGCGCGCGCGGCGATCCGCCGTGGTACTTGGTCAGCACCGCCGCGGTCAGCGCGTGGTGATCCTTGCCCGTCACCGTGCCGAGCGCGCGGCCGACCTCGTGCCCGACCACGCCGCCGTAGTGCTTCGTCACGATCGGCGCGACAAGGTGCTTGTCGTTCGTCGCGCAGACCGTCGCAAGTGGATCCTCCAGCTTCTGGCCGCGGAACGTGCCAGCGCCGCAGCCCTCGCGCAGGCCCGCGCCAGTGATCGTCGAGTAGTGCCCGTGCCGCACGACGAACGGTTCGACCATCGCGAACTCACCGCGCTTCGTCGCCGTCACCGTGCGCAGCGGGCGATCGGGCGTGTGCGGCTCGTTCCCCCCGCCGCCGTGCGACCGCACCGGCATGACGAACGGATCGACCAACGCCAGCTCGCCGCGGTTGGCGGCGGTGATCGTCCGCACCGGCTCGTCGATCCCGTGGACGCGGGCGTCCTTCGGATGCGTCACCGGGATGATGAACGGGTTGTCCGCCTCGACCACGTAGCGCCGGATGCCAGTCGCGATCCGCCGCATCGTCGCTTCCGCGAGTGGGCGCTTCCGATCGAAGATGGACGGACACGGCAGCGACCAGTCGATGATCTCCGCCGCCGGTCGCCACGGGATCGGTCTGCCGTTGCCGTGCGTCGCCGTCGGCCAGACGATCGCGGCGCCGTCGCGACGCGCGACCAGGAACAGACGCTTGCGTGTCGTCGGCGTGCCGTAGTCCGCCGCGACCAGCGTCCGGTATTCGACGACGTAGCCAAGGGAGCGCAATTCCGCCAGCCACTCGCGAAACGTCTCGCCCGTGTGCGCCGGGTCGCGCCGGTCGTCTGGCCCGAGCGGTCCCCACGTCTGAAATTCCTCGACGTTTTCCAGGATGATGATGCGCGGGCGGACATCGCGCGCCCAGCGGATCACGACCCAAGCCAGGCCGCGGATCTCTTTCTTCAGCGGCGTCGTCCCCTTCGCCCTGCTGAAGTGACAGCAATCTGGACTAAACCAAGCGAGCCCGACCGGACTGCCGCCCGTCGCCTCGCGCGGGTCGACGTCGAGAATGTTCTCGCAGAAATGCTTCGTCTCCGGGTGATTCGCCTTGTGCATCGCGAGCGCCTTCGCGCTGTGGTTGATCGCGATGTCGGCGGGCCGCCCCATCGCGGCTTCGATCCCGCAGGACGTCCCGCCCCCGCCGGCGAACGAATCGGCTATCAGCTCGCCCGGCAGCAGCGACCAGCCGCGAAAGATCGGCGCCCTCATGCCGCCCCTCCCACCGTCAGCACCGGCGCCGACACCATGCGTTCCCGGGGTTGTGCTGCTGCGTATTCGGGAGGACCGAACCAAGCCCCCGATTCGCCGATGCTCAACTTGACCAGCCCACGGGGGACCAGGGCCTCGGCACCGAGCCAGGACACGGCCAGCAGGCGGACGCCTTCCTCACGCCAGTCGCGCAAGATGGCGTCGTGCACCAACGGCCGGACCTCGAAGCCGGGGCGGCGGGTTGGGGAGACGATGACGTGCCAGAGTCTCAAGGCAGCAAGCTCCCCTGGCGCTCGGGCAGGTAGACGCCGCGACCCTTGCGCTCGTCGAGCGACGTCGACGCCAGCACGCGAAACGTTCCGAGGTCGCGCTGTCCCGGCGGCCAACCGAACCATGCGTATTCGATCGAGTCTGTCTTCCCGCTGGCGGTGAACGATGGCCGGTTCGGCAGCGTGCGCAGGTCCGGCGGGCAGCGGCGCATGAACTCGGCGCGGTCCTCCGACCCCACGTAGTTGAGCCGCAGCAGCAGCATGATTTCCGCGCGCTGGCAAAGCTGCCGGGCGCGGTCGATGAACTCCTGCGCGTCCTTGAACGGCGGATTGCCGAGCACCACGCGGATGTCGTCGTCGACGCTCGAGTGCATGTTTGGGGAGAGAAAGTCGCCGATCAACACACGCGCGCAGGCAGCTTCAAGCGCGGCCTCCTCCTCGGGCCTGCACTCGACGGCGGTCCAGCGCACGTCGTCGCGGACCTCGTTGACGGCGCGAATGATTGCCCCGTTGCCGGCACCGGGTTCCAACCACATGCCGCCCGGCGGGGACCAGCTTTCGAGTAGGCGCCGCACGCACCACGACGGCGTCACGAAGAAGTCGTCAGCCCCACCAAGGCGCGGTCCGCGTCCAGTTGAACTCACGTCCCCGGCTCCTCTTCGATGGCCCGCACCGCTTCCGCGAACGCTTCGGCCTTGGCGCTGGCATCGGTGTACCTGCGCCCCTGCTGCATCAGTTCCTCGACGGTCCCCAGGTTGGCAGAGAGCCTCAGAATGTGGCGCGACACGGTGGCGTGAACAGCAGCAGCCCGGGCGAGCTCACGAACGATGCCAGAGCAACGAGCGCGTTCATCGAGGCGGGCTTCCTCGGCGGGGTCGGGCGGGCCGATCGTCGCGTGGACGGGGACGGAGATGCTCATGGCTTCCTCGGCGCCGCGACGGAAGGTGGAGCCGGTTCGATGCCGGACGCCTCCCGTCGCGGGGTCTCGTCAGCCGCGGGCGCCGGGGTGGATACCGGTGCTCCCCTCTTTTTGGACAACCGTTCGAGGTACGCCGTGCGCACGCCGGGAAGCTCTCGCTGACCGCGCTTGCTCACGAATCACCCGGCGTCGGCGGCTCGCCGGCATCCAGCGCGGCTGCCTCAACCTCGGGGTCAACCTCGCGCCCGTCGGGCAGCGTGGTCAGGTGCTTTTTCTTCTTGTGGCCTTTCGGAACCTTCAGCCCGCCGTTCTTCAGCCCGCCGCCCAGCGTTCGCTTCTTCGTCGCGGTGTCGTCGGTCGCCTGCTCGGCGGCGAGTCGTTCGACTTCTTGGCGGTCCTGCTCGGCCTTCGATGCGGCGGCGACGTCGGCCCAGGTCGCGGCTTCGTCTTCCTGGGCTTCGAGAATTTCGGTGACCTGCTGCGCGACGCCGTCGGCGGCAGCGGCAGCCGTCGCGGCGCTGGCCTCGAGCACGCGGTTGCCGAACTGAAGAGTGGCCGTCCACGACGTGTCGCCGTCGCCGTCGCTGATGACCGCGATGCGCTCGCGCGCCTGCTGGACGCCCGCCGAGATGCGCTCGGCCCGCTCCCCTGCCAGGCGCTCGGCTCGCAGCGCTTCGGCTTCGTCGGGAGACGCGGCGGCCTGCTCGTCGGCGTGGTCGGCCTTGCCGCCGTCCATGACCTTCGGACCGTCGATGCCGAGCTTGACCTGGCGCTCGTCGGGATCGATGGCGCGCTGCTGGACGCAGTCGCCGGTGTCGAGACGGTGGATGAACACGATCCCGGCCGTGTAGTCGGGACGTTCCTCGACTTCGACCTCGCGCAGCTCCTTGCCGGTGAACAGCGACTCGTTGAAGTCGTGCTCGCGTCCACGATGTTGCTTCAACGCGACGTTGAAATCCTTCACCGCTGCTTTCTTCGCGGCCTCGACTTGCTCACGTGCTTTGATCTCTGAGGTCAGCGTCTCGCCGACGCGCAGGCGGTCGGCGTCGTTCATGTCGCAGGGAAGCTGCATGTGGTCTCCTTCGGATCCTGTTCGTAGTCCTGACTGGGTCACGCGTTCGTCTCCGGCTCGTCGCGCTCGGGCGGGAGCCGTGCGTCTGGCAGCGGCACCTGATACTCACCGCCGCCGCCGTGTTGCCGGTGCGACCACGTCTCCAATTGCTTTTCGATCTCCCCGACGACGCGCATCTGGTCGGGCGAAAGGCCGGCCGCCGTGACGGCGCAGGCGTGCGGGGGATTGAACCGCTCGCCTTTCCAGTCGTACGGCTCCTCGCCCCATCGCTTGCCGACCATGTCGACGGCGATCCCGATCCCGCACGACACGCAGCCGACCGCGGCGGATAGTTTTCTAGCGACGTACCCGACCTCGGCTCCCATGCGAAGCCCGCGGCTCACGCTGACGCCCCGGGATTCTTCGCCGCCCACGCTTCCAGGTCAGCCGTGATCTTGGCCTTGCGCGCCGCGACCTCGGCCTCCGTCATCGGCACATCGACCGGCTTCGGTTCCGCCCGTGCCGCCGCGCGCGCCTGCTGCGCCTCCCGGGCCGACGCCTCGCGCGCATCTTCCCGCTGGCGCCACTCCCGGTGCTGCCGCGCGCGGTCGGCCTCCTGTTCGTCGATGCGCGCCGCAACCAACGCCTCCGTGATCAGCGCGGGCAGTGGGCGATCGGTCGCTGGCTTGCGCCGGAGGCTGTCGCCATCGCACGCGACCATGCGGCCGGTGTCTACTATGCGATCCAGCACCCGATGCCCGTACCGCTCCGTGAATTCGGCCGGGGTCGTGTTGCTGGTCAGCAGCGTCGGCAACTCGCGGCGGTGGCGCTCCGTCACGATCTCGTCGATCAGGCTGGCGAGAAATCCGTTCTTGTCGAGGTACTCCTGTCCGAGATCGTCGAGCACGAGCAGTCGCGCGGAGAACAATTCCTCGACGGTGTCCTGGTCGTATTGCTGGATGCGCGCAAGCGAGCGCGCCGTGCGCCAGATCAGTTCCCCGGTTCGCCGCGGGTCGGTCGCGATGAAGCGCCTGTACTGCCAACCCCCATTGCAAAACAACCAGTTCGCCGGGTTGCAGATCGGACGCAGCAACCGGCGCGTGGCGGCCAGCGTCTTCCCGGACCCGGGCTTGCCGAGTAGCAGCAGCGCGCCGTCCTTGTGGGCCATCGCCGCCGTCATCGCCTCGGTTTCAGCGACCGGCCCAGACGCCTCTCGGAATTCTCGCCCCATGACGCCGGCCCTGTCCGCCATCGCGATCGCTGCTGATTGGAATGTTTCGAACGTCGTCATGCTCACCCTTTCGCGAATAGTTCCGACCCCGCGCTGTAGTCCTTGCCGCCCCGGACCGGCGAATACCCAGTCGCCTGCGGCGGGGAGCCGCGCGCCTGCCCGATCGGAACGACGCCGGTGATGCCACGATCGACGTCGCGGGCTATCCAGCGACGCAGCGCCTCCAGCATCCCGGCGTACGTTTTTCTCCGCCCCGGGTTTGCGATCAGCCAAGCATTCGCGCGGCGGGCCGCGGCAACGATGTCGACGCCAGGAAAGGCATCCGAGAGCACCGCGACTTCGTTGTCCGTGAGCGGCCACTCGGTCGGGCCCTTCGCCTTCCCGGGCATGCAGGGGAGTTTCAAGATCGCCGGCGCGGGCGGCGCGACGGGCGGCGAAGCCGCCTGAGCGCCTGCGGCCTTACGACCTTCCGATCCCTCGCTCTTTTCGATCTGAGACTTGTCTTGCTTGGACTTGTCTTGGTTTGTCTTGTCTTGGTCCGCGCCGTCCGTAGGACGTCCACCGGACAGTCCATGAGCGTCCGGCTCCTGTCCTGCTGACGCGCCGTCGCCGTCCGTGGACGCGGCGCAGTTCGGACAGGTCGCGGCGTCGCATTTCCGCTGCGCGTGCAGGCGAAACGCGCGCTTCCGACCGGCCTCGTCCTCCATCCGTTTGATGGCGCCGCCCGATCGCTTCATCCAGTTGTGCAACCGGCGCGCCACTACCGCGCCGGCGGCGTCATGGTCCTCGTCGATGAACCCGGCGCGCGTCGCGGCGGCATAGAATCTCCCGTCTGCCAGCGTCCACCCCACCGCGAACTCGATCTCGGCGGGCTCGTACCCGGTCAGGTCACCGTCCTTCTGGTACTTGCGCGCCCAGCACCAGAGCTTGGCCATGTAGGCCCAGGCCACGGGATTCTGAAGCGACGAGCACAGGCGCACGCTCTTTGGGTGCTCCGGGAAGTTCTCGTCGAACTCCAGGTACATCTACCCGCCCGCCTCCAGGTCATCGGCGAGGCGCTCGACTACAGCGCGCTCGACCGACGTGAGACCGTTAATCCGCGTCAGCTCGCGAGCCAACCAGGCGCGCACGCGCACCGCCGCCGTGTCCACCGGCGCCGACGCCTTGATCATCTCCGGCCTCGGGATGTCGTGCTGAATCCGGCGGGGCGTCCCGGCAACGGCGGCTCCTGGCGGCTTCGGATCTGATCCCCAGCAGTTCACGCAGCAAAGCACGCCGTCGTAAAACCGCTTCCCGTCGCCCGGGTGCGGGCACTCCAGCTGCAGCGACGCCCCGGGCCGGACCACGCTCAAGCCGCCGCCCTCTCCATCAACCGCCCCCGTACCGCAGCCTCGATGCCCGCCAGCGTCGCCCGCAGCACGTCGTCGGTCTTGATCGCCGACGTCAGCTCGGCCACCGTCTTGCAGATCGTGGAGTAGTGCCGTCCCTGGAACTGCGCGGCGATCGTCGGGTAGTTGACGTCGAACCGGTAGTGGAGCACCCACCATGCGATTACCCTGGGGCGGGCGAGGTGGTACTTCTGCTCGCGGCCCAGCAGGAGCTCGCGGGTGGTGGCGAACCGGGACGCGACCTCGTCGGTGACGGCGACGACGTCAGGCAGCAGGCCAGCACATCGACGACGGTCCACCTCGTCGAGCACGAAGCGCAGGGCGCCGGCGAGGTCGCGGGTCTTGCGGGCCTCGGTGAACAGCGACTCGAGGGCGAAGTCGGTGAGGTCGGCGGGATTCATGAACAAACCGCCGGCCAATGGCGCGAACAGCGACGCTTCACCGTCACGCGCCCGTCGATGATGCTCCGCTGGCGGTCGACCACACGCGCGGGCTCGTTGCAGTTGGGCTCACCGCATGTCGTCGGAACGGCCTCGCGCGCGGCGTTCCTGATTGCGTTCTCCTGCCGCTCCTGCCAGCGCCAGGACGTGGCCATGATGCGCTTCACGCGAACGACCTCAGGGCTTCGTGCCACTGCGCCTTCACGATCGCGGCGTGTTCCTCCCGCCAGTCGCGATGGCTCGGCGGCAACGCGTCCCACTTCGCGTTGATCGCCGTGTAGTGCAGCAGCATGAAGTCGTGGCGCTGTTGTTTTGACCAGCCCGCGAACGCGCCGGCGTGTTCCTCCCACTCCGCGATGTGGCCGTGGGTGCACATCCCGACCGTCAGGCGGGCGTCTTCCTTGCGCCCTCCACCCGTCGGCGGACCACCCTGCGGATTCCGCTCGTGGCTCGCCTGCATGCGACCGACGCAGATGTGGCCGGGCAGCTCGCGGACGACGCACATCGACTCGCGGGCGAACTGCATCCGACCGGCGTCCTCGGTTTCAAGGCGGCGCGGCGGCTTCGGTCGGATGTACGAGCGCTTCATCCCCGGGCGCGCCTTGCCGGCTGCGATCGCCGCCGCCTTCTTGGCGCCGATCTGTTTGAGGCGCTTCGGCTCCTTGGCCCGGGCCGTAGGCTTGGGGCACGGGTGTAGAGGCTCTCCGGTCACGACGTCACCCGACAAGGCATCAGGACGCCGACCGCGTCACCCGGATCGTCGTCGTTCGACATGACGAACAGCGGCGCGATCATCGGCTCGCCGGCGGCGGGCAGCTTGACGGTCAGCTTGACCATCGACACGCGGTCTTCGTCGTCTCGCCCATGTCCCAGCGCATTCGCCAGCCGCTTGATGTAGTTCGCGTCGACAGCGAACGTCACGCTTCCGGGCGCGCCGGGACGCTGATCCGGCATGGCCTGGTCGACAGGCGGATACGCGCCGACCTCCTCCTTCGGGCGATCGAAGCTGGCGCCATCGCACACGAGGCGCTCACCGCAAGCGATCTGGATGTCCTGCCCGACGCCCTTGTCGCGCAGGCGCTCGCGTGCCCATTCGATCGCGGCGACGGACACCGAACCGTCGGTGTCGCCGTCCTCGATCTCACACGGAACCAGAACCATGATGTGACCGTTCGTCGCTGCCAGGCGCTTGCGGCCCGTGTCGAGATACGCGTGCTCAAGCTGCGGTCGCGCCGAGTACTTCGACGCGACGGCCAACTCCGGGAACCAGCGCGAGTCGAACTTCATCGCGCCGCCACCGGCCTGCTCGGCGCATGGATTCCCGTCCTAACCTTGAGCCCGCCGTGAGCCACCAGCACCGCCAGGACGCCGATCCCGAACGTCACCAGGGCGAGGCGTGCGAGGAATTCCCCGGGTTTCCCACCGCGCCAATCGCGGGCGTGGCGCCATTCTTCGGTGACTACCGGATTTAGTCCGGCAAATCTCGTGCGCATCAGGGCCTACCTTTCGGCGTCGTGGACCGGAGTGACGCCCGCAGCCGACAGCTCGCTGGTTGTGAGACTCGGCGTGCGGGTCAACACTGCGGACGTCACTGCGTTCCACGATGCTCCGAGTCTCACGAGAAAAACCGTACGCTCTCACGGTCGCGTTTGACAAGTTCTTTCTCATCGCCACCGCGCGTGCATGCATTTTCTTGTGCGGCGCGGCGTGGGCCCCGGCGCGGCTCCATCATCGCGGCGATCGCCTTGGCCGTCTCGGTTCGCGATCGGTGCAGGTAGCGCTCGGTGGTCCTGAGCGACGAGTGCCCGAGCACCTCCTGAATCATCGTCGCCTGCGCGCCGCGCGCGTCCGCCAGCGACGCGAACGTGTGACGGCAGTCGTGCGGGACAATCCGGTTGTCGCCGGTCGCTGCGGCAGCGTCGACGCCCGCGAGCTCGCACGCCTGGCGGAACCAATCCCGCAGCGTCTCCTGGCCCCATAACCGCGCCTTGCGGTAGTGGGTGAACACGTACGGCGTCGTCGGGTGCGGAGGAACGTCGGCGACCGCGCGCATCGCCCGCCGGGTCAGCGCGACGACGCGCGGCCGCTTCCCCTTTGTCTCGGCGCCGGCCAGCGCCACCGTTCCGTCGAGGGCGATCCGATCGCGGCGCAGCCGGCGCGCCTCATTGAACCGCATGCCCGTGTCGAGCAGGACCGTAATGAACGCGCGCGCCGTCACGCGCTGGTGCTCCCACCGCAGCGAGTCGGCCGCGGCGATCAGGGCGTCGACCTGGTCCGGCTGCAGCCACGTCTCGCGGCCGATGCGCGTCCTGATGCGCTTCGCTTTGCGCAGCGGGTTCTCGTGCAGCAGCCGCTCGTCCACGCCGAACCGGAACATCTGGCGCGCGCGGGTGAGCGCGAGGTTGATGGTCGATTGCAGGTAGCAGCGCCCGTACCGCGTCCGCGTCTTGAGCATGCGGATGCGGTGGCGGTCCCAGTCGGCTGGTGTCAGGTCAGCGCACGGCGCGTCCCAGAAGGCGAGCAGGAACGGTTTCAGCTCGGCGCGGATCTGCCGCTTACGCCGGCCCGGCGCGAGGGACGATTTGAACGCCAACCACAGCGCGCCGACTGTGATTGCCCCTGCGCCGCTGACGGGCAGTGTCACGCCCGACGCAAGCAACGCCCTTCGCAACAGCTCTAGCTGCGCGTCTCCCACTCGTCCCTGCCACCTTCTCCCCCAAGTTGAGGGCAGGACTACGTCAGATTGCCGGTACTTCTTGCTACCCGGTCCCCTGTATTTTCAGCGGCCCTTTGCCGCTCGCGGTGCTACCTCCACCTCACCTCAGGAACGGACGCAGCAGCAACCACACGAACGCCAGCGCCAAGCCCAGCGCCCAGCACGCGAGCACGAACGCGACGTAGGCGGCCGGCGGGCCCCACAACGGGAACGTCACGACGGCCAACGACGAGTAGCCGGCGAGACGAACTCCGACCAGCGCGAGCAAAAGCACGATCCACACGACCAGCCCGCCCCACGCCAGCCTCGAACCCTGCGCGCGCGTCACGTCTTCGGCTCCGTCGCGGGCGCCGGCTCGCACCCGTTCACGCACTTCCCCGTCGGCAGGACCAGCGACTCACAGGCGGGGCAGGCGGGGAACGGGCCGGCTACAAAGAGGGCCTGATTTGGTTGTTCGAGGTGGGTGTCAGTGTCCGATGGGGCGTTGACGTCGTCGAGGATGCCGGCGATGTCGTCCCAGCACGGGCACGATTTCTCGCACGGCTTGCCAGGGTGACGGCTAGCGCATATTCCGCATCTCGGAGCTGACCGCGCACTGGATAGACTCCCGCCTCGACCACCCAAATCTCGCGGGGGCTCACGGGATAGGCGGTCAGCTTCGACTGCGGCGGTTGCAGCGTCGCAGGACGCCGAATGTTCGCGAACCATGAGCACCTTGCCGTCGTACGGGCTCAAGAGATTCGTCCCGCCGCGACAGCCACTGTCACGCGCGTTCGATAGCGCCTCGCACACCACCTCGCGTGCTGTTTTCATCGCGACCTCCTGTCGGCTTCGAGCATGACCGTGACTGCCTCCACGAACTCCTCGACCGCGCCCGCCCGTGAATCCTCCTCGACCCATGCAACGAGAGCTTCGGCGACAGGCCGCGCCACCTCACTCGCCGGCCGGAGCGCGGGGAGGGCTGCGAGGGCACGGATGCTTGCGGCAATCTCGCGCTGTATCCTGCACCCGGTGTGATCGCACCCCCCGTTACACGCAACGCGCTCAGCCTCCCTCGCGCACGCCTCCACCGTCACCGCGCCCAGCTTCGGGGGTTGGGACGCGATGGCGGTACGGGTAGATGCGCGGTAGTCCGCCAACGCCTTGCGCGCGAGCGCCGTCCCTTCGTACCCAACGATGGGCGGCAAGCCGAAGGCCATCGCCTCCAGCGCCCGCACCAGTACGTCTACGTTCCCGCTCATGGGCGCCGCCTCACGTATCCTCCTCCGGCTCGAAGAATTGCGCCGTCGCCTCTGCCTCATCGCTGCAGCTAGGACACGGGAGCCACGGGCCTGTCGGGTCGTTGGGCCTGAACACCTCGCGCTTTCCGCCGCACGTCGCACACCTCTTAGCCTTCATCGTTCCCTCCCTTCTGTGCCCTGGATGGGCCTGATTTGTTGGTCGAAGTCGTTGCGGTATCCGGTGGGGTCGAAGCGAGGAACATGCGAGCAATCACCTGCCTGTCCATCTCGGCGTTGTGCGGGAATGCCTCGCCCGCGTGGTTGATCCACCACTGCAACCTGCCGCACAGCTCGGCGATGTCGCCCCCGCTGGATTGATTCCCACTTCGACCAGAAGAATCTTCCATCACGCCTCCCCCGTACTCTCCCCGGGGGCCCGGCGGGAATTCAATTGGCCACCCTCGGATGTCCGGCGGCGTATCGCCCACACATGAAGCAGCGAAGGGAAAGAACCTGCGTCGCCTTTCCGCACTCGCCGCACGGGAAGGCGATTTCCTGGTCGTGGATGTGGTGCGGCTCTACGGAAAAATACGGGCGCGAACGGTGGCAGCGCCCGCAGACAACCACCCCGCCGTCGTTGTCGCACACGGCGCAGTAGTCGCCACGCTTTCCATCGGACGCCCCGCCGCTCACTTCGCCTGTCCTTTCGCTGTCGCCGTCCCGGGGGCTGCTGGGCCGTCGTCTTCGGGGTCCACGAATCCATCGCACGACGCTTTCTCCGGCCCGTCGATGTTGTGTTCGGCCTCCAGGTAGCTGCATGTCTTGCAGCCACGACCGAGGTCCAGGTCGCGCAGCTCGCGACGAAACGCCCGCGTCGCCATGGACACCGCGCGCTCCGGCCCCTCCGACGGATGCCACTCGGCCCAGTCGTTTCCGCGAGATGCGCGGTACCTACCATTGGGCAGGCGCTCCACCAGAATCAGCCGCTTGCCGCTCATCGTGCCGCCCCGGGGGCTGCTGGGCCATCCTCAGCGCCAGCTCGCACGCGGTCCAGCCAAGGCGCCAGCGCGTCGGTCGTGGTGCTCCAGCCGCCGCGCGCGAAATGACCGATGCTGTAGAAGCACTCCTTCGCGAGGGCACGCGCCCACCGCGACGCCATCTCGACGCCGTTCTCCTTGCACGTCTTCCCGGCCTCGTCGGGGTTGCAGGTCTCACCGCAGTGGTCGCAGTGCGGGATGAACCTGTCCAGCGCGGCGATCTTCGCCTTGACGCGCTCGTTGTCGTCGGCAACGCGCTTCGTGAATGCGTCGTAGCTCTCGCCCCGCTTGCCCCGCGTCGTTACCGCCTTTGACCTCATCGGGCCGTCCCGGGGGCTGGGTGAAGGCTGCGACCCGCGTCACGACAAGCTTCCGTGCAGTAGGCGCACATGCCCTCGACGTCCACGAACACCGCGCCAACGACAAGATGGTCGCCTCTCCAGCCGCCGGACCCGCACCAGCTCGCGCAGCCGCCTGATTCCTTGGGTCGAGACGGGGTCGCAGCTGATGGGGGGTCGACGGGGGCGTCGTCGTTGCCAATGAGCCACGCCATCGTGCAACCCATGGCCTCGGCCAGCGCCAGCACCTGGCCGGCGCGCAACGGTGGGCTCACGTTCCCGACCCAGGCGCGAAGGCGCGTGGCGGTATGCTCGCGCTGAGAACCGGCGGCGCGAGCGGTGAGCCAGTCCCGCCACAAACGGTGGTAGCACTTCTGTTCCTCAACGCTGCACACCTCGTCGCAGGCGCGGCAGTAGCCGTCGACGAGCACGGGTCCAGCACAGACGCGCGCCAGAACCTCAGCCCCCTCCAGCGCTCCCTTGAGCCGCGATGCCTCAGCCTCGGCCTTGTCGGCGCGGTCGATATCCACCACGTGCGCCTCCTGGGCCATGGCGAGGTCGGCACGGGCTGCGTCACGTTCGGCGACAAACTCGTTCACGCGCTCGCGTGCAAGCGCGAGGCAGTTGTCGGCGCGCACGTTCGCCGCGACGCGGTCCTTGATTAGCTGTAGCCCGCTTGCCTCAAGCTCGTCGATTCGCTTCAGCAAATCAGCCGGCAGCCTCACGCCGCTCATCTCCCGCTCCGAAGTGGGTCCACAGGAAACGAGCGCGCCATTTCCACGGCGGCGGCAAGGGGCGTGCAGTTCCGGTCGTACGCATCGACCAGGAGCTTGGCTGCCCACCGCGCATCGTCCCGTTCGGCGAGGAAGCCGCGCCCCTTCTCCATGTCCCGCTGCCACGCTCGCTTGTAGTCGTCACGTTCGCGTTCGAGTCCTTCCGCGTGCAGCCGAGCTGCCGTGACCATCTCGGCGAACACTCGCAGGCCGTGGTCCCGCTCCCTGGTGAGGCTGGCGACGTCGGCACGAAGGACCCGCTCACGTTCTTCTGCGCGCTTGGCTCGCTCCCGTTCCTCCCGCCACAAGCCGTGCTCGTCGTTCATCGTGTCCTCCGAAGTGACCGCCGAGGGACGGGCTTACGGGTCGACCGCCGGCCAGCCTCGAACGCCACGCGCACCGCCCGCTGCAGGTGGCTGACGTGGATGCTGTCGCCGTAGATGTGCTGCAGGCCCTTGGCCACCTTGCTCGCGTACGCTGCTGCGCCCTTCATGGGTTCCTTTCCGTCACCCGGTCTGCCGGGAACTCGCGCACCGCGAAGTCCGTGCCCCACTCGGCGATGTCCGGGCCGTGCAGGGGATGCGGCCCCAGCGGCGCCCACTGCTTCGTCGAATCGAACGGCTTGGCGCCGAGCTGCTTGACAAACGGGGCCCCGCCGCCGGCGCGGCACTGGCGCACGATCGACCGGGCCCACTCGACGTTGAACGGGCGTCCCTCGCGGCCACTCTCACCGCCGACAATCACCCAGTCGAACCAGAAAGCGCCGACGTCGATCGGCCCGAGCAGCGGCTCGGCACTGACGAAGCGGAGCGCCGCGCGCGTCTTGAGCAGCCACGGCGCGCGCGCATCGAAGTTCGGTTGGTCCTCGGTCGACACGCCCATCCAGATGAACGGCGGCAGCACCGCGATCTCGCGGTCGGCACAGAACGCCTCGACGAAGCGATACATCCGCTCGGCGCGCTTCGTGAGAATCTGGTAGGTGTGCCGGGGCGCGTTCAGCATCACGCGGAACACCGACGCGATCTGATCGTCGGTCAGCTTCTCGTGGAACAGGTCGCTCATGCTGTTGACGAAGATCCGGCGCGGGCGCTTCCAGCGGATCGGATCGTCGAGGTGTTCGGGCACCATCGCGATCTTGCCGGTCCAGCGCGGGCCGTGGTCGCCCTGGCGCGCGAGGCCGTAGTACGCCAGCGGCTTCCCCTTCGGGTCCTTGCCGGAGAACCGCGCGGCGACACCCTCAGCGTAGCAATTGCGGCACCCCTCGCTCACGCGCGAGCAGCCGCGCACGGGGTTCCATGTTTCGTCGGTCCAAGAAATTCCGCCGTCGCGCTGGTCGCTCATGGCTCGACGCCCTCCGTTCGCACCAGCGACGCGCACGCACGGAACAGCCACGCAGCGCCCAGGTCAACGCCGCACTCCTCGCATCGCAGCGCCGTCGCCGACCGAACGATGTGCGGGTTGGCGGGGCCGCCGTGTGGGGCCGCCGAGCGGTTGAATACAGGGAGGTCGTCGGTGTCCATCACCCGCGCTCCACCGCGTACCCGGCGATCTGGACCAACTGCCGGACGTACTCACGCATCTTCTCGAGCGTGTAGGCGTGCAGCAGCACGCTGGTCGGCGTGAAGTGCTTCGTCACGTTCTCGGCGGCGAACGCCTTCTCGGCGTCGCCCGCCCAGACGAACGTCGTGCCGCCCTGGGCGATGACCTCGACGTGGTCGACGCGCTTCCGGGCGCCGAGCTTGAACATCGCCGGGTGGTCGATCAGTTCGGCGGTGTACCAGGGTTTCTTCGCCGACTCGTAGGACGGCGGCCAGTATTCGTTTTCAATTGGCCTCAGGCCTCTGAACCGAACGCCCGCCGACACCAGCGCGCCGTAGAACTCGCGCCGCTCGTTCAACCCGCAGAAGCGCGAGAAGCAACTTTCGTGAGCGTAGCCCTCGACTAAATCCCATCGGAACTGATCGGCCATCGACGGCCCCGTCGGCTCCCACCCGTGGTTGCAGATCGAGCAGATCATTCCACGCACGTCAGCGATGCCCCAGGACGTCTCACGATCGCCTTCGCGCTTCGTGGCGATGAAGTTGCCGCAGGAGTCGTACCCGACAAGCCCGTCGTTCGTCAGCGGTCGCTTAATGTGCGCCATCACCCCACCACCCGGTAGGTGAGCGTTATCGAAAGGCAGTGAAACGCGCTGTCGGAACTCTGCGTCACCGTCGTGCTCGCCACCTCGACGTCGGGATGCGCCGCCAGCCAGCGCGTGACGGCGTCGCCCAAATCCTCCCTCTCGCGGGCTCGAGTTGCGGTGAAGACCTTGCAGCCGCTGATGCCGTTGATCGCGTTCATGACGCCAACTCCCGATTCGCCTGGTCGGCAGCGGCGTTGATTTCGGCGGCGCGTGCGTGAGAGCCGCCCTTGTCGGGGTGGTGCCGCATCAGCAACGAGTTGCGTGCCCGCTCCACGGCATCGACGCCGGCGCCCTCCGGTATCCCCAGCACCTCCCACCACGGTTTGATCGCCTCCATCGCGGGCAGCGCCTTGTAGCCGCCGAACGCCTGCTCGAGGGAGCCGACGCCCCAGCGCACCTGACCGCGTACCGCCTCGACGTGCTTCGCGATCGCCATGATGTTGTCGGCGACGCGATCCCACTTGTCGCAGGCGAGCACGCGAGGCTCGCCCTTCAGGCGGAAGTAGATCGCCACGCCGCTGTCGCCCGGCTCGCGCGCGTCGCCGCGGGGGAGACCGTCCAGGCGCAACGGCAGGTTCGACGAGATCAGAATCCCGCGCACCTTGAGCCGGCCCAGCTCGGCGAACAGCAGGTTGCGCGCGGCCGTCAGGTTGGCGCCGGACCCGCGACCGAACCGGGCCCGCTCGCGGCCGCCGGTCTTGCGCGTCCAGCCCGCAGGCCAGGTCAGCGGGAATCCGTTGTCGGGTGCGTTCATGGTGTTCGGTTCCTCCTGTTCGGGCGTGGGCTACCGGGGCCGCAATTGGTCGCGGCGCCGGTCGATCTCGCGTTGCGCGTTCCATTTCAAGTCGTGCTCCATCGTCGCCTGCCGGGTCATCCAGTCCAGGAACCCGGCGTCGACCTCCGACCACTTCGCGCCACGCTGCTTTCCGATCGGCATCCGCGGCATGACGGCCGGGTCCTTCGTCCAGGCGATCAGGTCGGCAACGGACGCATGGGCGAGCAGTTGCCGCAGGACGTGCGCCGTCGCATACGCATCGGGGCCCGCGCGGTGAGCGGGCCTCGCGAGATCGCGATCGAGCGTCGTCAGGCCCTGCTCTTCGATCCAGTAGCGTAGATACTGGTTGCTGTGCGACGTGAGATCTGGCCAGAGGCGCAGCGCCGCCTTGTAGGTGCAGATCCAGGGCAACGCATCGCCCATCCACTTGGTTTCGAAGTCGGCATGGTGCGCGGCCAGCACCGCCACGCCGTCGGCCTTCGCCTCTTCGATCCACGCGTCTCGATTGAACGGCGGTAGCCCGTCGACCTCGGCAGGCGAGATGTGGTGGATGCATCTCGTCTCGGCGGTGATCCGCGTGGAGCCGTGCATTCTGGCGGTCGGCAGATCGACGAGGTAGCCATCGTCGGCATAGTCCACGTCGCACCATCCGACCTCGATCACTTCCTCTGGCGGAGCGGTGCCGGTGGTCTCGAAGTCGACCGTTCTGAGTCGCCCGTTCATGACGCCGCCCGTTCCGCATCCGACGTCATGCGCTCGGGAAGGTAGCGGGCAATGACCGCGGCCAGCTCGTTGACCGCGTCCTGAACGTCAGCCTGGATCGCGGGGTAGTCGTAGAACGCGATCGCCTGGTAGTCGGTGATCGTGACGTGCCGGTCGTCCTCGTTGCGCCGACACTGGAAGACGTCGTAGACGAACGCCCGCGCGCCGAACATCACGAGATAGGCGCGCCACTGCATGCTGTCGAAGTAGCGCTCGGCGTCCCAGCGCTCGGTCAATTTCTCGTCGTGGACGATCAGCCCGTCGAGTTGGTCGACCATCCCCACCAGCGTGACGGGACCGGACGGCGTCACGAACGGGACCTCGGCCTTAATCTCGCGCACCTTCGGAAGCGCGAACGATGCGCCCTCCAGCAGCGTGAAGTCGAACGTCCAGCCGTCCACGGTCTCGACGTCGAGCGCGCCGGGCTTCGCGTGCTCCATCAGTTTGGCGAACGCCCGGCCCGCCTCCATCGCGGGCGTGGGCGCCTCCTCGTGACGGAGACGCGCGAGTAGTTCGTCCATCGTGCTGTCTTCGTTGGCAGACCAATAACGCCAGGTCTCCAGGTCGCTGACGCTGATCCGGATCACCCCTCGACTCCCGGCTCGCGTTCGTCTGCGGCGACGGGAAGCGTCTCCTGCTCACCCTTCTTGGCCTTGGCCTTCTTCGGCTCGGCCGCGGGCTTCGTGTCGGTCGCAGGTTCTGCGGGCTTCGCTTCCTCGGCCGCGGGCGCCGCGGTGCCGTTCGTCGGTTTCGCCGTGCCGTTGGCGGCGCCGGCTTGCTTGCCCACGAATCCGCCGGCCTTCACGTCGAACAGGATCTCCTTGTCGCGCGCCGCCTTCACCAGCACGCGCTTAGCGTTTTCGCGGATGCGCTCGTCGAGGTCCTTGCCGAGCGGCATCAGAGCGTTGAAGTCTTCGGCTTTTGCCGCCGCGTCGACCTTCGCCTTCCAGTCGGCCAGCAGCCCGGCGACCTCGGTCTGCTCGGCGGACAGCTCATTGAGGTGCCCCTTGATCTTGGTGATGATGCCGGCGAGAAAGTCGGGCGCGTCTTTGAAGTCGGGCACCTCGATCGGCGCCAGCCCGGCCGGGTTCTTGCCGAACGTGGTGTCCGTCGGTGAGAAGTTCAGCCAGCGCTTCTGACCGTTGAGGAACAGCCGCCCCATCACGTCGGCCGACTTGTAGATCTCGTTCTTGCTGCCGCCCTGGATGTCGAGCCGTTCGATCATCTCGTCGCCGCTCTTCGTCTCGTCGCTGTGCGATAGCAGCACCACGTCGAGACCGAAGCTGCGGATGAACTTCGTCCACGCGATGAACTGCGTCTTGAGCTCGCCGTAGCCCTGCAGGGTGAGCGCGCCGCCGCGCCCGTGCTTCGCGTTCGCCTTGATGATCGCCGGCGTGAGCACGTCGAGTGCGCGCCCCGCGGTGTCGACCACCACCGTCTTGTACGGCTTCAGGTCGTCGGCCGTGATGGCGAGGACGTCGTCCCATGTCTCTACCTGGACGGAGTCGCGCCGATTCTTCGACCGATGGCTGCCCTTGTCGAAGTCGACGAGCAACGGCTTCTCGGCCGTGTAGCCCGTTGACGTCTTCCCGATGCCGGGCGGCGAGTAGATGCAGACGGTGATGGTGTTCACTACGATCGGATCGGTTGCTTTCGTGATTCTCAACATGGCAGCTTTTCCTTTGTTGGTTTGGTTGGTTGTC